>WNFK01153815.1_pt1 | contig 10629 bp, 8 predicted proteins | sample 5400281 | NCBI WGS metagenome assembly WNFK01 (sample SAMN13153350, study PRJNA577476) | soil metagenome | isolation source: 20 cm soil on Douglas fir-dominated hillslope | place: USA:California | collected 2013-09-17
CCAAGGAAAAGGCCGCCGAGGATGTCCGGGTCATCGTCTTCTTCGATGAGATGGATGCCCTCTCCCGCCCCCGCGGCCCCGGCATCTCCTCCGACGTCGAGACCCCCATCGTGCCCCAGCTCCTGGCCGAGATCGACGGCGTCGAAGGGCTAAAGAACGTCATCGTCATCGGCCCCTCCAACCGCCAGGACCTCATCGATCCGGCCATCCTGCGCCCCGGCCGGCTCGACGTGAAGATCAAGATCGAGCGCCCCGATCGCACCTCGGCCGCCGAGATCTTCGCCAAGTACCTCACCCCCGATATCCCCTTCGCCGAGTCCGAGACTCGCGGCACCGACGTCCCCAGCGCCATCACCTCGATGATCGGTGCCACGGTCGAGGCCATGTACGCCCTCAGCGAGGAGAACCGCTTCCTCGAAGTCACCTACGCGAACGGTGACAAAGAGGTCCTCTACTTCAAGGACTTCTCTTCCGGCGCCATGATCGAGTCGGTCGTGCGCCGGGCGAAGAAGCTCGCGCTCAAGCGCTACATCGGCCGCGGCGAGAAGGGCATCATGGCCGACGACCTCCTGTCGGCCGTCCGCGAAGAGTTCAAGGAGAACGAGGATCTTCCGAACACCACCAACCCCGACGACTGGGCGAAGATCGCCGGCAAGAAGGGCGAGCGCATCGTCTACGTGAAGCCTCTCATGGGCGAGACCAAAGAGAAGCTCCGCAGTGTCGAGAAGGTCGTCAATACGGGTCAGTACCTGTAACTCAGCGAGGGGCTCGGCTCGCGTCGAGCCCCTCCACCCATTCAGCAGGCAATGGGGAGGCGTCGCAAGCCTCCCCATTTCCCCCCCGAGCGCTTCGACCGGGGGGCGGTCTTTCTAGAGGACGTCATGGCGATCCCGAAAGTCATGGGCATCGAAACCGAGTACGGGATCACGGTCAAGAATCAGCCGGATTTCAACCCGATTCTCTCCTCGCTGCTGTTGATCAATTCGTACGAGACGTTCCGCTCCTCGCGCGTGCGCTGGGACTACGAGGCCGAGAGCCCGCTCCGCGACGCGCGCGGCTTCGAGTACATGGAGGAGAAGGAAGGCACCTCCAAGGAAGAGTCGCGCCTCATCAACCTGATCCTGTCCAACGGCGCGCGCTTCTATGTCGACCACGCCCATCCGGAGTACTCGAGCCCTGAGACGACGAATCCCAGAGACCTGGTGATTTGGGACAGGGCGGGCGAGAGAATCCTGAACCTCTCGCGCCAGAGAGCGGAAGCGGTGTCCCCGCCCGAGCAGCGGATCCTGATCTACAAGAACAACACCGATAATAAAGGCAACTCGTACGGCACCCACGAGAACTACCTCATGGACCGGAAGGTGCCGTTCGCGCGCATCGTCCAGCACATGATGCCGTTCTTCGTGAGCCGCCAGGTCTTCACCGGCGCCGGCAAGGTGGGCGCCGAGAACAACGCGGATCCGTGCGACTACCAGATCTCGCAGCGCGCCGATTTTCTGGAGACGGAGGTCGGGCTGGAGACGATGCACTCGCGCCCGATCATCAACACGCGCGACGAGCCGCATGCCGACCCGGAAAAGTACCGCCGCCTGCACGTCATCGTCGGCGACGCCAACATGAGCGAGGTCTCCAACTACCTCAAGGTCGGCACGATGGCGATCGTGCTGAGCATGGTCGAGGACGACTTCATCGAGCGCGACTTCTCGATCGACGGCCCGGTGGGCGCCTTCCGCGTGGTGTCGCGCGACCTGACCTGCCGGGAGACGTTCCGGCTCAAGGACGGCCGCAGCATCACCGCCGTGGACCTGCAGCGCGAGTTCCTGGCGCTGGCGCACCGCTACTATCGCGACCGTGAGCACGAGCCCTGGGTGCGCGAGGTGCTCACGCGCTGGGAGTCGACGCTCGACCGGCTGGCCGAGGATCCGATGCAACTCGGCCGCGAACTCGACTGGGTCATCAAGCGCCAGCTCATCGAGAACTACATGGCCAAGCACGACCTGGAGTGGAACGACTCGCGCGTGGCCATGATCGACCTCCAGTTCTCGACCGCATCGCGACCGACGACGAGATCGCGAAGGCGATCTACGATCCGCCGAAGGACACGCGCGCGTACTTCCGCGGCATGTGCCTGCAGCGCTACGCGGACGAGATCGTCTCGGCGAGCTGGGATTCGGTGATCTTCGACCTCAAGGAGGGTCCGCTGAAGAAGATCTTCATGCTGGAACCGCTGCGGGGCACCGAGGCGCACGTTCGGCAGCTGCTGACCGAGTCGCCCACGGCCGCGGATCTGCTGCGCAACATCTCGCGCGCGTCCGGAGTGTGACGATGGACGAGCGCTGGCGTTCCCTGTTCAACGACTACTCCAACTCGAGCTTTCTCGACGTGCTCCGCCGGGAGTCGCCGCATCTGATTCCCGGCCACGAGATTCCGGCGGCGGCCCCGGTCCCGGAGCCCATCCACGGCACGACGGTCCTCTCGGTCCGGTTCCGTGACGGCGTGATCATGGCCGGCGACCGCCAGGCGACCGCGGGCTATCAGGTGGCCAGCCGCCACATGGAGAAGATCTTCAAGTCCGACGAGCTGTCAGGCGTCGGCATCGCGGGCGCCGCCGGCCCGGCGATGGAAATGGCGAAGCTCTTCCAGACCGAGCTCGAGCACTACGAGAAGGTCGAGGGCGAGAACCTCTCGCTGGAGGGCAAGGCCAACCGGCTCTCCCAGATGATCCGCATGAATCTGCCCGCGGCGATGCAGGGCCTCGTGGTCGTGCCGATCTTCGCGGGCTTCGACGACAAGGCGGGCGTGGGCCGGCTGTTCAAGTACGACATCACCGGCGGCCGCTACGAGGAAACCAACTTCGACGCGCAGGGCTCGGGCTCAAAGGACGCGCGCGACTCGCTGAAGAAGCTCTGGAAGCGCGACATGGCCCGCGACGAGGCGCTGCGCGCCACGCTCGAGGCGCTCATCGACGCGGCCGACGAGGACGTCGGCACCGGCGGCCCCGATCTCGTGCGCGGTATTTTCCCGTCGGTGAAGACGATCACGCGGTCCGGATTCGGTGACGTTCCGGAGGACGAGGTGAAGCGCCTCTGCGAGGCGATCCTGGCGGAGCGCGCGCGCAGCGGAAACGGGGCCTGAGCCATGCCGCTCCCCTACTATGTAAGCCCCGAGCAGATGATGAAGGACAAGGCCGAGTATGCCCGCAAGGGCATCTCGCGCGGCCGGTCCCTCGTCACGCTCGAATACGGCGAGGGCATCCTCCTGGTCGCCGAGAACCCGTCCACCTTGCTGCACAAGATCTCCGAGATCTACGACCGCATCGCGTTCGCCGGTGTCGGTAAGTACAACGAGTTCGAGAATCTCCGCATCGCGGGCATCCGGCACGCCGACGTGAAGGGCTACTCGTACAGCCGGGGAGATGTGACGGCCAAGGCGCTCGCCAACGCTTACTCGCAGGCCCTCGGCAACATCTTCACGCAGGACATCAAACCCTTCGAGGTCGAGGTGCTGGTGGCCGAGGTCGGCGACGCCAACGGGGCGCGCAACGAGATCTACCACATCCTCTATGACGGCACGATCGAGGACGAGCGGAGCTACGCGGCGATGGGCGGCCAGTCCGACGAGATCCGCCGCTTCCTGAAGGACCATCACACAGAGGGCATGGCGCTCGACGCCGCACTGCAGCTCGGTGTCCGTGCCCTCACGGTGACGCAGAACAAGACCTTGACCGAGCGGGATCTGGAGGTCGCCGTCCTCGACCGCACCAAGGCACGGCGGAAGTTTCGCCGGATCCCGGTGGAGGCGCTGGGGCAACTAATGGGCGCAGCCCAGTAAGCCGTGTTACGCTTGGGCAGGACGGGCCCATGAAGCGTCGGATCTTCGGCCTCGAGAACGAGTACGGCCTCACCTGCACCCTCAACGGTCAACGCCGTCTGTCACCCGACAACGTCGCCCGGTACCTGTTCGAGAAGGTCATTCCCGGTGCCCGCAACGCGAACGTCTTCCTGGAGAACGGCGCCCGCCTCTATCTCGACACCGGGTTCCACCCGGAGTACGCCACTCCGGAGTGCGACGACGTCGCCGAGCTGGTCATCCACGACAAGGCCGGCGAGCGGATCGTCGAGGACCTCCTGCACCAGGCCGAGAAGCGGCTACGGGAAGACGGGATTTCCGGCAACATCCTGCTCTTCAAGAACAACACCGATTCGGCCGGTAACTCCTACGGCTGCCACGAGAACTACCTGGTCTCTCGCGACGTCTCGTTCCAGCGACTCGCCGAGGCCCTGATCCCCTTCTTCGTCACCCGGCAGATCTTCGCCGGCGCCGGCAAGGTGCTCCAGACGCCGCGCGGCTTCCACTACTGCCTGTCGCAGCGCGCGCAGCACATCTGCCAGGAGATCTCCGGCGCCACGACGTCGTCGCGCTCGATCATCAACACCCGCGACGAGCCGCACGCCGACGCCGAGCGCTATCGCCGGCTGCACGTGATCGTCGGCGACTCGAACATGTCCGAGGTGGCGACGTACCTGAAGATCGGGACGACGGCGCTCGTGCTCGACATGATCGAGGACGGCTTCTTCGACCGCGATTATTCGTTGCAGTCGCCGGTGCAGGCGATCCGAGATATCTCGCACGACCCGACGTTGCGGGAGGCCGTCAAGCTGAAGGACGGTCGCTCGATCACGGCGCTCCAGATGCAGCTCGAGTACCTCGAGTACGCCACCCGGTACGTCGCCTCGATCAACGCCGACCCGACGACCAGGGACGTCCTCGCCCGCTGGACCGACGTGCTCACCAAGCTCGAGGCCGATCCGATGCAGCTCAACCGCGAGCTCGACTGGGTCATCAAGCGCCAGCTCATCGACAACTTCATGAACCGCCATCGGCTCTCGTGGCGGGACCCGAAGGTGTCGCTGCTCGATCTGCAGTATCACGACATCCGGCCCGACAAAGGCGTCTACTACCGGATGGTCGCCAACGATCACGTCGATCGGATCACCGACGACGAGACCATCGAACAGGCCAAGCACGTGCCCCCGCAGACTACACGGGCGCGCCTCCGGGGCGAGTTCATCCGGCAGGCCAATCTGAAGGGCAAGGACTATCGCGTCGACTGGGTCTATCTGAAGCTCAACGACCCGGAGCGCGAGACGATCCTCTGCAAGGATCCCTTCCAGTCCCACGACGAGCGGGTCGAGCGGCTCATCCGCTCGTTCTAGCCTCACGTTCTGGCCGGACCCCTCATCCGAGGGCGTCAAGTCGGGTACAACCGGGAGCCGCGTCGAAGCGTCCACGCACCACCGGAAGGGGCGGGTCGCAAAGGTTGACACCGTCTGTTCGGGGATGCTACGCCTGAAGATGCTGGGTTAAAGCCTCTCCCGCTCATCCGAGCGGCCTCACAGCGTAAGGAGTTTTCCGATGTTCAGTAACCAGAAGGGTGCCCAGAAGCCGGACGCTCTGCCGGCGTCGGAGAACGGGCAGCCCGCCGCCCCGGCAATCCCCCTGCTCTCGGTGGTCGGCGAGCGCGCGCGCATGGAGGGCAAGTTCGACATCGCGGACTCGATCCAGGTCGAGTGCGAGGTCGGCGGCGAGATGAACGTCGGCGGCAAGCTGGTCATCGGCGAGAAGGGCGTGGTCAACGCCAACGTCCAGACCGTCGACGCGATCATCAAGGGACACTACCAGGGCAACATGATCGCGACCGGCAACGTCGAGATCACGGACTCGGGCCGGGTCACCGGCAACATCACGACCGATTCGCTGGTGATCTCGAAGGGCGGCTTCTTCAACGGCAACGTCTCGAAGATGAACGAGCTCCCCACCGGCCAACGGCCGATCTATCTGATGGACGACCTCCGGGCCGCGCAGCTCAGCGGTCAGAGGTAGTCGGCCCCCGCCGGGCCGAACCCCCATGCGGTGGCGCAAGGGCAAGCAGGCGACCCGGAGCAGCGATCTCACGGCCTTCATCGACGAGGGCTCCGAGATCGAGGGCAAGTACACCTTTCAGGGCACCGTCATGATGAACGGCAAGTTCAGCGGCGAGATCAACTCCAGCGACAGCCTCATCATCGGCGAGAAGGGCGTCGTGAGCGCCACCGTTCGCGCCGGGATAGTCCTGATCAATGGTGAAGTGATCGGTAACGTCTTCGCCACCGAGCGGGTCGAGCTGCGGGGTACGGCGCGCGTCTACGGCGACGTCGAGGCCCCGGTGATCGTGGTCGAGGAAGGCGTGCTCTTCGAAGGCCACTGCAAGATGACGAAGGGTCGGTCGGCGGACGCAACGTCCGCCGACCGCGACTCGATCGGCCTGAGCCGGTAGCGCTCCCTCACTCCAGGGGGCCGATCGCGGCCTCCACCGCCGCGAGCACGGCCCCACCCTCACACAGCTCCAGCGCGGCATCGAGATCGGCCTTCAGATAGCGGTCGCGGTCGAGCGGCGTGATCTGCCGCCGGACGGCCGCGCGGGCCGCCGCGCTGCCGTGGCCTGGTGCCAAGGGCGCGCGGAAGTCGAGCGCCTGAGCGGCCAGCAAGAGCTCGATCGCGACGACCCGGCGCGCGAGACCGACCGCGCGGCGCGCCTTCAATGCCGAGCCGGCCGCCATCGAGTTGTAGTCCTCCTGGAGCCCCGAGGTCGGAATCGATTCGACGCTCGCCGGAACGGCCTGGGTCCGGAGCTCGGACGCCAGCGCCGCGGCGCCGTACTGCGCGATCATGTAGCCGGAGTGGACGCCGCCGTGCGGCGAGAGGAACGGCGGCAGCGCCTCGTTCGTCAGCGGGTTCACGAGCCGGTCGATCCGGCGCTCGCAGATTCCCGCGAGCTGGCCGAGCCCCAGGGTCAAGGTGTCGAGCGCCAGGCCCAGCACCTCGCCGTGGAAATTGCCGCCGCTCAGTACCGCGCCGTCCTCGGGAAACACGAGCGGATTGTCGGAGACCGACGCCAGCTCGCGCTCGATTACCGAGCGCGCGAATCGGACGGCTTCACGCGCGGAGCCGTGCACCTGCGGCATGCAGCGGAGGCTATAGGCGTCCTGGACGCGCGTGCAGTCGCGGTGCGAGGCGATGATGCCGCTGTCCGCGGTGAGACGACGCAAGTTGGCGGCGGTCGCGAGCTGGCCCGGATGGGGCCGCAGCGCGTGAATCCGCGGATCGAATGCGGCGTTCGAGCCCATCAGCGCCTCGAGCGACATCGCACCGGTGACGTCGGCCAGCCGCGTGAGCCGCTCGGCGTCGAGCACCGCCAGCGCGCCGAGCCCGGCCATGAGGTGCGTGCCGTTGAGGAGTGCCAGCCCTTCCTTGGTCTCGAGCGCGAGCGGCCGGATCCCGGCGCGCGCGAGCGCCTGGGCCGCCGGGAGCTCGCGGCTCTCGTCGGACACCGTGCCTTCGCCGACGAGACAGAGCGCCACGTGGGCCAGCGGCGCGAGATCGCCCGAGGCGCCGACGGACCCGAGCTCGGGCACGATCGGGTGAACGCGCCGGTTCAAGCACGCGATCACGGTCTCGACGACCACGGGCCTCACGCCGGACGCGCCGCGCGCGAGCGAGGCCGCGAGCAGCAGCATGATCGCGCGGACCTCGACGTCCGGTAGCGGCGCGCCCATCCCTCCGGCGTGGCTCAGCACGAGATTGCGCTGGAGCTCGACGCGCTGGCCCGGTGGGATGACGACGTCCTTGAGCTTTCCGACTCCGGTGGTGATCCCGTAGATCGGCTCGGCGCCGGCGGCCAGCCGGTCGACGAACTCGCGCGCCGTGCCGAGCGTCCGGATCGCCGCGGGGGCGAGCATCACTTCGTCGCCGCGCCGGGCGACGGCTTCGACCGCCTCGAGCGTGAGCGCGCCGCCGTCCAGCTCGATCATGGCGCGGCCGCACGCCCGAGCCCCGCGCTCGCCACCGGCTCGGGGACATGCCAGTCGCGCGTGAGCTCGCGCACGCGCCCGAGGAGCTCGTGCTCGTCGAGCGTCACGAGGCGACCGGCCTCGACGACGTGTCGCCCGTGGACCCAGACGTCCGTCACGGCGCGATCCGACATCGCGAAGACCACGGACTTCAAGGTGTCGACGCGCGGGTGCATCGACGCGTCGCCGAGGTCGACCGCGACCAGATCGGCGAGCATGCCGGGGGCGATCGCGCCGGCGTCCAGCCCGAGGATCTCGGCGCCCGACCGCGTGCCGAGCTCGAACGCGGTCGCCGCGTCGAGCGCGCCGCCGTCGAGGAGCCGCACCCGCTGAAGGAGCGCCGCCATGCGCATCTCCTCGAAGACCGAGAGCCGGTTGTTGGTGCAGCCTCCATCGGTGCCGAGCCCGACCCTGACCCCCGCCTTCCGGAGCTCGGGGAGCCGGGTGATGCCGTCGCCCAGGAACATGTTCGAGCTCGGGCAATAGGCGAGCGCGGCGCGCCGCGCGCCCATCAGCGCAACCTCCTCGTCGTCGAGCCACACGCAGTGGACGCCGATCATCCGCGGGCCGAGGACGCCCAGGCGGTCGAGATAGCGGATCGGCGTGGCGCCGTGCTCGCGCAAGGTTCGCTCGCCCTCGTAACGGCCCTCCGCGACGTGGATGTGAAAGCGCGTGGTCTCCGACTCCGCGACCTCGAACCCGGCGCGAATCATCGCGGGCGACGCCCCGTGAGGGCTGTGCGGAGCCGGCTGGACGACCGTGGTCTCGTCTCGGCGGTGGGCGCCGATCAGCTCGCGCGTACGCCGCGCGGCGTCCGCCGGGGATTCGCGATAGCGCCGGGGCGCGCCCGCCCAGTCGTACATGGTGCGCGCCAGAACGAGGCGGATTCCGACCGCGCGGGCGGCCTCGATCACCGACTCGGCGTTCTCGTTGCCCTGATCCTGAAGGTAGAAGAAGTCCACGCAGGTCGTCGCGCCGTGCCGGAGCATCTCGGCGAACGCGAACGACGCGCCGAGGGCGATCCCGCGGCGGTCGAGCCGCTCGGAGAACGGATAGAGCACGCGATCGCGCCAGCCGGCGAAGTCGAGGTCGTCGCCGAGACCCCGCAAGAGCGACTGGAACGTGTGGCAGTGCGCATTGATGGTGCCGGGCAAGAGCGCCTTGCCGGCGAGGACGACGTCACCGGGGGCGGGCCGACCGACCGGCGCGATCGAGCCGATCCGACCTCCGGCGAGCGTCACCGCGTGCCCCGACGTGAAGCCGCCTTCGGTCAGGACGAGATCGGGGACGAGTCTCAGGGTCACTCCGGCGCCAGCCAGACGGTGTCGAGCTGGTTGTTGAGGAAGTGACTCGGCGTGATCGTCCAGCCTTTCAGTCGTGCGTTGTGCGGCACGATCCGGTGCCACTGGAACGTGAAGATGTAGTGCACCTCGTCGTCGAGCAGCCGCTTCTCGAACTCCCGGATCGTTCGGCGGCGCTCCTCGCGATCGGTCGCGCGGCTCTGGCGCTGGTAGAGCTCGTCGAGGGTCCGGTCGGTGTAGCGGCTGTAGTTCACGTGACTGACGTCCGCCGACTGGAACTTGAAGAGCGCCAGGTCCGGCTCGACGATGTAGCTGCAGTGGAAGTCGGCGGCGACGTCGAAGTTGCCGCCGCGGATCTCGTTGTAGAGCGTCGCCAGCTCGAGCGTCTCCACCTTCACGTTGAGCCCGATCTGGCGCCACTGGTCGACGAGCCAGACGGCGAGCGGCTCGCGGCGCGCCTCGGCACGCGCCGCGCGGATGTCGCGGCCGTAGCCGGCCAGCTTCTCGAGCTCGGCCGGCGTCGCGGCGAACGGAGTCCCGACGCCCTGCACGCCGACGACCTCCTTGAAGATGGAGATCTTCGCGAGGGCGGCCACGCCCTGATAGCGATCGAGGGCCAGGCTCAGCGCGCGCCGCACCCGCCGATCGTCGAAGGGCTTGCGCTCGTGGTTGATCGCGAGCGGGTTGACGCACTCCCACGGGCTCTCCTGTACGCGGATCCGGTTGCCGAGGGCCTGCACCAGGCTGTCGCGATCCGGCGGCGAGAAGCCGCGAAACTGGATCATCGCGCGCTGGCCGCGAATGGCCGCGAGCTGCGCCGAGGTCTCGCGGACGAAGATCGCGCGGTAACCATCGAGATAGGGCTTGCCGCCGTCCCAGTAGGCCGGGTTCTTCCGGCCGGTCCAGTGCGAGCCCTTCACGTACTCGCCGAAGACGAAGGGGCCGCTGCCCATGATGTTCTTCTCGTACCAGTGGATGTCGCGGGCGAGGATCTCGGACTTGTAGATCCAGTTGAACGGCGACGCGAGCGAGGCGAGGAAGGACGCCGCCGGCCACTTCAGCCGAAAGACGACGGTGGCCGCGTCGGGCGCCTCGACGGCCTCCACGACGACATATTCGCCCTTGCGATTCGAGGCTACACCGGCCGGCGGGAAGACGATCTTGTCGTACGACGCCTTCACGTCGCGCGCCGTCAGCTCGCTGCCGTCGTGGAATTTCACGCCGCGACGGACCTTGAACGTCCACGTCCGCCCGTTCGGCGCGCTCGCCCACGATTCGGCGAGATCGCCGACGATCTTCGTCCCGGACGGATCGTCGGGATCGACTCGCAGCAACGTGCTGTAGTGCGGCGCCGCCGGATGGATCAGCGAGAAGCTCTCCTCGCGGTGGGCGTCGAACGACGGCGGTTCCGCGGGGACGACGAACACCAGCTCGCCGCC
>WNFK01040782.1_pt3 | contig 10627 bp, 11 predicted proteins | sample 5400281 | NCBI WGS metagenome assembly WNFK01 (sample SAMN13153350, study PRJNA577476) | soil metagenome | isolation source: 20 cm soil on Douglas fir-dominated hillslope | place: USA:California | collected 2013-09-17
AAAGCAGCCCAATGCGGTGCAAACGGCATGAAAAAGAGCGCAACCACCAAGGACGAGTCCCCTTCTCGGCTGATCGACGCGCGGATCAAGGAACTGGGCGACTGGAGAGGCAAGACGCTCTCTCGTGTCCGCGCTCTCATCAAACAGGCTGACCCTGAAGTGGTCGAGGAGTGGAAGTGGAGAGGCGTTCCGGTTTGGTCACACGACGGGCTGATCTGCACCGGCGAGACATACAAGAGCGTCGTGAAGCTGACTTTTGCCAAGGGCGCTTCGCTCGAGGACCCTTCCGGACTATTCAACGCCAGCCTTGAAGGCAACGTCAGGCGCGCTATCGATATCCATGAGGGTGATGAAATAGATGGGGATGCCTTCAAGACGCTCATACGTGCCGCTGCAGCCCTGAACAGGTCATCGGCCCGATAGCCGAATCCGGCGCCTCATAGGACGTTCAATCCACGTCTTTGCCACGAGGCATTCTTGAATCAAAGTCTGAGCCACGCGCCCACCACGTCGTAAACGGAGCCTGGCCTTTTTCGACAACAGCGTTGGTGAAGGCGGGAAGAGGCGAGCAGGATCGCTTCACTTGAAACGATCCTGCTCCAAGCCTGACGTGATGGCTTCGGCCCGCCAGGCGGACCTCGCAATCACGCGTGGTCTCATTCGCTGATCGTGCGTACGACGCTCGAGGTCGGCCGCTGATCGAGGGTCGGCAGCTTCTGGTCCTTGAGGACCGCCTCGTCGTATTGCTGAATCGTCTGCAGCGAATCCTTCGGCACCATGTGCACGACCTTGTAGCCGCCGGCCTTGAGCTTGGCGAGGATGTCGGGCAGCGCTTGCGCGGTCGCCTTCTGGAAGTCGTGCATCAGGATGATGCCCTTGCCGTGCTTGGCGAGCTTGTCCATCACCGATTTGGTCACCTGCTCGGGCCGATGCATCTTGAAATCGAACGAGTCGAAGTCGGCCGAGAAGATCGCGACATTGCGCTCGCCCAGATAGGTGACCATCTCGGGCGGGTGTTGCAACGCCGGAAAGCGGAAGAACGGAGCGATCTGCGTGCCAAGCGCCAAGTGCACCGCGCTCATGCCCATCTCGATCTCGGTCTTGGCTTCGTCGACGTTCTTCTTGGCGAGATTCTTGTGCGACATGGTGTGGCTGCCGATGGTATTTCCGGCCTCGGCCACCTGCTTGAGGATCTCCGGATAGTAGGTCGCGTGCAGGCCGATCGGGAAGAAGGTCGCGCGGACACATTGGTCGGCCAGCGCCTTGAGCACCATCGGGGTGTTGTTGAGCCATGGCCCGTCGTCGAAGGTCAGCACGACCTCATGGTCGTTCAGGAAGTCGTGCGACTTGAAATGCTCCATGCCGAATCCCGGGCCGCCGGTGGTGTCGATCTGGACCACGCGCGAGACGCCGAGCGCGTTGGGATTGTTGCAGGTGATCGGCGGCGCCTTGGGCATGGGCTTCGGGGCCGGCGACTGGGCGGCGGGGGCCGCCTGGGCGGTGGGGGCGGGCTGTTGCGGCGCGCCGGCCGCGACTCGCGTCCCGCCGGCCGCGGCTTGCGAGCCGGAGGTCGGGGCGGCGATTTCGGTGACCACCTTGCGCGGCCCTTGCGGACGGAGGGGTTCGGCCGGAGCGGCGGCGGTCGTCGCCGTCTTCGCGCCCGTCAGGGCGGGCCAGATCCCCGTGAACGAGTATTTTTGCGCCTCGACGGCTCCGAGGACGCCAAGGCACCCGGCCACCGCCAGGCCGCCGACAACGATCGCGGTACGCATTTGATTGCCTCCTCGTAGCGAAAAATCGACCTACGCCGCTACCACCAGGCGCAGGCACCTGGCGGCCACCGTAGCGCCTTTCGGCGCGTCCGTTCAGCCCCACTTCGGATTAACCTTGATTAACTTTAGTGTAGCCGACTCGGGGCGGGGAGGCGAGGGCCCTGTTTGGGTAACCGGCCCCAAAGGCCGCTTTTCGGAGTTTTTCAGGCCCCGAAGGCGTCCCGCCAGGCCGGAAGCGGCTGGTCGCCCCCTCGGGCGCCCGTCAGGGTACCCACAACGGACACGGGTAGGGCCGTGGCCTCGTACACGCCCCGCGCAATGGCGCGTGCCACCACCTGCACCGCGAAAGTGCCGATTCGCATGAGATCGCGGACCGGATCGGCGAGCGGCCGGGCGCCGGTCGCCGCCACGAACACGATGTCGCCGTCGAGCGGGGTGTGAGCCGGGAAGATCGCGCGCGCCAGTCCGTCCTGCGCCATGATGGCGAGACGCGTCGCCTGCGGCCGGGTCAGCGCCGCGTCGGTCGCCACCACCACCAGCGTGGTGCTGGCGCGAATCGTCCCCTTGGTGTGCGGGTCGAGCGCGCCGGGCGGCATGGGCGAGGGAAAGCCGCGTCCGCCGAATTCGCCGCCCTGCTCGAATGGCGCCGCCCAGAACCAGGGGCCGTCGCCGACCACGACGCTGCCGACCGCATTGACGGCGGCGAGCGCGCCGATCGTGAATCCGTCGCACATCGCCGACGCCGAGCCGGTGCCGCCCTTGAGGTTGACGGTTCTGGCCCCGAGCCCGGCGCCGGCGCTGCCCAGCGCGAATGTGCAGTCGGCCGCGGCCGCGGCCGCATAGCCGAGTTCGCGATAGGGCGGGTAGCGGCCCCACCCCTTGTCCCCGCCGACATGGAGATCGAACAGGATCGCGCCCGGCACGATCGGGATGCGCGCCGCGCCCACCGCAAAGCCGCGGCCCTGCTCGCGCAGCCAGGCCTGGATTCCGCTCGCCGCATCAAGGCCGAAAGCCGAGCCGCCCGACAGCGCGATGGCATCGATGCGCTCGACCAGCGTCGCCGGCCCGAGCAGATCGGTCTCGCGCGTGCCGGGAGCGCCGCCCCGCATATCGACCGCCGCAACCACGGCCTCGTCGAAAACGATCGCGGTCGCGCCGGAAGCGAGCCGCGGATCCTGCGCGTGACCGACGCGCACGCCTGGAACATCGGTGATGAGGTTGCGCATGGATGGTTCCCGGGCCGAGCGGAAACGATTTCTGCAAGGGCGTCAATCACTCGCTTCACTTTCGTTCACAAACAAGCCATCGCGCGGCCGGCGGCTTGCGTCGCGGCGCGCGCCGTCGCATCAAGGGTGCCATGTCAGCCGATGTCACGATCGCGGCCGCGCTGGTCGCGGGACTCCTGAGCTTTCTGTCGCCCTGCGTCTTGCCGCTGGTTCCGCCCTATCTGGTGTATCTGGCCGGTGCGTCGCTCGAGCGCTTCGCCGACGCGGAAGCCGAGCCGCAGGTGCGGCGCGAGACGGTCTTGGCCGCGCTGCTGTTCGTGTGCGGCTTTTCCACCGTGTTCATCGCCTTCGGGGCGAGCGCGAGCGCGCTCGGCGCCCTGGTGCAGGTCTATTCGGCCGAGCTCGCCACCGTCGCCGGCATCGTCATCATCCTCATGGGGCTGCACTTTCTCGGGCTCACGCGCCTCGCCCTCATGATGCGCGAGAAGCGCTGGGGGATGGCGAAGCCGGTCGGGTTGTGGGGGGCTTATGTGATGGGCCTGTGTTTCGCCTTCGGCTGGACGCCGTGCATCGGCCCGATCCTCGCCGCGATCCTGGCGGTGGCGGCGTCCCGCGATACGGTCGCCAAGGGCGCCGGCCTGCTCGCGGTCTATTCGGCCGGGCTCGGGATTCCGTTCCTCATCGCCGCCTTCGCGATCGAGCCCTTCGCGGCGTTTCTGTCGCGCTTCCGCCGCCATCTCGTCATGGTGGAGCGCGCCATGGGGGCGCTGCTGGTGCTCACCGGCATCGCCTTCCTCACCGGTTTCGTCAACGAGGCGAGCTACCAGCTGCTCGAGTGGTTTCCCGCCTTGGGCCGGATCGGCTGACGGGATGCAGACTTACTTGGTCTCCACGTAGGTGATCTTTCCGTTCGGATTCTTTTTCGAGACATAGACCACATAGTCGAGCCGGTTCACGTCGCCTTTCTTGTCGTAGGAGATGTCGCCGATCACGGTCTTGAACTTCTGGCCGGAATACATCTGCGCCGCCACTTTCTTGGGATCGAGCGACTTGGCGGCTTCCGCGGCCTGCTTGATGATCTCCACCGCGGCATAGCTGTAGAGCGTGTAGGACTGCGGCTCGAATTTGTTGGCGCGGAATTTCTCGACCACGGCCTTCGCCTCCGGGCGGTTGCGCGGATCGGGCCCGTAGGTCATGAGCGTGCCCTCGGCGCCCGGACCGGCGACCGACGCGAACTCGTCGTCGGCGATGCCGTCGCCGCCCATCAGGGGCGCCTTGACGCCCTGGTCGCGCATCTGCCGCACGATCAGTCCGCCCTCGGTGAACAGCCCTCCCCAATAGACGAGGTCCGCGCCCGCCGACTTGATCTTCGAGACCAGCGCCGAGAAATCCTTGTCGCCGGTATTGATGCCCTCGTAGAGCACTTCGGTCACGCCGTTCTTGTTGAGCGCCTTCTTGGTCTCGTCGGCCAGCCCCTTTCCATAGGTCGTCTTGTCGTGGACGACGGCGATCTTCTTGCCCTTGAAATTCTTGAGGATGTAGGCGCCCGCGACCTCGCCCTGCTGGTCGTCGCGGCCGCAGGTGCGGAACATCATCAGGCTCGGGCGCGGCTGCTTGTTGTCGAGGCAGGGACCAAGCTTGGCGTCGGTCACGCACGGGTTGGTGGCGGCCGGCGTGATGGCGAGCATGCCGTTCTCGGCATAGACATAGGAGGCCGGCATGGTGACGCCGGAGTTGAAGTGGCCGATCACGAATTTGACGCCGTTGCCGGCGAATTTGTTGGCGATCGAGACGCCCTGCTTGGGATCGGACACGTCGTCGCCGCTCTCCAGGGCGATCTTCTGGCCGAGGATCCCGCCGCTCGCGTTGATGTCCGCCACGGCCTGCTCGGTGCCGTTCTTGATTTGCGCCCCGAAGGAGGCGTTCGGACCCGTGATCGGTCCGCCGACCCCGAACTTGACCTGGGCGGCGGCGTCGCCCGCCGCGCCCCATCCGATACCGAGCCCCAGGCCCAACGCCAGGCCGAGCGTGGTGAAGGTCTTCATGCGTGTCTCCCCTCTGTGTCGGCGATCAGGCTGCCGCGAGCCGGCGGGCAGGCACCGCCGCATTTCGACCGGATTGAATCGAAATTCGCGGCAAAAGTCATCCTGCTTCGCGCATGTCCCCGCGGCGCGGCCCTGTGACGCGCGGTCACGGCCGGTGCCCCAGGACGCCGTATTGCCGCGCCATCTGGCGCGCCCGCGTGACCCGAAAGCCCGCCATGCCGAACAAAAGCGCGATGCCGGTATCGACCGCATAGAAATGCAGCGACAGCAGGGTTCCGCCGAACAGCGCAAAATGGAAAAACCGTATGACCGCGCCCAGCACCAGCATATAGGCGGCGAGGCTCCACCACGGCCGCCAGGTCTGCGCGATGGCGCGGCCGGAAAGCCAAGCCGTCCCGCCGCCCAGCACGAGGGTGACGAGCAGGAAGACGCCGAAGGAATTTTCCTCGTAGAACCAGGGGTGCGGCATGGGCGGATCTCGGGAAGGGGCGAGTAGCGAATGGCGAGCAGCGAGTAGGAGACCGCGAAGCTCGATAGTCAATGTGATCCTTCTATTCGCTACTCCCTGTTCGCTATTCGCTCGCCGGGCATTCGCCCGCCTCAGTGTCTCCCGCCCCCCAGATAGGCCGCCCGCACATCCGGACGGGCCAGCAACTCGCGGCCGCTCCCCGACAGCGTGATCATGCCGTTGACCATGACATAGCCGCGATGGGCGAGCTTGAGCGCGTGGTAGGCGTTCTGCTCGACCAGGAACACGGTGATCCCGTCGCGCGCATTGAGTTCGCGCAAGATGCCGAAGATCTGCTGGGCGATCAGCGGCGCCAGCCCGAGCGAGGGTTCGTCGAGCAGCAAGAGCCGCGGCCGGCCCATCAAGGCGCGGGCGATCGCGAGCATCTGCTGCTCGCCGCCCGAGAGGGTGCCGCCGCGCTGGCGCAGGCGTTCGGCCAGGCGCGGAAACAGCGCGAAGACGCGCTCGAGCTCGGCGGAGAAGCTCGCGGCGCGGTCGACGCCCGCGCCCATCTGCAGATTTTCCAGCACCGTCATGCGGGCGAAGATGCGCCGGCCTTCCGGCGACTGCGCGATGCGCAGGCGCGCGATCTCGTGCGTCGGCATCTGGGTGATGTCGCGGCCGTCGAACAGGATGCGGCCCTCGCGCGCGCGCGGCTTGCCGAAAATGGTCATCATCAGGGTCGACTTGCCGGCGCCGTTGGCGCCGATCAAGGTGACGATCTCGCCCGCGTTGACGTCGAGATCGACGCCTTTGAGCGCCATCACGTTGCCGTAGAAGGACTTGACGCCGCGTACGGCCAACAGCGGTCCCGGCGCGGTGGCGGCGCTCACAGCCCGACCTCGGCTTCCGCCGCCTCGACGTCCTCGTCGGCGACGCCCAGATAGGCGGCGATGACTTTCGGGTCGTCGCGGATCTCACTGGGCGTACCGTCGGCGATCTTGACGCCGTAGTCGAGAACGAGCACGCGGTCGGAAATCTCCATCACGACCGACATGTCGTGCTCGATCAGCAGCACCGAGGTCGCGAAGTCGTCGCGGATCGACAGGATCAGCTCGTTGAGGGCGGCGCTCTCGCGCGGATTGAGGCCGGCGGCCGGCTCGTCGAGGCAGAGCAAGACCGGATCGGTGCACATCGCGCGCGCGATCTCGAGGCGGCGCTGCGCCCCGTAGGGCAGGTCGCCCGCCGGGTCGTCGGCGCGCTCGACGAGCCCGATGGTGTCGAGCCAGTGGCGCGCCTTGTCGATCGCGGCGCGCTCGGAAACCGCATAGCGGCCGATGCCGAGCAGGCCGAGCAGGGTGTAGCCGGACGCCACCATCAACGGGTTGTGCTGGGCCACCAGCAGATTTTCCAGCACCGTCATGCCGCCGAACAGGCGGATGTTCTGGAAGGTGCGCGCGACCCGCGCGCGCTGCGTGACCAGATATTCGGGCATGCGCTCGAGCAGAAAAAGTTCGCCGTCCGCGCCGCGCAGGTTGCGGTTGCCGCGGCGGGTCAGGGCCTCGAGCTCGCCCCAGGTGTCGGCGGCGCCGTGGATCAAGGCGAGCCGTCCCTCGGTCGGCTTGTAGAAGCCGGTGATGCAGTTGAACACGGTCGTCTTGCCGGCGCCGTTCGGGCCGATCAGAGCCGTGATGGCGCCGCGCGCGGCGACGAAGGACAGGTCGTTCACCGCCACCAGCCCGCCGAACCGCATGGTGAGATGCTCGACCGCGAGCAGGGCCTGGGCGTCCATCAAGGGTTTTCCTCGCGCAGGCTTCGGCCCTTCTCGGTCGCGCCGGCGGCGATCGCCTCGCGTTCCCGCAGGAAGAGCGACGGCGCGCGCGCCGAGATCAGCCCGCGCGGCCGCCATACCATGATCGCCACCATGGCGAAGCCGAACACCAGCATGCGGTATTGCGTCGGGTCGAAGTCGGGCCCGAACACGGCCTTGAGGGCGTCGAGCTCGCGCAAGAGCTCGGTGCCGCCGATCATCACGATGGCGGCGATCGCGACGCCGACCTGGCTGCCCAGGCCGCCGAGCACCACGATGGCGAGGATCGTCGCCGATTCGAGGAAGGTGAAGGATTCCGGCGAGATGAAGCCCTGGCGCGCGGCGAAGAAGGAGCCCGCGAAGCCGGCGAACATCGCCCCGATGGCGAAAGCGGTCAGCTTGGTGTTGGTGGTGTTGATGCCGAGCGAGCGGCACGCGATCTCGTCCTCGCGCAGCGCCTCCCAGGCGCGCCCGATCGGCAGGCGGCGCAGCCTGATGGTGACGAAGGCGGTCAGCAGCGCGAGGCCGAGGATCAGATAATAGAGGAAGATGGTGCGATAGAGCGGGCTGAACTCGAGCCCGAAGGTCGCCGCGAAGCCGTCGTCGTCGGCGGTGAACGGAATGCCGAAAAAGGCCGGGCGCGGAATGCCGCTGATGCCCGCATACCCGTTGGTGAGGTCGACCCAGTTGATCAGCACCAGCCGGATGATCTCGCCGAACGCGAGGGTGACGATCGCCAAATAGTCGCCGCGCAGCCGCAGCACCGGAAAGCCGAGCAGGATGCCCCAGAAGGCGGCCAGGCATCCGGCGAGCGGCAGCAGCATGAAGAACGAGAAGCCGAACGTCTTCGCGAGCAGCGCGTAGGAATAGGCGCCGACCGCGTAGAAGGCGACGTAGCCGAGATCGAGCAGACCCGCGAGCCCGACCACGATGTTGAGGCCGAGCCCGAGCATCACATAGATGAGGATCTGGATGCCGAAATTGTCGATCCACTTCACCGCGCCCTGGAAACCGGCGAGCCCGATCGACAGCGCCGGATAGACCAGCACGAAGCCGATGCAGAAGGGCGCGAACCAGCGCGCCAGGATCGGCCGCAGGCGCGCGACGGTCGCGGCGGGCGGCCGGGCTTGAGTCGCGTGGCGCTCGCGCCACGGCGCGATCACCAGCGAATAGAACAGCCGTCCGGTCGCCGCCATGGCGACGAAACCGAACAGCATCTGCCAGCGCGTCTCGAGAACGATCTCGTTGCGGATGTTCTGGACGGTCCGGAACCCGATCAGCGGCAGCAGCAGGAAGAAGGCCAGCACGGCGGTCAGCCCGGCATCCATGATCGCCGCCCGCAGAGCGGCGCGCGCTGCCGGCGCCGACATGTCAGACCTTCTCGACATCCGGCCGTCCGAGCAGGCCCTGGGGCAGGAAGATGAGCGTGATGGCGAGGATCGAGAAAGCCGCGACGTCCTTGTAGTCGGTCGAGAAATAGGCCGACCACAGCGTCTCGATCAGGCCGATCAGGAGCCCGCCGATCACCGCCCCCGGCAGCGAGCCGATGCCGCCGAGCACGGCCGCCGTGAAAGCCTTGACGCCCGGCACGAAGCCGTCGGAGAAATTCACCACCCCGTAATACATCAGGTACATGGTGCCGGCGACGGCGGCGAGCGCCGCGCCCATCACGAAGGTGATCGAGATGGTGCGGTCGACGTCGACGCCGAGCAGCGCCGCCATCTTCTGGTCCTGCTCGCAGGCGCGTTGCGCGCGCCCGAGCGAAGTCTTGGCCACCACATACCAGAAACCCAAGAGCAGCACCGCGGTGACCGCCCACACGATCATCTGCTTGTAGGACAGCGTGACCTGATAGGGGCCGTGCTCCATCAGCACGAGCTCGCCCTCCACCATCGGGGGCACCGCCTTGTTGCGCGGCCCCTGCGCGACCTGCACGAAATTCATCAGGAAGATCGACATGCCGATCGCCGAGATCAGCGGGGCGAGGCGGAAGGAGCCGCGCAGCGGCCGGTAGGCGAGCCGCTCGATCGTCCAGTTGACCAGCGAGGTGAGCGTCATCGCGACCACCAGCACGATGAACAGCGCGAGCGCGACCGAGGTGATGCCGAGCCACGAGGTCACGATCAGGAGACACCATGGTGTAGCCGATCGCGATCAGGCCGTAGATCGAGCCGAGCGTGATGCCGTTGATCAGCTGCTGGACGAAGATTTCCATGGCCCGCGCCCTCTGGTCGAGGCTCCCCTCGCGTTCCCGGCCGCTGCGGCGACGTGAATCGCTCCCCGCCGCGCTCGGCAGTCTTAACAGGGGCTCCCATGGCCGGCAACGCGGCCGCCCGTCGGCGAGCGGACCCCATTATTGGACCGCGCCTTGCTCGCCGTAGTAGCATCATCTTGTATTTCAACGGGGGGAGACAATGCGACTCATTTCATTCGTGCTCGCGGTGGTCGGCCTGTCCTGGCTCGCCGCGGGCGCCGAGGCCGCGCCGGCACGCCAGCGGCCAGCGGCTCAAGGGGGACAGCAGAACCGCACGGCGCTCTATCAGAATTGCCGGGCCATGGTGTTTCGGAGGTTCGGCTGGAACGAGGGCACCGGACGAGTCGTGATGTACAGCGACTACCTGTTCGAGCAGACGGAACTCTGCGTCCGGAACGGCGGCCGGATCTGAGAGCGTTCGACCGCGCGGCTTTTCGGATGGCCTGAGCGTCTGCTGACGGCCGTACGGCCGGCCTTCGCCCACCCGCGTCTTCCTATATAGGAAAAGACCGAACATCGCGGCGATCCGTCATGAACCCGACCACCGAGCTCGCCATCCGCTTGGCCGCCTTCGCGGGCGTGTTCTCGGCCATGGCATTGTGGGAGCTGCTGGCGCCGCGCCGCCCATGGGCGGTCGGCCGCGCGCCGCGCTGGCCGAGCAATCTCGGCATCCTGGTGGCGGATGTGCTCGCGGTGCGGCTCCTGGTTCCGACCGCCGCCGTCGGCGTCGCGCTGGTGGCGGCCCGAAACGGCTTCGGTCTCCTTCACATGATCGGGCTGCCCTTCTGGCTCGCCGCGCCGATCGGCTTCGTGGCGCTCGATCTCGTCATCTACGGCCAACACGTGGTTTTCCATCACGTGCCGTGGCTCTGGCGCTTCCACCGCATGCACCATGCGGACCTCGACATCGACCTGACCACGGGCGTGCGCTTTCACCCGGTCGAGATCCTCCTGTCGCTCGCCATCAAGATCGCGACGGTGGCGATCCTCGGCATTCCGGCCGGGGCGGTCCTCGTCTTCGAGATCGTCCTCAATGCGAGCTCGATCTTCAATCATGCGAATGCGAGCCTGC
>WNFK01254899.1_pt1 | contig 10625 bp, 9 predicted proteins | sample 5400281 | NCBI WGS metagenome assembly WNFK01 (sample SAMN13153350, study PRJNA577476) | soil metagenome | isolation source: 20 cm soil on Douglas fir-dominated hillslope | place: USA:California | collected 2013-09-17
CCCCAGCCCCTACTGGGTCTCGTACCCGGAGCAGGTGCGGCTGGTGGGCGGCGTGCCGGTGCCGGTGCCGACGCATGAGGCCACCGGCTTCGACCTCGATCCCGCGGCGGTGGCGCGCGCGGTGACGTCACGCACCAAGCTCATCATCCTCGACAGCCCCGGCAATCCGACCGGCGCGGTGTTCTCCCCCGCGGCGCTGGGCGCCGTGGCCAAGATCGCCCTCGCGCACGGCCTCTGGGTGGTGTCCGACGAGTGCTACGAGGCCCTCACCTACGAGGGCCGGCACATCTCCATCGCCTCGTTGTCGCCGGAGATCAAGGCGCGCACGCTCCTCGTCAACACCTGCTCCAAGGCGTACGCGATGACGGGCTGGCGCATCGGTTACGCGGCCGGTCCCCGGGAGATCATCCGAGCGATGACGGACATCCAGAGCCAGGTCACGTCGAACCCCGCGTCCATCGCGCAGTGGGCCGCGGTGGAGGCGCTCACCGGCCCCCAGGACGAGATCGCCAAGATGGTCGGCGAGTTCGATCGGAGGCGCCGCTTCATCATCGAGACGCTGAACGCCGTGCCGGGCGTCCGCTGCACCAATGCCAAGGGCGCCTTCTACGCCTTCCCCAACGTCTCCGGCCTCTTCGGCAAGCGCTGGAAGGGCGGCGTCATCCGAGGCTCGGCCGACGTCTGCGCGTTCCTCCTGGAAGACGCGCGCATCGCCTGCGTGGCCGGCGTGGACTTCGGCTCCGATGACCACATCCGCATCTCGTACGCTACCGGCCTCGAGACGATCCGCGAGGGCATGCGCCGCATGGATACCGCCGTGCGCGGGCTGGCGGGCTAGGGCATGAAGATCGAGGGCGCGAACGAGATCCCCGCTCCACAGGACAAGGTGTGGGCGGCCTTCCTCGACCCGGCCACGCTCGGCAAGGCCATCCCGGGCTGCGAGGGCCTCGAGGAGATCGGCCCGGGCGAGTACAAGGCGGTCATGAAAGTCGGCGTGGCCGCCATCAAGGGCACCTTCGAGGGGAAGGTCAAGCTCATGGACCTCGAGCCGCCCAATCGGTACCGGATGTTGGTGGAAGGCAAGGGCGGTCCGGGGTTCGTCAAGGGTGAGGCGGCCATGTCGCTGACGCCGGTCGATCCCAGTACCACGCGGGTGAGCTACGACGCCGACGTGCAGGTGGGTGGCCTCATCGCGAGCGTGGGGCAGCGGATGCTGGGCGGGGTCTCGAAGATGATGCTCGAGCAGTTCTTCACGCGGATGTCCGAGCTCCTGGCCGAAAAGAAATGAGGCAGGCCCGCGATTAGCCTTCGCGGGCTCGGGCTCGCCCTGGCGGCCGCGCTCGTGTCCGTGGGCGCGGCCGGGGCGGCCGATCCGGGAGCGGGGGAGTGCGCGGGGGCCGGTGGCGATGGCCCCTCGCGGTGCCTGTACCGCTCGCTCTTGCCCAGCGCCGGGATCGTCTCCGTATGCGAGACGGACACGCGCTGCCGGGTCGGCGCCTACCACGGCCCGCCGGAGACACCCACCTGGTTCGCCCCGCCGCCGGGGCGAGACACGCTCCCCAGACCGACGGTGCGGTGGCACACCGCGACCCTCGGGGAGGCGCGCTTCGACGTCGGGCCTGCCGGCACGCTCAGCTACTTCTTCGAGGCGCGCCGCCAGCGCATCTCCGGCGCGCGGGCCGCGGTCCTCGACGTGGACGTCCGGCGCTCCCTCTTCGTGGCCGCGGAGGAGCGGGCGCTCGTGGTGCGCCAGATCTTCAGCGGTCGTCCGGTGACGCGCATCGAGCGGCCGTGGGCGCCCGGCCTCGACGTCCGCGCCGCGGTGACGGCGCTGCGCTTCGATCCCGACGGGCGCCTCAGCTTCACCTGGCTCGCGGGGCCCGAGCACCGGACGGTGTCCGAGCGCGTCTCGGTGCCCTCGGTGGCCGCGCCTGGCTAGGCGGGGCTCGCGGCCGGGAGCGGCGTGCGAAGGGCGAGGGTCAGCGGCAGGGTGGTGAAGACGAGGACGCCGATGGTGGCCAGGGTCACGGGCACCCCGCGCCAGTCGCTGAGCAGACCGTACACGAAGGGGGACAGCGCCGAGGCGCTGACGCCAACCGTATAGAACAGGGCGTAGCTGCGCGCGCGCTTGTCGCTGGACACGAGATCCGCCACCGTCCCGTACAGCACGGATGACGTGCCATTGAGCGCGATGCCGAGCGGCGGCAGGAGCAGCAGGCAGGCATTCAACGGCAGGGCGAGCAGGAGCAGGATGCCGATCCCGGTGGCGGTCTCGGTGAGGACCACGGTGCGGATCACCCCCAGCCGCTCCGCCAGCGCTCCGCAGGCGAGCTTACCGGCCGCGCCGCCGGCGAAGACGAGCATGAGCGCCACGCCTACCGCCTGCACCGAGGAGCCCTTGGCGATGAGGAGAAAGGGCAGGAAGGTGAGAAACGCCGTGCGCGTGGAGTTGTCGATGACGTGCAGGGCGGACAGCGCGGTGAAGCCGCGCGTGTCCCGGATGCCCCAGCCGGACGAGCGTGCCGTGTCCGCGGCGCCGGGCTCCACCGCCACCGCGCCGCCGACCCGGAGCCGAGCCAGCACGAGCAGCAGGACCACCGCCGCGACCAGGCCGACCACGGCGTACCCGCGCGTGGCTTCTCGCCAGCCCACCCAGGTGGTGGCCAGGGCCACCACCGCGGGCACGATCACCTTGCCCAGGTCACCCGAGAAGTTGTAGGTCCCGAGGGCCATGCGGCGCGCGCCGCCCTCGTAGGCCTTCGAGACGAGCGACGAGGACAGCGGATGCTGCACCGAGGAGCCAAGGCCGCCGAGGAGGAGGCAGGCGAGGAGGGCGGCGAAGCCCCCCGCCGTCCCCGCCGCGATGAAGCCCAGCGCGGTGAGGGCAGTTCCGGCGGCGAGCAGTCGTGCCTCGCCCCAGCGCTCGGCCAGCAACCCCGCCGGGATCTGGAAGGACGCCATCCCGCCCGTGTAGCAGGTCCGCAGCAGCCCGACCTGCATGAAGCTGAGCCCGAACTCCAGGCTCCAGATGGGCAGGAGCACGTAGATGATGTCGGAGAAGCCGTCGTGGACGAAGTGGGTGGCGGACGCCGTTCCCAGCACGGCCCGGGCGCGGCGGATCATGGCCGGGATTGTGGCACGGGCCGCATGCCCGTGACAAATCGGCCTCAGCCGTCGACGCGGCCGAGGAAGTCCAGCACCGCCCGGTTGAAGGCCTCCGGCTGGTCGCGGTTGGCGAAATGCCCCGCGGGCGAGAGCAGCTCGAACTCCGCGTGCTTGATCTTCTCCGCCATCACGCGCATTGGCCCGAGCGAGGGGTCCTCGTCGCCGCAGACGAGCAGGGTGGGAGCCGCGATCTCCGGCAGGCGCTCGGTGACATAGTCCATCTGGAGCAGGGCCCGGAGCGCATTGGCATAGCCCACCGGCTTGAGCATCCGGTACATCGCGAAGACTTCCTCGCGGGCCCGGGGATCGAGCTTGAGCCGGCCGGAGACATTGGGGTTGGAGGCGATGGCGAACTCCGCCATGGCGTCCATGCCGCCCTCGAGCACGACCTGGATGCTCCGGGCCCGCATCGCCACGTTGGCCACGCTGAGCGGCAGCCCGGCGGCCGAGGACGAATCCACCACCACGAGGGCCCGCACCCGCTCCGGGTGCTTGAGCGCGAACCGCGTGGCGATTCCGCCGCCGAGCGACAGCCCGCCCACCACCGCGCGGTCGAGCGCCAGATGGTCGAGGAGATCGTGAAGGTCCAGCACCCAGTGACCAAAGGTGACGCGCGTGGGGTCCGCGGGCGCGTCCGAGCGCGCGTGCCCCCGCGGCTCCCACAGGATGAGGCGGCGGCGGGCGGCCAGGGCGGCCACATTGGGCTGCCACATGCCCGCGTTGCCGCCGATGCCGTAGGCGAGGAGGAGGGGCCGGCCGCTGCCGTGCTCCTCGTAGTAGATGCGGACGCCGTCGGTGGTCGTGAAGTACGCCATGACTGTCTCCGGCCGGCCGGGGGGGCCCGGGGCGCTGGCCTGTGGTAAAAGAGAGCCCTATGGAACGGTCGTTCGCCGCGGAAGTCAAGCAGCTCGCGCTCGGCCGGGGCCAGGTCCTGCGCGGGGAGGGGATTCTCGCCATCACCAAGGCGCTGCTGCAGTCCGGGGTCTCCTATGTCGGAGGGTATCCGGGAGCCCCCGTCTCCCATCTGCTCGACGTGATGGCCGACGCCGACGAGTCCCTGCTGAAGCCCATGGGCGTCTACTTCGACGCCTCCGCCAACGAGGCCGCGGCGGCCGCGCTGCTCGGGGCCTCCATCAACTACCCCATGCGGGGCGCGGTGACCTGGAAGTCGGTGGTGGGCACCAACGTGGCGGCGGACGCGCTCTCGAATCTCGCCTCTGCGGGCGTCATCGGCGGCGCGCTGGTGGTGGTGGGGGAGGACTACGGCGCGGGCGCGAGCGTCATCCAGGAGCGCACGCATGCCTTCGCGCTCAAGTCCTCGCTCCTGCTCTTCGACCCGCGACCCTCGCTGCAGAACCTGGCCACCATGGTGGGGGAGGCCTTCGCGATGTCGGAGGCCTCGAGCCTGCCCGCGGTGATCAGCCTGCGGATCCGCACCGCCCACATGCGCGGCACCATGATCTGCGAGGACAATGTCCGGCCCGCCATCGGCATGCGCGACCCGCTCCAGGCGCCCTCCTTCGACTACGGGCGGCTCAGCCATCCGCCGTCCACGTACGCGCAGGAGGTCCACAAGTTCGAGCGCCGGCTTCCCGCCGCGCGCGAGTACATCCGGACGCACGCGCTCAACCAGATCGTGCCGGGCGAGCGGGAGGAGGTCGGCATCATTCTGCAGGGTGGGCTCACGCCCACCGTGCTCCGGGCCCTCGCGCTGCTGGGCCAGGCGGATGCCTATGGCCGGAGCCGCATCCCGCTGCTCGTGCTCAACGTGATCCATCCCATCGTGCCGGAAGAAGTCCTCGGGTTCGTGGAGGGGAAGGCGCGCGTGCTCGTCATCGAGGAAGGGATGCCGAACTTCATCGAGCAGGAGCTCAAGGCCCTCGCCTATGAGCGCCGCCTGGAGGTTTGCATCCACGGCAAGGACACCGTGGCCGCCCATGGGGAGTACGTGCCCGAAGTGGTCCTCGGGGGCGTGGCGCGCTTCCTGGGCGGGGAGACGGAGACGCGGCGCGCCGCGCTTGCCGCTCACGTGGGGCGCGGCCGCGAGATCCTGCGCGCGCCACTCCCCAAACGGCCGCCCGCCTTCTGCACGGGTTGCCCGGAGCGGCCGGTATTCAGCGCGCTGAAGATCGCGCAGCGAGAGCTGGGCGAGACCCACGTAGCGGCCGACATCGGCTGTCATGCCTTCGCCACCCTGCCGCCCTTCAACATGGGCAATACCATTCTCGGTTACGGGATGGGGCTGGCCTCGGCGGGCGCGGTGGCCCCCGCATTCGGGAAGCGTGTGGTGTCCATCCTGGGCGACGGCGGCTTCTGGCACTCCGGTCTCACCACCGGCGTGGTGGGGGCCGTGTTCAACCAGCAGGACTCGGTGCTCGTGATCCTGGAGAACGGCTACACCTCGGCCACCGGGCAGCAGGCCAATCCCTCGACGGGGAAGAACCCGCGCGGGCAGACGGTGCGCATGTCCATCGCCGACACCATCCGGAGCCTCGGCGTGGGCTGGATGCGGGTGGTGAATCCGTACCGGCTCGACCGGACGCTGCGGACCATTCGCCAGGCGATGACCACCACCGCGGGCGGACTCAAGGTCGTCATCGCGAAGGCCGAATGTCAGCTCGAGCGACAGCGCCGGGTCAAGCCCCAGATCGCCGCGCGCCTCAAGGCGGGCGGACGGGTGGACTCGGCGCGCTTCGGAGTGGATCCGGACGTGTGCACGGGGGACAAGTCCTGCATGCGCTTCAACGGGTGCCCCTCACTGACGCTCGGCGACAGCGGCGACCCTCTTCGCACCGAACCCGTCGCGCGCGTGGACCAGAGCTGTGTCGGCTGCGGCCTCTGCGGCGAGGTCGCGCACGCGGCCGTGCTCTGCCCCTCGTTCTACGAGGCGCGCGTGGTCCGCAATGCGCGCCCCTGGGAGCGCGCCCTCGCCGCGGTGCGGGCGCGGGTGATCGGCTGGCTCCAGGCGGCCTGAGGTCCCCCGCCTCATGATGACCGCGGCGCCGCGCCCCCTCTCGATCCTGATCGCCGCGCTGGGGGGCCAAGGGGGCGGCGTCCTCACGGACTGGATCGTGGCCGCCGCCGAGCACGCCGGGCTGGCCGCGCAGGCCACCTCCATTCCCGGGGTGGCCCAGCGTACCGGCGCGACGACCTACTACCTCGAGGTCTTTCCCGTGCCGGTGGCGCCGGGCGACCTCCCGCCCGTGTTCTCCCTCTATCCCACACCCGGCGACGTGGACGTCATCATCGCCTCGGAGTATCTCGAGGCCGGGCGCACGCTCGAGCTGGACTATGCCTCACCCGACCGGACCACGCTCCTCGCGAGCACCCACCGGCTCTTCGCCATCGGGGAGCGCACCGTGTCGGGGGACGGCATCTTTCCCGCCGAGCGCCTGGGTGAGGCCGTCCGTGCGCTGACCCAGCGGGCCATCACCTTCGATGCCCTCGCGGTGGCGCGGGCCGCGGGCTCCGAAGTCAACGCGGTGCTGCTGGGCGCGCTGGCCGCCAGTGGCGTGCTGCCGCTTCCCGATTCGGCTTACGAGGAGGCCATTCGCGCCGGAGGGGTCGCGGTGGAGCGCAATCTCGCCGGCTTGAAGGCGGGACGCGACGCGGCCGCCGGTCCCCTCGAGGCCGCGCGCCCCGCCCCGCGCCCCTGGACGGAGCTGCGCGCCGAGCGCGTGTCCGCGCTGGGTCGGCGCGGCGCCGCCTTCCTCGCCCTCTGCACCACCGCGGAGGCCGAGCTTCCGCCCGCGCTACACCAGACGGTGGGCGAGGGGCTGGCCCGCCTGGTGGACTTCCAGGACGCGAGCTATGCCGCCCGCTTCCTGGAGGAAGTCCGCGCGGTGCGTGCGGTGGATCCGGGCACGCAGCTCACCGAGCGCTTCGCTCGGCGTCTCGCGGTGTGGATGAGCTACGAGGACGCCATCCGCGTGGCCGACCTCAAGACGCGGCGCGCGCGCTTCGCGCGCATCCGCGCGGAGCAGGGGGCGCCCCCAGGCGCCCCGCTCGTGGTCACGGATTATCTCAAGCCCGATCTCGACGAGATCTACGGTCTCCTGCCCGCTAGGATCGGCCGGCCCTTCGCCCGCTGGGCCGAGCGACGCTGGCCCCACCGCCGGCCCGCGCTCGGGCAGCATGTCCGCACCACCAGCGTGTTCGGGTTCCTCCGTGTGTGGCTGCTGGGCCGGCTGCGCGGGCTTCGACCGATCTCGCTGCGCTTCGAGCGGGAGTGGGCGCTCATCGCCCGCTGGCGCGGGGCCGTGCTGGACTGCGCGGCGCTGGACCCGGAGCTCGCGGTGGAAGTGGTAGAGACCGCCGCGCTCGTCCGCGGCTACGGCGAGGTCCGCCGCCGGCTCTCCGCGGCCTTCGTGCGGCTCCTCGACGAGGGGCTGGCGCCGGCGGTGGCGCGCGATCGCGCGGCGGGCGGAGGCTTTGCGCGCTCGCGGCGCCTGGTGGCCGAGGGTCGCCGGCGGCTCCTTGAAGACGAGAAGGCCGACACCGACCCCGCGGCGCTGCTCGCCGCCACCGCCTGAGGCTCCCCATGGCCGACAACATCACGCTCGTGCGCAAGGGCGTCATCGCCACCGTGACCCTGGCGCGCCCCGACCGCCGGAACTCCCTCAGCGACGAGATGCTCGCGGACCTCGCGGCCGCCTTCGCCGAGCTCCGCGACGACGCCTCCACGCGGGTCGTCATCGTGACGGGGACGCCGCCCGTCTTCTCCGCCGGCGCCGATGCGCCCTTCAAGAAAGGGATGTCGGAGGAGGAACGACGGAAAATGTTCACGTCGCGGAAGAGCCAGTTCCGCCGGCTCTTCGAGCGCGCGAACACGCTGCTCGAGGGGCTCGAGCAGGTGACGGTGGCGGCGGTGAACGGCCACGCGGTGGGGGGTGGCTGGGGCCTGACCCTGGCCTGCGACTTCCGGCTCGCGGCGGCGGAGGCGGAGTTCTGGATCCCCGAGGTGGATCTGGGGGTGCCCCTGGGCGTGGCCACCACCACCCGCTTCGTGCGCTACGTGGGCGCCGCCCGTGCCAAGGAGATCATCATCGGGGGGCGCCGCTACGCGGCGGTCGAGGCCCTCACCCTGGGACTGGTCAACGAGGTGCATCCGGGCGCGCGGCTGGCCGATGCCAGCGTGGCCTATGCCGAGCGCCTCGCCGCCAAGCCGTTCCGCCCCATGGCGGAGATGAAAGCCCGCATCAACGCGCTCGCCCGCACCGGCGTCCCCGAGGTCAACGCGATGACCGAGGGCTTCCTCGACCGCGCGTGAGGAATCGTATCCGACGGGGTACGGATTGACCCCAGCAGGAAGTTCGGCGCGACCTCCGCCGAGTGGAGCGCCGCCTCCTGCGGCTCGAAGCGCGTCGCTAGCCTCGACGCCCTCGAAGCTCCGCGTAGATATTCCGGCCGCGCGTCTCCTTCACGAAGACGCTGATCAACACCGCCGCGGCGAGAAAGCCCGCGCAGACCGCGAAGGCCGCCCGGTACGCCTCCGCCGGATAGACGCGCGCGCCGCCCACTAGCATGCCTGCCCAGCGCGCGTCGAGCACGGCGCCGATGGGCCCCTGGGTCAGCGCGGCGCCGACGAAGCCGCCCAGGTTCACCACCGCCACCGCGCTACCCGCCAGATGCGGGGGATTCACCTCGCGCCCGATGGGCCAGGTGAGCACGAAGCCGCTGCCCACCGCGCCCATGCCGAAGAGCAGCGCGAAGACCCCCGCCAGCGGCAGGGCCCCCGCCGTCGCCGCGAGCACGCACCAGAGCGCGAAGAGCGCGACGGATAGCACGACATAGGGAAGCTTGCGGCGTGCGAGCGCGGTGTCCGACACCCAGCCGGTCAGGGGACCGGAGACGAGCAGCGCGAGCGGCGTGGCCGTTGCGTACACCGCGGCCTGGGTCATGGTCAGCCCGTAGACGTCGCGCAGGAAGGGGACCACCCAGAGCATGAGGTTGCCCAGAGCCGCGTAGAGGAAGAAGAAGGACAGGAAGGGCGGCCAGGTATGGGGGTTCCGCAGCACCGACACCGTGCCGGCGAGAACTTCGCGCATTCCGGGGGCAGGCTCCGCGGTACCGCTCGCCCCCTCCGGGGAGTCGCGGACGATGGCCAGGCAGAGGGCGGCCCCCAGCAGGGTAACCGCGCCGATGATCCAGAAGGCGCCGCGCCAGCCCACCCAGGCGACGAGCGCGGCCAGGGGCGCATTGGCGATGAGGGAGCCGAGCACGCCGACCGTGGCCGTGATCGCCGAGATGGTCCCGAAACGCTCGGCCGGGAACCAGGCGGCGGCGACCTTCAGCGCGCCGATGAAGGTGACGGTGGCTCCGGCGCCGATGACGAAGCGGCCCGCGAAGAGTACGCTCGACGTTTCCGCCGCCGCCATTGCCAGCGTGCCCAGCCCCATGACCGCGCTCCCCGCCGCGACGACCCGACGCGCCCCCAGTGCGTCGATGAGGAGCCCGCCCGGCAGCATGAATCCGGAGTAGCTGTAGAAGTAGGTGGCGGAGAGGAGTCCCAGCAGGGTGCCGGTGGCGCCGAAGGCCTGCATGAGGTCCTTCGCCATCACGCCCGGCGCCACGCGATGGAGAAAGGCGAGAAGGAAGAGAAAGGCCGGGATTCCCCACATCAGCCACCGCCGCCGGCCCGCCGGGGACGGAAGGCTCAGCGGGTCCAGAACCCTTCCCGGTCGCAGTCGCGGACCACCGCGAGCTCGTCGGCGGTGGGCGTGGGCGTCTCGCGCACATCACGCGCCACGCGGAGATCCCAGCCGGTGGCGGCGCGGACCGTCTCCACGCTCTGTCCCGGATGGTAGGACGCCAGCACCATCTCCGCGCTCGCGGGCTCGAAGCGGAACACCGCCAGGGTGGTGATCACCGCGGCGGGGCCGCCTCCGGTGAGGCCCACGCGCTGGCGCCAGCCTGGGCCCTCGCCGAAGCCGGGGGAGGTGATGAAGTCCACGCGCTCGCGGAAGCGGTGCTTCTCCTGCGGCATGATGACGACGAAGCGCTTCGACAGGCTGGCGATGTCGCTGCCGCCGCCGGACCCGGGCAGCCGCACCTTCGGCCGCCGCCAGTCGCCCACGTAGTTGGTATTGAGATTTCCGTAGCGGTCGATCTCGGCCCCGCCGATGAAGCCCATGTCCACCAGGCCCTGCTGGAGCAGTCCCATGATCTCCCGCGTGCCCGTCGACCACACTGCCCCGGGGAGATTGGGCGTGTCGCTCATGGTCATGAGCGTCGCGGGCGCGGGACGGTCGCGGACGATCCCGTTCTCGAAGAGCCCCAGCGCGCCGGGCGCATGGGTGCGCTTGGCGAAGGCGAACGCGATGAGCGGAAGCCGCATCCCCACGAATACGACCTCGCCGTCGCGTATTTCGCGGCCGGCAGCGATGACCATCAGCTCGCGTTCGGTGAACCCGGCGGGGATCGGCCGGACGGGCAGGCTCATGCGCCGAAGTCCGCCGGCA
>WNFK01227901.1_pt1 | contig 10624 bp, 5 predicted proteins | sample 5400281 | NCBI WGS metagenome assembly WNFK01 (sample SAMN13153350, study PRJNA577476) | soil metagenome | isolation source: 20 cm soil on Douglas fir-dominated hillslope | place: USA:California | collected 2013-09-17
CCCAACTGGTTGGCTTATTGGCACTCTCAGTTAAGCATGCTTTCCCCATTATGGCTTACGTAACCTTAAACTGGTTAATTGATTTCCTTTCATTTTCTAGCATACCTTTATTATGAATATAATATTACTAATAAATATGTGTTAACTAAAAAAATTTTCTTTAGTCCGTATAAAAAAGCTAACTGTCAAAATCTTGTCCTTTATAGAAAACGGAGCTGTGGTTTTGAAAGCGAAAGCTTTGGTTTTTTTGTAGAATCTCGACAATAAGCTACTGCTAAGCAACTAATGTTAAACTTATAATAATAAATAGTTTTAAAAAATAAAAATATTAAAAATAATAAAGTTTTTGCGTGATAAGTATTGTTTAAATCTCTTTGGATGTACTTTGTTACTATTTTAAAGACGACCGCCCCAGTCAAACTGCCAATTAGTCAGCTATCCCTTTTTCTATTTCTGAATTAAGGTTAACATCAACCCAATAAAAGCTTTAAGGTATTTCAATTTTCGTCACTCGACATCCCTAATTTCTATTAGCAAATATTGTTCTAGATCGACGTGGTGACTAACTACAGTAGAAGTTGCTAGGGTCTGTTGAGGCCATATAATGCTTTACAACATTAAATCCTCTAAGAACTGTACGTGCCACTTTCATGGCATACAGCTCAAGCATTAATTTTTATTAAATTAAATTCAAATTCAAATTCTTTTTTATAAAGCTTTTCGATAAATTATAAACAGAAAAATTTAACTATTTTTAATAAAATATAACACCAATTTAAAGTCAGCATCTTTTCAGATCAGTTAAATATTAACTTATTCTTATCATTACAATAAGACATTTGCTTTTTTAAATTTCCTCTGCCTACTAACGGTTATATCCTTTCTCAATGATACCGCCAAAGTTTTGTTTTCGAATCGAATAAATAGTTTGGTTGTTATTAGGTTTACCTAGTTTTTACAAAAATACATTAATGAATTCACTTAGGACTTCGCTATACATAACTAGATATTTGACCCATTAAGAAAAATACGGGATAATTTTCTACATCTATATTTATACATCGAACACGAATTCACAGTAAAGTTGTCCTTATGATTCTAGCTCTAATTTTTGTTTTTGTTGTTTTTTTACAGGCTTTATGCTTTAAAATTACTTTCAACGCATACTGTTTGAGCTCAGATAATGGATTATCAGGAGGGTTTACACCTCATTATTTTTGTAAACTTTTCTAGTCGCTATTTATATACATTTTTTTTTGGAAATCTTTTTTTCTTCCATGAGTTGTTTTTTTGTATGTATTTTTAATTTTAATTTTCCCGTCCCCCATCAGGCACACCACGCATCTGCACGTGTAATTCAATTTCACTGAGCAAGTTGTAGAGACAGTGAAGCCATCATTTTATTATTCATACCAGACCGCATTTAACGGCCAATTTATTTTGCTACCTTTGGATCCTCAGTGTTAAGACCGCTATTAACCAGACTTTTGATCAGTAACAGTTTCCTATCACCTTTCTTTCGTTGATGGCATTGGGCAAATTTCAATCGCTATACTACCATTTACATGATTGCAGCGATTTGTGGTCGAGATAGGTAGGCCAATTCTAGCTTTCCCCCTCTAAGAACCGTGCGTGCAACTTTCACCGCACACGGCTCAAGCACTTTTATTTGACTTTTTCTTTTTCTTTTTTTCAATTATAAGAATTTTTTATCTTTATAATAATAAAACAGTTTTCAAATCTTTGGTTAAAAAAACAATAACAATAAGAATAACAATAAAAATACCCAAAAGCAAGTCAGCATCTTTTCAGATTAGTAATATTACCTATCATAATCATTACAATTATGCATTAGCTTTTTGCTTGTCCTTTACCCACTAATTGATAATTAACATTACTGTTTATCCTCTTTTCTTAAACTTAAATAGATCTTAAATTAAAATTAGATTTAGATTTTAGAAATATTTTGTTATAGATTAGTAATCATTGGGCTTACACTGTTACTTAATAAATACTTTAATAATAACTTTAGGTTTTCATTCTACGCCGGAGATAATGTGTTAGATCAATTACTTTATAAAAAGGAAAGTAACTCTATCTCAAAGTTTTTTAAATCCCTCCCTTGGCTCCTTTAGAAAACGGAGGAAGAGTTTTAAAGCTTTCAAAAAATAGTTTTTTTAATATAATATGTTTATATTTTTAAATATACAAATATAATTATATGTAATATTTAATTAGTTTTTTTAATTATTACCTGGTATAATTGCACATCAGGTAACTGTTCTAACGACGCCTATAACATGAATTCAATTAATTTAACCTTAGTTATTTAGTCTAGCAAAATTATTTTACTGCAAATATAAAATATAATTACATTGTCCTAATAGCTTAAAACATATTTGTTACCAATTATGCTCTTATTAGTAGACTTATGAGGATCTAAACTCATAGTGGGTTTCCACCACATTATTTATTAAATCTTTCCAGCTCGCACTTTTTAGTAAACAGTTGGGGCTTCCGATTTTGTGACCCTCTATAAGTTTAACAAATTCGTAAAAAAAAATTTGTATCAAATAGGTTCTCCTTATTGTCTAACGTAGGGAGAGTTTTTGCCGAGTTCCTTAACAACTTTTAGCTCTACGCCTTAGTATTCTCTACTAACGAACCTGTGTCGGATTGGGTACGGTAGAAACGATATTTTTTAGAATACAAAATTATAACAAACCATTATTCACGTGATTTCTATAATTTTTTATAAGATAAAATTTAATTACAAGTTATTCCAGTTTTGTCTCTTATTTTTAAAAACAAAATATAAATATTAATATAAATATAAATATAAATATAAATATAAATAAATATAATACTTGATCAAATTTCAATTTTTGATACTTTTTAAATATTAACGAAAACTAATTAAAAAATAATAATATAATTAAAAATTAGATTAAAATAATAAGCTTAGTTTAGTTAATTTTATATTAATAAGTAAAACTTTTTTACGAGTAAGTTTTTTCTCGAACTCTAACATCTTATTAAAGATTAAATATGCTTTTTTCGACTGCTTATCTAATTTAGGTTAAAATCTTATTATGTAAATATAAAAATATAAAATAAAAATAATAATAAAAATATAAATATAAATATAAATATAAATATCAATATAACTATAACTATAAATATAAATATTAAAATAAATAATATAAAAAGATCGGATTATTAATAATTAATACAACATAAAGGATTAGCCTCCCTTTATCAAGTTACCGACATTTTCTTAATAGATTGCTATAATATTACTTAAAGTTAAGATAGCTAATTTTTTAAAGCCCTAGAAAAGCCCAAGAAAGCTTTAGCCCAAGAAAAGCCCTCCTCCCTTTGGAAAGTTTTTGCCTTTGGAAGGGAAGAAAAGCCCATTAAGAAACGCCGATAAAGGTAATCATTAAATAATGTTTATAAAATAAAACATAATTAAACAGGTCAATACTTGTATTTAATAATCAAAATAATAAATAATCTTTAAATAAGAAATATCGTTAAATCATTAATTTCAAGTTCCATGAATTATACTATTCAATTAAAAATGTATAATTTTCTTACACTGGACTTTCTGACTTATACTCATCAGCCAAAACATTGGTTTTGGACCTTAGAGACCGCTCTAAATCGCAAGGTATTTCAAATTTCTCTCTTACAACCCTTTCGTATTCGGCGAGAAGTATTTTAACTCCTTTTCGTTACTCATGTCAGCATTATCGCTTCAGTTAACTATAAACAATGAAACACTGTTTAATTATAGTACGGACTGAATGTTCTATTACCTTAGTTAAGAATAAATATATAATTTTTATTATTATTATTATTGTTATTCTATTCAAAACCAACACGATATCGGTTGATTATTTAGACCCGTTAAATTTTCAGTGCGCACAATCCTAAGGCTGATGCGTTGTTATACGTTCTTTAATATCTAGCCACCCAAGTGTGTTTATAAAGCAAATTTTAATACTTTTTCAATAATTTTCACTAATGTTCAGACTATGTAATCATTAAATTCAAAAACTAAGAAAGCCTTTCTAATTCAACGTAGGGTTTTCGTGGAAAGATTTTTATTTTTGATATAAAAAAGCTCACTTTCTAGTCGTTGAACGTTTTTACTATTTCTAGTAAACTTCGCTGCAAATTATCTTAATGTATACATAAAAACTATTGCATATCAAATAAGTAAATACAAAGTTAAGATTTTCTTGCATTTTACCCTATTATCTTAATTAATTTATTATCGTAATAATAAAGCTAATTATGGGGCTATTTATATAACCCTTACTACTTTTTTAAAGAACTTTTTTAAAAAAAAGATTTCGAAAGCCCATTTAATATAACAAAATAATTTTATTATAAATACTTAATACTTAATACAAATACAAATACAAATACAAATACAAATACAAATACAAATATAACAACAAAAACAAAACCTGTCCCAAAACTTTGGCTTTGGAAATTAAAAAAAAAAACAATTGAACTGCCAATACTAAAAATGTTGCTTAAAAACAAACTCTTAATTTAAAGCAGGATAATCTATCATTCACTACTATCACTCTCAAACGTTTTGTTGCTTTATTTTATTGACGCGAAAGCTTTTTTTCTAACTGGTGAAATTATAACTAACAACATAAGAACAAATTAAAAAAAGTCTATTTAGATTAAGATTAAGAAAATATTGGATTAAGATCCATAAATGGAGTTTTATAACAACATTTGTTAATTGTTAATTGTTAATTGTTAATTGTTAATTGTTAATTGTTAATTGTTAATTGTTAATTGTTAATTGTTAATTGTTAATTGTTAATTGTTAAAAATAAGTAGAATATGTTGGTTAAAAAAGCTTTAGATTTCGAAAAAAGCTTTAAACCTTGGTTAAAACTTTAAAACTTAACCTATATTATTAAATTGTTCTTGAATTTGTTGTTGTTTGTTTTTGTAAGTTTTTGTAAATTTTTGTAAGTTTTTGTAATGTAAAAAATCTATTTTGATGATAGACATAGAATAATACTATTCTTTAATCGTAAAATTCTACCATTTGAAAATCAATTATTTTAATAACTGAAAGACTATGTCATTCTCTTAATCGTTTTTTTAATATGAAATATGAAATAAAAAAAGCTTTATAATTCGAAAAAACTTCGATTCGAAAAAGAGGTTTAGCGTTATAGTCGTTGAAGAATAAAAAAAAAAATATCTTGCAAATTACCCATTAAATTGTTATATATTTATATGTTTAATTATTACTAAATTATTTAGTTAAAACATCTTTAGGGCTTTTTAGCATATAGCTTGAATTTTTTAAAACGTTTGAGCTCAGTGGTTAATTGAGTAGAATAAATCTAAGCTCAGTAGTCAGCTGTATTCTTGTTGCCACATCCTTAATTTCACTTAATAATCATGGGGGACCTAGATCAGTGTTAACGGCTGTTTCCGTCTTGACTGCCCAACTTAGCTTGAACAGTCTGAATATCTATTATAAAATTGTATGTAATTCCGAGATTCGCTTCCAATGGTAAGGTTTTCAAGGCCCCCGCAACCTAAACTCCTATTAATAAAAATGAATATTTAATATTCAAAACATAATACTTGTTGGGAATTGCCGTGCTGTACCTCCATAATTCTTAAATAGACTCTATACTTAAATATATTTCATAGAAAACCAGCTAGAAGTAGGTTAGATTGGCATTTCCAATTGAAATTATTCTTATTCTGTAATTTACATTACAGTTTAGACTATACCTTCAACTCTATTTTACCTTAGGGTTTGTTTTTTGAAAGCTTTTTAAAATGATTATATATTAAAACTATTTAATTTCTATCTATAGTTTTTTTTGAAATAATATGAATATTATAATTATGTAGTATTTCTATTACTATTACTATTACTATTATTATTAAACTTACTGTTAATATTAAATATTAAATACAAATGAAATTATAAATATATATATATAATGATCTTACCATAGTTTTGTAAATGAAAACATTCCATAGTAAATGAAAACATTTAGAGTGCCAGCGTGTTGCCTTCAACTTCAATCACTACATTATTAAAAAAGCTATTATTAAAAAACTATATAATAAATATAGAATATATTGAAAGCCTTATTTTTTCAAATAAAGTCGTTACAGGGTAATATTAAGTCTTCGATTATTGTATTGTATTTAATTTTAATTAAAATAAACGTTCTCGAAATATAACTTACAAATGTTAAGTTAAGTTGTTTTCTAAAATAATAAAACTTCCCACGGTATTTTTTTTTAATTTTTTTTTTGATTTTGTTTATAAAAAAGTTCCACCGTAATGAGCTGGTTCGTAAAAAGAGATTACTCTCTAATTGGGCAAAACGCTTACCGCTTTCGAGACCTCATCGGAGAATAATGCAACATTCACCCGTTCGATCTATTATCATCTGGACCTCGAAAGATCACCTACCGTCGGGTCTAATAGAAGTAACTTATCCCGTTATTATCATTATAATCCAGTCGCTTTCGCTAAGGCTTTTAACCTTGCTACTCCTATTAACTTGCTGACCCAATTGGAATAGGTAGGCCTTTACAGGCTTTCCCCTCCTAAGAACCGTACGTGCGACTTTCACCGCATACGGCTCAAGCAGTCATTCAGACAAAAAGATTAGAATGTCCTTTTATCTGGCTATAAATCTAAATAATAAAGCTACAAAAACTAGGGCTTTCGAAATCTTTTTTAGTTTTAAAGCGTTTTCTTAGTTTACATTTTACTATTGTTAATACTTATCAGTTCTATATGTTACGTTATAATTAATATGAAATATTTTTATTTTATTTTTTTATTGATTTTGAAAGCTAAGTTTTTTTGTAAGTTAATTTGTAAGGTCAGTTTTTTTTAATTCCCCTTTGGGATGCTAAGTTTTTGTTTTTTTGTAGAAATCTTTTTTGTATACTAAGTTAATGTTATTATTTAATTTTAATTTTGCCCTTACAATTTTATAGATCTTGAACTTTCTTACTTTAAAAAACGTTTCGTACAATAAAGTATATGATAAAAAGCTTTGTAGTTAGCATACTGAAGGCCATTACAAAACTAGAGTTTTCTAGAAAAGTTTTGGAAAAGTTAAAGTTTTTAATGTTGTTGTAATGATGACCACCAGATTCAAGTTAGCATCCTTTAAGATTAGCTCATTTAGAGCTTATAAGGTTACTTATTGTGTATCCTTCATTTGCTTTTTGAATCCTCTTCTACCTCCTTTTCGTTATATACACTTCCGCCGTAGCTTTATAATATACCTCTGACTATCTAAATTAAAATTAAAATTAATAAAATATAATCAGTAAAAATGAGGCTTACCAAGTTCCCAATTAAACACCGTTAAATACTTTACCTTTCCAGAGTTTTCTTTCAGAAAGCTTTCCAAAACTTTTTGGAATTGGAATATCTTTTCTTAGGAAAATCAAATCTTTTCTTGGAGAAAGGCTAACAGAGGTTCATACTTTACTTCGGTAGTTTTAAAGACCATAGAGTTTACCAGCATAAGAAACAAACCCTAACTACATCCATTAAGTTTAAATACTTAATATGACTTTTTACGAAGCCTAAATTTACATATGTTCACTTTCGTTAACCACGTTCAGTATTTTTCTCTAGCACTTTACGTTACATTGTCCCTTGAGCTTCACACCTTAAAATTACTTTCAACGCATGTCAAGGTAGAGATATCCCTATGGTCTGGGATAATGGAATCTCACCATATTGTTTTAAAGAGCATCTTGTCGCACTGTCGAGATAGGTAGGCCCTCTCAGGCTTTCCCCCTCTAAGAACCGTGCGTGCGAGTTCCCCCGCACACGGCTCAAGCATTCGAACCACAAGTGAACTATTCTAAAGCGAATAATGTTTTGTAGGGGCTTTTCAATCTCCTTTTTGAATTTAAAATTTACTTACCTCTCATTGGTTTTTAAAAAATAAAAAAATCTTTAAGAAAACTTTAGGAAAGCTACTAGAATTATCTATAGAACTATCTAGTGTTTATTGTTTAGTGTTCTTACGAATCATTCACAACTTACACTATTATGGCCTAAGCTATTATCTGATCGTTTTTTGAACTTTCAAGAGTTTTTTTGATTTATGATTTATTATTTATTATTTATGATATCGAACACCTAATAGAAGTTAGCCACCTTTCGATGTAGGAGATTCTCCTTATCCATTCTATTACAGAAGTGGCATTAGCTTTTTCTATCTTTCCTATACCCACTGATCGATGTAGTAATTTCACACAAGCGTTTTTTTTGCTTTTAAAAAAGAGTTTTTTTGTTTTCTTGAACGTTTTTTTAAAAATTTAAAATTAATGTGATTATAAACTATCTCCTTCCAAAGATTTGGCAAAACCTTTTTATCTTACGGTTAGGAAATCATTGGGCTTACCAAGTTCCGATATTGATACTTTATATGATTAAGATTTTGGTTAGATACTATGATCGGCTGGATTATAAGGGTCCCGGCTTCGCCTGCATAAACGACTCACTCCCTTCCAGAATTTTATTTTTATATTATATTATATTATATTATAATTTAAACTAAAAAAGTTTATCAAAGTTTTCTAAAACACCTTTTAAAAGACCGAACTTAATTTCCATATCTTGACTTTCGTTTAACCTTTTATCTTTAAGCCTAAGCCATCAAAAGTTTTTTATTTGATTAAGGCCATTGTCATATTACCTTCACACCTAGATTTTGTATCTACGCATGTAATATTAGGCTCAGATAGGGACACATCTGGAGACCATCACGTCTCATTATCAATATCAGCTTTCATGTCGGACTATGCAAAAGGTACGCTGTTATTCTAAAACGACAAGTTTGTTTGTGTTTAAATTTTTCAGCTGCTTATAGGGTTACTAATTCTTGACTATTTCAACGCCTCTACCTCGAGTGCACTTGTTTCAAACTTTCCTTTACAGTACTATTCGCTATCGCTAAATTTATTATACTTAGCCTTAGAGGATGGTTCCCCTATATTCCAACAAGTTAACACTCGTTGTACTTTTTACAGTATATCTTAACGTGAATAAGATAACCAAAGATGTTTAATCTTTTTAATTTACATTATAAATATAAATATAACTAATTAATATAAACAATGTAAACTTTATTATTTATTACTCTACGGGAATTTGGTCTACCCTCTTTGTCCCCATATTAGGATTTTTACACATTAAATAATTTAATAGATAATGCTGTCTCCAAGTTCATCGAAATTACAACTCATTAGAATAGGAATTCTACTTCCTACTCAACTTGAATCACCCTAGAGACCATCAAGTTAATAAATAATTTAAGGCTAATCCGATTTCACTCACCATTACTTTCGGAGTCTCGGTTGATTTCCTTTTCCTTTCCCTAATGAAATGTTTTACTTCGGGAAGTAATAATATGAAGGTTTCCCTTAGGAACGTTATTCGTGACGTTAATCTATTTACAATTAAATAGTATGAATAACTTTTGGATTAATACCCTCCTTTTTAATAAATTTGCTTTTGTAATCCTTAATAACCCCTTTGAATACTATTCTGCTATATTTTATTTTACAAGACATGAAATTTTATGTATTATGAAATCATATGTTTGTTTTTATATATTTTTTTTGATGTTTAAACAATATTGTCATCGATACTTTTATTAAATTTAAATTTAAAATACCTTAAAAATTGTCTAAAACTAAAACTTGTCTAAAACTAAAAATTGTCTAAAACTAAAACTAAAAATTGTCTAAAACTAAAAATTGTCTAAAACTAAAACTTATTTATTAATATAGTTGAAAAATTTATATAAATTAATATAATATTTAAGAATAGTTATTGAAAGAAAGTAATGATCCAAAAAAACACTTGATTTTTGTTAAGTAAATACTAAATTATAAATATTAAATACTAAATACTAAATATGAAATACTGATTTTTAACTTTAACTATAGAAAACTCGCATAGTTTTGGAAAGCAAAGCTAAGAAAGCGGTATTAAAAAGGGGTGGCGTTTTTTTTAAAGTTTACTTATAAATTAATAATTAAAACATGAAAATATTAAAATACAAAACTAACCATTATTAGGTTTTTTAGTGGAATTTTAGTGGTTTTTTAGTAACCAACTTATAACGGTTTTTATAACGATTTATTTTTTCTTTCCCTTTACCTAAAACTTCCCGATTTCTTTTCTCAATTTCCCCCCCAAAGGGAGAAAACTTTTGGGAGCTTTCGGACGGACAGGATAATTTTTTGTCGCAATGATAAATTAAATATGAATTCATTTTGAGTTTAAGGAAATTTAATTAAAAAAACTTAAAAAACCAGAGCGAAAACGGCTGATCTTTCCTATATTATTTTTTATTAGAAAACAGAAAACAGAAAACAGAAAACAGAAAAAAAAAGCTGACTTATTAGTTAAAGTAAAGAAGTTGAAGTTGAAGTTTAAGTTAATAGTATACTTGATAAAGTTGTTATCTTGCTCTTAGTTATGAATTAAAAAAAGAAATTATCTAGTAAATTTTGTTTTATCTTATTATTTTTAGTTTTAGAAAAGAAAAGTTTTCAAAGGCTTTCCAAG
>WNFK01119462.1_pt1 | contig 10622 bp, 12 predicted proteins | sample 5400281 | NCBI WGS metagenome assembly WNFK01 (sample SAMN13153350, study PRJNA577476) | soil metagenome | isolation source: 20 cm soil on Douglas fir-dominated hillslope | place: USA:California | collected 2013-09-17
CCTGCCGGAGCTGCGGCGCGCATGAGCGAACCGATCGGCCTGTTCGGCGGTACTTTCGATCCGGTTCACTATGGCCACCTGCGCACGGCCTTCGAGCTGTGGCAATCGCTCCGTCTGGCGCAGGTGCGATTCCTGCCGACCGCCAATCCTCCGCACCGCGAGCCCACGCTGGCCCCGGCCGAGTTGCGCCTGCAAATGGTGCGTGCCGCCGTCGCCGGACAGAGCGGTTTCGTGGTCGACGAGCGTGAAATGCGCCGCCCCGGCATCTCCTATTCGGTGGACACGCTGCTGGACCTGCGTGCCGAGTATCCCGATCGCTCCCTGTGCCTGCTGCTGGGCATGGACGCTTTCCTGGGGTTGCCCAACTGGCACCGCTGGCAACAGATCTTCGAGCTGGCCCATGTCGTGGTGGCGCACCGCCCTGGCTGGAAGGCGCCCATCACCGGTCCGCTCGGCGAGGTGATGGTGGATCGCGGTACCGGGAGCGTGCGGGACCTGCATCAGTCCCGGGCCGGGCGCGTCTACGTGCAGGCGGTGACGCAGCTGGAGATCTCGTCCACCGACTTGCGCCAGCTCATCTACTCCGGCCGGGATCTGCGCTATCTGGTACCTGAGGCGGTGCCCGAACTGATTGTCTCCACCCAGTGCTATGCTCAGCGCCAGCCATGAGCGCAGAGGTAATCCCCCAGGCATGACCACGACCGCCCGCAAGTCCCGGGCCAAAGCCAGACCCAAGCCGGTTGCGGCGGTGGCAGGGCGAAGCGCCAGGGTTCCGCGCAGCGCGGCGCTGGTGGCGCTGGAAAAACTGGCTCTCAAGGCTCTCGAAGACATGAAGGCGGTCAATATCCGGGTGCTTGATGTGCGCGGCCTGACCGACGTCGCCGACACCATGATCGTGGCTTCGGGCACCTCTGACCGGCACGTGCGATCGATCGCCGAGAACGTGATCGTGGAGGCCAAGGCGGCCGGGCGACGTCCGTTGGGGACGGAGGGCAAGCAGGACGGGGAATGGGTCCTGGTCGATCTGCAGGACCTGCTGGTGCACGTGATGCTGCCGCGAGTGCGGGAGTTCTATGCGCTCGAACAACTGTGGGAAGTTCCGCAGGCCCAGCGCCGCCGCAGCGCGGCCGGCGCGCGCGCGCGCCGCTGAGCGCAATGCGCTTGGGCGCCGCGGCTGACCCATGCGCATACGCCTGATCGCAGTGGGCACGCGCATGAGCGCCTGGGTCGACGCGGCCGTGGCCGATTATGCGCGGCGCCTGCGGGGCGCCGCGGCGCTCGAGCTGGTCGAGGTGCCGATGGCGCGGCGCACGGGCGGGACGGATGCGGCCCGGGCCGTGGCGACAGAAGGGGAGCGCATCCTGGCGCTGCTGGCGGCGCGCGAGTTTGCGGTGGCGCTGGATGAACGCGGCCGCTCATTTACGACGGTGCAGCTCAGCGAATGGCTGGGCCTGCGCCGCCAGGCGGGCGAGCCCCTGAGTTTCATCATCGGCGGTCCCGATGGCCTGGATGCGGCGGTGCTGGCGCGCGCGCAGCTGCGCTGGTCGCTCTCAGCGCTCACCTTTCCGCACGCGCTGGTGCGTGTCCTGCTCGCCGAGCAGCTGTATCGTGCCGCGACAGTGCTGGCCGGCCATCCGTATCATCGAGCCTCATGAGCGCCAGCGACCACCCGACCGCGCACCCCGGGAAAATGCTCCCGGCGCTGGTGCTCGCCTCGGCCTCGCCACGGCGGCGGGAGCTCCTGTGGCAGCTCGGCGTGCCGCACCGGGTCGCCGTCGCGGTGGTCAGCGAGGCCGCGCTCGGCGGGGAGTCGGCCGCGGACTGCGTGCAGCGCCTGGCACTGGCCAAGGCGATGCAGGTTTGGCGGGCGGCCGCGCTTCCAGGCCTGAGCACGGCGACGCTGCTGCCGGTGCTCGGTGCCGATACCACGGTGGTCATCGATGGGCAGATGCTGGGCAAGCCCGCCGATCGCAGCGCCGCCCTGCGCATGCTGGCGCGGCTGTCCGGACGCACGCATGAGGTCCTGACGGCCGTCGCCCTGGTCGGGCCGCAAGGCAGCGCGCAGCGGCTGAGCCGCAGTGAGGTGAGTTTTCGCGAGCTGGCGCGGGCCGAGTGCGCCGCCTACTGGGAGAGCGGCGAGCCGCGCGACAAGGCGGGGGGCTACGCCATCCAGGGCCTGGGCGCGGCCTTTGTGAGCGAACTGCGCGGCAGCTACTCCGGTGTCGTGGGTCTGCCGCTGTTCGAGACCGCGGCACTCCTGGATGCTGCGGACGTGCCGCGCTGGCAGCTCAAGAGTCCGGCGCGCGAGGCGGGCCCCGATGCGTGAAATCCTGGTCAACGTGACGCCGCACGAGACGCGCGCCGCGCTTATCGAGAACGGTGCCACCCAGGACGTGCACGTCGAGCGCGCCGGCCGGCGCGGCATCGTGGGCAATCTGTACAAGGGCCGCGTGTCGCGAGTGCTGCCCGGCATGCAGGCGGCGTTCATCGACATCGGGCTGGAGCGCACGGCGTTCCTGCACGCCAGCGATATCGCCAGCGCGGTGCCGCCGGAAGCGGAGGAGGGCCCACCACCGGTGGAGGATATTGCGGGCCTCGTCATGCCCGGCCAGGACCTCCTGGTGCAGGTGCTCAAGGAGCCCCTGGGCACCAAGGGCGCGCGCCTCACCACCCTGGTGTCGCTCCCGTCGCGATTTTTGGTGTACATGCCCTTCGGCCGCGGCGTGGGGGTTTCCGCGCGCATCGACGATGAGGGGACGCGCGAGCACTTCCGCGCCCTGGTGCGCGAACTGGCAGCCAGCAGTGGCGGGGAGGGCGGCTATATCGTGCGCACCGCCGCCCACCGCGCACCCCTGGAGGCGCTGCGCGCCGACATGCTGTACCTGGCGCGCCTGTGGGAACACGTGCGCCAGGAAAGCCTGCGGGCGGCGACGGCTACCCGGGTGCACTCGGATCTGCCGCTCGGTGCGCGCATGCTGCGCGACGAGCTGGGGCCGGACGTACGCCGCGTGCTGGTCGACAGCGCCGAGGAAGGTGAGCGCATGCGCCAGTTCGCCGCCGCCTTCATGCCCGAAGCCGTCGAGCGCATCGAGTACTACACCGGCCAGCGGCCGTTGTTCGAGCTGTACGGCGTGATCGATCAGACCGAATCGATGACCACCGTCGATGTGAATACCGGTGGCTACGTCGGTACGCGCAGCGCCGAGGACACGGTTTACCGCACCAATCTCGAAGCCGTGCTGACCATCGCTCGCCAGCTGCGCCTGCGCAACCTCGGCGGGATCATCATCATCGATTTCATCGACATGCAGGAAGCGGCGCATCGCGAGCAGCTGCTGGCGGCGCTGCAGGAGGCCCTCGCCGCCGATCGGGCGCAGACCCAGATCGCCCCGGGCGCGCCCCTCGGGCTGATGGCCCTGACGCGCAAGCGCACCCGCGAGAGCCTCGGGCATCTGCTGTGCGAGCCCTGCCCGACCTGCCAGGGTCGCGGGTTCGTGCGCAGCGTCGAGACCGTCTGCCACGAAATTTACCGCGAGGCGCTGCGTCAGGGTGCCCAGCCCCAGGTCAGGGAGCTGCTGATCCTGGCCCACGCAGAGGTGGTCGAGCGGCTACTCGACGAGGAGGCCCCGGTGTTCGCGGACCTGGAGCAGCGGGTGCGCAAGCCGATACGCCTGCAGTCGGAGGCGCTCTACAGCATCGAGCAGTTCGATGTCGTGCTAGCCTGAGTGCATGGACCCAGAGCCGACCCGACCTGAGCGCGTGGCCGCGGTGCAGATGAGCTCCGGAGCTGACCCGGGGGAAAACCTCGCCAGCGCGGCCCGCCTGTTGCGCCTCGCTGCGGCGCGCGGCGCCAGCGTGGCGCTCCTGCCCGAGAACTTCTCCCTTATGGCGCGGCGGGACGCCGACCGCCGTGCGCACGCCGAAGCCGACGGCAGCGGGCCGGTGCAGGAATTCCTGGCGCGCACGGCCCTTGAGCTTAAGCTGTGGATCGTCGCCGGTTCGGTGCCGATCGCCGGCGCGGCCGATGGGCGGCTGGCGCAGTCCTGCCTGGTCTATGGCGCCGACGGCGCGCGCAAGGCGCGCTATGACAAGATCCACCTCTTCGACGTGGATCTGCCCGAGCGCCAGGAGAGCTATCGCGAGTCGGCCCACATGGCGCCCGGCGATGCGACCCGCGTCATCGATACTCCGGCCGGCCGGCTCGGGCTGTCGATCTGCTATGACGTGCGTTTTCCGGAACTTTATCGGCGGCTCGTCGCCGCGGGCGCGCAGTGGCTGGTGGTGCCCGCCGCCTTTACGGCGCCCACGGGCGAGGCGCACTGGGAGCCGCTCCTGCGTGCGCGGGCGATCGAGAATCTCTGCTATGTTGTCGCTGGCGCGCAGACGGGCCTGCATGCCAATGGCCGGCGCACCTGGGGGCACAGCCTGATCATTGATTTCTGGGGCCGTATCCTGGCGCAGTTGCCGGAAGGGGAAGGCGTGATCACCGGCGATATCGACCGGCCGGCGCAGGCTGAGGCGCGCCAGAGTTTCCCCGCGCTCGCGCACCGCCGCGAGGGGCTGTTCCAGCATGAGTGAAGCGGCCATGCAGCTTGCGCAGAAGGGATTGCTCGCGCCGGCCGGGTTGGATCCGGGGCGCCTCGGGCAGGCCCTCGATCTGGTGCTCGGCGCCCAGGTGGACGCCGCCGATCTGTATTTTCAGGTCTCGCGGGAAGAATCGTGGGCGCTCGAGGATGGCATCGTCAAGGAAGGCAGCGCCAGCATCGAGCAGGGCGTTGGGGTGCGCGCGCTGGCCGGCGAGCGCACCGGCTTTGCCTACTCCGATGAAATCCAGCCCCTGGCGCTCGAGGAAGCCGCGCGCGCCGCGCGTGCCATCGCCGTTCGCGGCGGGTCCGGGGCGGTGCAGGCCTGGCGGCGCATCAACGGGCACCAGCTCTACCAGCCGGTGGACCCGCTGCTGAGCCTCGCCGACGAGCAGAAAGTGGCGTGGCTCGANGTCATCCTCGTCGCCACGAGCGACGGCACGCTGGCGGCCGACGTGCGGCCGCTGGTGCGCATGAACGTGTCGGTGATCGCCGAGCACAATGGTCGCCGCGAGCAGGGTTACGCGGGCGCCGGCGGCCGCTACACGCTCGCCGAGCTGGTGAGCAAGGACCAGCCGCTGGAGCTGGCCCGCGAGGCGGTGCGCCAGGCACTCGTGAATCTGGAGGCGGTGAATGCGCCGGCGGGCACGATGACGGTCGTGCTCGGACCGGGCTGGCCCGGCATCCTGCTGCACGAGGCGATCGGACATGGACTCGAGGGCGACTTCAATCGCAAGGGCACCTCCGCGTTCTGCGGCCGGATCGGCCAGCGCGTCGCCAGCCCCGGCTGCACCGTGGTCGATGACGGAACGCTCGCGGGCCGTCGCGGCTCGCTCAACATCGACGATGAAGGCACCCCGACGCAGTGCACGACGCTGATCGAGGATGGGATCCTGCGCGGCTACCTGCAGGATCGGCTCAACGCCCGGCTCATGGGCGTGGCCCCGACGGGCAACGGCCGTCGCGAATCCTTCGCACACGTGACCATGCCGCGCATGACCAACACCGGCATCTACGCCGTGAATTTCGGGGGTGGGCAGGTCGATATCACCTCCGGCAAATTCGTGTTCTCGGTGAGCGAGGGCTATCTGATCGAGAACGGCAGGGTCGGCGCGCCCATCAAGGGCGCCACGCTCATCGGCAACGGTCCTGATGTGCTCACCCGCGTCGCGATGGTCGGGAACGACCTGAAGCTCGATGCCGGCGTCGGCACCTGCGGCAAGGAAGGCCAGAGCGTGCCGGTGGGCGTCGGGCAGCCTACGCTGCGCGTCGATGCGCTGACGGTAGGCGGGACTGCGTAGCGAACGCGCGGCAAAGCGCGCCGCCCGTGCCGCGGCGTTCGACCTCGTCACGGCCGCACGCTAGCATGTACGGGTGACGCGCCTCCATAGACCCATTTATGAAAGCCTGCCGGCCCTGTACGGGCTGGCAGGCGCCCTGCTGCTGTGGCTGAGCTATCGGGACCGTGACCGCTGGTGGAGCACGCTGTGCGCGGTGGGGGGACTGGTGGCCATGGTCGCGGGGCTGATGGTCGGAATGCGCCGGCGGGATTACCGTGCCACCAGCGTCGATTACGTGCGCCGCGGCCGTCCGCCTGGAGAAAGCGGCGACGACGCGGGCTGAGCACGACGCCTGCGGGGCCTCAACCGCGGGACTTCAGGGTGCGCGGTCCAGTGACACCGCCAGATGCCGGAGCAGGTCCCGGGTGCGCCGGTCGCGCTCGCGCGCGGTTGGCGCCACCAGCGTGCAGTGACCGAGCTTGCGCCCCGCCCGCGCCTGTTTGCCGTACTCGTGCAGATGGGTGCCCGGCCGGGCGAGCACCGCGGCGCGCGCGGGCATGCGGCCGATGAGATTCACCATGGCGGCGTGGCCCACGGGAGCGGTGCTGCCGAGCGGCAGCCCGCAGATCGCCCGCAGGTGATTTTCAAACTGGCTGGTGATCGCCCCTTCGATCGTCCAATGACCGGAGTTGTGCACACGCGGTGCGAGTTCGTTGGCGATCAGCCGGCCGTCGCGGACAAAGAACTCGATCGCCAGTACGCCCACGTACTTGAACGCACGCAATACCGCCCGCAGGTGCGCGCGGGCCTGGCGCTCGATGGCCGGGGCCTGCCAGGGCGCCACGCTCAGGCGCAGGATCCCCTGCGCGTGCCAGTTGCGCGTCAAGGGGTACAGCGCTTCGCTCCCGTCCCGTGCGCGCACGCCGAGGGCCGAGACCTCAGCCTCGAACGGTACGAACTCTTCGTAGATCAGCGCCGCGCCCCCGAGCGCACGCCAGGCGGCCGCCAGCGCGGCGCGATCGTGAACGACGCGCTGCCCCTTGCCGTCATAACCCAGGCGCCGGGTCTTGACCACGCCGGGCAGTCCAATGAGTGCCGCCGCGCGTTCGAGTCCGGCCTGCGAATGCACGGCCGCATAACGCGTGGTCGGCACGCCCAGTCGCTGAAACAGGCGCTTCTCCGCCACGCGGTCCTGGCCGGTGGCAAGCGCCCGCAACGGGGGTGCGATACGCGTGGTCAGGCCACGCGTCGCGGTCCGCAGGGTCTCGACCGAGACATTCTCCCAATCGAAACTGATGACCTGGCTGCGCCTCGCGAGCTGGCGCAGCTGCTTGGCATCGGTGAAATCCCCGACCAGGATCGGCGCCAGCGCCGCCGCCGGCGCATCTGCACTGCGGTCGAGAAACAGGAAGTCGAGGCCCAGTGGGTAACCCGCGAGCGCGAGCATGCGGCCGAGCTGGCCGGCGCCCACGACCCCGACGGTCATGCCGCCGGATTCCGCGGATCCGGATGGGCCAGGACCGCTTCGGTCTGCGCGCGCCGGTAGCGGGCGAGTGCATCGGCGATCTCGCCGTGGCGACCCGCGAGGACGGCGGCGGCGAACAGGGCCGCATTGGCGGCGCCCGCCGCGCCGATGGCAAAGGTGGCGACCGGCACGCCGGCGGGCATCTGCACGATCGAGAGGAGCGAGTCCAGGCCGTTGAGCGCCCGGGATTGCACCGGCACACCCAGCACCGGCAGCGCGGTCTTCGCCGCCGCCATGCCAGGCAGGTGCGCGGCGCCCCCGGCACCGGCGATCAGCACTTCGATTCCGCGGCCCGCCGCCGCGGTGGCGTATTCGAACAGCAGGTCCGGCGTGCGGTGCGCCGAGACCACGCGCACTTCATGGGCGATGCCCAGTTTATCGAGGATCTCGCCGGCGGATCGCAGGCATTCCCAGTCGGAAGCCGAGCCCATGATGATGCCGACGAGCGGTTTCATCGGCGGATTTTAGCACGCGGCCCGCCCGGGCCCGCAGCGAGGGCGAGGGCCTGCTCGATCGGCTCCGGATCGAGCTCGCGCATCAGCCGGCCGATGTACTGGTACTGGCGCGCGAGCGCCGATTGGCCCCGCAGGCGGCGCGCTTCGCGCAGGGCCTCGCGCAGCTCCTCCGGGAGAACGAGATCCGCCAGCTGCGCCTCCCGCAGTCCCACCAGCCGTACGCCGAGCTTTTGCATGTATTCGGCGGCGCGCTTGCGCGCCGAGCGGCTCGGGCGTTCCTTGTAGCCTTCGTCGTCGACATCGTCTGCTGGGTTCATTTGAGCGATCCGGCCGGGCGCGGTGCTGCGCGCTGCTACAATTCTGCCATGCACAGGCAAGCCGACGCGACGCGGATTCCGGAACTGCAGCAGGTGGTGAGCACATCGAGCACCACCGCGATCGGGGCATGGCCGTCACGGTCTACTTCGGCTACCGCAAGGGCTCGGCCAGCACGGCCGATCTGCGGCCCGAGGCAGTGAGCCAGACGGTCGCCAAGGCCTGCACGATTGCGCGCTACACGGCCAGCGACGATTGCGCCGGGCTCGCCGATGCCGAAGGCATGGCGCAGGTCTTTCCGGATCTGGACCTCGATCATCCCTGGGAGATCGATGCGGAGCAGGCCGTTGAGCTGGCGCGCGAATGCAAGGCGGCAGGGCTCGCCGTCGACGAGCGGCTGACGAACTCCGAAGGCGCGTCGCTCGCGACGCATCGCGGTGTGCGCGTTTACGGCAACACCCACGGCTTTCTGGCCGGGTGCCCCAGCACCAGCCACTCGCTGAGCTGTGCGCTGCTGGCGCAATCCGGCACCGACATGCAGCGCGACTACTGGTACTCGGTGGCGCGCCATCAGGCGGAACTGCAGCCCGGTCCCGAGCTCGGCCGCCGTGCCGCGGAGCGGGCGCTCGCGCGCCTGGGCGCACAGCGGCTGGGCACGCGCCGCGCAGCCGTGCTGTTCTCGCCGCAGATGGCGCGCGGGCTGTACGGCCATTTCATCGGCGCGATACGCGGCGCCAGCCAGTATCGGCGCGCCTCCTTCCTGCTCGATGCCGCCGGTGAGCAGGTGTTCCCGTCGTTTCTGCAGATGCACGAGCGGCCTTACCTGCCGCGCGCCCTGGCCAGCGGGGCGTACGACTCTGAGGGCGTGGCGACGCGCGATCGCGAGCTGGTGCACGATGGCGTGCTCGATGGCTACGTGCTCGGCAGCTATTCGGCCCGCAAGCTCGGGCTCAAGAGCACCGGCAATGCCGGCGGCGTGCACAATCTGCTGGTCGGCGCGCCGGCGGCCAGCACCGATTTCGCCGGCCTGCTCAGGCAGATGGGCAGCGGCCTGTACGTGACCGAAATGATGGGGCAGGGTGTCAACGGGGTGACCGGCGACTATTCACGCGGCGCCAGCGGCTTCTGGGTCGAGAACGGCGCGATCACCTATCCGGTGCACGAGATCACGATCGCCGGGAACCTGCGCGAGATGTACCGCGGCATCGTGGCGCTCGGCACCGATGTCGACACGCAGGGAGCGACCCGCTGCGGCTCGGTGCTGGTCGAGGGGATGACGATCGCCGGGGAGTAGGCTCTGCGCCTAACTCATCACCAGCGACTCCAGGTCGCGATCGCCCAGGCGCTCGCGCCACGCGCTTTCGAGATCCGCACACACGCCGGCCACGGCCGGTGGACCGGCTGGGCGGGCCTCGCCATGCACGCTGTTGGCCGCCCGGGCGACGGCGATAATCTCCAGCAGCCGGATCTGGCCGGAATCTCGCCCGGGCAGCAGCGTTTCCTCGGCAGTGCTGACCAGCAGTCCCGCCGCCTCCAGGGCGTCGGTGATGCGCGTGAGCGCGATACCGGGGATGGCGAGCTGGGCGGCAAGAGAATTGATGCTCCAGCGTTCACTGCCGTGCAGATGAGCATGGGCAACCAGGTACATGATGCCCAGGGCCAACTGCTCGGTCTCGGTGTTGGACAATCGCGGCTCGCGCATGCCGATGCGCAGGTAGCTGGGATTTTGCACGTAAAACGACAGCTGCGCGCCCAGCAGCAGAATCAGCCAGGCAAAGTAAATCCAGATGAGCGCGGCGACGAAGATGGCGAAGCCGGCGTAGACAATCGACAGTCGGGTGATCGAGACGATGAATGAGGTGAACACGCCGCCGACCGCGGCCCACAGCACACCACCGGTCAGTCCGCCAACCAGCGCCGGCACCGCTCGCACGCGCGTGTTCGGTACCAGCGCATAGAGCACCGCAAAAGCGGCGCTGACGATCGCGTAAGGCGAGAGCGCGAGGGCGGTGCTGCGCAGCTGGCTGATGAGCGGCAGGTGCGTGAGCAGTACGACCGACCGGTTGGCCGAGGTGATGTGCGCCATGCCGACCAGGGCGCCGATCAGGAGCGGCGCAACCACAAGCAGCGCGAGATACTCGACGAAGCGGCGCACGAAGCTGCGCGGCACCTCCACGTGCCAGACGAAGTTGAGGCTATCCTCGACTTTCTTGAGCGTCGCGATCAGCGTCCAGACCAGGAGGGCCAGACCCACCGAGCCGACAATGCCGCCGCGCACGTGATCGGCGAAGTCCATGACCTTCTCGGTCAGCGGCCCGGCCGCATCACCCATCGGGCGAAAGAATTCGTAGATCAGCGGTTCAAGCTCGCGGTGCGCCCCAAACACCTTGAGGAGCGCAAAGCTGAAGGCCACCAGCGGCACCAGCGCCAGGAGCGTGGCATAGACCAGCCCCATGGCGTGAAT
>WNFK01181736.1_pt1 | contig 10622 bp, 8 predicted proteins | sample 5400281 | NCBI WGS metagenome assembly WNFK01 (sample SAMN13153350, study PRJNA577476) | soil metagenome | isolation source: 20 cm soil on Douglas fir-dominated hillslope | place: USA:California | collected 2013-09-17
TCAAGCCGCAAATCACTCAGCCAGCCGAAGTGAACAGAGCGGCCGTTTACGAATGCGTCTGCGATCGAACGGGTGCCAAGCCCCACAATGCGCCCGGATTCTAGGTCTCTGCCAACACCAACCTGGTGGAAGCTGCCACGAATGGCGCACGACGCAAAAAAATCGGGTTCGCGCTCGAAAGTAACTTGCATCGAGCCGTTCATGGGATTATCGCGCAGCAGAGCGCGGAGTTCCGCGTCGTCGCCGCGCTCCGCCAAAGTGATGGCGAAGCGAGCGCGCGGGGGAGCGATGACCGTTGCTGCACTCACGCGTTCACCTCCTGTTGGGCTCGATCCTCAGTCCAATTGCCGCGGAAAAAGTCCTCCCAGCCCGTGAGGCGATGCAACGCAACGGCCTTAACTGCGCCCGCGCGCTGGCCCATAGCGACGCACCGTCGCAGGTAGGACTCGCCAGCATCGCTCGTGATTTGGAAAATGCGTGGCGCCGCCAATTGCCCAAGCCGCCGGCAGTACGCGTAGTGGGGATTCTGCGTGAGCTTGTTGTCCAATCGAACCGCCAAATCTGTCTCTGAGGTTGCTCCCTGCAGGAATAGAACATAGCGCAGACTTTCCTGCTGGGAAGGCGCCAGCATCACGAAATCCGACAAGTACGCGCGTTCAACCGAGAGCTCTTCCAGGACGGATCCAACGAACGCAGGGCTCAACTTTTCGCCGCACAGGTCGCTGACGCCGTCCTCCTTGCCGAGAAATTCCAGCAACGGAGTGTTCCCGGCAAAGCCCACCACGCGCACGCGGTCGCCCAGACGGTAGCGATAGAAACCGCCCCCAGTGGTCAGGAGAACAGAGTATTCGCGGTTCGTTTCCAGCTCATGGAGCAACCGGGGAAGTGTGCCGGGTTGCTCCATGAATTCGTAGAAGTGCGAGGTCGTAGCGGCGATGGATGCCCCGTGATCCGCCAGCGGCAGAGAGACCACACCTTCCGTGGCCAAAAGGCCTTTGCCTTGAATGTGCACGCCAGGAAACAACTCTCGTAACGCGGGGACGGCCGGACGAGAGGAAGCTTCCGTCCAGCAACTAATGACGCGAAGGTTTGGCCAGAGGTCTTGCGCCCGCAGCGTGCCGCTTTCTCGCCACGCGTGTTCCAGGCGGCGTGTGCGGGCGGCATCGGCGCGCAATGAGCGGTGCAACGCCGGCGCGATGGCATCCGGCAATTGCCCCGGAGGCCGCAGCGCACCGTCACGCAGATCGGCTAGCAACCGCTCCGCGTTATTGTGCAAGTGTTCGAGCAGAATCGTGAGAAAGCTCGGAGCCCACACGGAAATAAAACTGAGTGATGGCGATTGCAACAGAAAGCGCAAGGTCACATAGAGAGCGGTGTCCAGCTCGGGAACGTGCGCCACTTCCTCGGGCACCGCCAGGATTTTACGCAGCAGAAACCGTTCTGCCGCGCCGAGGTATTCCGTGTCGTTCTCAAATCCTACGCGCAAGCCTCCGGAAGTGATTTCGGGCTCGCGCGCCAGGGGGGTGATGGCCCAGTAGGCGGTCCCGCAGACCATCGCTGGTTGGTGAGCATGGAGATCGAACATCCAGGCTCCCAAGGCGCGTTGAAACTCGCGACGCAACGAAGAGGTATAGGGAATGTACTTGGCCGCAGTCGATGAACCACTCGTTTTTTCCAGCATCAAGACGGGCTCCTCAGTCAGCACTACCTGCTCGCCCGCTTTAATGCGCTCGATCCAGGGCCGAAGCTCGTCGTAGCCCACGATGGGAATAGCGCTTTGAAACTCTCGCGTATTGCGCACTCGGCTGAATCCAAATTTTCGGCCATACGCGGAAGAGGCGTTGGCGCGCAGCATCCGCTCGAGCAGCGCAGCCTGCGCGGCGGCCGGATTTTCTTGAGCGCGGCGCAATGTGTGATGCGGCGACCAGCAGCTTGCCATCCAAGCTGCGTGGGCCGCCACGCGCATGGTTTTCTCAAGCATGGATGCTCTCAGCTTGAAGGCCGGCAGTTTTCAATTCTTCTTCCAGCAGGATGCGGGCAGGGTACGACCTCATATTTTCCGGCGAGATTTCGGCTAAACACGCCAACTCCGTGCCTTGCGCATAGGATGGATTGGAGCAGAGAAAAAACCGCACATGCTGGTTCTTCAACCGATGCGTGGGAACAGCAGCCAGCTCCGGCTTCAAATTGCCTCGCGATTCGGGAAAAACAACAAGCCCGGTAGCGGGTTCGTAATCATCGGGAAATTTGGCGCTCGCCAGCGCGTTCAGAATGCGCTGCTCCGCCGCAGGCGTGGGCCATGCGCAAGCCGGGTAATACGTTTTAAAGAACACTGGGAGATAGAGATAGGTGCGGTACCCTTTCGAGATCAGGAACCAGTAGAGCGGAATTCCCGGATCGGCCGCGCGAACCTGCCCGACATAACGGCACCAGGCGCGGCCCAACTCCTGCTCTCCCCAGTGGCCCGGATCAATGATCGTATCGCCCGAAAAAATGGCGCGCACCGGAAGGCCGTCGACAGTAACGTGCATCACCCTTTGCGTGGAAAATCCGCAAGGAAGGCCGTTCGCGTCGCGGAGAACGATGACGGCGTCCTTTTCCGCGAGGTCCGCCTCGAATTGCATCCAGGAGACGTGTTCGTAGTGGCGCTCCAACAGCTCGTACAGGGTCCGGCGATCGGACAAGGACAGCCGCGTGGCAGGACCGATTTCACTAAACATGCACTCGCTCCTCTCGATCGCGGGACAGGAGATACAGCAAAGCGGGATAACCGATGGCAACGGCGATCCAGCTGGCTAGGTTTACGAAACGGAAATGCGGCGTATTCGCAGCGAAATAGATGCCTTCAGCAGGAGAGGCCAGTTTGCTGAATTCCCAGGCCATGAATATTTCGACGAACAGCGTGATTTGCAGCAGAGTCATAACACGCAGGGCCGCATACTCGCGCCGGGCCAACTCCGGGCTCATTCTCCACCGCAAGAAAGCGAGCAAGCCGCATGTCAAAAGATCGTGCGTAACGCCGTAGGCGCACCGCCAGCCGCGTGTGAAGAAAATGATCCACAGCTCGATCGGAGCCCGCAAAGCGAAGCTCGCAAACAGCCAGCCAAACAGACTGCGCGTTGCCGGCGCGAGGTTTTTCTCTCGCCACAAAAAGAAAGGCACGATGTACATGGCGATCAGCATGTAGTTCAGCCAAAGCGTCTTCGCCATGGAGATCGGTCCGCCTACGACTGCAAGATGGTTCTGTCGCCATGCAAAAACCGCAGAAGCGGCCGAGAGCACCGCGATGGAAGAAACGAGTGGCCACCTCTGACGGAGTGTGACTTGTGGCAACGCCGCGGCTTCAGAAACAGATGGTGACCTCACGGGGTTTTTCTTCCTCCTTTCCCGGCAGTTCATTGCGCTCCGCGCATCGGCGCAGGGCGTGAATCTTCAGCCCCAGCAAATCGGTTTCCACATGTGAGAATCGCGGACCCTCAAACCGGCGAATCTGCCGCGTCTGCGCACGCAAAACGTCCACGTCCTGCCGAATGATGTGGCGTGATAGCGGCTCGAAGAGAATGCGCACCAACGCACCGATGAAGCCGAAGCGGAAGGTCATGACCGTGTAAACCTCGGTCTCGAATTCCGCAATCGGAGTGCACTGTGAAGTAATGATGAAATGCCGGTCCGGCCCAAAGTCGTAGTCCACCCGGCTGATATTCGGCATTTCGAATCGGTCGGTGTGTTTCAGTTCGCGCCCCTTCGGGAAGAACAAGCGGGAAACCACGCTCTTGCTGATCGGTTCGCCCCGGAATCTAGCTTCCACGGAGTTTGCCTTCCTTTGCACGACGGCCGTGAGTTCACGCGTGTCGTGACTGCGGAACCAGCCCTTGTGGACAAACACCGTGTGTGGACAGTCTAGAAAATTCTCGAGACACGCTTCCACGGAAGCTTCAAAGCGCGTCTTCATTCGAAACGTCGTCCAGCCTTTTTCCCCGTACTTCGCAAAATGGTAAGGAGGGGTTTGCGGCACTACCGCGCCAAGAAAAACCCAGATAAATCCATCCTGCTCGACCGTCGGAAACGCCCGTACGCGATGGTTCGGAACACAGGCGTTTCTCCCCAGCGAGGGCACCGCCTTAAGCGCACCGGCTCCGTCGTACCGCCAGCCGTGATATTGGCATTCAATGCAACCATCGATGGCCTTTCCCTGGGAAAGCTCCAAATTGCGGTGTGCGCAGCGGTCTTCAAGTGCCGCGGGCTCTCCTCTTTCGTCGCGGAAGAGGACGAGCTTTTCCCCGTATAACTCCAGGCCGATCGGCTTGCGTTTTAGTTCGCGCGCTTCTGCGGCGATGTACCAGTTGTCCTTCAGCGGCATAAGCTCCTATTTGCCTCCCGGCTTCGGCTGCGATGGCGCATAGACGATCCAGTGATACTGTTCGAGCTCAAGATGGTCATAAGTCACTGTTTCCGCACCATACCAGTGCACCTCCACTCTCACTGGTCCGGCGTAGTCGCCAAGGCCGAAGAGCAGCCGCCGGTCGCCCTGCGCCGAAAAGCCGTTGGCGATCTGCACCTCCCGCATCTGTCGAACGGTCTTGCCATCCTTCTCGTAGCTGAGGATCACCTGCGTTCCAACGGCTTCGCGGTTGATGCGCACCCCGTCACCATGGAGCGCCAGGCCGATCCAGTGATGAACGCGTCCGGCCAGCTTGTCTTCTTCGCGCAACGTGTTCCGATAAAGAGATAGGGGAGCGAATTGATGGCTTACAGCAAGATCGAGTGCGCCGCGGTTGTCAAAATCTACTAACGCCACGCCTCGTGAATTTCCGAGTTCTGTAAGGCCTACCTGTTTCGCAACATCGGTGTACTGCATGGTGACCTCGGCGCCGCGCGAAAGGTAAACACGATTTGCCTGGTGCCCGAAAATCTCGTAACCCCGCAGGTCGGGCCAGCGATCGGCATAGGAGTGCTGGTCAGGTCCCGAGAGCATCATTTTTTCTGCGACGTACCAATAATCATGAGGCTTGCTGAAGCGCTTGTCCGCGCTGTCATCTACCATGCCATTCGCTTGCACTAGATCGAGCCAGCCGTCCAAATTCAAGTCGCCCACTGCGGCGCCCCATCCAAACCCGCCTTCGTTCAATGCGCCGCGAAGAGTGGCCTCATCTCTGAATTCTGGGCGGAATGCATTCTTTGGATTCGGATAGGTCTTCCATAGCAAGCTGCCTTCGGCTTGTAGCGGAACATGGACATTCGAAACATAAATATCCAGTTGGCCGCGATTGTCCAAGTCCGCGATGGAAACATTCATCCCCTTATAAGTATCTTTCCCAACGCTGCCGAACATTTTCCCCGCGAGGCGCACGAACCGTTTTCCGTGATCGTTCAGGTAAAGATCGTCAGGGCCAAAATCGTTCGAACAGTAGAGATCGGTGTAGCCGTCACCATTCAGGTCTCCCGTGCCAATGGCAGTTGTCCAGTGCGTTTCCGGCATACCCATCGCCGCCATGTCCATTTTCTCGAAGCGGTCCTGGCCGAGATTGTGGTACAGCGCTTTCCGGCCGCCGTTCTCCGCGTTATTCCAGCTGTGGTGCATGAAGTGAAACATCCGTCGGTCGCCCGGATACTCGGGCTCCGGCAGCTTGAAGATCGTCAGCGGCGTTGGACGCTCATAATCCGGCAGGTAGGGCGGGAGGCTGTTGCCAATCAGCAAATCGAGCTTGCCGTCACGGTCATAGTCGAAGAAGGTTGCGGCAATGGAAGTCGTATGTTCCTGAATCCCTGCCTGCTCCGTGACGTCCACAAACTCGGGCTTGCCAGTGACCGGCAACATGTTCTTCAATAGCCGGCTCTTGCCGTAGGCCATCATGAGGAAGAGGGATTGCGCTCCGCTGTTGTCGTAATCAACGAACACGGCTCCTCCCACCAGGCCGTACTTTTCCGGGTGCGCTGAAATTTCACGCAACGCCGGGATGTCCACGCGCTCGAAATGGTAATTGCCCAGATTCCGGTAGAGAGCATTGCGATCTTCGGGACGCTTGAGCGTGTTCGTCAGGAAAATGTCCTGGAATCCGTCGTTGTCGTAGTCTCCGACCGCGATCGAATCCCCGACGGAAAGCAGCCACTTCGCGATGTGCTGCACCCGCGAATCCACTTCCTGCAGGATGTTGCTCATCTTCGAGCTAATGCCGGAGACCGAGGGTGGCACGGATTCGAACCGAAAACCGGCCTCCGCGGCGATCTTCGGGTGAATCACTTCCGCATAGGCTGCGTAACCACCTGTGCCCAAAAAAGTGATGGTGGCCACGCGCGCTAAATACTTCAGCGATACCGCCGTGCGCCAGTGAGAAAAGCCGCCGCGGATGAATTCCCGGCCGTGCATCCAAACAAGACGCGCAGCACTGACTAGGAACAACGCATAGAAAAGCGTGCTGAGCGATTCCCGCGTGTGCAGCCAAAGATCGACAAGCACGACGGCCAGGGCCCACAAGATCTGCTCTTTGCGGCCCTTCATTGAGGTCTTTGGATCGGTGATCATGTAAAACGTAAAAAGATAGAAGCGCGGCGATGTGAGGGCTCCGAGAATCAAAACCTCGGGCGGCATATGCCAGCGGATGAGGTAAGCGCGAATCAATGTCGCAATCGCATAGAAACCCAGAAAGCTCAGGATCAAGGCCGTGCGGCCCACGCGGAACACAAAGAGAGCAAGGGCTGCGGTAACCAGGAAAACGGCCATCGCCAAACCGCCTCCCCACTGATAGGCAGGAGAGGAGGAATACAATCCATGTCCCAGCGTCAGCGCAGCGACGATGCCGAAGAGCGACGGATTGACAAAATGTTTTCCCTGGTACGTGAAAATGTATTTGGAGCTGATGCAGAAAAAAACCGGCAGAAACAGAAGATAGTAATTGTGAGAATAATTCAGCAGCAGCGCGATCGACACGCAACTGATATAGGCACTCAGCGGAACAATCCATTCACGCTGGCAGAAAAACCAATGAAAAAGCATCTCGAGCAAACAGCCGGCCACAATGGTCAGCAAAATCTGCAGAGGGCTGCGATTAAAGCCCAGGATCGTGCAACCGAGAATGGCATAGAGCGTCAGGAGGGTGGCGAAAGGGATTCGGGGATCCGACCAGTTGGGAAGCACCCACTTGGGAGCAGGCCGCACTTTTTTCGAAGCGGCTGCCTCCAGTCTTCCGGGGAACTGCAGCGTGATGTTCATATCTGGTATGAGTCTTTTGGGATTGTCGTTCATAACATTTGGACCGCTATGCAACTTTTCTGTTCATGTGTCCAAAGTAAAAAGGAGCCATGTGCGTTCGGAGTGATTGCATGCAAGTGCCCGAACGCTTGATGCCCGCGCAGGATGGCGGACTTGCACTCCGAACAGCTTCGAAGAGCGCCGCTTTGCGTTCTTTCCATCGCAACCATAAAACCTCCGACTGCGGGGCCAGTCTGGACGGCATCGGATTGAGAAGCAATGCATGGCGGGCCAGTTTCCTGCAAACTTCTTGTAATCGTCCAAGCGATTGATTCAGCATCACTTACGAAAAGCCGTTAACGCCAGGCACGGAGCGTGATTCGGGTATAATCCGAAAAATGAATCCGCACCCAGATCCCGTCACCACCGCGCCTTCGACCCCAGCCCTACTACGGTTTGGAATTTATGAGCTCGACCTAAAGAATGGTGAACTCCGGAAAGCGGGCCAGCGGCTAAAACTGCAGCCTCAGCCTTTCAAGGTGCTGACAATTCTGGCAGTCCGGGCCGGTGAAACGATTACGAGAGAGGAAATCCAGCACCAGGTTTGGGGCGAGGAACTCTTTGTCGATTTTGAGCGCGGCCTGAATGTCTGCATCCAGCAGATTCGCGGTGCGCTGAATGACGATGCCGATGCGCCGCGCTACATCGAGACCCTGCCGAAGCGTGGCTATCGTTTTCTCGCAACTGTGGAGAAACTGGAGAATCCCGTCCAGACTGCCCATCCCGCTGTTGCTTCTCAACAGATCGCGGCCGTTCCGTCCACTCACCCCAAAGTTAAGCGGCTTAGACTCGCGGTTGCCCTCGTTTCAGTGGTTCTACTAATCTCCGCACTCTTGTATTTCGCCAAAATTTCGAACCGCTTTCCGTTTCGAACTGCTGCGAAGTCCATACGGTCGGTTGCTGTCTTGCCCTTCGACAATTTCTCTGGAGACCCTGAGCAGCAGTATTTTGCCGACGGGATGACCGAAGCGCTGATCGCCGAACTGGGGCAAATTCGCGACCTGCGCGTTCCGTCACGAACTTCCGTGATGCTTTACAAACGAGCAAAGAAACCACTTCGCCAGATCGCGCAAGAACTTACTGTTGACACGCTCCTGGAAGGCTCGGTCACCCGATCCGGTGACCGCGTGGAAATCACGGTGCAGTTGCTCGATGGGTTGCGGGATCAACATCTGTGGGGCGGCACTTACGACCGGGATTTCCGTGATGTCTTGGCTCTCCAGCATGAACTGGCACGCGCCATCACGGCAGAGTTGAAGATCAGCTTTAGCCCCCAGGAACAACAGCACTTGAAGAGTTCAGCGCCGGTCAATGCAGACGCATACGCCGCTTATCTCCACGGCCGTTACTACTGGTATAAACGCACTATTGAGGGATTTCAAAAAAGCATCCAATACTACGAGCAGGCCGTGGCAGCCGATCCGAACTACGCCCCGGCCTATGCTGGCCTCGCAGATGCCTATGCTCTGCTCGGTTCATCACCCAATGACGGCCTTCCGCCCTATGAAGCCATGCCCAAAGCCAAAGCAGCGGCGCAGAAGGCGCTTCAACTCGATGATGGTCTAGCTGAGGCCCACGCTTCTTTGGCTCATATCAACATGGTGTATGACTGGAACTGGACCTCGGCGGAAAAAGAATTCAAACAGGCCATCGAACTTAATCCTAATTACGCCGGTGCACACGAATGGTACGCAGAATTTCTCGCCGCCAGGGGACGTGAAAGCGAAGCGCTGAGCGAAATGAAACGCGCGCGAGACGCAGATCCCTTGCTCGTGCTCATGCACGCGGCGGTTGCGGAGGCACTTTACTATTCTCGCCGGTATGACGACGTGATTTCCCAATGCCAGCAGACCCTTGAACTTGATCCCGACTACCCTCTTGCACATTTCCATCTCGGACGAGCATATATGGGAAAAAATATGTATCCGGAAGCGATCGCTGAGTATCAGAAGGCGCAAGCTTCTCTTGGAGAGACGCCGGCCATCTTGATGGCTATTGGGTATGCGAATGCGAAGGCAGGCGACCGTGCAGCGGCCCGGAAGGCGCTCGAAGAGTTGCGCGCGCAATCCAAACGGAGGTACGTTCCCGCGCTTTATTTTGCTGCGATCTATACGGGGCTTGGAGATTCGGATGCAGGTTTGTTGTGGCTTGAGAAAGCGTATCGGGAGCATTCCGAGTACCTGATCTATCTAAATGTCGACCCGATGGCCGACACTCTGCGGTCCAGTCCGCGTTTCCAGGCAATCCTGCGAAAGATCGGTATAGACGACAGTTCCAAACTGACAAAACGCGATCCGAACGAGTAGCTACGACGATTTGATTGTCTCTATGGAAAATAAGTAGTTCCCGAATCCTCGCGAGGAGGTCCGACTCATGTCGGTCGCCGTGGTTGCGCTTCGCCAAAATTCTGTGCGCACCGAAAAAAGCAGCGGCGACTGCATCGGTAAGATGATTCGGCTTGGTAGCGCCCACAATCGGCGAAGTGAGAAACGGTTTGCTGAGCATCCAGGCAGGCGCAAGTTGAGCGCGGGGAACGCCACGCTTTTCGGAGAGCTCACCGAGCCGGTCGACCACTTTACGGTCTGCTTCTTCCGTCTTTGAATACAGCGTCTTGCCAAACTGATCCGTCTCGAAACGGTGTCATGTTCTCCGAAATCGAACACCAGCTCAAAGAGCCAGTCGTTCCGGCTGGTGAGAGCACCCTCAGTTGTGAAACTTCGTGCAAGCTCCACTCTTCCGTTCGCCCGATTGCGGTTGAAATTATGCCTCTAATTTATGAATGTCAATGTTGTACCTGTTGGACCTAGTCCGGGCCAGAAGTCACAGTAGAAAACGCAGCGTAAAGTATTGAATTGAGAGGGGAAATAATGGTCGGGGCGAATGGACTTTAACCATCGACCTCCTGGCCCTGCACTAGGCGCTCAATGGACTTTCGCATTTTGTAAGTTGCTGATTCTAAAAGATTGGTCGGGGCGAATGGATTTGAACCATCGACCTCCTGGTCCCGAACCAGGCGCGCTAGCCAGGCTGCGCTACGCCCCGACGGATTTGCCCGGGCGCATCGTTGCAGCCCAAGCAACACTTTAAGACTAGCATAGCTCCTGCGTTCGGCGGTAGGCTTGCTCTACCGCCTCGCTGTAACCGTTCGCGAATGAGCGGCATTCCCTTTCCAAGCTCGACGAGAAGGCCCTCGGAAGTCTCATACTTTCGTTTCGCGGTTAGTAGTAAAGCTTCAGCGCGAATTGCACCAGACGCGGACCACGCGTTTGCGAAATCTGGCCGAACGTTGAGTCGAACCCAAATGGGTCAGGATTCAGGAACTGTGCGTGATTGAAGGCGTTAAACATCTCCGCTCGGAACTCGAGCACCTTCG
>WNFK01159506.1_pt1 | contig 10616 bp, 8 predicted proteins | sample 5400281 | NCBI WGS metagenome assembly WNFK01 (sample SAMN13153350, study PRJNA577476) | soil metagenome | isolation source: 20 cm soil on Douglas fir-dominated hillslope | place: USA:California | collected 2013-09-17
CGGGCTGGGGGTTGCGACTGGACCAGCCGAAACGCTCGGAGGCCTCATCATAGCATTTCATCAGCGATCGGCTGGACCATTGCTTGCCTGTGGCATCCGCTGAGGAATCGTTAATGCGGCGCAATTCCACCGGGTCCAGGTTGAGCTTGATCGCGAGCTCATCCATCGCGCTTTCGAGCGCATAGATGTATGGCACCACGGGTGGCGAGCGCATGAATCCCGGCGTATTGCGGTCCGCGTGTACTACGGAGGCGCGGGTCTTCACCGCGCCAAAGCCGTACAGACGGGCACTGTCTTCGACGCCCGCCACCGAATATTGATCTGGACGAGAGGTGACTTCCCACCCTTCGTGGATGAAGCTGGTAATCTTTCCATCACGCTGCGCGCCCATGCGAATGCGGTGGCGGGTTTCCGCGCGATATGTCTGGATCGTGAAGCCCTGATCCCGCGTTGCAACCAGCTTGACCGGCCGATTGAGGCGCCTTGCCGCGAGAGCGACAAGCCCCGTCCGCGGTGAAAATTGCGCTTTCGACCCGAACGCCCCGCCGACGAAGGGAGAGACGGCACGAACGTTCGCGATATCAATGCCCATTTTCTTCGCGGCATTGGCTTTCAGCCCGTACATGAACTGGCTCGGCTCGTAGATCGTCAATTCATCGTCCTGCCAGACGCAGGTCGTGGTAAATAGCTCTATTGGGTTATGATGTTGAGTCGGCGTTTCATATTCGGCGTCGAGCTTGACCTCTGCCTCGCGATATGCCGCTTCCGCATCGCCTGCCTGTGGGACATCTTTCTTCTCGCTGATATCCTCCTCGCTGACGCCTGAAGAGTCGAAGGTCGCGCTCGGCTGTTCCGCCTGATAAGTGACATGCACCTTGTGAGCAGCTTCGCGCGCGGCTTCGAAGGTGTCGGCAACGACAAGCGCTATGATTTGCCCGCCATACTTGATTTCGGGTCCGAAATCCTGGATCGACGACGTCGGACCGCCGCCGCCAGATCGATACTCTATCTGTTTTAACTCACTGCTGTTCGCGTGGTAAAAGATTTCGAGCACACCAGGTACTGCCTTGGCCTCGCTCAGCTCCATCGCCTCGATGCGTCCCCTGGCGATCGCACTGGTTACCAAGAACGCATAGGCCGGGTTTGCGACCGGAAAATCCGATCCATAGCGCGCTTCGCCGGTGACCTTCAGGCGCCCGTCGATTCGCGGCTCCGGCTTGCCCATGTTTTCCTTGGGTTCGGGGGCGGCATTGCTCATGATCAAATCTCCATTACGCCGGCCTGGCGCAAGGCACGGATCAGCGTCCGTTTACCGAGTTCGACTTTGAATGCGTTGTGCTCGCGCGGCCGCGCATCTGCGAACGCCAGATCAGCCGCACGATGTGTGGCTGTCTCATCAAGCCGCTGATTGATGAGCGAAGCTTCGGTCTCATGGGCTCGCCACGGCACGGTCGCCACGCCTCCGAGCGCAATGCGCACCTGCTTCACGGTATCGCCGTCGAGATCGAGGGCAACCGCGGCCGATGCCAGCGCGAATTCATAGGATTGCCGGTCCCGCACTTTCAGAAATAACGACCGTCGGGTGAAGGGAGCCCTGGGTATGCGAAAGGCCGTAATCAATTCGTCCGGCGCCAGGGTCGTTTCGAGATGGGGAGTTTGTCCGGGTTGCCGGTGTAATTTCGCGAAGGGAAATTCCCGCGCGCCGTTGCGTCCGGCAACTTCCACATGGGCGTCGAGGGCTATCAGGGCCTGTGCGAAATCGCCTGGATATGTCGCGATGCACCGTTCGCTCGTGCCCAAAACCGCGTGGGGGCGATTAATCCCATCCAGAGCCGCGCATCCCGAGCCGGGATTGCGTTTGTTACAATTGGAATAACTAGTGTCACGAAAGTAAGTGCAACGGGTTCGCTGCAACACATTTCCGCCGAGCGAGGCCATGTTTCGAATTTGTGCGCTGGCGGCCAGTTGGAGCGACTGCGCTATGACCGGGAAGTCGCGGCGCACATCCGGGTGATCGGCTACCGTTGACATGCGGGTCAGAGCTCCGAGCCGCAGCCGATTGCCTCCGAACTCTATTCGTCCGGCATTCGTCCGCTCCAATTCGTTTATTGTACCGCCGGCCAGATACTGGCTGCGTGAATGCGCGGTGTCGGTCGCTTCGGCGGCACCACGTGCCGAATAGGCGGACTGCAAATCGCCGATGCGGGAAAACCGAAAAGGTTGCATGTTAGGCGCCTTTCATTTTTGTTTTCGCCTGCTTGATAGCGTCCACGATGTTCGGGTAGGCAGCGCAACGGCAGAGATTGCCGCTCATATACTCTCGGACGTCGGCGTCGGTAGTAGCGTGTCCCTCGTTCACGCAGGCCACAGCCGAGACGATCTGCCCCGGGGTACAATAGCCACACTGGAACGCATCGTGATCGATGAAGGCCTGCTGCATTGGGTGCAGCGTACCGTCGGCCTGCGCCAGCCCTTCGATCGTCACGACGTTGCGGCCTTCGACGCTGGCAACCAAAGTCAAACATGACAGCACGCGACGCTCATTGACCATCACGGTGCACGCGCCGCATTGGCCGTGGTCGCATCCTTTCTTGCTGCCCGTCAAACCGATATGGTCGCGCAGGGCGTCGAGCAATGTCGTACGGATGTCTAGGGCAAGGTGATACGGTTGCCCATTGACGTTGATTATCGTCGGATGAGGGGAGTGAGGATCCGGCGTTGCTGCAGGAGCCGCACTGGCCGAAGACTGGTCAAGAAGAGTGGTGGCGGACATGGTGGATACCATTGAGGTCACTAGGAAGTTTCGGCGGCTCCAAACGGATTTGCTCGTACCCTCTTTGGATGATGCCATTCCGCGGCTCCATTCAACGGCGAGGCGAAGTTCCTGCTGCACGGGTTTGTGTGATGCGGGCCACTCCGGCTCATCTGTGCTTGCCTCAAGCGAAGCCGGTCATCCTGTCACCCGGACTTATTGGGACCGGGTGGACTCGAGCAGACTGATAACTCCATGATAGGGATCGCCGATGGAGCTGTCGTTGACGAGCATCAAGAGTTCATCGATTTAGGCCCGCACCCACTTCGGCGTAATTCCTTGTCGCTTGTCTTCCGTTGTGGGCTTCGCGCTGCCACAACCGCGCAGCCAGCAAGTCGCCGGATCGACGCCGATGAAAAGGAAGAGATTGCGCATCTGCTTTTCAGTTTCCTCGCCGGTCGTATTGTTTCGCCACCGGACACGCTCAAGTTGGCCCTCCGGCGATCCATACAGAGCGATTATTTCGGTGTGTGTGTGTCGAAACCGAATGTTGGCGGTCGCCTCAATCCGGTCGATCAGATAGCGCGACATACTCTCGGGTAGGCTGGCGCTGCGCACCAGCATGGTAACGGTGGCGGCGTAACCTGAGAGAAAGACGGCCGCTTGGCCAGCGGGCTTGCCTCAGCCGACGAGGGCGATTTCTTCTTGCGGGCACATTCGCGCTTCAGTCTGTGATGCCCGATACCAGTTGCCGCGGCCTTCGAATTCCTGAAGACGTGGAAAGATCGGACGCCGGTAGCAGGCGAGCCCAGTTACTTCGATGGGGATAGCCATCTCCGCGCCAAACTTGGGGGCTTGCGCGAAAGCCCGCCCAGTCAGCGCGCGACCGGATATCCCGGTCGGAAAGCCCAGATAATTCTCGATACGGGCGCTCTCACCGGCCTGGCCACCATAGGCGCGCGCATCGAAAACGATGACCGAAAGGCCCTCCGACGCAGCATGCACAGCCGTCGCTGGTCCGGCGTGGGCGGCGCCGACCACGACCACATCGTAAGTCCGATCCGCGGCATCGATCTGAATGATGCACGGGCTCGGTAATGATCAGCGCGCTGCTCCCGGTGATCTGGTTCATCGAGCCCACGCGCGGTGATGTATAGTTTTGCGACATCCGCCATGCGGGGCTGTGTGTGCGGATGAATTTGCCCTGACCATTGTGGACTCGACGGGGCTCCGCCCGCACGTGTGGCTACCGGGATTGACGCTCATCAAGGACGAGACCGCTGCAAGCTGTCATGTATGCCGGCTAACTGGAGGCGGCGTCCACGCCGCACATGAAGGGAGCTTGTCATGACCGTGATGACGGCGACTCGCGCCACCACCCTTCCATCCGGTGAGGCTATCCCGGTCCTAGGGCAGGGAACATGGCACATGGCCGAGGATCCGTGGCGGCGAAGAGAGGAGATCGCGGCCCTTCGGCTCGGCATTGATCTCGGGCTGACGCTGATCGACACGGCGGAAGCCTATGCCGACGGCGGCGCAGAAAGACTCGTCGGCGAAGCGATCAAGGGGCGGCGCGATGAGGTGTTCCTGGTCAGCAAGGTGCTGCCTCAAAATGCCACGCGGCGCGGCACCCAGGCCGCCTGCAACCGCAGCCTCGAACGGCTGGGTGTGTGGGAGATCGACCTCTATTTGTTGCATTGGCGCGGCCTGATTCCGCTGGAGGAGACCCTCGATGCGTTCGACACACTGGTCGGCGCAGGCAAGATCCGCCATTGGGGCGTCAGCAATTTCGACGTCAGCGACATGCAGGAACTTGTTGATCTCCCGGGCGGCGCTCGTGTGGCGACCGACCAGGTGCTTTACAATCTTACTCGCCGCGGCATCGAATACGACTTGCTGCCATGGTGCCAGCACAGCGGACTTCCTATCATGGCTTATTCGCCGATCGAGCAGGGCCGGGTGTTGCGCCATTCCACGCTCAGGATAGTCGCAGAGCGGCACACCGGCGTTACGCCGGCGCAGGTGGCACTGGCATGGGTGCTCCGTCAGGACGCCGTCTGCGCAATCCCGCAGTCAGGCAAGCCGGAACATGTTCGGGAGAACCGGGGCGCTCTCGACGTTCGTCTTACCTCGCAGGATTTGGCCGATCTTGACCTCGCCTTTCCGCCGCCCGACGTCAAGCAGCCTCTGGCCACGATTTGAACTTTACTTCGGAGGCATCGAACCATGAGCGAACAAGCCCGGCACATCGTTTGTCCCCATTGCACCCGCGTGAACCATTTCCCGGCGGACAGGATCGCCGTCGGAAAGGGGATCAGCGCCGACGTCAGCAGAAGGAAAAGGTTGGCCAGGTGCAGGCCGCGGTCGCAGTAGCGCACCCTTTCGAACACCGCACGATGATTGAGCCAAATAACACCGGCATAGCAAATGAAGCAAGGAACGCGATGTAGCTCGCCGATTGTTCAGCCAATCGTTCCAGGAGTTGCCCGGGCGCATATTCGGGCCGCACAATTTCTGCAACCAGAGGCGTGATCGTAATCGAGAGCACGCAATCGGTGAAGGCTTCGAGCTGGTCGGTTTCCGACCGGCGTACCTGGGGCCATGGCGAATCCTGCAGCCGCCTGGCGGTCTGGCGAGTTTCCTGCTTGGTCGTGCTCATCAAACCCACGAAAGGGGGTGCTCGTCCGACGTCCAACCTAGGAAGGCTGCCCGGCCTCAAGTTCATGCGAACGCTGTGGGTCTGCAACATTTCGGGTGGGCGCTTCCAGTTCACGGCCACCAAGCCCGGCAAGACGCCGCTCGGTCTTGAGGAGGCCCACTGGGGACCTCCGGATCTCTCCTCAGATTTCGATGAGGTCGCAGCTGAGCTCGGACGGACCCTTGACGTCTTCAAGGTCCCGAAGGCCGAGAAGGCCGAAGTCCTGGCAGCCTTCGCCGCCCACAAAGACGGGGTCACCACCGGCTACGTCGCGGCCGCTAAGCGCGGCTGAAGCAGCGTTTCCCAGTCCAAACAATCCCGCCCAGCCAAAGCTCGGCGGGATTGTTAGCTGCGCGCCGACGAGGTGATCGAATAAACCTACGAGTTGCTGCGGTGCATAAGTCTGTTCCTGTGCAGGTTTTTGGACGTAACCGATTGAGCTGACGATGTCCGGTCATCGGGGTGAAGCGGACATCGCGGTTGCGCGTGCCGAGGTCCGGAAATGTGAAGGTTTTCGGATGCCGGCCCACGATGACGGCGCCACGCACTCCGGGGCCGGCGTCCGCAAACCTCCAAGGGAAACCGCGGGAGAGATGGCGCCGATGGTGCGGCGAGACTTGAGGCTGTGCGTGATTTCAGGCCTTGATGATTTCAAACCGAATGCGTGCACAACTTGGGCGTTACGGCACGGATATTGCACAAGGGGGGAAAGTAGCTTTCGCCCTGCATGTGATTTCAAAGAGTTAGGCGTAACAAAATTATCACATCTGACAACTTCCACGTTATAAGCCTCACAACGACGTGCGGGCGAAGGTGCCAAAGCAATTTTACGACGACCGCGGAAAGCCTGGATTCCGCGGAATGAACTGCGCGCCCTACTCACGACACCGCATCCCCGATTGCATCGGCCCTCCTGACCCAAAATCCTTGATGCGAATCTAGCTTTGCTGGGACGTCGACTCAATCTTGCGGATCGTCATGTCTTCGATCATGCGCCGTGTAACGGGTTGAAGGCCCGTCGGTCATCGTCGCGCTATCGTCTTGGCAGTGTCGCCGGCCGCTGCGCTCCACCGCGCGAGCGGTTTAGTCCTATGACCCCAACTCGGACATCGGTGGCGTCAATTATGCGCGTGACCAGTTCACATCCAGAACTTGCCCACTACATCGTTCCACAGCCACGTGGAAATCGCGGCGCCGACGTCGCCGAGCTTCAGAAGAACCGCCGCCCATACAAAGGCGGAACTGAAATTTGCTAACTGAAACGTCCGGTAAGGCATGCCTAAGACCCCAGCGACGATGGGCACAGACGCCCGAAGCGGTCCGGAGAACCGCCCGATGAAGATTGCCAACACGCCCCAACTCCTGATGAAGGCCTCGCCACGAGCCAGCAGAAGTGGATTACGTGAGAACGGCCACATGTCGGCGATCGACCTCTTAAATCTGGTCCCAATCCAATAGGAAAGCCAGTCGCCGAGTGCAGCGCCGATCGCGCCGGCAATCCAGATTGGAACGAAGGCCACGCCGCCCGCCCTCATGATCGCTCCGATTCCTACCAGGGCGGCCCAGGATGGCAAGACGAGCGAGACAAAGGCCAGTGATTCACCGAATGCGAGAGCAAAGACGATGGGTGCCGTCCACGCCTCGTGAACCTGAACAAACTCGATAGCACGCTGGCCAAATTCTTCGAGGGACATATTCTTACACACACAACGGGAGCCTGATAGTCGAGACGCACGCTAGGTATCAGGCGAATTGAAAATCCGAACTAAAGTCCTTGCCGCTCTCGCCCTTGAGCTTGTCGAGCTTGCTCTGATGCGAACTGTCGAGTGCCGTTGGCAATTCGGCCTTGACCTTGCCGCGGCTGACCAATCCCGCAGCTCGGCACTGGTCTTGGTATGGTCGGCGACCATCTGCGATGCGAACTTTTTCTCCGACGCGTTGCCCTTGTCCTGTGCGAGTTTGTTCGATTCGATTTCGAACATGTCGGAAACCGCGACATCCTTGACGAAATCGGCCGTGGTCGGGCTGATGCCTAGGGCAGAGTTGACGCCGGTCTTTTCGCCTGCCGACTGCGCGAGCGCCGGATTTGCAAGCAACAGCCAGCCAAGCGCAATGGCTGAACGTTTCATGATGTCGTTCGAAAAAAGTCGCATGTGCTTTCTCCACAAAAACAAAATCCCGAAACGGATCACACGAGCAACATTTTCCGAACGGGGGAGCTCCCAGACATCGGAGCTGACGAATTTATGTCGCCGCGCGGACATTCAATTGCTGCTCGTGACGCCTGGGCGGCGACGCTTCAATCGGACAGCTTATCTGGGCCCGAGCAACACCGGGCGAGATGAGATGCTGGATGTGGTGGATCAAGGCTGACCCGAGCCACCCGCGGAACCATAGACCTGCCCCGCGGCAAAGCTGGCGTCTGCTGCCGCGAGCTGAACGTAGATCGAACCTAGCCCGTGAGCGTCGTCGGCGACGACTTTGCATCTGAAGTCTTGTGCCCTCCTGTAATACAGCAATGGAAGTGTGGGTGCGCAAGAGCGGGAGAGATGTCTCATCGAGGCGGACATCTGGAATTGACGCCTATTCCGCGGCTTGGCGCAACTTTTCGTCCTGTTCAGAATATACCTTTACTTGCCGCGGCGGACCCATCAGAACGGGTTGGAAGAACACTGCGGCCCCCATCGTGCACAGCAGCGACAGGGCCATCAGCTCGCCCATGGTCGAGATGCCGGGATAGCTCGACGCCCACATACTTCCGAACGCGATCGCGGTGGTCATGGCGCTGAATATCACCGCCCTTGTCAGCGTCGATTGCAGCAGGCCGGTTTTTCCGGCGCGCCACGCCATGATGTAGTAGATCTTGAATGCGACGCCGACACCGAGCAGCAGCGGAAGCGCGATGATATTTGCGAAATTGAGCGAGAGGTCAATCAGCACGCAAATCTCGAGCGTAAGGACGCCGGCGAGGAGGAGGGGGATCAGCGTCAGCATTACATCGGTCAAGCGCCGCAGCGCGATCAGGAGCAGAATGGCGATCGCACTGATTGCCAGAACACCTGCTTCGACAAAAGCTGATGTGACGGTTCTTGCGGCTTCATAGAGGCTGATCCCGCCCCCCGTGGCCGACGGTTCAACGCGAAGCACTGCGGTCGCGAAATTACGCAGCATGTTGGTGTCGTTCGGGTCGCCCTTTGGCAAAGCCTGAACGCGGGCTCTGCCGTCGGGCAATACCCAATCGCGCACCAGATCTGGCGGCAGCGTCTTGATCGTCACACCTTCCGGGGCAAGACTCTTGTGAAGAAGATCGAGGTCATAAATCAACGGCAGCACGAACGTAGCCTCGGCCTTGGCCCGGATGCCGGCATCTGCGCTTGCGAGGCGCCTCAGCAAATCGGAAACGTGCCGCGCGGCCTCGGCGCCGGAGTTGTTTCCGTTTCCTGCGGCCTGGGCAAGGACTTCGGCTGCGCTTTGAAGCGCCGCCGTATTCTCTTGATCGCTCGGGGCTGGCCGCACCCTCGGAGGATTGAGAGCTGGGCCAATGCGTTGCGACGCGGCCTTCAACGCGGCGATTTTCTGGTCCTGATCGGCTGGAATCAGGCTGCTCAGCGTCAAGGTCCGTGAGACTTCGGGCAATGCAGCCAGACGTTTGGCCGTTTCATCGGCCTTTTCGAGTGACGGCGCCAATACCTCAGCGTCGTTGCCGCTGGTTTCCGGATCGTTCTGTAATTCACGATAGGTCATCACGGAAGGAGAATCCGGACTTTGCAGATCGACCGGATTGAAGTCGAACTGCAGGTGGAACAACAGCGGTATACCGGCGAGAACGACGAGAAACGTGCCAGCGATCACCGCAATGCGATGCCGCTGGAGGAAATCGTCGAGCGGCGCGAGACTTCGGAAGCCGACCGGCGCGGGCTCGCCCGGAGGCTTGAGCAGCGCCAGGCTCGCCGGCACCAATGTGATGCTGCAGGCGAATGCGATCAGCATGCCGCAACCGGCGATCAGGCCCAGTTCCGACAGGCCGCGATAGCTGGTCGGCAGAAATGCGAAAAATGCGACGGCGGTGGCCGCGGCGGCCAATGAGAGCGGATCTCCCACCTTGCGGGCAGCCGATCGCAGGGCCTCGTACAAGTCAGGGTGCTCGTACCGCTCGGTGCGATAGCGCACGCTGAATTGGATGCCGAAATCTACTCCGAGGCCGACGAACAGCACGAACAATGCGATCGAGATCAAATTGAAAGAGGTGACCAGGACGAGGCCGAGAGCGGCCGTCGCCGCAAGCCCGACCATCAGGCTGAAGAAGACCGCCGCGATGATTTTCCAGGAGCGGAGCGCCAGCCAGAGAATGATGAGAACGCCGAACACCGCCGTCAACGTGTCGCGCACAGCGCTGTATCGGATGACCGAGAATTGATCATCATTCATAGGCACTTCACCCGTTAGGTCAACCGTCGCGCCGAACTTGTTTTGCAAGTCCAGATCGGCAGCTTCGCGCCGAATCTCTTCTTCCGCCTTGCGACCAGGCTGAAGCACCGCAAAATCGAGCGTCGGCTGAACCCCGATAAGGTGCCGCAGCTGCTTTGCCGGCGGTGGCTGACCTTGCAACAGCTCCTGCCAGGAAAATGTGGCCGGCTTGCGGGACAGAACGTCGCTTAGTGTTCGATCAGCCAGTGACAGGGGCCACGCAAGCTGCTCCAGGCTGATCCGGCCACCCCGGATGCCCTCGGCCGCAAACGAGAGCGCTGTCATAACGCCGCGCAGACTAGGGTCGCCCGCGAGCGCTGCAATGAACGGCTGGGCTCTCATCAGTCCCTCCGCTGTTTTACTGACATCGGCTGGAGACTCGAATAACAATCCATTGCGTTCGAAAAAATCGCCGCTGTCGAGTTGTTCCACTGTGGGAAACAGATCAGGGTCTTTCGAGAGAGCCTGCGCCAGCGCATTGGTCGCCTGTTCGGCGTTTTCAGGCGTCGTCGCTTTCACGACAACCAGAATGCCTTTTTTCGGAAAAACCTTGGACAACTCCAGTTCGCGCTGACGCCATGGCAGGTCTTGGGAAATCAAACCCTCTATATCCGTATTGATCGAGAATCGCGCGGCATCGAAGACTGCGGCTCCCAACATCAGCAGCGTGCCGGCAACAACGGTCGCCCACCGATTGCG
>WNFK01065623.1_pt1 | contig 10612 bp, 9 predicted proteins | sample 5400281 | NCBI WGS metagenome assembly WNFK01 (sample SAMN13153350, study PRJNA577476) | soil metagenome | isolation source: 20 cm soil on Douglas fir-dominated hillslope | place: USA:California | collected 2013-09-17
AGACGAGCGCGACACTGATGGGGGACGCCCGGTACATCATGGGCCCGATCTGCACCCGCATCGACAATCCGACGGCGATCATCGCGAGCGACGCGACCAACATCGCCAGTGCCCAGATGATCGTCATACGATGCCGTCGGCGCGTGTCGGGATCAGCTCGCAGCTCCTCGCGCCGCGTCACCCGCTCAGCCATCACGCGCCCCATGCCTTCAATCACGTGGCCGGCCGAGAAGCCGGCGAGAGCGAGCCGGCGCCCCTCGCTCATCGTCGTCAGCACCCGCGTGACGAGGATCGCGAGCAGCAGCGTCACCGGCAGCATGATGTCGAGGAGCGTCATGTTCGCATGCCGCTGCGACTCCGCCCCCGCCCACATCAGCGAGAGGATGATGAGCACCGCGAGCGAGAGCGTCGACAGCTCGCCGGCGTACAGCCGCACGGGCAGCGGGATCTCCGGCTCCGCGAGCTGCGCGGCATCGATCGCCTCGACGAGCGCCTCGGCCGTCGGAAACCGATCGGCCGGATCCTTCTCCGCGCAGCGGTCGATGGCGTGTGCGAGCGCCGGCGGCAGGTCGGGACGTGAGTCGATGACCGATGGAACACGCTCGGTGAGCTGGCGCACGAGGATCTTCTGCGTGCTCTCACCGGTGACGGCCGTCTTGCCGGTGGCGGCATAGTACGCCGTGAGACCGAGGGCGTAGACCTCGCCCACGCGCGTGAGGTTCGACGATGACGGCACGGCGTGCGTCATCGAGCGCGAGATCCCGAAGTCGAGCACGAGGGCCCGCCCGGTGGCGCGCTCGATCATCACGTTGTCGGGCTTGATGTCGCGATGCACGACACCGCGTCCGTGCGCATACGCCAGCGCGTGCGCGACGTCCTTCATGATGCGCACGAGCTCGCGCACGGGCAGCGGGCCCGCGCGCTCCACGCGCTGGGTGAGCGTCTCGCCCTCCACCAGCCCCATCGCGTACGCCAGGTGGTCGTCCGACTCCTCCACCGCGTACACCGGCACGACGTTCGGATGGGAGAAGCTGGCGGCCGTACGCGTCTCGCGGAGGAATCGCTCGCGCAGCCCGGACTGCGCGGCGAACTCCGGCAGCAGGATCTTCAGCGCGACGGGGCGGTCGAGCCGGAGGTCGCGCGCCAGATACACGGTCCCCATCCCGCCGCGCCCGAGCTCACGCTCCAGCACGTAGCGATCGCCGAGCGAGCGGCGGATCGATTCCAGGGAGATGGTGGCGGTCATGCGACGAATATGCCTCTCCCCCGGAAGCCCGGAAGCCCTTGCTGTCCGACTGTCCTCACATCCTCGGCGCGAGCATGATGTGCGCCTTCGGCGTGCCCGGGAACATGATCCACGGCGCGCCCTGCACAGGCGTGGCCGACAGGCCGGTGGAGGCCGGCGTCGCGCCGGAGATGTAGATGACGTTGAGCGCGCGTGCGCCGGTCACCGTGTTCGCGGCGGCGTCGTAGCTCCCGGTCGGGCCGGTGAGCGAGTAGAGCGCCGCCGGCTGCTTCGGCATGGCGAGCGTTCCCTTGCGGATCTCGGCGAAGCGCACGGTGTCCACCTGCTCGCCCGTCACACCGCCGGCACGCAGGGAGCGGCCGCGCGCCATGAACGGCTCCAGCGACCGATGATAGCACGCGACGTGGAAACGGGGCGCGGCGGGATCGCTCGCGAGGCAGACGAACGCGCCGCCGCCCTCGCGCAGCGTCACCAGCGACTTGCCGCCGGCGCGATAGCCGAGCACGCGCGCGTCGCCGCGGAACTCGGCCGGGAGCGGCAGCACGGCCGAGGCGACCTGCTGCGCCTCGGTCAGCGCGGGCTGTGTAGCCTGTGCGCCGAGCGCGAGGGGCAAAGTCGCGAGCACGATCGACCAGTCGAGGATGCGCATCGGGTTACTCCGGAGTGGGGCGAGAAAGGATGAGGAAGAGCGCGGCGGCGGCGAGATTGGTGGTCTCCGTTCATGAGCGACAGACCGGCGCTGCGGCTAGTGACTCTTCCGGCCGCATCGGCGCGACGTCGAGGAACTGTATTCCCGCCGGCTCGGTGGGCGCGAGGGTGATGGTCACGCGCAGGTCGCCGTCGCGGCACCGCATCCGCCAGCGGCCGCGCAGGGCGTTCTCGGCCACGAGCGGGCCCTCGTTGCGGCAGCTTCCGCCGGCCTTGGCGAGCAGCGCTTCTATAGAAGAGCGACGCCGGTCCTTCGACTCGTCGAGGTAGAGATTCATCGCGGCGACGCTGTCGGCGAGCTTGTCATCCCATTGTGCTATCAAGCGGGCCGTTTGCTCCCGACGGACGAAGAGGATTCCGGCCGGCGCCGGCTCGCGCTGAACCAGACCGCCCGTGCGGGCGAGCGCCTCGAGCGCCTGCGTCGTCGGGCCGCCCCAGCCCGTGTAGGTGAGGTTGCCGAGCGCCACGATGCCGACGCCGTACTCGGGAAGCCAGCGCATGACGGAGCCGAACCCCGGCAGTCCGCCGCTGTGCGCGACGATCGTCGGGAAGAGGCAGGTCTGGCGGACGCCGAGTCCGTAGCCGTAGCCGCCGGCGCTGAGTGCGAGGGTGTTGGAGGCCGAGTCGCGCGACGCGAACGCGCCGTTGTAGCGGACCACCTGCTGCATCTCGCGCACGGACGACCGCTTCACCGGCCCGCGCTCCGCGCCGTCGCGCGGGGGCCAGGCGTCGAGCATGAACGCGACCCACTTCCCGAGGTCGCTCACCGAGGTGAGCATGCCGCCCATCGACCCGAAGGCGCCGTCGGGGAGCTGCGGCTCCTCGAGCCACTGGCCGTCCTGGCGCCGGTAGCCGTGGGCCAGGCGATTGGCCGGCACCTCCTTCGACTCCAGCGTCGTGGACGTCATGCCGAGCGGCAGGAGGATCTGCGTGCGGACGTAGCGCGCGTACGGCATGCCCGACACGTTCGCGACGGTGCGGCCGAGAATGGCGAAGCCGAAGTTCGAATACTCGTAGTTGGTGCCGGGCGACGTCGAGAAGGGGATGCCGCGGCGGATCATGGCGGACATCTCGGCGTCGGTGGCGGCGAGCTGCTGGTCGCCCCACGGATTGTCCTCGGGGAACCCGGCCGAGTGCGAGAGGAGGTGCCGGACGGTGATCTTCGGCGAGTCCGTCGTCGGGTAGCGCAGCTGCTCGAGCTCGGGGACGTACTTCTCGGCGGGGTCGTCGAGGGAGAGCTTGCCCGCATCGCGCAGCTTGAGGATGGAGAGCGCGGTGAAGCTCTTCGTCATCGACGCGATGCGGAAGACGGTGTTGGTGTCGACCGTCTCGCGGGTGGCGGTGTTGCGCAGGCCAGCAGTGCCGATGTGAATGACCTTGCCGTCGACGACGATGCCGTAGGCGATGCCGGGCACGTGATTGCGCTCGGCGAAGGCGGCCATCAGGCGGTCGATCTCGGGGATGGCGGAGCTCAGCTTCGACAGGCGACCGGGGTCGGAGAACGGTGTCGCCGACGTCGTGCCGTTGGTCGGGAGCTGGGCGGGCGCGATTCCGGACAGCGCCAGCGTCAGGACGAGCGAGAGGAGGGCGGGGCGCAGGGACATGGAGTCTCTCGAGGAGGAGTGCCCCCAAGTATGCACCATGGGAGCAAGTCGGGCACGCGTCCGGCGCAGGCGCGAGGATTCCCTACGGTGCCAGCTGCAACGTCAACCAGCGCATTCCGTCCGCGATGGCGCCTTGGTCGAGGGGCAGCTCCGTTCCGGTCGCTGTCTCGACGTCGAGCGCGAGACGAAATCGGGAGCCCGGCAGCCTGGTGATGGCGATCTGCACCTCCTTGCCCACTTCGGGGAGGAAGCGCGGCTCTTCGAACGCGTTGAATCGGACGACGTTGGCGCTCCAGTCGCGATTGTTCCACCACTGCCAGTCGGGCCAGGCGCCGCTGCGGCCCCATCGCTCGCCGAGCTTGGCCGACGCGTGGAGGTTGAGGTACGGCGCGGCGCCTTCGTTGGGGGCGATGTAGAGGTTCAACCCGAAGATGCGTGGAGCGCTCGGTGCGACCGCCACGTACAGGTACGTCGAATCGTGCTTGAGGAGCAGCCGCGCGCCGGACGAGAGCTGGACGACCCGAGCGTCCGCCCACTCGGCTGGCCGAACGTTGCCGTCGAGAAGCACGCTACGTCCGAACGGGATGCGGAGGGAATCGCGCGATTGCGCTGAATCCGGCGACAGCGCCGACAGGGAGGCGCTGAGCGCGAGCGCTGCGGTGAAGAACAATCCGACCTCACAGGCAGCTGGTGACGCGTGGCCGACCGAAGCGGGCGGCGCAGTGACGGCGATGGTAGCGAAGTGCGCGTGGCGATTCAATGGCCGGAGTTTATAAACGGAGAAGCCCCGCCACCCCTGGACGGATGGCGGGGCTTCGTGCTACCGGGCTTAGCCCTGTTGGATCGCCGCTGCTGGTCGCGCGGCGTTCTCGTGCTTGTAACCCTGGTATGCGATGACGGCGAGGGCCGCGACGGCGGCCAGTAGCAGGGCGAAGTTGATCTTCAGCAGTCCCCTGTCTTCGTTGTGATGCATGCCTTCGTTGTGTTTGGAGTGACGTGGCGCACAATGCGGGAATCCCGGCGACGAGACGGGTCGGGGATCTCACGTCTAAACCGAAGGCCGGCAAATGTTGCACTCCGCCGTGCCGGCAATCAGCCTGGGCTCGTCCGCCCGGCGCCTACCGCCTCACCGCCGTCACGTCCATCATCTCCCGCCGCACCGCCTCCGCCTTCCCGACCCGTCCGAGAGCAGCCCACAACCGCTCCACCGTCTCCCGATCCACCAGCCCGGATGGAGAGCCGAGCCGAGGCCCCGCCAGTTTCTCGGAAGCACGAAACGCATTCACCGCGTCGATCGCCTCCGCCGTGTAGTCCGCGGCTGTCGAATCGCGAACGAGCGGCCCCTCCACCGACGGCCGGTAGACGCTCAATGCGTGCAGCATGATCTTCAGCTGCCACACATCGTTCCCGCTGAACGACTGCAGCTCCCGATACCCCAGCGTCTGCGAGATCGTGTTGTAGATTCGCCGCAGCTCCGCCACCGGCTCCGGGTTCTCGCAGACGTTGATGAACGCCGTGATCTTGTCCGGCCGTCGCGAGCGGCCCGGCCGGGGATCGGCCACCACTACCGCCGCCGACTGCGACCGACCCTTTCGCGCATCGCCACCGGCGGCGTGCCCCGCAGCGATCGCGTCGATCAGGCGATCGGCGAGATGCCGCGGCGAGCCTTCGCTCGCCTCGAAGGTCGCGGCCACGGCGTCGATCGTCGCGCCGCTCACCAGCAGATTGCCCTGCGTCACGTAATTCCTGCCCTGCCGGCCACCGGCCCACTGTGTGGTGCCGGTACCGGTGTAGGTAGCGCTCTTCCCATCCATCGCGATGATGCCGACCTGCCGGCTGGCGGCGCCGCTGTCGGCCGCCAGCATCTCCTTCAACGCCGCATCGGGGGTCAGCCCGGCGGCAACTCGATCCAGTAGCCCATTGCCATACTCCGTTCGTGTGTTGGCCTGCGTTGCCACCGCGCCCACGCCGGCGCGTACCCATGGCACCCCATTCCCGACGCACGGCACTCGCGTCGTCACGGCGACACCACTCTCACCCGTGCGCGGATCGATCGCCGCGATCGAGAACGTCGAGAAGTCGATCGTCGCGCCCGTCCCCCACGCCGCCGGTTCCTGCGCGCGCGCGATGGCCGGAAGGCCGACGACGAACGACACCACGATCACACGACGCACGAGAGCGATCGTACGGCGGACTCCTGAATTGCCTGTGTGCACGGAAGTGATCGGAAGGGGTTGGACAGAATGGGGCACGAAGGCGATTCACGCCAGCTTGCCCCAATGGCAGCGTGAGAAATCTCTCATACAGACCGCCGCGCCGAGAGGGGAGGGAGGGAAGGGTGAGACCCGTTGTCGTCATGACCCTCAACGACCCGGCCGTCGGGGACGTAGCTTCGCCGATGACCATTTCACTGGCGCGCAGCCGCGAGGCGACCGCGAGACCCTGGGGGCTCCTCCTCGCCTTCGCGATCGTCTACGTCGTCTGGGGCTCCACCTACCTCGCCATCCGCTTCGCGATCGAGTCCATCCCGCCGCTCCTCATGGCGGGCACGCGCTTCCTCGCAGCCGGCGGCCTGCTCTACCTGTGGAGTCTGCGCCGCGGTGCGACCTCGGCTGGCCCGATCGCGGGAGCGCGCAGCGCGACTCGCGCTCAATGGAAAGGCGCAGTGCTCACTGGCCTCTTCCTCATCACCGCCTCCTACGGCCTCGTGTCGTGGGCCGAGCTCACCGTGCCGTCGGGGATCGTGGCGCTCGTCACGGGAATGACGCCGCTCTGGATGGTCGTCATTCCCTGGCTCGCGAGACGCACGCACCGTCCGCCACCACTGGTGCTGGCCGGCATCGGACTCGGCCTCGCCGCGCAGGCGCTGCTGTTCGGCGTCGGGTCAGTCGACCGCATCGATCCGTGGGGGCTGAGCGCCGTCGTGCTGGCCGGCATCGCCTGGGCGATCGGGTCGCTGCGCGCGCGCCGCGACGACCTGCCCGCCGATCCCTTCCTCAGCTCCGCGCTGCAGATGCTCACCGGCGGACTGGTGCTCGTGCTGCTCGGCCTTCTCGTCGGCGAAGGCGCACGCTTCTCGCTCGAGAGCATGACACGCCGGTCGGTGCTCGCCTGGATGTATCTCGTCGTCGCCGGATCGATGGTGGCGTATTCGGCCTATCTCTATCTGCTGAAGGTGACCTCGCCGGCCCGCGCGTCGACGTACGCGTACGTGAATCCGATCGTCGCGGTGTTCCTCGGCTGGCTGCTCGCCGGCGAACCGATCGGACGGCGAACGGTGATCGCGATGGTGCTCACACTGCTGGCCGTGATGACGATCACGAAGGGAGCGGCGACGAGCGATCATCAGCTGTGAGCGACGGCGGTGCCATGCCGGCGGCGCGATGTTAGCGACGTATGCGTCGACACCACGACCGTACCGCTTTCAACGACTCTGACCCCTTGAAACGCGTACACGCGCCAGCACGATGTCCGCGAGCTGCCTGATGGTGGCAGTGTCGGCGTGGATGTGCGCGCCCGGCATCCAGATCAGCGACTTCGGCTCCCGTGCGCTGCGATAGAGTGCCTCCACCGCGGCACGCGGGAGCCGCTCGTCGCCCTCGGCGCTCACCATCACGAACGGCCGCGGCGCGATGCGTGGCACCCACCGCTCGGGCGCCAGGCGCGGTCCGGCGATGATCACGTTGGCCAGCGCCGCGGCGGCCAGGCGCGCGGGCGCGAACGGGATCGTGCGGCGCATGCTCATCTCCAGCGGCGCGAACGAGCCGCCAGAGCCGTGCAGCACCCACACGCGGGTGAAGCGCGGATCGAGTGCCCCGGCGATGCTGACGAACGGCGCGCCGAGGCTGACGCCGACCGCCTCGACGCGCGCGGTGTCGACGTCGGGGCGGCGCATGAGGTAGTCCAGCGAGAGCATCAGCGCCGGCGGCGTGTCGAGAAACGCGGCGCGAATCGCCGGGATGTCCCGCACGAACGTGGCTGCGTCGGGACGCGGATCGCCGGCGAAGGGATACGACACCGCGGCGACGAGCGTGCCGCGCGTGTCGCCCAGCAGGCGCACCGCGTCGCGTCCGGTATGGTGTCCGCCGAGGATGACGACGAGCGGAAGGCGGCGGGCCGAGTCCTCGACGGAGCGTCGCGTCGTCAGCTCAACCGTCAGGCCGCTCGTCGCCGTCAGGCGGACCTCTCGCACCTCGTAGCCGCGGTCGAGCACCGGCGCGCGCTCGGCAACCGTGGCGAGCGCCGAGCGTCGCGCGAGGAAGTGAGGCAGCGGATCGCGCAGCAGATACGCCGCGGCTGCGCCCAGGATGGCGAACGTCGCGAGGGCGGCGACGAGAAGGGGGCGGCGCGGCCTCATCCGTGGAAGATCATCACGAAGTGGTAGGAGTCGAGAGGGCAGTTCTGGTCATACCCCAATCGGGTCAATTGACCGCGCGGCAATTCCGTTCTAGGCTCACCCATGGAGCGGGATCGTCTCGCTCCGCGCCACGACCACCGACGGGAGACTGCCATGCCGAGACTCAGGACGACCGCATCACCCTCGACGGAGCTCTACTACGAAGACCGTGGACAGGGGCAGGCCATCGTGCTCGTGCACGGCTGGCCGCTGAGTGGCGCGATGTGGGAATCGCAGGTGAACGCGCTGGTCGACGCCGGGTTCCGCTGTGTCACCTACGACCGCCGCGGCTTCGGCTGGTCGGGGCGTCCAATTGGCGGCTACGACTACGACACCTTCGCCAGCGATCTGAACGACGTCGTCACGTCGCTCGACTTGAACAACTTCACCCTGGTCGGCTTCTCGATGGGCGGCGGCGAGGTCGCGCGCTACATCGGGCGGTACGGCACGGAGCACGTCAGCAAGGCAGTGCTCTTGTCATCCGTGCCGCCGTTTCTGCTGAAGACGAACGACAACCCCGAGGGCCTGGACGGCAAGCTGTTCGACGGCTTCATCGATGCCATCAAGAAGGACCGCATCAACTTCCTGACCGGGTTCTTCCAGCAATTCTACAACCGGGCGCCGGGCTCGACGACGCCCAGCGACGACGTGCTGGCGTACAACAAGTCCATCGCCTGGGCAGCGTCACCGGTGGGGACGCAGCAGTGCGTGGACGCGTTCGGACGGACGGACTTCCGGTCCGATCTCGCGAAGTTCGACCTGCCCACGCTCGTCATCCACGGCGATCAGGACAAGATTGTCCCGTTCGAGGCGTCCGGCAAGCGGTCGGCGGCGCTCATCAAGAATGCGCGGCTCGAGGTGATCAAGGGTGCGCCACACGGGCTGACGGCCACGCACGGCGAGCGGGTGACGGAGCTGCTGGCCAGCTTCCTCAAGGAGACGCCGGCGGAGAAGTCGGCGCCTCGCGCGCATCGCAAGCCGGACGACACGATCCGGATCTGAGGCGCTGCGGTCCGCGACGGCGGCCGGGACCGGGGCTCTTGACGCGCCGGCCCGGCCGTCGCAGTGTCATCAGCCATCTCCTTCCCGGTCTCGTCCGCGTGCGCCGTCGGGCGTGTCGGCGGCGGTGGAGCTCGTCCTGCCCGCACGCTGGGGCGCCAACGGTGCGCACGTACGAGGAGAGCCCATGAGGACGAGAACTCCACTATCAGTCGCCGTCGGTGCTTGTCTGCTGCTGTCCGCCTGCGGAAAGGACGTCACGGCGCCGCTAGCAGCGCCGCTGACGCCGTCACGGATCACGAATGGCGTGACCGACGGCGCGGCCCATCCAGCCGTCGTCCTGATCATCATGGACATCGCGGGTGCGCCGGCATTCCGCTGCTCGGGCACCCTCATCGCGCCGCGGCTGGTGCTGACGGCCGGACACTGCGCGGGCGAGCCGGGTGAGTTCAGCGGCGTGCGCATCTTCACCGAGTCGGATGTCGAGAACGGGAACAACAACTACCCCTTCTCCGGCCCGAACACCGTGGAGGCGAAGGCGTGGTACGCCCACCCGCAATTCACGGAGAGTGCCTTCTTCCTGCACGACGTAGGCGTGATCGTGCTGAAGTCCGACGTCACGCTCCCGGCGTCGGCGTACGGACGGCTTCCTTCCATGGACCAGCTGGAGGCGCTGCAGCCGCGAAGCAGCACCGTGTTCACAGCCGTGGGCTACGGCCTGCAGCGCATCAACCCGGCACACATCCAGGCCGACCTGATCCGGATGCGCGCCGATCCTCACCTCATTCAGATCAACACGGGCTTCACGGGAAGCTTCTCGCTCCTGCTGTCGAACAACGCCTCCACCGGCGGCACCTGTTTCGGCGACTCCGGTGGACCGAACTACCTCGGCAGCAGCAACGTCATCGCCGGAGTGACATCGTTCGCGCTCAACGGGACCTGCGGCGGCACCGGCGGAGTATTCCGCCTCGACCGCCAGGATGTGTTGGCATTCGTGGGGATGTTTCTGGGGAAGTGAGGGTTTGCGGTACTGCGTCGTCCTGAGCGCGTTGTCGTCTTGCCTGCCCTGAGCGAAGCCGAAGGGAAGGACCTGCACCTGGGACAGCCACCGCAGTACGCGGGTACTTGAGTACTTGGTACGAAGATTGGCATACCGGCCCCAGGAATGCCGGGCCGCGTTTGGAGAGTCGGTCGCCGCCAGTTGGCGTCCGTGCATTCCTGGGGGCCGTATGCCAGTCCGAGTACTCGGTACTGGTATACCCGCGTACTGCGGTGGCTGTCCCAGGTGCGGGTCCTTCCCTTCGGCTTCGCTCAGGGCAGGCGCTGCGCTCAGGACGACAGTATTCACGGGGTCAGAGTCGTTCTCACGCCCGCGACCGACCGGCGGCGCACCGAACGCAGCAGGCGCATTCTGCGTTGCAAACGCGCCCGCGGACCTCCAACTTTGGAGCCATGCCACACGTCTCGAGAATCGCCCTCGCGCTGCTGCTCGTCGTGCGCCCGCTGGCTGCGCAGCACCACGAGCACGCGACAGGAAGCGAGCGCCTCGGTACCGTCCACTTCGCCACCTCGTGCGCGCGCGCCGTCGCGCCGACCTTCGACCGCGGCGTCGCCCTCCTGCACTCGTTCGAGCTCGGCGCGTCGATCGGCGCGTTCAAT
>WNFK01255232.1_pt2 | contig 10612 bp, 7 predicted proteins | sample 5400281 | NCBI WGS metagenome assembly WNFK01 (sample SAMN13153350, study PRJNA577476) | soil metagenome | isolation source: 20 cm soil on Douglas fir-dominated hillslope | place: USA:California | collected 2013-09-17
CGCCTCGCCGTAGGGCGCGCAGTCGCCCTCGAGCCACGTGACGCCGCGGCCGCCCAGCCGGCGGCGGAACTCCCGCAGGAGGCGGGACTTGCCCACGCCGGGCTCTCCCACCACGCCCACCACCTGCCCGCGCCCGGCCTCCGCGCGCGCGAGCAATTCCTCCAGGTGCTTGAGCTCGCCCTCGCGGCCGACCAGCGCGGTGAGCGCCGGCCCGGCGGACGGGTCGAGGCGCGCGCGGCGCGTCCCCAGCCCGAGCACGCGATACGCCGTCACCGGCTCCGCCCGGCCGCGCACCGGCAGCGGCCCCACCGGCTCGAGTCGCACGTAGCCCTGGGCGAGCCGGGCGGTGGTCTCGCCCACGAGGATGCTGCCCGGATCCGCCAGCTGCTCGAGTCGCCCCGCGACATTGGTGGTGTCGCCGACGGCGGTGTAGTCCATGCGAAGGTGATCGCCGATGGCGCCCACCACCACGAGACCGGTGTTGATCCCCATCCGGACGGCCAACGTGGTTCCGCTGGAGGCGGCGAGCTCGCGCATCCCGCGCTGAATGTCCAGCGCGGCCAGCACGGCCCGGCGGGCATGGTCCTCACGGGCCACCGGCGCGCCGAAGAGCGCCATGAAGCCGTCGCCGAGGAACTGATTCACCGTCCCGCCGTAGCGATGAATCTCGGCGAGGGCCAGCTCGAAGAAGCGCTCGAGGAGGGCATGCATGGTCTCCGGGCCCAGCCGCTCGGCGAGCACCGTCGACCCGGCGAGATCGCAGAAGAGCACGGTGACCTGCTTCCGCTCGCCTTCCACCGCGCTCCGCGAGGTCAGGACGCCGTCGGTCAGGTGCGGCGGCGTATAGGCCTCGGGATCGGGCACCCGCGCGTTCACCGGAGCACTCCCGCCGCGCGGGCGCGGGCGTCGCGCCGGGTGAGGCGCTCCTCGAGCGTGATGGTCCGCGCGCCGCCCTGCCGCCTCAGCTCGGGCCGGCTCACGATGGGCCGGACCCGGATGCGCTCCGCGAGACCATTGCGCACCGCGCGCTCCGCGTAGGCGCGGCGGAGGGTGTGGGCCATCAGCGGGCGGCAGCGGTTGTACCCGAAGCGCTCGCGGTAGGCCCGCGCGGTCAGGCCGTGCAGGCGCAGATGCGTGTTGGTGAGCTGGCGCAGCGCATGGCCGCAGACCAGACAGACGATGGCGTCCTCGCCGATGGCGCGTCGCGGATCTCCCTTGAGCCAGCGCAGTCGTACCAGGCAGTGCATCCGGTTGAGCTGCGTCATCTGCGTCATGGTGGGCCTCCCCGGGCCTTTCGCCCGCTTCCAGGCACGATCAAGGGCAAGGCGGATGCCACGAACCAACGTCTTACGAATCACCGGGTTGCCATCGCTGAGATGGATGGTTGACCGGTCAGTGGTAAAAATCTGAGCGGGGACTTTTCCGGCCGGTTAGGTTAGGAGACTGCGGGAGACTGTGATGGAAGCGCTCGCCGACATCCGCGGTACGAGCCCACCCATCGAGGCGCTAAGAGCCAATATTCGTCGGCTCTTGGGACGGCCTCAGGGCAGCCGCCGGCTGCCCGCCGTCCTCATCGAGGGCGAGACGGGCACGGGCAAGGGGCTCACGGCCCAGACCTTGCACCGTGCCAGTCCACGAGGAAAAGGCCCGTTCGTGGACGTCAACTGCGCCGCCATTCCCGAGACCCTGCTCGAGGCCGAGCTCTTCGGCTACGAGCGCGGCGCGTTTACCGATGCGCGCCAGAGCAAGCCTGGTCTCTTCCAGACCGCCCACCGCGGCACCATCTTCCTCGACGAGGTGGGGCTCCTGCCCGAGAGCCTGCAGGCCAAGCTCCTGAAGGTGCTCGAGGAGCGCGCGGTGCGGCGGCTGGGCAGCACCCAGAGCCAGCCCATCGACGTGTGGATCGTCAGCGCCACCAATGCCGATCTCGCCGCGGGGATTCGCGAGCACCGCTTCCGCGAGGACCTCTACCACCGTCTGGCGGTGATCACGCTCCGCATGCCGCCGCTCCGCGAGCGGACCGGCGACGTGGTCCCCCTCGCCGAGCATTTCCTGGGACGCGCCTGCGACGACTACGGCCTGCCGGCCAAGCGGCTGGGCGCCGACGCGCGGCGCGCCCTCGAGGGCTATGCCTGGCCGGGGAATATCCGCGAGCTGTCCAATCTCATGGAGCGCGTCGCGCTGCTCTGCGAGGACACCGTGGTCGACGCGGTCGCCCTCGAGCTGCCCGCCCCGGCGCCGACCTCACGGCCGCCGGCGGCGCCGGCCGCGCCAGCGCCAGGGGAGCTCGCGCCGCCGCGTTCCTCGGGGTCGGCCGAGGACGCGATGCGCGAGCACCTCGCCGGCGTGCTCGCCCGGACCGGGTGGAATATCTCGCGTAGCGCCGAGGAGCTCGGCCTCTCGCGCAACACCGTGCGCGCGCGCATCGAGCGCTTCGGCCTCAAGCCGAGCGCCGAGTCTCGTGCGCGCGCCGCGGCACCCGCGCCGCCGGCGGCGCTCGCGCCGGCCGAGGGCTCCGTGGCCGCCTGGCCCGGTCGGGTGAGCGAGCCCACGCCGGCGCCCGCGCCCGCGGCCGGCGCCCCTCCCGCTTCCGTGCCCCCTGGGCCCATGCGGTGGGAGCGGCGACGGCTCACCTTTCTTCGCGCGACCCTGGTCTCGCGCCCGGACGCCGGGACGCTCACCGACAACACGCGCGCGCTCGAGAGCATGATGGACAAGGTCCGGATCTTCGGCGGCCGCGTCGCCGAGCTCGGCTCGACCTGGGTCGGCGGCATCTTCGGGCTCGAGGCCGTCGAGGACGCCCCGCTGCGCGCCGTCCACGCCGCCATGGCCATGGACAAGGCGGTGCAGCGCGCACGGCTCGGGGAAGGCGATCCCCTCGCCACCCAGCTCGGCATCCATTCCGCCGAGGTCCTGGTGGGCCAGGCGGGCCAGGGCCCCGAGGTCGAGGCGGACGCCAAGCGCGCGGCGTGGAGCGCGCTCGAGTGGATGCTGGACGGCGCGGAGGCGGGCGCCCTGCTCGTCACGCCGGAAGCGGCACCGCTGCTGGAGCGCCGCTTCGAGCTGACGCGCCGGGGCCCCGGCGCGCGCGGGCTCCGGGTCACCGGCCGCGAGGGCCGCGCGCGCGCCGCGGCGGGCGTGGCCCGCTTCGCCGGCCGGCGTCAGGAGCTGGACCTCATCCGAAGCCGGCTGGACTCCGCGCGGGCGGGGCGCGGCCAGCTCGTCGGCATCGTCGGCGAGGCGGGCATCGGCAAGACGCGGCTCCTGCGCGAGTTCCGTGAATCCCTCCGGGGCGAACGTATCACCTACCTCGAGGGGCATTGCCTGTCCTATGGCGGCGCCATGCCCTATCTGCCGCTCCTCGAGATCCTGCGCCGCGCCTTCCGGCTGGAGGACGGAGACGCGCCCGAGCTGACCGCGGACAAGGTCGCGGCGGCGCTGGCCGCCCTCCGGCTCGATCCCGTCGAGGCCACGCCGTATGTCCTCCAGATGCTGGGGGTGAAGGACGGCACCGACGCGCTCACCGCGCTCGGCCCGGAAGCGGTGCTGGCACGCACCACCGAGATCCTCCGCCAGGTCGCCGCGCGGGCCAGCGCGCGCCGCCCGCTGGTCGTCGTGGTGGAGGACCTCCACTGGATCGACGCTGCGTCGCTCGCGCTCACGCCGCTGATCGAGAACCTGGCCGGGCAGCCCATCCTCGTCATCCTCACCTACCGGCCGGACACCCAGCCCCCGTGGGCGGCCCGCTCGCATGTCACCCAGATCGCGCTGCAGCCGCTGTCGGACGAGGAGAGCCTGAGCGTGGTCCACTCGGTGCTCGCGCGGGGCGAAGTGTCCGAGCCCCTGGTGCGGGCCATCGTGGCGCGCGGCGAGGGCAACCCCTTCTTCCTCGAAGAGCTGGCGCGGGCGCTCTCCGCCCCCGGCGCCGAGCGCGACCCCTCGGGCATCCCCGCCGGCGTCCAGGATCTGCTCCTGGCGCGGATCAACCGGCTCCCCGCCCGGCTGCGCGAGCTCCTGCAGGCCGCGTCGGTGCTCGGCCGCGAGGTCGCGCCGCGCGCGCTCCAGTCCATGACCGCGGGCGGCGACGACCTCGGGGCGGCGCTTCGCGAGCTGGTGGGCCTCGACTTCCTCTACGCCGACAGCCGCGGCGGCGAGACCACCCACGTGTTCCGCCACGCTCTCACCCACGAGGTGGCCTACGGCAGCCTCCTCGACCGGCGGCGGCGCGAGCTGCACGGACGCGCCGGGCGCGCCCTCCAGGATCTCTACGCCGGCCGCGCGGAGGAGGTGGCGGAGCTGCTGGCCCATCACTTCGGCCGCAGTGACGACACCGACAAGGCGGTGGACTACGCCATCCTCGCCGCCGAGCGGGCGCAGCGGCGCTGGGCCAACGCCGAGGCGCTCGCCCACTTCGACACGGCGCTGGCGCGCCTGGCCACCATGCCGGACTCGCGCGCCAACCGGCTCCGGCGCATCGACGCGGTGCTCAAGCAGGCGGAGGTGAAGTTCGCGCTGGGCCGGCATGCGGAGCACATCCAGGCCCTCGAGGCCATCCGGGGCCTGGTCGAGGCGGAAACCGCGGCCGATCCGCGCCGCCGGGCCGCCTGGTACTACTGGACGGGGTTCCTCCACAGCCTCACCGGAGGGCGGCCCGAGGTGCCCATCAGCTATTGCCGCGAGGCCTCGTCCATCGCCGACGCGGGCGGCTTCGACGACATCCGGGCCTTCGCCGAATGCTGCCTGGCCCACGTCTACGGCGTGGCGGGCAATCTCCACGCCTCCATCGAGGCCGGCGAGCGGGCGCTCGCGCTCTTCGAGGCGCAGGGCAATGTGTGGTGGGCCTGCCGCACGCTCTGGGTCATCAACACCGCCGCGCTCTATACCGGCGACTGGGAGCGCAGCCTGGAATACTGCCGGCGCGGTCTCGCCCATGGGCAGGCCAGCAACGACGCGCGGCTCAAGGTGGTGGGGCTGTGGCGCACGGGCTCGGTGCACATCCAGCGGGGCGACTGGCCGGCGGGGCTCGCCTGCTGCCAGGAGGCGGCCGCGCTCTCCCCGTCGCCCTTCGACGCCGCCACGATCAAGGCGGTGGAGGGATTCGGGCTCGTGAAGGCCGGCCGGCTGCAGGAGGGCATCGCCGAGCTGGCCGAGGCGGTGGCGTGGTTCGAGCGTTCCCAGCTCCGCTACACGCGTTCGGTGACCGCCCTGCGCCTGGCCGAGGGACATCTCCACGCGGGCGACCCGCGCCGGGCCCGCGAGATCCTCGAACGCATCATCGTGGACAGCCGCGAGGGCGGCTATCGCCACGTGGAGGGGGTGGCCGAGCGCCTGCTCGGTGAATGCGCGCTGCCCGCCGACCGCGCCGGCGCGGCACGGCATCTGGCCGCCGCCGAACGCATTCTCACCGAGGTGGGCGCGCGCAACGAGCTCGCGCGCACGCGGATGGGCCAGGCCACCCTGCGCCACGCGGACGGCGACCCCGCGGGGGCGCGAGCCTTGTTGCGCGAGGCCCTCGAGATCTTCGAGGCGCTGGGCACGCTGGACGGGCCGCCGCGCGTGCGGGCGATGCTCGCCGAGCTGGAGGATGCGCGATGACCCGGCCGCCGAGCACGCCCGCGGATCTGCCCGTGAACCTGGACGAGGTCCAGGGCAATGTCGCGCCGGGCTTCGCGACGCGGCGTCAGGCCTTTCTCCTGCTTCGCTTCGGCGAGCCCGCGAATGCCCGCGAGTGGCTCGCCGAGCTGGCGAGCAGCGTGGCGCCGGCGCGGCGGGCCGCCGTGAAGGAAGGCTCGCTCGTCAACGTCGCCCTGTCATGGGCCGGCCTCGAGCGGCTCGACGCCCCCGGCCTCGAGGGCTTCCCGGAGGAGTTTCGCCAAGGGATGGCCGCCCGCGCCGACGTACTCGGCGATCGTGACGTCGCGCTCTGGGACGCGGGCGGCACGCCCGAGACCGAGGCCCATGCGCTGGTCATCGTGGGGGCGCGCGCCCCGCGGACCTTCGAGGCGGCGCTGGCCCGCCAGCGTCGCCGCGCCCGGGCCCACGGCCTCGCCGAGGTGGCGGTCTATCTGGGCGAAGCGCTGGACGGGGCGCTGCGCAAGCACGAGCACTTCGGCTATCGCGACAGCGCGTCTCAACCCGTGCTCGGCGGTGCCGGCGCGGACGCGCGCGTGGGCGAATTCATCCTGGGATACCCGGACGAGGAAGGCCGGACGGCGCCGGCCGGTCCCGGCTGGACTCGCAACGGGAGTTTTCTCGTCTTCCGGCGGCTCCGCCAGCACGTGGCGGCCTTCCGCGCCACGCTCACCCGCGAGGCTCGGGGGACGGGACTCACCGCCGAGCAGCTCGGCGCCAAGCTCATCGGGCGCTGGCCGAGCGGCGCCACCCTCGGGGCACCGCTCCCGCCTCGCGATCCGGGCATCCGCGACGACACGCCGCCGCCCATCACGCGCGACGAGTTCGCGTCCGATCCCGACGGCGAGCGCACCCCGCTCTTCGCGCATATCCGCAAAGCGTATCCGCGCGCCCTCGCCGCGGCCGCACCGGCGCGCCGCCGGCTGCTCCGGCGAGGCATCCCCTACGGTCCCCCGCTCGCCGCCGGCGCCGCGAAGGAGGACGGCCAGGATCGCGGACTGCTCTTCGTCGCCTATCAGGCGAGCATCGCGCGCCAGTTCGAGCACATCCAGCAGCAATGGTTCAATCGACCCGACTTCCCGCCCGGGGTCCGGCCCGAGCCCGGCGCGGATCCCCTGGTGGGCCAACCCTCGGAGCGGCACGAGGTGCAGCTGCCCACGGAGCGCGGCCACGTGGCGATCGGCCTGGACCGGTTCGTCACCGTCACCGCGGGCGGCTATTTCTTCACCCCTTCGATCCGGGCGCTGGCGCTGCTCGCGCGCCCCACACCGCAGGTCAGAGGAGAGACGCGACCCATGAGCTACAGGTCTCAGGACGGCAGGCTTTCGGCGGAGGCGGCCCGGCGGCTCGGCGAGTTCATCCACCAGCAGAATCCCTACCCGTGGCAGATGGAGCTGCCCCTCGATCTGGAGCGTCTGTCGAGTTACGAGGAGGTGGAGATGGAAGGCCCCGGCAAGCACCGCGACCAGGGCAATCCCTTCACGGTCGTGGACGTGACGGGCGATCGCGTGCGCTTCATGGAGGGTCTCTTCTGGTACTTCGGCGGCAAGCCGCGCCGGATGAGCAAGGCCATCCGCATCGAATACCGGTACACGGTGAATGACAAGGAGTACACGCAGCACCTGCTCATCGGGTACGAGGGCGCGGGGGGCGGCATGTAGCCGCCCGCTCCGACGCGCGCAGAAAAGCCTTCCTCCCGGCGGCGGTCCCGCGGTATGTCACTCGGTGAGGAGGATCGCCGATGGGGAAGCTCGTGTTCGCAGCGCTGGTGTGCCTGGGCAGCGTGGGCGCCTATGCCGTGCTCCGGCCCAGGGCGACCGCTTCGCCTCGGGGCCGCTGGCGCTCGTGCCCACCGCGGTGCTGGGGCTGGCCATCGCCGTGCCCGCCTTCATCTTCATCTTCTCGATCTTCCGCATCATCCCCGCCGGCGAGGTGGGGGTGAAGGTGCTCTTCGGGCAGGTGGAGACGGTGCCGCTGCGCGAGGGCCTCAACGTGCTCTGGAACCCGCTCTACGACGTCGTCACCATGGATACGCGCGTGCTCAAGCACACCGCGAAGTACGACGCCGCGTCCAAGGATCTCCAGGCGGTGCACGTGGAGATGGTGCTCAACTATCGGCTCATACCGGATCGCGCGCCCGAGGTGTACCGCTCGATCGGGCTGGCGTTCTCCAACGTCATCATCGACCCCGCCGCCCAGGAGGTGCTCAAGGCGAAGACCGCCACCCACAATGCCGCCGAGATCCTCCTCCGCCGGGCGGCCATCAAGACCGATATCCAGACCGGCCTCGCCCAGGGGCTGTCGAAGTACGGGATCGAGCTGAAGGAGGTCTCGCTGGTGAACATCCGCTTCGACGCCAACTACGAGAAGGCGATCGAGGCCAAGCAGATCGAGGAGCAGAAGGCCGAGCAGAAGCGCTACGAGCTGATCCAGGCGCAGCGCCAGGCGGAGATCGTCGCCGCCACCGCCAAAGGCAAAGGGGACGCGGCGCTGGCCGAGGCCAAGGGCGTGGCCGATGCGCTCCGCATCAAGGGCGAGGCCGAGGCCGCCTACAACGCCAAGGTGTCGGGCTCGCTCAGCCCCGTGCTGATCCAGCAGCAATATCTCGCCCGGTGGGACGGCCGCCTGCCCCAGTACACCTTCGGCGGCAACGCCGTGCCCATGATCCAGATGCCGGGCGCGGGCGGCGACCCCTCGCGCCGCTGACCCGACCGCCGGCGACTCGCGGAAACCGCATGGGCTCGTCCCTCCGCTACCGGGTGCCGACCAGGACGGGCTGGAAGAGACAGTCGTCCACCCGGCGAACGCGCGAGAAACCCACCGCCCCCATGAGGACCGCCACGCGAGCGACCGGCACCGCGAAGTAGGTGGTGGGCGGCGTGCGCAAGATCACCTCGGCCGAGTCGCCCGTCGCCACGAGCTCGAAGGCCACGTCGTAGATCGGGCCGCGCCAGCGCCAGATCTGGCGGAGGCGGCAGGCGCGGCCCTCCCAGACGCGGTGCCCGCAGTCCTTGATCTCCTCGGTGCCGGGCGCCGGGGCCGGTCCGTAGTCGCGCAGCGAGACCACGCACCCGCCGCCGGGGCGCAGGCACCGGAGGCACTCCGCGAGCGCGACCTGGATCTCGTCCTCGGACAGGAGGTGGGGCAGCGCATTGTCGCAGGCGAGCACCGCATCGGCCGAGCCCGGCCGCGCGGCCAGGGCGCGGACGTCGGCCACATGGCCCCGCAGAGTGAGCCCGCGCCGGGTGGCCTCCGCGCCGGCACGCCGAACCGACGAGGGCGAGAGGTCGGACCCGATCACCTGATAACCGCGGGCGGCGAGACCGAGCGCCTGGGTCCCCACCCCCATGGTCACGTCGCGGAGCCGGCGGACGCCGTCTCCCCACTCGGCGGCCAGGAGCGCGGCCAGCGCTTCGCCCTGCCACGCGATGCTGGCCTCCCAATCCGGATAGACCAGGTGATACCAGGGGGCGAGCGCGTCGTAGAACTCGACCACGGACGCGTGAGGATCCAGCCTCATAGCCTCCCGTCGAGCCCCGGGCGGAGGATGGCCAGCTCCGGGTACGCCTCGAAGGTGGGCATGGTCGCGTCCCTTAGCCTCCCACCTCGAGCTCCACCACTCGCGCGCTGACCGACTTCTCGGCGACCATGAGCTCGCCCACGGTGATCGGAAGCTTGAAGCGGCGCGGGCCCGAGCTGCCGGGATTGACGTAGAGCACCCCGTCGCGCTCCCTCACGGACGGCCGGTGCGAATGACCTGACACCACCACCTGGAACCCAGCCGCCACCGGATCCACGGCCAGCTCGGCGAGATCGTGCACGACATAGATGAATACCTCGCCGACCTGGAGCACCTCGGTCTCCGGCATCGCTCCCGCCCAGGGGCCCGTGTCGTTGTTGCCGCGGACGGCTGTGACCGGTGCGAGGGTGGCGAGCTCCTCGAGAACACCCTCGCGCCCGATGTCGCCTCCGTGAACGATGAAGTCGCTGCCGCGCAGGAACGCGACGGCCTCCGGTCGAAGCAGACCATGCGTGTCCGAGATGAGTCCGACGCGCCGCTTGGCCCCTCCGCTCACGCGGGCCCTTCTCCGCTCCACTCGTTGACGAGAACGTCGAAGTGCCTGACCGTCGGCGGAAGCTCGAGAAGGTACTCGGCGTCCTTCGGAAGGTGATGGGTCTTCTCGATATCCGCGCCGGCATAGGCTCGTATTTCACCGCGAGAGCCCCAGTACGAGAGCGTGATGAAGCTCGCGATGCCGTCGCGTACTTCGCGAAACACCTGGACCCCCAGGTTGCCTCGGGTACTTCTGAGCTTCATCACGCCTTCCTCGTAGAGGTATCCCGCATACGTCTCGGCGATCGATTCTCGCGTCCGCCCTTGCCACATCCGTGCCACCACCGGCTTCCACATCCTTGCTCTCCTCTCTCCTCGGTCACGGGACCAGTGATGAATGGTGACCGACGATGAGCTACTTTCCGTCTCGATTTCGGAACACCATGGGAGAGCGCGCCGGACGCCACCAGCAGCAACCCGACCAGAACGCGCATGATTACCCTCCAACGAGTCAGCTGACCGGCCCCGGCGGCGGAGCCGAACGCCCACCGGGCGGCATCCGCCTTGAACGGACTAGGCGCGCAATGCCGATCGAGACCAACCACGCCACGCCCAGCCAGACTGCCGTCGTAAAGATAATGCCGAGTGCCGTTGGTTTGCACCACATCCAGTCGCAATTGTTGCGATCGGTAAGCCAAGGAACTCCGAAGTGCTCGAAGACGTAAACTGAAAAGGGCGGAATTCCCACAAACTTCCCGACGGTGGACTTCCCGAACGTGGGCCAAAGGAACCAACCAAGCAATCCCAGGCCATACGTTGTCACTAGAACCGCGAAGAGTCGTCGAGCGGACATGCGTTTGTGCTTGTGCGCCTACCGACTCTGGCGCTCTTCGGCCGGCGGCGCCACGCGACGATTCACGTCAGGCC
>WNFK01255343.1_pt1 | contig 10612 bp, 7 predicted proteins | sample 5400281 | NCBI WGS metagenome assembly WNFK01 (sample SAMN13153350, study PRJNA577476) | soil metagenome | isolation source: 20 cm soil on Douglas fir-dominated hillslope | place: USA:California | collected 2013-09-17
GCAGCCCGGGAACCGCGATGGCCGCGATGATGCCGATGATCGCCACGACAATCAGCAGCTCGATGAGGGTGAAGCCCTCGTTCTTCTGCATCTTCTTCACGTTGAATCTCCCTTAAAGCGCGCGGGCCGAAGCCCGACGACTATTTGACGTATCGCCGCCTGGTCCACGGCGCTTGTTCATATGGTCGAGTCGGGTCGCAAGGCGAGTACCACCTTCGGCCGATCCGCCGCGTGCCGTCAAATAGCTATCGTTCAATAACTTATCGCTTTCGCGAGGCGCGTACAAATATAGTACGTGACAAGAAATGTCAACGATCCGCTGTCAAAAAGTGGCGGAGCTGACGACGGATGTCATTACAAAAACGCAAAGAGGTGCCGTCGGACACCTCTTTGCGAACTGTGTGGTTGGAAAGTTACTGGAGGATCTGGGCGCCGACCATCGTCGCCGGAATCACGACGCCAGTGAAGTTCTGGTAGATGGTGCCGCTGTTGTTGGTCCCGAACGCGCGCGTGCCGGTCTGGCCCGCCGTCGCCGGCGTCGCCGTCGCGTGATACGTGGACTGCGAAGCCGTGCTGTTGCAGGTCGACGCCGCCGCCATCACCGCGATCGCGCCCGTGCCTGCCGCCAGGTTCAGCGTGTAACCGCTCTTGACTACGCCGTTCGCATTGAGATCCGGGCTGATGAACGGGTCGCCGCCCGCAGCCGGCTTCGCCGACAGGTCCGTCAGGCTCGTCGCGTACCCGCCGCCGCCGCAGCTGGCCGCGTAGGTGACTTCCGAGCTGTTGATCGCGCGCATCGAACCGATCGCCGACGCCTCGTTGCCCGACATGCGGGCGCGAAGCAGCCCCGGAACCGCAATAGCCGCAATGATGCCGATGATCGCCACGACGATCAGCAGCTCGATGAGGGTGAAGCCCTCGTTCTTCTGCATCTTCTTCAAGTTCAGTCTCCTCTGGTTAGCGCTTGTCCCGGCGCTTGACGTGTGACCCATGTCAAGGCAAGGCCGCTGCCACAGTCGAGCCGGGAGCACTATCCCATAAAGACCGTATTTTTTGAGGTTTGCGCAGATTATCCCAAGGAGCCATGCCAAAAACTGCCACGAATCGACTGCCAATAATTGTCGGGCCATGACACCTTGTGTCACCGCCGTTGCTTCCATTCCTGCCCGCGGCGGTACGACGTTGGCACGTCTCGCGGCGATCACCGCCTGAGATTGGGGGCTTCCGGGGGAGGTTTGGTAAGACGCGGGTAGTTCCCCAGTCCGTGTCGCCGATATCAGCTTATGAGGTAAGGCACCGTGCGAACACCAACGTGGCGCATCTCGGCCCTGCTCCTGGGGTCCGGTTGCTGCGCTCTGATCTACCAAATCGCCTGGATCCGCGAATTCCGCCTGATCTTTGGTGCGTCGACGGCCGCGTCGGCCGCAGTGCTTGCCATCTTCATCGGGGGGCTGGGCTTTGGTGGCTGGCTTCTCGGCAGCCGAGCTGACAAGCATCCGCGCCCGGTGCTGTTCTATGCACAACTCGAGTCGGTCGTCGCGGTGTCGGCGGCCCTCAGCCCCCTGCTTCTGATGCTTGTGCGGGAGCTCTACGTCTTCGCTGGCGGCACACCGCGGCTGGGGTTGGTGGCCGGTACCGTCGGACGACTATTGCTCAGTGGCCTCGTCCTCGCCATCCCGACAATCGCAATGGGCGGGACGCTGCCGGCGGCCGCGCGGGGAGCAACCCATTACGGCGACGTGCGGCGCCAGGACGTCGCGGCGCTCTATGCCCTCAACGCGCTCGGTGCTGTGGCCGGCTGTCTCGTCGCCACGTTCTTCATGCTCGAAGCGTTCGGCAATCGCCAGACGTTGTGGCTCGCGGCGGCGATGAATCTGTTGATCGCCATGCTCGCCCGTCAACTCGATCGCTCTATCGGTCCAGCGACGGAGGCGACCGCGAGCGAGCCCGTTACCACTGATGCGCAGGCGTCGGTGCCGTTTGTGCTGACCGCGTCGGGCGTGGTCGGATTCGCGTTCTTCTTGATGGAGCTCGTCTGGTACCGGATGCTGGGCCCGCTGCTTGGCGGCACGGTCTTCACCTTCAGTTTGATCCTGGCGATTGCGCTGGCCGGCATTGGCCTCGGCGGGCTGGTCTACGCCCTGGCGGGAAGCAACAACCGCGCGCCGTCGCTGCGCGGCTTCGCGTGGTCGTGTCTGTTGGAAGCGGGAGCGATTGCCGCCGCCTACGCGATCGGCGATCGGCTGGCCGTTCTCGCGCTCGTTCTACAGCCGTTGGGCCACGCCGCCTTTGCCGCGGAGGTGGCGGGGTGGGGCGTGGTTACGGCGATTGTGGTACTGCCAGCGGCAGTGATTGCCGGCTACCAGTTTCCAATGCTGATTGCGCTGCTCGGCCACGGGCGGCAGCGGGTGGGACAACAGATCGGATTGGCGTATGCCGCCAACACGATTGGCGCTATCGCGGGATCATTGGCAGGCGGGTTCGGACTCATTCCATGGCTGAGCGCCCCGGGAGCGTGGCGGTTCGCGGCGCTCTCGCTCGTCGTTCTCGGTGCCGCCGCAATGTTGTGGTCTTCGACGAGGCGATCGGTGCGCATGCTGGTGCCGCAGACGATGTTGGCGGTCGCCACGCTCGTCCTGTTGACGGGCACCGGTCCAACGGGGGTCTGGCGCCACTCGGGCATCGGTGCGGGACGATCGACGCTGACGGCCATTACGTCTGCGAACCAGCTGAAGGCCTGGAAACACGCTGAACTACGTGCGGTCGTTTGGGACGGGGACGGCACGGAAAGCAGCGTGGCGCTCAAGCGCAGCTTGACTGGATACGCGTTCTTCGTGAACGGCAAGAGCGACGGCTCCGCCCGGGGCGATGCGGGCACCCAGGTCATGTCGGGCATGCTTGGACCGATCCTCAACCCGCGTGCTCGGCGCTCGATGGTCATCGGGCTCGGTACTGGAAGCACGGCAGGCTGGCTGGGCGCCATCCCGCAAATGGAGCGCGTGGACGTCGTCGAGCTCGAGCCGCTCATTCTGGACGTGGCGCGCGCCTGCCGCGACGTGAACCGGAACGTGATGGAGAACCCGAAAGTGCGCATCACGATCGGCGATGCGCGCGAGACGCTCCTCACGACCACCAACACATACGACGTGATTGCCTCGGAGCCGTCCAATCCCTTCCGCGCCGGAGTCGCCAGCCTGTTCACCAGCGAGTACTACCGCGCCGCCAGCAACCGGTTGACGCCGGACGGTCTCTTTATCCAGTGGATACAGGCATACGAAATCGACTCGAGGACGCTGCGGACGGTGTACGCGACGATGGCCTCGGCGTTCCCGTACGTCGAGACGTGGGAGACGACCGCCAACGACCTCATGCTCGTTGGCAGCAAACATCCGTTGGTCTACCAGGTGGCGCAGCTTACCGCCCGGATCGAAGAAGAGCCGTTCAAAACAGCGCTGAGGGACGCGTGGCGGGTGGTGGACCTGGCTGGGTTCTTTTCCCATTACGTCGCCGGCGATCCCCTGACGCGTGCGATGGCGGCCGCACCGGATGTCGATCTCAACACCGACGATCGCAATGTCGTCGAATTCGGACTCGCCCGGTCGGTTGGTCTCAACGCGCCCGCGCTCGCGGGCGCGCTTCGTCAGCTGGCGGCGGGCGTGCAGGCGGAACGGCCGCCGCTCGACAATCCTGCACTGGTGAATTGGGCCGCGGCCGATACGGCATGGGTCGGCTATCGGGTCTCCGAAGTCACCTTGACAAACACGCTGGCTCTCGTGCGCCAGGATCAAACCGAACAGGCTCGTCGCGAAGCGCTCGTCAGCTACTATCAGAACGGCAATGCGGTGGCCGCACGTCAGGCCTTGGGGGGCACGCCGCTCGCGCCGCGGGATCCGAACGAGCTGGCCATGTTGGTCGATTTGGCCGCGCAGACAGGTTCCGATGCCGCGGCGTTGCCGCTCATCGAGCAGCTGCGGGCAGTCAATGCCGGTGAGGCCGAGACGTTGCTAGCGGTCCTGCGTATCCAGCAAATGAGGCTCGAGGACGCAGCGACGGCTCTCGAGCGCGCATTTCAGGAATACCAGAAGAATCCCTGGGCCGTCGTACAGTTCAAACAGAAGGCACTTGAACTTGCAGAAGCCCTGGGATCGGGCAGTCCCACCTTGGCACGCCGGATGTTCGATGCCCTGGAGCCGCCCTTCGCGGTCGAGGCGTTCGATGAACAACGACTTCTGACGCGGACCGCGCTCGCACGAAAGGCGGATTTCAAGGGCCTGTGCCGCGATGCGATCGGTCCGCTCGAATCGCATGTGCCATGGACGGCGCCATTCCTCTCCACACGTCGGGAATGTTACGCGACCATCGGGGACGGTCGGCTGGCCCAGGCGACGCGGGATACCCTCGAGTTCGTGTCCAACGAGCCGCTGCCGCTCGGCACCGGGATCGAGCGCAGCTCGGTCGCGCGGGGGCGCGAGTAACTCACAACCCTAACTCTTTAGCGCACGTATTCGGAAGGAGGGCCGAGGGGCTCGGTAGGGGGAACGCCGCCCTGCGTCTGCCAGATGCCATTGGCCTGCGACGTCGCAAACGACCGCGACCCGGTACGGCTCAGCGCCGAAGGCACCGCGGACGCATAGTAGGTTGTCCGCGTCGCCGCGTTGTTGCAATCCGAAAGGCCCGGTATCGAGGCGGCCCCACCTCTGACGTTGAATGTGTAGCCGTTGCGCTGCGGGAAATTCGCGATGCCGATGTCCTCTGCGAGGTAGCTCTGATCCCGCCCCGGGCGGGTACCGCCAAGCTGAGTGAGCGACGCCGCGTAGTGTCCGCGCCCGCATTCGGAGGCGTACGCGAACTGCGCCTTGTTGATCGTCTGAAGAATCGCGATCGCGGACGATTCATTGGCCATCATGCGCGCGCGCTGCAGCGACGCCACCGCCACGACCAGCAGAATGCCGAGGATCACGATGACGATGCACAACTCGATCAGGGTCATCCCCTGCCGGCTGCGCAGCCGGTCGAACGCGGTGTGCCCGTTCATCGAATGTTGAACTTCTTGGCGTAGTACCGGAACGAGCGGAAGCTCATGCCGAGCATTTCGGCGGCCTTCACCTGGACGCCTCCGGCCCGCTCGAGCGCGAGCGCGATGTAATGCCGGTAGAAGTCCTCGCCGCGCGCCTCGAGGTTGAAGCCTTCCCCCAGGTCCGGAAGCGGCGGCGCGGAGCTGCCGTTGGCCGCCGCGGCCGATTCCGCGCTCGCGAGCGAGACGGCGTCGGCGCGCGGGTTGCGGACGTGCGCCGGGAGCGAATCGGGAAGAATCGCCGGCGTCGGCTCGAGCGCGACCGCGCGCTCGATCACGTTCTCGAGCTCGCGGACGTTGCCCGGCCACCCGTACGCCTGCAGGAGCGCGAGCGAATCGTGCGCGATGCTGCGGACCGGCTTCTTCATCTGCTGCGCGTACTTCGACAGGAAGTGCTCCGCCAGCAGCGGGATGTCGTCGCGGCGCTCGCGCAGCGGCGGCAGGTGCATCGGAATCACGTTGATGCGGTAGAACAAATCTTCCCGGAAACGTCCGGTGGCCACGAGCTTTTCGAGGTCCTGGTTCGTCGCCGCGATCACGCGGATGTCGGCCTGCACTTCCTCGGTGCCCCCGAGCCGGCGGAACCGGCGATCCTGCAGCAACCGCAGCAGCTTCACCTGCATGGTCGCGTTCATCTCGCCGATCTCGTCGAGGAACACGGTGCCGCCTTCGGCGACCTCCATCAGCCCCTTCTTGTTCGCATCGGCGCCCGTGAACGCGCCGCGCATGTGGCCGAAGAGCTCGGACTCGAGCAGCGTCTCCGGGACGCCGCCGCAGTTGAGCGCCACGAAGGGACGCTCGCGCCGGAGCGAGTTGTAGTGGATCGCGCGGGCGACGAGGTCCTTGCCGGTGCCGGATTCGCCGGTGATCAGGACCGTGCTGTTCGTCTTCGCGATCGTCTCCACCATGCGGAACACGTCGAGCATCGGCTCGCTGCGCCCGATGATGTTCGAGAACTCGTAGCGGGTGTTCAGCTCCTTCTTGAGGAGCACGTTCTCCTGCTTCAGGCGATGCGTCTCGAGGTGCTGGCGGATCTTCAGCCGGAGCTCGTCCATGCTGAACGGCTTGGTGAAATAGTCGACCGCCCCGAGGCGCATCGCCTCGACCGCGGTGCTCGTCGACGCGTACGCCGTCATCATGAACGCGACGATGTCGCGGTTGATGTCCTTCGCGGCGCGCAGCACGTCGACGCCGTTGATGTCCGGCATCTTGATGTCGGAGAGCAGCAGATCGACGTTGCTCCTGCGGAGCTGCTCGATGGCGTCCTTGCCGTTTTCCGCGATCACGACCTCGTACCCGTCGCGGCGCAGCACGATGCGCAGCATCTCCCGCATCGACGGCTCGTCGTCGACGACGAGGATGCGCACCTTCCCCGACGCGACCGGAGCGTTCGGGGCTTCGGGCGCGGCGGTTTTGGGGTGGGTCACGGGCGCGCTCATGTCCTCGCACCCCTTCCCGCGGTGACGACCGACGCCTCGCGCGGCGCGGGATCGGTCGATCGCATCGGGATCCTCACCCGGACCGTCGTCCCGCTGCCGGGGGTCGACGACACCTGGATGGATCCGTTGTAGTCGGTGACGATGCGGTGGACGGTCGCCAGCCCAAGGCCCGTCCCCTTGTCGAACGAGCTGCGGAACGGCTGAAAGAGGCTGTCGAGATCGGCCGGCGGGATGCCGCACCCTTCGTCGCTGATCGTGATGCTCAACTCGTCCTGCTCCGCGTCGCGCTCCGTCCCGGCCGACATCAGGAGCCTGCCACCGGACGCCATCGCCCGCAGGCCGTTGGTGGCGAGGTTCCAGACGATCTGGCGGATCTGGTTCTCGTCCGCGTCGATCCAGACCGGCTCCGCGGGCAGATCGACGTCTATCACGTGGTCGTCGTGGACCTCGGAGCTGTTCCGCAGCAGCGTCGCGGTGTCCTGCACCGCGCGGCGGATGTCGAGGCGCGTCAGCGCCACGCGCTGCGGGCGCGCGTAGGCGAGGAACGACTTGATCGTGTCGTTGAGGCGCTCGGATTCCTTGAGCACGATATCCATCAGCTGCGCCTGCTCTTCGCTGAGCGGAAGCTCCTGCCGCAGCACCTGGATTGATCCTGACATCGATGCGAGCGGATTTCTAATCTCGTGCGCGATGCCGGCGGCCATCTCGCCGACGGCGGCGAGGCGCTGCTGCATGCGGGCGCCGCGCTCGAGGCGGCGGACGTCGGTCACATCCTGGAAGGTGAACAGATAGCCGCTCCGCCCGTCCGGGAGCGAGAGCGTCGTCACGGTGAGGCCGATCTCGAGCATACGGCCGTCTGGCGACCGGTACTGGTGGTCGGCGCGATGGCTGCGCGTCTCGCCGAGCATCTGGAGGCGGGCCCTGAACTGCGCCGGCAGCTGCAGCACGTCGCCGACGTCACGGCCCACCGTCTGCCCGGCCGACAGGCCGGTAATGGTCGACGCGGCGCGGTTGAACGTCAGGATGCGGCCGTCCATGTCGGCGGTGACCAGGCCGCTCAGCATGCTGTCGATGACGTACTGGTTGAACGCGCGGAGGTCGGCGATCTGCGTGGACGCGCGCTCGAGGCGGGCACCCGCCGACCGCAGGTTCTCGGCCAGCGACCCCGACAGCAGCGCGACGGCGAAGAACCCGAACAGGTTGATCGCCACGGTGTACTGCGCGAAGCGCTGGCTCGGGAGCTCCTGGGAGCGCAGCGCCTGCCACGACGCCGGGAAGAACGCGGTCGGCTCGATGTACTGCGCGATGACGAGCGCGAGGTACAGGAGCGCGCTCAGCGTCGCCACCTGCAGCGCACCGCGCCGGAACCGCACCGTGCTCGCGGCCATGATCGGCAGCAGGTAGAGCGACGAGAAGTAGCTGGTGATTCCGCCGGTGACGTGGATGAAGGCGGAGACGAGGATCGCGTCGACGCCAAGCTGCGCGTCCGCAATCCACGGATACCGATCGACGTACTTGAGCGTGCTCAGGTAGATGACGCTGAGCGCGTAGGTCAGGCCGATCAGGAAGAAGAACGGATCGATCGGAAACGCGCCGGGCCGGCTGAGCTGCACGAAGATCGCCGAGCCGAGCAGCAGCGTGCTGGCGACCACCCGGACGGCGATGAGCGTGGAGAGCCTCGATCTCAGGTTCATGGCGCCTTACGGGTGGCGGATGGCGGAGAACACCACCAGCCACCAACCACCAACCATTAGCCGGTCAGCTTGCTGATCAGGGCGAAGATCGGCATGTACATCGCGATGACGATGCCGCCGACGATACCGCCGAGGAGCGCGATCATCAGCGGCTCCATCAGCGTCAGCAGGCCGGCGACCGCGACGTCCACTTCCTCTTCGTAGAAGTCCGCGATCTTGCCGAGCATGGTGTCGAGCGCGCCGGTCGCTTCACCGACGCCAATCATCTGCACGACCATCGACGGGAACACCGCCGTGTCCTTGAGCGGCTGCGCAATCGTCTCGCCGCGCTCGATGCTCTTCCGGGTCGACTGGATGGCTTCCTCGACGATGGCGTTGCCCGCGGTCTTCGCCGTGATGTCGAGCGCCTCGAGAATCGACACGCCCGAGGCGAGCAGCGTGGACAGCGTCCGGCAGAAGCGCGCGACGGCGATCTTGCGCATCAGGTTTCCGAGAATCGGCATCTTCAGCACGATGGCGTCCACCACCCGGCGGCCGTTCGGCGTCGCGTAGTACGACTTGAAGCCCCACCCGGCCGCGAAGAGGCCCATGATGAGGAAGATGCCGTACCGGACGAGCGCGTTGCTGAGCCCGATGACGACCCGCGTCGGCAGCGGCAGCTCGGCGCCGAGGCCCGCGAACAGGTTCGCGAACGTCGGGATGACCTTCCACAGGATGACGCCGACCACGAGGGTCGCGATGACGATGACCGCGACCGGGTAGATCATCGCGGACTTCACCTGCCCCTGCAGCTTGACGGCCTTTTCGATGTAGGTCGCGAGACGCTTGAGAATCGTGTCGAGAATACCGCCCGCTTCGCCCGCCGCGATCATGTTGGTGAAGAGCGGGTCGAACACCTTCGGGTGCTTCTTCATCGCGTCGGCAAGCGAGGCGCCGCTTTCGACGTCGCCGCGCGTCGCGAGAATGACCCACGAGAAGTTCTTGTCCTCTTCCTGCGTGCCGAGGATCTCGAGACACTGGACCAGCGGCAGGCCCGCGTCGATCATGACCGAGAACTGCCGGGTGAAGACCGCGAGGTTCTTGGCGTTGACGCTCCGGGCGCGCCTCGGCCCGGTCGTCTTCTTGGCCGCCGCTTCCTTGACCGGGTTGATCTGCGTGACGAGCACCTGCTCGCGGCGCAGCGCGGCAACGACCGCGTCCATCGTGTCGGCGGCGCGCTCTCCCGTGACGGTTTCACCGCCCCGTGTCCGTCCCGCGTATGCAAAAGTAGGCATGTGTGTGAACCTGAGCCTGACCCTGTAGCCTGCTTATCGGCCGATCGCCGTCCGCGGCGGCGCCCCGGCCCTGCCGAGCCCCGCGCCGGCGACCACGCCGACGCCGCGGTTGATCATCTCCTGCAGTTCTTCCTTGTTCGACGAGGCGGTCAGCGCGGCTTCGAGCGTGACCAGCTTCTTCATGTGCAGCGAGGCGAGCGACTGATTCGCCGTCTGCATGCCCATCTTTTCCTGCCCGGTCTGCATCGCGGAGTAGATCTGGTGGACCTTGTCCTCGCGAATCAGGTTCCGGATGCCGGGCGTCGGAATCATGATTTCCAGCGAGCACACGCGGCCGCCGCCGATCTTCGGGAGCAGCGCCTGGCAGACGATCCCTTCGAGCACGAGCGAGAGCTGCGTCCGGATCTGGCTCTGCTGGTGCGCGGGGAAGACGTCGATGATGCGGTTGATCGTCTGCGCCGCGGAGTTGGTGTGCAGCGTGCCGAACGTCAGGTGGCCCGTCTCCGCGATGCGCAGCGCGGCTTCGACCGTCTCGAGGTCGCGCAGCTCGCCGATGAGCACGATGTCCGGGTCCTCGCGGAGGGCGGCGCGCAGCGCCATCGAGAAGCTCTGCGTGTCGCTGTGCACCTCGCGCTGGTTGACCAGGCAGCCCTTGTGCGCGTGGATGTACTCGATTGGATCCTCGATGGTGAGGATGTGATCGTGGCGCTCCTGGTTGATCTTGTCGATCATCGCGGCGAGCGTCGTCGACTTGCCGCTGCCGGTCGGCCCGGTGACGAGCACGAGGCCGCGCGGCCGCTCGGCGAGCGTCGCGAGCACCGTCGGCAGGCCGAGCTCCTGGAAGCTGCGGATCTTTTCCGGAATCAGCCGATAGACGGCGCCGACCGCCCCGCGCTGGTTGAACATGTTGCAGCGGAAGCGCGCGAGCCCCTTGATGCCGAAGGAGAAGTCGAGCTCGAGCGCCTCCTCGAAGCGCTTCTTCTGCGCGTCGGTGAGCACGCTGTAGGTCAGCGCCTTCGTGTCGGCCGGCGTCATGTCGGCGCCCTCGAGACGCTGCAGGTGCCCGTGCACGCGCACCTGCGGCGGCGTGCTGATGGTGATGTGGAGGTCGGAGCCCTGCAGTTCGACCGT
>WNFK01046967.1_pt3 | contig 10611 bp, 11 predicted proteins | sample 5400281 | NCBI WGS metagenome assembly WNFK01 (sample SAMN13153350, study PRJNA577476) | soil metagenome | isolation source: 20 cm soil on Douglas fir-dominated hillslope | place: USA:California | collected 2013-09-17
CCTCGTCCTCGCGATCGCGGCGCAGGGGCGCGATTCCGTGCCCCCGGAGCGGCTCGCGGCCCGCCGCTGGTTCGCAGACGCCAAGTTCGGCCTCTTCATCCACTGGGGCGTCTACAGCCAGCTCGGCGCCGGCGAATGGGTGATGCACAACCGCAAGATCGCCGTGAGCGACTACGAGTGGCTGGCGAGCGCGTTCAACCCTGCCAAGTTCGACGCCCCGGCGTGGGTCGCGCTCGCCAAGCGCGCCGGCGTCCGCTACATCACGATCACGTCGCGCCATCACGACGGCTTCTCGATGTTCAAAACCGCGCAAACGTCGTACAACATCGTGGACTGGACGCCGTTCCGGCGCGATCCGCTGAAGGAGCTGGCCGACGCGTGCCGCGCCAGCGGCATCAAGTTGTTCTTCTATTACTCCCAGCTCGACTGGCATCATCCCGACTACTGGCCGCGCGGGCAAACGGCGTGGGACAACGGCCGCCCCGATCGCGGCGACTGGGGCCGCTACCTCGCGTTCATGAACGCGCAGCTCACCGAGCTGCTCACGGGGTACGGCGACGTCGGCGGGATCTGGTTCGACGGGATGTGGGACAGACCGGACGCCCCCTGGCAGCTCGACTCGACGTACGGACTGATCCATCGGCTCCAGCCCGCCGCACTCGTGATTCCCAACCACCACCAGCAACCGCGGCCGGGCGAGGACGCGCAAACGTTCGAGCAGGACTTGCCCGGCGCCAATACCGCAGGGTTCAACACGTCGTACATCAGCGAGAGCCTGCCGCTCGAGACCTCGCTCACGATGAACGGCTCGTGGGGCTTCAACATCACCGACAAGGATTTCAAGCCGGTGCGCGCATTGGTGGGGTACCTGGTGCGCGCGGCGGGCCACGGCGCCAACCTGCTGCTCAACATCGGCCCGCGGCCCGACGGCACGATCAGTCCCGAGTTCGCGGCGCGGCTCGACTCGCTGGGCGCCTGGCTCGGCACGTACGGCCCATCGATCTACGGCACGCGCGCCGGGCCGGTGGCGCCGCGGAGCTGGGGTGCGACCACGCGCCGCGGGGACACCGTGTTCGTGCACGTCCTCGACTGGCCAGATCCGTTGTTGGCGCTGGGGCCGCTGGGCGCCCGTGTACGCTCGGCGTACGCCTTAGCGGGGAAGGCGCCCGTGCGCTTCACCGAGGCGGCGACCGGCGTGACGTTGACGCTGCCGCCCGCGGTGGCGAGCGAGCCCGATCGCGTCATCGTGCTGGTGACGGCTCGATGACTCGTCCTCCCCTGCTCCCCACGATCTTGGCGATCACGGGAGCCTCCGGCGCTCCCTACGCCGTGCGGCTGCTCGAGCTGTTCGCGACGCACAACGTCCCCACCTGGCTCCTCATCTCGAGTCACGGTTGGCGCCTGCTGACCGAGGAGTGCGGCATCAAGGACGACCGCGAGCTGACGAAGGCGACGGGAGGCGACTGGTCGAGCATTCGGGTCTTCGACGACAAAGATCGCGGCGCGAGTCCGGCGTCGGGGTCGGCGAAGACGGGGGGGATGGTGGTGTGTCCCTGCTCGATGGGAACGGTGGCCGCGATCGCGCACGGTACGAGCCGCTCGCTCATCGAGCGCGCCGCCGACGTCGTCCTCAAGGAGCGCCGCAAGTTGATTCTCGTGCCGCGCGAGACGCCCCTTTCGCTCGTGCATCTGCGCAACCTCACGCTCGCGACCGAGGCGGGGGCGATCGTGCTGCCCGCGATGCCGGGCTTCTATCATAAGCCCGCCAAGGTCTCGGACCTGGTGGACTTCGTCGTGCAGCGGATCCTGGATCACCTGGAGATCGACATCGTGCTCACGAAGCGGTGGGAGGGGTGATGGACGCTCGGGAGATGCTGGCGCGCGAGGTGAACCGCGAGGTCTATCACGAGGTGCGCGAGCTGTGGAAGGCGCACTCGATCGCCGAGGACCGGCGCGACATCGCGGGGCTGATCGCGACGCTCACCGATGATTGCGTGTACGAGCTGTTGCCGGACGGGACCCGCTGGGAGGGCCACGCCGGTGCGGTGCGCTTCTATACCGAGCTGATCTCGGCGTTCCCCGACATTCACTTCGATCTGCAGAACATCGTGATCGGGCCGCAGGGAGTGTGCGAGGAGGCGAAAGTGACCGGGACGCACAAGGCTCGGTGGCTCGATCGCAAGCCGACGGGAGAGAAGGTGGAGTTTCGCGTCGTGATCTTTTTCCCGTGGGATCTCCAGAAGAAGAAGTTCAAGGGCGAGCGGGTGTACCTCGCCATGTAGGGAGGCTGCTCATGCAGGTCTTGCTGTTAGTCACTGCGCTCACGCTGCAGAACGATTCACTGCCGCTCGATCGTCTCACGCCCGCGATAATCGAGTCGTACACCGACCGCCACCTCGCCGAGGCGACCGCGAGCCTCGAGCGGTTGCTGCGGACGCGGGGCCGACGGACGGTGGAGAACGCGTTGCGGCCCTACGACGACTTGCGCAGCCGTCTGAACGCCGTGCGCATCGTCAGATTGTTGCGCCAGTTCCATCCCGATTCCGCGGTTCGCGCCGCCTGCGCGGCCGCCGAGTCGCGGCTCAACGCCTTCGGCCGCAGCGTCCAGCTCGACCGGCGGGGAGACGCGTTTCTACGTCGCTGAGCTGCGGGCAACGTCCCGCCGCGCCGGTGTGGATCGTGACGACACCACGCGCGCCCGGATCGCGGCGCTGCGCGCGGCATTGACCGGACTGCAGCAGCGTTTCGAGACGAACATTCTGCAAGACACGGCTTCCATCGCATTCGAGAGCACGTCCGACCTCGCGGGCGTGCCGCCGGACTGGGTGGCGGCCCAGAGGCGCGGGCCGCGGGGAGAAATCGTCGTACCGGTCCAGGCTCTGCTGCCGGTGACGCGCCAGGCCAGGAGCGGGGCCACTCGGATGCGAGCGCTACTGGCCCTGTGGAGTGGCGCACCGGCGAATCATGCGCTTCTGGATTCGCTGCTCAGGACGCGCTACGCCCTCGCGACGCTGCTGGGCTATCGGTCCTGGGCCGACTACCAGCTCGAGGAGTACATGGTCGGTTCGGCCGACGGCGCCCGCGCTTTTCTCGATTCGTTGCGGGGTCTCTCGGCGGAATCGGTGCGGCGTGAGCTCGCGGAGCGCCGCCAGGCACTGGCCGCCGCAGGTGACAGCGGCGCGGCGTCGCGCCCGTGGCTCTCCATCAGCGACTACGGATTCGGCGCGCGAGGCGACGCACCGGGCGGTGGTGGTGAGGGAGGCGCGGCGCTCCGTCCGTATTTCCCTTATTCGCGCGTGCGCGACGGACTCTTCGCTCTGGCGCGCGATCTAATGGGGCTCGAGTTCCGGCCGGCGCCGGACCTGCCCGTGTGGCACCCGAGCGTCGAGCCGTACCGCGTGTACGAAGGCGGCCGGCTCATCGCCAAGGTTTATCTCGATCTCCACGCACGACCGGGGAAGACGCTCCGGGAAGCAGCGGCGCATCTGATCCGGGCGGGAGTGCGGGGCCGCGTTATCACCGAGGCGGCGCTCACCGCTGGTGTGGTGCGCGAGACCCCCGGCAACCCAGGCCTCCTCGGACCGCAAGCGGTGGGCACCCTGTTTCACGAATTCGGACATCTGGTGCATTTCCTAGTGGCCGTCCGCCCGTGGTTCTGGACATCGGGCTTGCCACCCGAAGGGGATTTCCGTGAAGTGCCGTCCGTGTTGTTCGAGCAGTGGGCGCACGACACCACCGTGCTGCGCCGCATTGCCCGGCACTATCTGACCGGCGAGACGATGCCCGATAGTCTCCTGGCGCGGATGGCAGCGACGCCGACGCAGGGGTCGCTGATCGCGCAGCAATGGCGCGCGCGGGTGTCCCTGGCGCTCCACGATCGGCCCCCCGGGACCATCGACTCCGTGGTGCGCGCCACGTTTGTCGCCAGCCAGCCGCCGGGCGTGGATGTGCGGTTGCCCGACGTGGAGATGCATCCGGAAGATACGTTCTGGCACTTGTCGGGTTACGAGGCGTCGTATTACACCTACCTGTGGTCAGGTGTGATCGCGCAGGACATCCTGAGCCGGTTCGATCACGGCCTGCTCGACACCGCGATGGTCCGGGCGTATCGCCGCGAGATCCTGGAGCCGGGCGGATCGCGGTCGGCGAAAGCGTCGCTGCAGGCGTTCCTCGGTCGACCCTTCAACCTCGACGCCTGGGTGCGCGCATTGCCATGAGGCTGCGCTGAGACTCGGCGTCATTTCCGACACGCACGGACTTCTGAGGGTGGAGGTTCTGGAGGTTTTCGAGGGGGTGGATCACATCCTGCACGGTGGGGATGTGGGGGAGTGGGATGTGATCGTTGAGCTGCAGGCCTTGGCGCCCGTCACGGCCGTCTACGGCAACACTGATGATCTCCACATCAGAGCCAAGCTCCCCCAGGTCGCCGAGATCGAACTCGACGGGTTCCGCGTCGTCGTGACGCACGGCGATCAGCTGGGAAGCCCCACGCCGGCCAAACTGCACGAGGCGTTTCCGGACGCCGAGATCATCGTGTATGGGCACACGCACAAGCCGCTGCTCGAGCTGGTGGATAGGACGGTGACGGTGATGAATCCGGGCGGGGCGGGGGCGCCGCGGTTCGGGCTCTTGCCCAGCGTCGGGATTCTGGAGCTGGAGCCGGGGATACCGCCGAGGGGGCGGATTGTGGGGTTGGGGGGGAAGTGAGCCGGACCCTCTCCGTGGAATCCGTGCCCTAAAGGGCCGGCTCGGCTAAATCGCGCGTCCTTAAGGACGTGTGTCTTGGCCGAGCCGGTCCTTTAGGACACGGATTAAACGAAATAGGTTGGTCAGTCTAGCTTGCGGGTTCGTGAGTAGGAATGGCGGACTAGGTAGCGGAGTCGCGGCGTCCGTTTTAGTCTATAAAGACCATCTAATTCCTAGTTAGGCGCACAGCCGCGATGACCCTTGTGAGCTCGATTCGCCGTGGGCCGACCATCCTGGGCTGGTCGGCGATGCCCCTCCTGATGCGGGCGGGAATCGTTCTCTCGACGTTGTTCGCGGGGGTGTGGCTGCTGTTCGTGCCCTTCGCCGCCCTCGATCTCGGTACCTACTCAATCGACGAGCAACAGGTGACGGGACAGTACTTCCTCGTGCACGCTTACCCTATCCTTGCGCCATTCATCGTCCTTCTCCTGGCGCTCGCCTACGGATACTGGACCGAGCGACTCTGGGCTCGGCCCCTGCCGCTCATCTTCTGGTTTGCAGTTGACCTCGTCCTGCTCTACCAAGTTGTCGCGGGCTTTGTTGGCACAGGCGAGGCTGTGACCTATGCACTGTGGGCCGTCGTGTATCTCGGCGCCGCTTGGTGGTACTGTTATCAGAAGGCCGCCGTCGTTCGGTACTACAAAGCCCTGGAGGAGGCGACGGTCGCTGCGGCTGGCGCCTAACAAGCGCTTGAACCTGGCGGCGCGCGTAGGATATTGAATGACGACTCTTTCACCGGCCGGCCGCAGGTTAAGCGCGATCCGTTAGGCAGCGTGAGAGTCGGCTTGCCAGTTCGCATACTGGGCGTAGTTTCTCGCGCATTCCACATCTCCTGGAGAGCACGTGGGAGAACCAACCCACCCGAATGTTCAGGCTGCGCGCATTGCCGCGTGGCAGGCGGTAGTCGTCGCCGTCATCACGACTGCCGGCGGTGCGATTACGGGATACCTCGCTGGGAAGGGGACTAACCCCACTGTAAGCCCAACCAACGCACCGACACAGGTGAAATCGGACGCAGGACCCTGGATTCAAGACACACTCGACCGACTCAACGCTCGGCAATCTTGGCCCAGCGACTTTGAGAGACTGCTTAATCTGTCCCGGCCGAACCGATGGAATCTTGTCGTGATCGTGTCTGGAACAAACGACATTCACTACTGGTATCGCTCCAGCTCCGGCAGCGGTCCCAAATGGCATGTTCAGTCCATGCCATGGAACCTCGCGTCCTCGCTGCAGCCGCTGATGAGGCAGGACGGCTTCGTGCCAATTGGCTTCGGATTACCTGGAGGGTCACCGGACACCTTTTGGTACCTCGCGGCCGTGAGTCCGTGACGCCTGTGCTCATAGCCAGCGCGCCGCCTAACCAGGGCTTGAAGGTGCCGGCGCGCGTAGATTGTGGAATGAATCTTTCTTCAGCGCGCCGCAGCTTAAGCGCGATCCGTTAGGCCAGCACTATACGAACGGGAAGAAATGGTGAGAGCCCGATGACGCAAGCTGAGTACTCGTTATGTCTCACCATCGATTGGATTTGACATCGTCGCTACGTTGCCCTTCCAGCCGTCCTACTCGAATCGCAAGGAAATGCGAAATAATAGAACGCGCCCCCAGCGCGACCTAGCGGGGGGCTGGCCCGGGCGTATACTGTAGCCCCTCAGATGCGTTGATCCCCGAGGCGCCATCGTCGTGGTCGCCTATGCCTCGAGGGGAGCAAATCGCGAAACCGGCTGAGCGAGAGACTCGCTTGGCCGTTTTTTGTTTCGGTTTCTAACCCGGTGGAAAGGGAAACCATATGTCACACGGACTGAAACGATTTGCCTGCGCAGCGGCGGTCATGGCGGTCGTTGCGGGCTGCGATCCCTCACTTCGGCGACGGCGGAACGACGATCGCCGGTCAGGTCATCGCGTTTGCCAGCAACCGAAATGCGGATCTGTTCCAGACATTCGTCATGAAGGCGAACGGCACCAAGGTCACGCAACTGACGTATCAGCCCTTCTACAATGCGCGCCCCGATTGGTCCCGCGACGGCTCGCGAATCACGTTCACGGCCTGCCGCGCGGGTGATGAGAGTTGCGAAATCTACGTGATGAATGCCGATGGCTCAGCACAAACGAACCTCACCCGGAACTTCGCGTCCGATTTCATGTCGGTGTGGTCTCCGGACGGTAGGCGCATCGCCTTCGCCAGCGATCGCGATGGCAACTCTGAGATCTACGTCATGAATGCGGACGGCTCCAACCCGGTCCGCCTCACCTACAACGATGCGACGGATCAATACCCCGGCTGGTCGCCGGACGGCAGCAAGATCACGTTCGAGACCGATCGCGACGGCAACTTCGAGATCTACGTCATGAACGCCGATGGTTCGTCGCCGGTCAACCTTTCGCGCCATCCAGCAAACGATTTCCATGCACGCTGGTCCTCACGTGGCAACAAGATTGCCTTCAACAGCGACCGGGACGGCAATCAAGAGATCTATGTGATGCGCAGCGACGGATCCAGGCAATCCCGCCTGACCCGCAGTCCTGGTGACGATTACGGCCCGGCGTGGTCCCCGGACGCGGACGCGATCGCATTCACGACGAATCGTGACGGCAACTATGAGGTCTATGTGATGGTGCCGGACGGTTCACAGCCCACTCGCCTCACGAACGATCCCGGCTGGGACGCCGATCCTGCCTGGACGAATACGACCGTCCGCACGCTGCCCCCGCCCGACCCCAACACGTGTGTCCCGTCGGGCACGCAGCAGGATATCAATACGAGGCTGCGTCAACCGGGCGATGTTGCCGTGCTCTGTGCAGGCGCGGTCTTCGAGCTGACCTCTCCCGTGGTGTTCAGCGCGGACGGCCAGAAAATCCACACCGAAGGCTTCCCGACGGACGAGCGTCGTGCGCGACTCCGGCTCGCCGCGGCGTTCGGAGCCACGGCGGTCTCTATGATCGACCGGTCGAACGTCGTGCTGAGCCACGTCATCGTGGATGGCAATCAACCCATCCTTGGGCCGATGGACGCCGGGGCGCTCATCCTGGCGGGCGGTTCGGCGTCGGGGCAGGTGATCCGCAACGTGAAGGCCGTGGAGACCAGGAGTGGGATCACCATCCACGTCCTCGAGGGCGGCGATCCACGCTGCGCGAATGCGGTCGTCGAGAACAACGAGATCGGCCCGTCCGGTGCGGGTGGGGGGATCGGATTCGCGTGCACCAACAGCGTGCTGCGCAACAACACGATCACCGACGTCTCGGCCGTGGGGATCATCATCTTCGGTGCGCCGGGCTCCCTGGTGGAAGGCAATGTCATCCGTACCGAGACACGCGGGCTCGCCGGCGGCATCAACATGGTGGACTTCGGCCCCTTTGACGGCAGCTACACCGGCACGCGGGTGCGCGCGAACGTGATCGACGCGGCCGGCGCGCCCATTCGCGTCGCCGTGGGGATGGGGTATCGGATATGGTCCTGTGTTGATCCGAACGACCCCACCGATTACACGATCTTCGGCGCGTCGGTCACCGACAACATCCTTCAAGGCCCGCGCATGCAGTATGGGTTCGCCGTCGACGGGGTCCGCGACTGGACCGTGACGGGGAACCAGGACCTTTCGATCCACTCGGGGACGCCGATCCCGGCGTGCAACGGCCAGACTCCATCTGCTCCCGCGGGCTTCCAGAAATTCGGGGCGCGCGCGCAGGGGATTTTCCAGCCCGAGTTCGTCGAAGCGATTCTGGAGTTCGCCGTCGGGTCGATCATCGACTAGGTCCCAAAGGCGTGCGTTCTGAAGCTGGCGGCGCGCGTAGACAAGCTTCTTCCGCGCGCCGCAGCTTAAGCGCGATCCGTTAGGCCGCAGCCAACCTGTCCACAGCAAAGGAGGTCCGACGTGAGGCCGTTACTTGCGATCCCAACGATCGTCGCTTTCGTGATCGGCGCATGCGCCCAACAGCCGGACTCCGCCATCGAACAAACGGCTCTACGCCAAGCCGATAGTGCGTACACCGCAGGCATGTTGGCGCTCGACGTTCCGGGGCTCGTCGGACTGTATGCCGCTGACGCAGTGATGTATCCTCCCGGCGAGTCCACCCGGACGGGCCTCGATGCGATTCGGGAGTACGCCACAACGTTTGCGTCGACGCCGGGCCTTACGATGACTGCTGAACTGCAGACAGTGATGGTCGCGCGATCCGGAGACTTAGGATACACGATCAACCTAGTCCAAGCCACCTACAAGGACGCACGGGGCAAGCCGGTCAGTGAGCGTCTGCGCGACGTCCATGTCTGGCGCAAGGACGCCGGTGGCAAGTGGAAGCTCGGACTCGATGTCTGGAACGCGATGCCGAGCACCGTAGCCGCTCGCCGTTGACTGACGGCCGGACCGAGATCGCGATCGGGCGGTCTTACAAGCGCTTGAAGCTGGCGGCGCGCGTAGATTAGGGAATGAATCTTTTTTCAGCGCGCCGCAGGTTAAGCGCGATCCGTTAGGCGGCCAGAAACTCCCAGGTTACGGGGCCCACAGATGGATTTGCTACTCGCTGCCCTGCTGCTCGCCATGCAGGCTTCTGACCCTCGTTCTGGGCACTCGACGAAGGCGACGCCCCGGGAAGAGCCCACAGCCGTCGACGCTCAGACGCCCAGCGGGCAGGATACCGAGGCGCAGGTGCTCCTTCGGCTTGAGGACGATTGGGCTCTCGGGTTGACCCGCCGCGATGCCGCTCTGTTTCGGCGATTGCTGGCTGACGGATTCGTTTACACTGAAGACGATCGGACGATCGGTCGCGACGACGTGTTGCGCGATATCGTCGCGGGACCGGACACCGTCGAGACAGCGCACAACGAGGATATGCAGGTCCATCGCTTCGGCACGACGGCCATCGTCACGGGATGGTTGGTGGTCGGCGGCCACGGGCCTAAGGGACCGTTCAGTCGCCGATACCGGTTCACGGATACCTGGGTACGGCGAGACATCCGTTGGCAGATCGTCGCCGCACACGACTACTTAGTCCAAGCAAGGTAAGCGCCCCTTGACGCTGCCTTGACGCGATCCGTGCATGCTGCCCCACATCACAAACCTGGGGCAACACATGCGCATCCCGATTTCGCTCGTCTGCGTAGCGACCCTCCTTGTCGCATGCTCCTTACCGACGTCGCCACGTCCAGAGCCGGAGGGAGTTTCCTTTACGCTAAACGGGACCGCGCATTCGACCATTTGGCGTGCGTCCCTTTACTGGAACCAACATCTATCCGATCACACCTTTCGATTCTACAGCCGCAGCCTCTGTGCAACTGCAGCAAAGCCAGCCGCTATACGATACGAGACTGTTCGGCGGCCGGGGACAGATTGTCGTCACCACCTACAGCTGCCGAACCTCGACTGGCAGGGATCCGGTAACGGGCCTCGATGCGACCGTGACCCTCTGCACGATCGCTGGCACTTTCACATTCAGCGCGCAAAACCAAGCAGGGGACTCCGTGGTAATCACCAACGGACACTTTCGGCGCATTGTGCCTCGCCTTCCTGCTGGTGCTGCCTAACATGGCCCCGCTCAAGCATGCAGTCGCGATCCTCGCCTTCGGTCTTCACGTGGCGTCGGCACCCCTGTGTCATGCGCAGGGTCATTTTGCCCTCGGCGTGGGGCCAAGCGTACCGGTCGGCGACCTCGGTGACGCCTCTACCTTTGGCGTTCACGGCATCGCGACTGTGTTCTTCGGATCGAGCGCACAGGTGGTGAACGGGCGATTGGATCTCAGCGCCAGCCGTTTCTTCGCGGATCGAGCAGGCCAGAATTCCTCGACGAACATCTTCGCGGTCAATCTCGGTGTCATCGTAGCCGCCGGTGTCGGTCGACCGACCCGCCCCTACTTCACGGCCGGCATGG
>WNFK01257454.1_pt1 | contig 10609 bp, 9 predicted proteins | sample 5400281 | NCBI WGS metagenome assembly WNFK01 (sample SAMN13153350, study PRJNA577476) | soil metagenome | isolation source: 20 cm soil on Douglas fir-dominated hillslope | place: USA:California | collected 2013-09-17
AAAGTTGGGCGCGATGGCGCTATCAGGGCCGCGCCATTTTCGCGTGCCCTGGTAAGACTTCCTACGTCGCGGGCTGTCACGGGCTGCGGGATTGCATTGTTTCCAACTGCAAGGAAAAGCTGCCGTACAATGAAAAACGGCTGACAGCATCTGCTGCCAGCCGTTCCTGCGCTCTGTTGGATAATTCGGGGCGAGTTACCGGTGTCCGCCGCCGCCGTGGCCGCCTCCGCCGCCATGCATACCGCCTCCGCCGCCGTGGAAACCACCACCGCCGCCGCGGAAACCGCCGGAGCTGCCGGCGCCGTGGAACCCGCCGGAACCGCCGTGGAAGCCATGATCTCCGCCCCGGAAGCCGCCGTGGTCAAAGCCCCCGCGTCCGCCAAAGCCGCGTCCGTCGAAGCCTCGTCCACGGAAGCCGCGTCCGTCGAAGCCTCGTCCGCGGAATCCACGTCCCTCGAAGCCGCGTCCACGGAAACCGCGTCCGTCGAAGTCGCGTCCGAAAAAGCCGCCACGGAACCACGGGCCGGCGCCGATAAAGACGCCGCCCGCAAAGTAGTCCGGACCGTAGTAGCCGTAAGGCGCACAAGAATATGGGTAATACCCATAGTAGCCGTAGGCGCAAACCGGAGCGGGTCCTACATAACCGGGACCAACTCCAACGCCAACGGAAACTTGAGCGTGGGAGTAACCTGCCGTGAACATCAGAATGCCAAGTAAAGCGAGATACCTTAAATAACGCATATTGGGCCCTTTCACCAGATCCGAACGACCTGTCCTAACTATAATCGGATCCGAAGGCCTGCTGGCGCCTCAGGTTAGTCTGAAGCACCCCCTCATGCTGTTAAACCCCAGGACTGGGGAAGAGTTGCGGGCCTATCCCTTGCCGATAGAGGAACTTACCAGGGGCAGTAGAACGCGGCCCGGTTGCGAGATGCGTACTAGAACTAGTGGGCGGCGGCGGGTTGGGCGAAGGTGATGAAGTGGCCGCCGGGGTCCTGGACGGCGAATTCCTTCATGCCGTAGAAGGCGGTGCGGACGGGCATGACGATTTTCACGTCTTTCATGGCGGCGAGGACGGCGTCGAAATTGTCGACCTCGATATAAAGATAGGTGGGGCCTTTTCTGGCTTCCGCGGACATGGATGGCGGCGCGTCTTTTTCCACGCTGGCGAAGGTTTGGTACATCACTTCAGCGGCACCCTTCTGAAGGGTCAGGAAAGCGAGCTTGTTGCCATCGGGAACTTCGATGGTTTTCGCGAAGCCGAGGCGATCAACCCAGAAGAGGATGACGGGCTCGATCTCGTTTACGAGCAGGACTGGAGTGATGCGTTTTACGTTCATAGGTTTTTTCTCCTGTGATTGATTGGCGTGCGTGGAAGCGAAACCTAAAGACAGCGCGAGAGCGGCGAGGACGAAATGGCGCATGGTGAAAATTCTCCTTGACGAATGCAGTAGTCTCATTTAGACTAGTAAATATTAGAACGGTGAAAGAATCAAGTCAAGGATGCTGCGCGACTTTGAGCCGCTGGGGATTCGCAGTGTCGCGCAGCTGGCGCGGAAGAACCCGGTGCGACTGTATGAAAAATTAGGGCGGGTGGCGGGGCAGCATCAGGACATCTGTGTGCTGGATGTTTTTTGCGCGGCGGTCGCGCAGGCGAGGAATCCGCGGCTGCCGGCGGAGCAATGCGAGTGGTGGTATTGGAGCAGGAAGAGGAAAGAAGGAAGTAAAGAGGTAAGGGTTCCAGAGACGGGTGAGCCTTAACAGATCGGGCAAGAAAGAGAAGGAATTTAACACATAGGACACAGAGACCGCAGAGGGCACAGAGAAGAAGAGAACAGGAGAGGGAAGCGCGGATGCGGAGAAAAGACGACGTGGAGGCGATCTTAGGCTCCCCTGAGGGCAAGCTGAGGACGGCGAGACCGAGGCGAGGTGCGCGGGCGGCGAGGAAATTGGCGCTGACGACGCCGGATCTGGTGCTGCTGAGCCTGCTGGCGGAGCGGCCGATGCACGGGTATCAGGCGAACCTGGAGCTGGAGAGGCGCGAGATCCGGGATTGGGCGGGAATTTCGCGGCCACAGGTGTACTACTCGCTCGAAAAGCTGGCGCGAGCGGGGCTGATTCGCTCTTTAGAAACAGACGAGCCGGCGGCAGGGCCGGAGCGCAGCACGTTCGAAACAACGGCGAAGGGACGCGCCGCGCTGGCGGATGCGCTCGAACGAGAAGAATGGACCAGGCAGCGCGACCGGTCGGCTTTTTTAACCTGGATTGCGCTCTCTTGGCAGGCGCGGCCGGGAGTTTTTCAGAGCCAGCTGGAGCGGCGGCGAGGCTTTCTTGAGAAGGAGCTTCAGCGGGAGAAAGAAACCCTGCGGTCGATACTAGAGGAAGTCGGGCATCCCCACCATGAGGCTGTATGGATGGTCAGCCTGATGATCGAGCAGTTCACGGTGGAGTTACGATGGTTGCGCAAGCTCAAGCGCGAATTGCCTCTTCGCGCTGCGGCGCGGCATCCCAGCTACGGGTAGAACTCAGTCCCGTAAGCCATCTCAGTCACACGGGACTGGTGTCCTGGATATGTTCGAAGTCGCGGATTATTTCACCGGCACAAAGTGGTCCTTTGACGGTGCGGTCCACAACACTTCGCCTTTGTCGTCGTCTGATGGGTTCGGGCTCAGGCGTGCATAGACATGGCCCGCCTCATCCTTTAGGATGAACTCCTGCGCTTCGACCGTGCCGGCGCGAACCATCGGCGGCTCGATGCGATCGGCGGACTTTGCTCCCATCAGCGCGACGGAAACCGCGGAGAGCGCTAAGAGGGCATTCACCAACTTCCAGCGGCGATTCGAGGCTTCGAGTTCTTGCACTCGCGAGGCCAAGAGATCCAGGCTTGTCCGTGTTGAATTCATGGCATACCTCCTAAAGACTGGCTGAGGAAACTCTTTTGAAGTTGGACGTTAGGGGAATGCCAGTGGCGAGCATGACGGTCCAACTTGCAGCAGCCGCAAGCAACTGGGTTGTCTACGGCTTGCGGCGATTCTACTACATCTGCAGGGAGCCGGAGTAGGAGACGCGGGCTTTGCCGGATTCGCTGCGCTCGATGCGGCCGATGCGGAAGAATTTTTCGCGATGCTTCTTCAGGTCGGCTTCAACGGACTTTACCCTCTTCGGCGGGACGACGAGAATCATTCCGACGCCCATATTGAAGGATTGCAGCAATTCGCCGGCGTCGATCTTCCCGAGCCTGGCGAGGTATTTGAAGATCGGAGGCACCGGCCACGAGGCCAGGTCAATTTCCGCTTTCACGCCGCTGGGCAGCACGCGCGGCAGATTTCCCGGGATGCCGCCGCCGGTGATGTGCGCGAGGGCGGAAACCCAGCCGCGCGCGACGATGTTTTTCAGCGCGGGCGCGTAGCAGAGATGGGGTTTCAGCAACTCCGCGCCGATTTTATTTCCAACTTCGGCGACGTAGGTATCCGGCTTCAGCTTAGCAACTTCAAAAACAAGTTTGCGCGCGAGCGAATAGCCGTTGGTGTGCAAGCCGGCTGACGGGAGCGCGAGCAAAGTGTCTCCGGGCTGGACGCTCTTGCCCGTCAGCAGATTTTTGCGTTCGACGACGCCGACGATAAAACCCGCGAGATCGTATTCGCCGGGAGGGTAGAAGCCGGGCATCTCCGCGGTTTCGCCACCGATGAGGGCGCAGCCGGCTTTGCGGCAGGAGAGGCTCATGCCTTCGACAAGCTGCTCGACAACCTGCGGATCGAGCTTGCCCATCGCGAGGTAGTCGAGGAAAAAGAGCGGCTCCGCGCCCTGGACGAGAATATCATTGATGCAGTGATTTACGAGGTCGCCGCCGACGGTGGAGTGCACGCTCATAGCCATGGCGACTTTGAGTTTTGTGCCCACGCCGTCCGCGCTGGAGACCAGCACGGGTTCTTTCCACTTTTTCCGGTCGAGCGCGAAGAGCGCGCCGAAGCCGCCGATGCCGCCGAGCACGCCGGGAGTGAAGGTGCGGCTGGCATGGTGGCGGATTCTCTGCTTCGCGTCGTCGGCGACGGCGATGTTGACCCCAGCATCGGCGTATTTCATGAGAGAGTTGTCCGTCTCCGTTTTTGCTGCGGGCGCACATTCGCACGCATCGTACGAGATTGGGAAATCACTGGAGCGCCTGGTGGGCCGCGGCGCTCGCTGCAAAGCCCGACGATTCCGCGCGACAACTAAAAAGTCCGGAAGATTCGCTTCCAGCGAACGATGCCGGGATGCAGGAGGGCGTTTGCGTAAGCGAAAAACCGCTCGCGAATCTGCCCGGGCTCCCAAGCTTCGGGCGACACGTTCAACGACATGTAAATCATGACGGGAGTGCCAATGATGTCGTAGCGCGGAACGCAACCCCAGAAGCGGCTGTCATAGGAATTGCCACGATTGTCGCCCATGGCGAAATAACAATTGTCAGGAACGTGATAGGGGAATTTGATGTCCGTGTAGCCGGGCGGCGCCGAGCCGGCCGGGGCCGGTTCGCTTGCGCCGATGGTGTACTTTTCAGCGAGTTTTTGGCCGTTGACCCAGACGGCGCCGTCGCGGAGATCGACAGTATCGCCCGGGAGGCCGATAACGCGCTTGACGTAATCCGGCTGATCGGGGGCGAAAGGCGGCTTAAAGATAATGACTTGCTGGCGCTTGGGATTGCGCCAGAGCGGCACATGCCAATTGGTGAAGGGCACGCCCGCATCGTAACCGATGCGGCTCATAATTAGGTGATCGCCGATGAGCAGCGTGTTCTCCATCGAACCGGAGGGAATGACGCGCGCCTGGCCGATCGTGCCGTTGATGAGCAGAAAGGCGAGGCCGACCCAGAACCACGCGATGATCTCGCGCTGAATCTTTGTTTTCACCGGCACGTTTGTTTCTTCCTGCTTTTTCTCTTTGTCAGCTTTCATGTTCCACCACCACCGGCCGCTCTGCGGGCGCGGATTCACTGCCGTTGCCAGGAGTAGCTTCGCTGGATTTGCCGTTGGGCGCGCCTTCGCGGACCTCAAGCTGCACCAGATCCGTCGGGTAGACACCCGTATAACAAGACGTGCAGAACTTGCCTTCGGTGTCACTGACCGCGCGGCGCAGCGCGGGGAGGGGAACGTAGCCGAGCGAATCGGCGCCAAGGAATTTGCAGATTTCTTCCGGAGTGTTCGAGGAAGCGATCAGTTCTTCGCGCGTGGGCGTGTCCACGCCGTAGTAGCAGGGAGAAATCGTGGGCGGGCAACTGATACGCACGTGAACTTCTTTAGCACCAACTTCGCGGACCATGCGGACGATTTTGCGGCTGGTGGTGCCGCGGACAATGGAATCATCGACGAGTATCACGCGCTGCCCTTCGATCAAGCCGCGGATGGGATTGAGCTTGAGCTTCACGCCGAAATTACGGATGGCTTGCGACGGCTCGATAAAAGTGCGTCCGATGTAGTGATTGCGGATCAGGCCCATGCGGAAAGGAATCCCGGATTCGAGGGCGTAGCCGACGGCCGCGGGGACGCCGGAATCCGGCACGGGGACGACGATGTCCGCGGCCACAGGATGCTCGCGCGCCAGGAGGCGGCCGAGCATCTCGCGGCTTTCATTTACGGAACGGCCAAAAATGATGCTATCCGGGCGGGAGAAATAGACGTGCTCGAAGATGCATTGTTGGAGCGGCTTTTCTGGCGCGAAGCGAATGGACTCGATGCCCGATTTGGAAATGCGCACCATCTCGCCGGGCTCGATCTCGCGGACGTATTGCGCATTGAGCAGGTCGAACGCGCAGGTTTCTGAAGCCACCAGCCAGGAAACGAAGCCGCCCGGGGTAGTCAATTTTCCAAGGACCAGAGGACGGAAGCCGCGCGGATCGCGCACGGCGTAGAGTTCATCTTGCGTGAGGACGAGAAGCGAGTAGGCGCCCTCAACTTGATTGAGGGCGTCGCCGATCGCGCCGGAAAGATTGCGCGCTTGCGAGCGGGCGATGAGATGCACGATGACTTCGGTGTCGCTGTTGGTCTGGAAAATCGAGCCGCGGTGCTCGAGCTTGCGGCGCCACTCGGAGGCGTTGGTGAGATTGCCGTTGTGGCCGAGGGCGACTTTGCCCTTGTTGCAATCGATCATGATGGGCTGGGCATTCAGCAGGGCTTTGTCGCCCGCGGTGGAGTAGCGCGTGTGACCGATGGCAAGACTGCCGGGCAGTTGTGCTAGCACGCTCGGTTGAAAAATTTCTTCGACTTCGCCCATGGCGCGGTGCACATACAGCTCTTTGCCGTCACTAGAGACAATTCCGGCGGATTCCTGGCCGCGATGCTGCAGCGCGTAAAGACCGAGATAGACGAGGTTCGCGGCTTCGGGGTGGCCGAAGACGCCGAATACACCACACTCGTCGTGAAAATGATCGTCGGCGAAGGCAAGTTTTTGACTCATTTTGCGATTAGCGTGCGTTCGAGCGAATGGGCCCAGGCGTCGCGCAGTGTTTCAACGGAACTATCGATCACCTCGCTCCCCTTATGTTGGATGCGGAAAGCATCGCCGCGGGTGACCTGGCCGATCTGGTGCGCCGCCACCTTGTATTGTCTCGCAGTATCGAGAACGGCGGCAAGTTTTGATGGAGTGACGGAGACGATGGCGCGGGCGCCGCGTTCGTTGAATGCGGCGGCCTCGGCGGGGACTGCTTCTTCCAATTTGACATGCGCGCCAAGATGGGGCGCAACATGTTGCGCCCCTACAACGGAGGAGGCGAAACAGGATTCGGCGAGGGTGACGGCAAGGCCGCCGTCGGAGATGTCGTGCGCGGATTGCACAGCGCCTTCGGCGGCGAGAGCGAGGAGAAAATCGATCAGGCGTTTTTCGGCGACGAGGTCGATGGAGGAGGAGAATTCGCGGGCGAGTGCGGAGGACTGGTTGCCTTGCAGGGGCGCAGCATGCTGCGCCACTACAGGGGAATTCGATCCGTCCAGTAGAAGTATGGCGTCACCTTCTTGGCGGAAGGCGATTTTCAGGACGTGCGAGGCGTCGTTGAGAATGCCGAGGACGCCGATGACCGGCGTTGGATAGATCGATTTGCCGAGAGTTTCGTTGTAGAAGCTGACGTTGCCGCCGGTGATGGGCGTGCCGAGAGCGGTGCAGGCTTCGGCGAGGCCGTCGATGGCTTCGCTGAATTGCCACATGACTTCGGGCTTCTCAGGGCTGCCGAAGTTTAGGCAATTCGTGGCGGCGATGGGCCTCGCGCCGCTCGCGGCGACGTTGCGGGCCGCTTCCGCCACGGCGTGCATGGCTCCCACGCGCGGATTCAACTGGCACCAGCGGCCGTTGCCGTCGGTGGAGAGCGCGAGGGCGCGCTTCACGACTCCCGTCTTCGGATCCTTGATGCGAACAACTGCCGCATCGCTCGCTCCGGGGCCGGCCAGAGTGTTCGTGCGCACGCTGCTGTCGTACTGCTCGGTGATCCAGCGTTTGGAGGCAATCGCGGCCGACGCGAGCAATTTCAAAAAGTTCTGCGTGAGGTTTGTGCCTTCGGCGGCAAAGGTAAACCAATCTCCTGCGGTTTCTTTCCTCGGCGCAGGCGCGGCGATGGGCCGCTGGTACACCGGACCCTCTTCCGCCAAAGGATGCGCGGGAATTTCGGCGGCGACTCTGCCGTTGTTATTGATGCGGGCGATGCCGCCTTCGGTAACCTGGCCGACCACAACGGCATCGAGGCCCCACTTCTTGAAGACGGCGAGGACTACATGCTCGCGGCCCTTCTCCGCCACCAGTAGCATGCGCTCTTGCGATTCGCTGAGCATGATTTCGTAGGGCGTCATGCCGGTTTCGCGTTGGGGAACTTTGGCGAGGTCGATCTCGATGCCGGTGCCGCCGCGGGAAGCCATTTCCATGGTCGAGCAGGTGAGGCCTGCGGCGCCCATGTCCTGAATCGCCACGACCGCGCCGGTCTGCATGGCTTCGAGGCAGGCTTCCAGCAGCAGCTTCTCCATGAAGGGGTCGCCGACTTGCACGTTCGGGCGTTTCTGCTTCGACTCTTCGGTGAACTCGGCTGACGCCAGCAGGGATGCGCCATGAATTCCGTCGCGGCCGGTTTTTGCGCCGACATAGATCACGGGATTGCCGATGCCTTTAGCTTTGGCAAGAAAAATTTCTTCCTTCTTGGCGATGCCGAGAGCAAGAGCGTTGACGAGCGGATTCTGCGAATAGCAAGGCTCGAAGCCGACTTCGCCGCCAATCGTCGGGACGCCAAAACAATTTCCGTAACTTCCGATTCCGCGAATTACGCCGTCGAGGATGCGGCGGTTTTTCGCAGCGTCTTCTTCACTGGTGTATTTGCTTGCAGCGATCTCGCCGAATCGCAGCGAATCCAAGACAGCGATGGGGCGCGCGCCCATGGTGAAAATGTCGCGCAGGATGCCGCCGACCCCGGTCGTCGCGCCCTGGAAGGGCTCGACGTAGCTGGGATGATTGTGCGATTCGATCTTGAAGGCCGCGACGAGGCCGTCACCGATGTCAACGACGCCGGCGTTTTCGCCAGGGCCTTGCACGACGAGCTTGCCGCGCGTGGGCATGCGCTTCAGGTGAACTTTGCTTGATTTGTAGGAACAGTGCTCGCTCCACATCACACTGAAGATGCCCAGCTCGGTAATGTTCGGCTCGCGGCCAAGGATCTGCTTCACGCGGGCGTATTCCTCGACGGTGAGGCCGTGTTCGGCGGCGATTTCCGGCGTTACTCTGATTTCGCTGCTAGCGGTGGCCATACTTCTTTTCTGTGAAGAGAATTAGAAACCGCAGGGACGCGCTATATCGTGCCCCTGCAGTGAATACGCAAGTTTGTGCTGCTCTCAAGCGGTCGCCTTGGCTGCGCCGACGAGCGCTTCGACCATGGAGCGGAAAACGACCAAGCCGTCGTTAGAGCCCAGCGCCGATTCCACGGCGCGTTCGGGATGGGGCATGAGTCCGGCGACGTTACGCTCGCGGTTGCAGATTCCGGCGATATTGTGTACTGCACCGTTGGGATTGCCGGCGTTGTCGTCCGAACCGTCGGGAGTTGTGTAGCGGAAAATCACCTGGCGGTTCTTCTCGAGCTCCGCAAGCGTGGCGTCATCACAGTTGTAATTGCCATCGGAGTGCGCGATGGGAATTTTGAGGATCTGGCCATTCCCCGCGGCGTTGGTGAACGGTGTGTCCGTCTGCTCGACGCGGATGTGCACGTGGCGGCAGATGAAGCGCAGGCCGCTATTGCGCATCATCGCGCCGGGGAGCAAGCCGGCCTCGCACAGAATCTGGAAGCCGTTACAGACGCCGAGTACCATTCCGCCGCTGTTGGCGAATTTTTCGACGGACTTCATCACCGGGGAAAAACGCGCGATGGCGCCGGTGCGCAAATAATCGCCGTAGGAAAATCCGCCGGGCAGGATAATGGCGTCGCAATTCGCTAGATTTTCGGATTGGTGCCAGATGAATTCGACGGGCTTCTGCAGAACGTTGCCGATGGCGTAAAACGCGTCATGGTCGCAATTGGACCCGGGGAAAACGACGACTCCAAATTTCATGCGGTGGCAGCTCCCTGTAGCATTGCGGGAACTTCTATTTTAGCACACACGCGCGAGTTCGGACTGGAGAGGGCAAAACAAGAAATAAAGATAGCGCAGAGACGCAGAGCGCACGGAGAAATCGCCGGGCAGAGAAAAACGCCGCCTCAGAAAACGGCCTCTACATGGACCTGCCAGAGGAGTCCGGTTTCTTTTCTTCGCCGTGATACCAGCGGCGGCAGCGTTGCAGAAACCGGTCGCCCACATCTGAATCGCTTGGAGCCGCTTTACCCGGCAGCTCGTGCCGGTTCCTCCATCGCTCGCGCAACACGAGAATGGATAGAACGATTACAAGCGTGAGGCGTGCGGAGATCAGTGCGCCATCGGCGGCTCGAGAATACGGAGTGGCGGCGAGACTGAGAAGAAGGAGCGACCCAAGAAAGAGACTCCAGGCCAATACCTTTCTCCTCATAGCTGCGCTCCCGGAAGAAAAACGCTACTTGTGCTTCTTGGTTGCTTTGCGTCGCTTCGATTTCTTCGCCGTCTTCTTTTTTGGTTTCTCTGTGGCTGCCAATTCACGGCGCTTCTTGGCGGCCCAGCCGGGTTTGTTGACCTGGCGGCCGCGGGCAATACCCAATCCGTCGGAAGGCACGTTCTCCGTGATTGTCGAACCTGCAGCGATGTATGCGCCGTCTCCGACGCGCACGGGCGCCACCAGCGCCGTATGGCTCCCGATGAAAACTTTGTTCCCGATCGACGTCGGATACTTGTGGAACCCGTCGTAATTGCAGGTAATCGTGCCCGCGCCGATGTTGCTCTTCGTCCCGATCTTCGCGTCGCCCAGGTACGAGAGGTGCATGGCCTTGCTGCCTTCGCCGATTGTGCTTTTCTTGAGTTCGACAAAATTGCCGATGCGCGCGCCGGCTTTCAAGTGATTGTCCGGCCGCAATCGCGCGAAGGGGCCAATGATGACGCGGTCGTCGAGGCGGCTCTGCGCTACGACGCAATGCGGCTCGACGGTCACCTCATCTCCGAGGATTGCGTCGGTCAGGACGCTGCCCGTTCGAATGGTGCAACGCGCGCCG
>WNFK01163702.1_pt1 | contig 10603 bp, 10 predicted proteins | sample 5400281 | NCBI WGS metagenome assembly WNFK01 (sample SAMN13153350, study PRJNA577476) | soil metagenome | isolation source: 20 cm soil on Douglas fir-dominated hillslope | place: USA:California | collected 2013-09-17
GCGCCTCTCCGCCCTGCTCCAGGCCAACTTCACCGGGACCGTGTTGCTCTGCCAGCAGGCGGCCGAGCGGCTGGCCGCGCGGGGCGGCGGGCTCATCTGCGCCTTCGGCAGCGTGGCGGGCGACCGCGCCCGGCGCGGCAACTATCTTTACGGGGCGTCGAAGGCGGGGCTCGCGGTGTTCCTCGACGGGCTCGACCTGGCCTACCGCGACCGCGGGGTGCGCGCGCTCTGCGTGAAGCCCGGCTTCGTCCGGACCGCGATGACCGCGGGGCTGCCGGTGCCGCCCTTCGCGGCCGAGCCCGACGCGGTGGCCCGCCGGGTGCTGGCCGCGATGGACGCGGGCCGTCACGACGTCTACGCCCCGGGCGTGTGGCGCTTCGTCATGCTGCTCATCCGCGCGCTGCCGCGAGCGGTGCTCCGGCGCGTGCAATTCTGAGAGGGAGCTATGCCCACGATCTGGCGGGGCTACAGCGGGAAGGACGGCGAGTCCCACGTCGAGGAGATGCCGCTCGCCATGAAGCCCTTCACCGACACCGAGGGCGCCCACGGGGAGGGCACCGCGATGCAGCCCGCCGCGGGCATCGTGTTCCGGGTCTCGCCGCCGGGCTACGTGCTGGACTGGCACTGCGCCCCGCGCCGGCAGTACTCGATCACGCTCTCCGGGGAAGCGGAGATCCAGGTCGGCGACGGCACCGTGGTTCGCGTCGGGCCGGGCGACGTGCTGTTGGCCGAGGACCTCACCGGGCGAGGCCACGTCACCCGCTCGATCGGGACCGGGCCCCGCTTCTACGCCATCGTCCCGCTCCCCTGAGCGGACGCCGCGCTCAGGGCTTCTCGGGGGGCGCCACCGGCACGCCGCGTACCCCAGACTTCTCGAGCGACCGGGCCACGAACCCGGACGCCTTCACGTCCTCGATGAACTCCTTCGCGTACTGCAGGCCCGCGTCGCGCCCCCGCGGCATCCCCATCGCCTGCTCGATCACCATGAAGCGGTCTTCGAGCACCTTCGAGCCCGGGAGCTTGGCCTGGTCCATCAGGAGGAGCTGGCGCACCCCGGCGATCACGTCGGCCTGACCCGCCTGCAGCAGCCCGAGCCCCGCGCTGTTGCCGGCCCCGCGCACCAGCTTGGCGTGCTTGATGTTGCGGGTGAGGAAGTGATCGTAGGCGCTCTTCTCGGAGACCGCGATGCGCACGCCGTCGCGGTCCACGTCGGGCACGCGCGCGTAGGGCGATCCGGCCGGCACCAGGTAGGTGCCCTCGATCAGGAGATGCGGAGCGGTGAAGCCGATCTCGCCCGCCCGGCCCGGTTCCCGGGCGAGGAAGGCCACGTCCCACGCGCCGGTGGCGAGCGCGTCGGTCATCTGGCCGGCCGAGGTGTACTGGACCAGCTCGACCGGCACGCCGAGCCGGCGCCCCAGCTCGTGGGCCATGTCGACCGCGACGCCCTTCACCTCGCCGTTGGTGGGGTTCTTCTGGGCGAGGACCAGGTTGCCGTGGTTGATGCCGACCCGCATGGTGCCGGTCGGCGCGAAGTCGGTGCGGATCGCGGGGGAGACTGGTGACATGGTCGGGCTGGCTCCTAGGAGAAAGAGGGTGGCGACGGTTGCGGTGACATGTGGGGTCAGGCGACGCACTGGCCGTCCCGGGCGACCACGCGGCCCCCGCTGATCACGAGCGCGCGGGGCGGTCGGATGGCCACGATCTCGCCGAGGGTCTCGCCCGGTACCACGACCAGATCGGCGCGGCAGCCGACCTCGAGGCCATAGCCCGCGAGGCCCAGCACGCCCGCGTTGCCGCGGGTGGCGATGTCGAGCGCGTCGTGCAGCAGGGGATCGGCGCGGAAGCCGTTGCGGTAGGCGACCAGCATCGCGCGCTCCAGCATGTCCGCGTTGCCGAGCGGCGTCCACGCGTCGCGCACGCCGTCCGAGCCCGCGCCGACCGTGACCCCCGCCTCGCGGAGGCGGCGCACCGGCGGGGTCGGGCGGTCGCCCGGCGCGGTGGTCATGATCGCGATGCGCTGCTCCCGGAGCAGGGCCACCAGGCCCTCGAGTAGGCGCTCGTCGACCATGCCCAGGCAGAAGGCGTGGCTCACCGCCACCTTGCCCGCGAGCCCGAGCGCCCGGGTGCGCTCCGCGATCATGCGGATCTGCGCCGCGCCTTCCGCTCCGCCGTCGTGGAGGTGGATGTCGACGCCCGCGCCGTGCCGTCCCGCGATGCCGAAGACCACGTCGAGCTGTCCCGCCGCGTCGCCGTCGATGCCGGTGGGATCGACGCCGCCGATCAGCTCGGCGCCGTCCTTCACCGCCTGCTCCAGCAGCTCCGCGGTGCCGGGGCGGGTGACGACCCCGCTCTGGGGAAACGCGACCACCTGGATGGAGACGAGGTCCCGGAGGCGGCTGCGCGCGGTCATGACGCCTTCGAAGTTGCGCAGGCCGACCTCGGTGTCGACGTCCACGTGGCTGCGGATGTGCAGCGTCCCGCGGCTCATCGCCTGGCGCGCCAGCCCCTCGGCCTGCTCGTCCGCGGGCAGCGCCAGCTCCCTACGCAGCCGCCGCTCGTTCTCGATGCGCTCGCGCGTGGTGGGCCCCGCCTCGTGCGCTCGCCACGGCAGGCCCCAGAAGGTCTTGTCGAGGTGCATGTGCGCGTCGACCAGGCCGGGGAGGAGGATGCCGTTCCGGCCATCGACGACCGACGCGCCGGGCGGCGGCACGACGCCGGGCGCCACGCGCTCGATGACCCCGCCGCGGACCAGCACGTCCACCGGCCCGCCCGCCGCCATCGGACGCACCCCGCGGAGCACGACGTCGGCGCTCATGCTGCGGCGAGTATCGGCAGCGCCGCGCGACAAGTCAAGCGCGCGGCCGGCGCTTCGCTTCGCCTTGACGCGGGGCGGATGGCTGACGCAGGATGGGCCCTCGGTCGAGAGCGGAAGCGTGCGGTGCCCCGGCGCCCGGAGGAGGAGAGCGATGCGTCCTGTGCAATCCTGGAAGTGGCTGACCCTCGTCCTCGTCGCGCTGGCCCCGATGGCTCCCGGAGTCCTCCCCATCCGCGCCGCCGGCGCGCAGGGCGGCGGCACCCTGGTGGTGGGGCTCGACCAGGAGCCGCCCACCCTCGACCCGCACGCCTCGCCCTCCGCGGTCACCTACCAGGTCATCGCCTCGGTGGCCGAGAACCTGCTCTACCGCGGTCCCGACGGCAAGCTCGTGCCGTGGCTCGCCGAGTCCTGGACCGTCGCGCGCGACGGCCGCGGCGTGACTTTCAAACTGCGCCGCGACGTGAAGTTCCACGACGGCACCCCGTTCAACGCCGACGCGGTGAAGTTCAACTTCGACCGCATCGTGGACCCGAAGTTCAAGGCGGGCGGCTCCCGCGCCGCGCTCGGCAGCTACGCCGCGTCGAAGGTGCTGGACGAGTTCACGGTGCAGGTGCTCTTCGAGACTCCCTATGCTCCGTTCCTGAACTCGGTGGCCTCCGGGGTCCTCTCGATCGTCTCGCCGAAGGCGGTGCGGGAGAGCGGCGATGGGGTCCACACGCGCCCGGTGGGTACCGGGCCCTTCATGATGAAGGACTACGTGGCCAAGGATCACGCGACGATGGTCCGTTTCCCCGGCTACGCGCGGAAGGCGCCGTGGAGCGACCGGACCGGCCCCGCCCTGCTCGACACGGTGGTGTGGAAGTTCATTCCCGAGCCGGGCACGCGGGTGACCACGCTCGAGAGCGGCGAGACCCAGGGTATCTACCTCGTGCCGGCCCAGTCGCTCCCCCGGCTCGAGAAGGACGCGAGTGTCCGCGTGGAGAAGCTCCCGTGGCCGGGGGTGCCGCGCATCTGGCTGCTCAACACCACGAAGGCCCCCTTCGACGACGTGCGGGTGCGCCGCGCGGTGAACTTCGCGGTGGACAAGGACGCGTTCCTCGCCACCGTGTACCGCGGCACCGGGCTCAAGGCCTTCGCCCCGCTCACCGCGGTGATGCTCGACGATCCGGCGCTGCGCCAGGCCTATCCGTTCGATCCCGAGAAAGCGAAGGCCCTGTTGGGCGAGGCGGGCTGGGCCCCCGGCGGCGACGGTATCCGCGCCAAAGGCGGCCAGCGCCTGGAGATCGTGCTGAACGCCATCGAGTACGGCGGCGGCGCGGATCCCACCGCGCAGCTCATCCAGTCCTCGCTCCGGGACGTCGGCGTCGACGTGAAGATCAAGGCCCAGGCGCGCCCGCCGTGGTACGAGGACAACTACCGCTGCGCCACCCACGGGCCGGTCATGTTCCTGCGCTCGATCGATCCGGACGGGCTGTGGTCGCTCTTCCACTCCTCGCAGGTGGGCGCCAACTTCAACTGGTCGTGCGTGAAGAACGCCAAGCTCGACGGGCTGCTCGCCGACGGCCGGCGCGAGGCGGACCCGGCCAAGCGGCGCGCGATCTACGTGGCCGTCGAGAAGCTCGCGCTCGACGAGGCGCTCACGGTGCCCTTGGTGGACGAGCTGGCGGTGTGGGCCTTCCGGGCCCCGGTGCAGGGCGTGAAGTACAACTTCAACGCCTACCCGGTCCTGAGCGACGCGACGATCCGCCGCTAGCTCCGCCGCGTGCTGACCTACGTCGGCCGGCGGATCCTCGCCGTGGTCCCGGTCCTGTTCGGGGTCACGCTGGCCGTCTTCAGCATGCTCTTCCTGGTGCCGGGCGACCCGGTCAAGATCATGCTCGCCGAGTTCGTCACCACGCCCGACCAGATCGCCCAGATGCGGGCCCAGCTCCACCTCGACGAGCCGGTGCTCAAGCAGTACGGCCGCTTCGTGGGCAGCGCGCTGCGCGGCGATCTCGGGGTCTCGATCCGGAGCCGTCGGCCGGTGACGGCCGAGATCACCGAGAACATCGGCAGCACCGGCCAGCTCGCGCTGGCCAGCATGCTGGTCGCGATCGGCCTCGGGGTGCCGCTCGGCCTGCTCGCCGCGCTCGGGCGCAACTCCTGGCTCGACGTGGCCGCGATGGTGGTGGCGCTGCTCGGGGTGGCGATGCCGAGCTTCTGGCTCGGCTTCCTGCTGATCTTCGTCTTCTCCCTGCACCTCGGCTGGCTCCCCGCCACCGGGGGCGGTGATCTGCTCCACCTCGTCATGCCGGCGGTGGCCCTCGGCATGATCGCGGCCGCGATCATCGCGCGGCTCACCCGCTCGAGCATGCTCGAGGTGCTGGGGCAGGACTACGTGCGGACCGCGCGGGCCAAGGGTCTCGGGAGCGGGAGCGTGATCGTGCGTCACGCGCTCCGGAACGCCCTGATCCCGGTGGTGACCGTCTTCGGCCTGCAGTTCGGCAACCTGCTGGCCGGCGCGGTGATCGTGGAGACCGTCTTCAGCCGCCCGGGGCTCGGCCGGCTCATCGTGGGCGGCATCCTGGCCAAGGACTTCCCGCTGGTGCAGGGGACGGTCCTGTTCGTGGCCGCCGCGTACGTGCTGATCAACGTGGTGGTCGACGTTGCCTACGCCTACGTCGACCCGCGGATCCGGATCGGATGAGCGCGGCGGCCGGTCTCGCGCGGCACCGCGGCGCCCTGATCGGTCTCGTGATCCTGGCTGCGCTCGCGACGATGGCGGTGGCGGCGCCGTGGATCAGCGCGCGCGACCCGATCCGGACCGCGCCCCGGGAGGCCCTGCAGTCGCCGGGGGCGCGCTTCGTGCTCGGCAGCGATCAGTTCGGGCGCGACGTGGCGAGCCGGGTGCTCTACGGGGCCCGCGTCTCGCTGCTGGTCGGCGTCATCTCGGTCTCGATCGCGGTGGGGCTCGGGGCCCCGCTCGGGCTGGTGTCGGGCTACTACGGCGGCCGCCTCGACGCGCTGATCATGCGAGTGATGGACGTGATGCTCGCGTTCCCGGGCATCCTGCTCGCGCTCGCCATCGTGAGCGTGCTCAGCCCCGGGCTCGGCAACGTGATGATCGCGGTGGGCCTCTCCGCGGTGCCCGGCTACGCCCGCCTCGTCCGGGCCACCGTGCTCTCCGCGCGGGAGCACCTCTACGTGGAGGCGGCCCGCGCCCTCGGCGGCCGCGACGGGGGCATCCTGGTGCGCGACATCCTGCCCAACGTGGTGGCGCCGCTCATCGTCACCGCCACCCTCGGCCTGGGCGGCGCGATCCTCTCCGCCGCCGCGCTCAGCTTCCTCGGGCTCGGCAGCCAGCCGCCCCAGCCGGAGTGGGGCCGCATGCTGAGCGAAGGACGCGACTACCTCCGCGAGGCGTGGTGGATCTCGACGTTCCCGGGCCTCGGCATCCTGCTCACCGTGCTGGCCATGAACCTGGTCGGCGACGGGCTGCGCGACGTCCTGGATCCGCGGCTCGAGACGTGAGCGGCGTGGTAGACTCGGCTCCGCCATGGACCTCAAGGATCGCGTCGCGCTGGTGGCCGGCGGCACCGGAACGCTCGGAATCGCGATCGCGCGGGCGCTCGCCGCCGCGGGAGCGCACGTGGGCATCACGTACCTCGAGCGCAAGGACGCCGCGCGCGAGACGTGCGCCGCGGTGGAGGCGCTCGGCCGGAAGGCCTGGAGCGTCGCGCTCGATCAGACCGACGCGACCGCCATCCCGGCCGCGGTCAAGGCGGCGGCGAGCCACTTCGGCCGGCTCGACGCGCTCGTCAACAACGCGGGGTGGAACATCGCGATCCCCTTCCCCGATCTCGAGACCCTCGACCCGGCCACCTGGGACCGGCTCTTCGCCACCAACCTCCGCGGCCCGTACCTGATCTGCCGGGCCGCCGCGCCCTTTCTGAAAGCGAGCGGGGCCGGCCGCATCGTGAACATCGCCTCGGTGGCCGGCTTGAACCCGGGCGGCAGCAGCGTCGGCTACGCGACGAGCAAGGCCGGTCTCATCCACCTCTCGCGATGCCTGGCGGTGGCGCTGGCGCCGGAGGTCAGCGTGAACTGCGTCGCCCCGGGCCTCATGGAAGGAACGCGGATGACCTCGCGGCTACGGCCCGAGACCGCCGACGGCGCGCGCCAGCGCGCGGTGCTCAAGCGGGCGGCCCGCGTGGAGGACGTCGCGGATCAGGTGGTCGCGTTCTGCCGGTCGGACAGCGTCACCGGCCAGGTGCTGAACATCGACGCGGGGGTGTTCTTCCACTAAGGGGCGCCGCGCGGCGGACAACCGTCTCGTTCTTCAGGCTCTTCAGCTGCGGGGGCCCCGACATGGCCCCCGCACTCCCCCAGCGGCGGGCAATCGTCTCCTACCAGCGGCTAGGCGCCGGCCTTCTCGATCTTCGCCCAGGTGTCCCGCAGCCCCACGCTCCGGTTGAAGACCGGGCGGCCGGGACGGTGGTCCTTCCAGTCGGCCACGAAGTAGCCCACCCGCTCGAACTGCACGTGCTCCTCGGGCGCGGCGTCCGCGAGCGCGGCCTCGACCTTCGCCCCGCGGACGGTCTCGAGCGAGCCCGGGTTGATCACGCTCTTGAAGTCGGGGGCCTCGTCGGGCCTCGGGACCGTGAAGAGCGTGTCGTAGAGCCGCACCTCGGCCTCGACCGCGTGCGCGGCCGACACCCAGTGGATGGTCGACTTGATCTTGCGGCCTTTGACCTCACCCCCGCGGGTCTCGGGGTCGTAGATGCAGCGCACCTCGGTGACCTCGCCCGTCGCGGGGTCCTTCGTGAGCCCGGTGCACTTGACCGCGTAGGCCGAGCGCAGCCGCACCTCCACCCCGGGTGACAGGCGGAAGTACTTGGGCGGAGGCGTCTCCCGGAAGTCGTCCTGCTCGATCCACAGCACGCGCGAGAAGGGGACCTTGCGGACGCCCGCGCCGGGATCCTCGGGATTGTTGGCCGCCTCCATCTCCTCGACCTGCCCCTCCGGGTAGTTCTCGACCACCAGGCGCAGCGGCCGCAGCACCGCCATCCGCCGGAGCGCGCGGCGGTTCAGGTCCTCGCGCAGGCAGTGCTCGAGCAGCGCGACCTCCACCAGGTTGGCGGCCTTGGTGACGCCGATGCGGTCACAGAAGTCGCGGATGGAGGCTGCGGTGTAGCCGCGCCGGCGCAGCCCGGCCAGCGTGGGCATGCGCGGGTCGTCCCAGCCGCTCACGAGCCCGTCCTGCACCAGGGTGAGGAGCTTGCGCTTGGACATGACGGTGTGGCTCAGGCTCAGGCGCGCGAACTCGATCTGGCGCGGGTGGTAGGCGCCGAGCGCTTCCAGGTACCAGTCGTAGAGCGGGCGGTGATCCTCGTACTCGAGCGTGCACAGCGAGTGGGTGACGCCCTCGATCGAGTCGGACTCGCCGTGGGCCCAGTCGTACATCGGGTAGATGCACCAGCGGTCGCCGGTCCGGTGATGCGACGTCTTGCGCACGCGATACATGACCGGATCGCGCAGGTTCAGGTTGGGGTGCGCCATGTCGATCTTGGCGCGCAGCACCTTGGACCCGTCCGCGAACTCGCCCGCGCGCATGCGGGCGAGCAGGTCGAGGTTCTCCTCCACGCTCCGCCCGCGCCACGGGCTCTCCCGGCCGGGCTCGGTGAGGGTGCCGCGATGGGCCCGGATCTCGTCGGCCGAGAGATCGTCGACGTAGGCCCGGCCGGCGCGGATGAGCTCGACCGCCCACTCGTAGAGCTGCTCGAAGTAGTCGCTCGCGTAGTAGAGGTGCGGCCCCCAGTCGAAGCCGAGCCAGCGGACGTCGCGCGTGATGGCGTCGACGTACTCCTGGCTCTCCTTGGTGGGGTTGGTGTCGTCGAAGCGCAGGTGGCAGCGGCCCCCCAGCTCCGCGGCGAGGCCGAAGTCGAGGCAGATGGCCTTGGCGTGCCCGATGTGCAGGTAGCCGTTGGGCTCGGGCGGGAAGCGGGTCACGACCGGCGGGGAGAAGCGGCCGGTCCGGAAGTCCTCCAGCGCCGCGTCCTTGATGAAGTGAGAGGGCTTGGGGGGCTCCTCGGCCATGGCTCCGATCGTAACATCTGACCGCAGCGGGCGGGGCATTCGGTCGGAGTACAATGAGTGTTCTATGCCCGAATCGGTCCGTGTTCGCTTTGCGCCGAGCCCGACCGGCCATCTGCACGTGGGCGGCGCCCGCACCGCGCTGTTCAACTGGCTGCTGGCGCGCCACGACCGCGGCGTCTACGTGCTCCGGATCGAGGACACCGACCTCTCGCGCTCGACCGAGGACTACACCCGGTCGCTGCTGGAGGCGCTACGCTGGCTCGGCCTCGACTGGGACGAGGGGCCGCCCACCCCCGGCTACCGTCAGACCGAGCGGTTCGACATCTACCGCGCCCACGCCGAGCGCCTCCTCGCGGCGGGCAAGGCCTACCGCTGCCGCTGCACCCCGGAGACGCTCGACGCCCTGCGGAAGACGGCGGAGGCGCGGAAGGAGACCTTTCGCTACCCGGGGACCTGCCGCGAGGCCAACGTGCCGGCCTCCGAGCCGCACGCGCTGCGCCTGGCGATCCCGCGCGAGGGCGAGACGGTGGTCCACGACGTGATCCGGGGCGACGTGACGGTGAGCCACGCCGAGCTCGACGACTGGATCCTGGTGCGGACCGACGGCACGCCGACCTACAACTTCTGCGTGGTGGTGGACGACGTGACCATGAAGATCACCCACGTCATCCGGGGCAACGACCACCTCTCCAACACCCCGAAGCAGGTGCTCTGCTACGAGGCCCTGGGCTACCCGGTGCCGATCTTCGCCCACATCCCGATGATCCTCGCCGCCGACAAGACCCGGCTCTCCAAGCGGCACGGCGCCACGTCGGTGCTGGCCTTCCGCGACCTGGGGATCCTCCCCGAGGCGATGCTGAACTACCTGGCGCGCCTCGGGTGGTCGCACGGCGACCAGGAGATCTTCTCGCGCGAGGACCTGATCGCGCACTTCGACCTGGCGTGGATCAAGCGGCTGCCCGCCGAGCGGCTCGCGCGCGAGCTCGGGCCCTTCCTGGAGCGGGCCGGGCTGCCCGCCCCCCGCGACCTCGCGTGGCTCGGCCGGGTGGTGGAGACGCTCCGCGAGCGGGCGCGGACCCTCGTCGAGATGGCGGAGCAGGCCGCCTTCTACCTGAAGGCGCCGGAGGCCTACGACCCGCAGTCGACCGCCAAGTTCTGGAAAGAGCACGCGCCCGAGCGCTACGCCCTGCTCATCAAGCGCCTGGAGGCCCAGGAGGCGATGGACCCGGAGGCGCTCGAGGGCCTCTACCGCTTCCTCGCCGCCGATCTCGGGCTCAAGCTCGTGGACCTGGCCCAGCTCACCCGCATCGCGCTCACCGGCAAGACCGCGAGCCCGCCGATCTTCGAGGTGGTGAGCATCCTGGGCAAGGCCGAGACCCTCGCGCGCCTCAAGGCGGCGGCGGCCGCGGTGGGCTTGGCCCGGTGAGGCGCCTCCTCCTCGCGCGCCACGGCCAGTCGGTATCCAACGCGGTCCGCCGCTTCCAGGGGGCGCAGGACGTGGCCCTCTCCCCGCTCGGGGTGCGCCAGGCGGAGGCTCTCGCGCTCGCGGTCGAGCGGCGCCGGGTGGCCCACGTCTACGCGAGCCCGCTCGAGCGGGCGCGGCGGACCGCCGAGATCGCGGTGGCCGGATCCGGTGTGCCGGTCACGCTGATGGACGATCTGCGCGAGCTGTCGCTGGGCGACTGGGAGGGCTGCACGGTGGACGAGATCCGC
>WNFK01227111.1_pt1 | contig 10603 bp, 10 predicted proteins | sample 5400281 | NCBI WGS metagenome assembly WNFK01 (sample SAMN13153350, study PRJNA577476) | soil metagenome | isolation source: 20 cm soil on Douglas fir-dominated hillslope | place: USA:California | collected 2013-09-17
TTCTGCTCGAGCCGATTTCTCACGACGGATCAGATTTCTCACGACGGATCAAAGGAGGCGTTTTTTCGCGAGTTTACCGGGATTTGGGAGAGGCGTTACAACAGGAAGGGAGTCGCCGAGTACCTTTGGGACTTCTTTGCGTACGAGGCGGAAAACTGTGCCTTTCAATCGCTGAACGATGTGGCGGAGCGGCTCTTGCAGCGGAAGCCGATGACCCTGCGCGCATTTTTCCAGGAGCATCGAGCGCAGATTTGCTAGGTGCCCATTCACACAGCGCCGTATCGACGTGCTCGTTCGGCTACGTAAGCCTGCTGAGGAGTTTGGGCCCGAGGGCGCTCCCCCAGCTCAAAACCTGCTTGACCGCAACCGGCAAATACTATCTTCTTCCATGGAAGAAGAAAAGACGACATTGTCGCCGTGAGGAATCGCGCCGCGCGGTTTTGCCGCCACGTCAGCGAGGAGATGATCATGAATTCGTGGACGCCGCGACTGGCGGCCGTATTGTTGTGCGCCCTGCCGCTCGCGGCGCCGGCTGCTGCTGCAGAGAAATCAAACGTCAAGCTCGGCGTGGTCGGACCGCTGACCGGGCCTTTCGCCGTCATGGGTGAGCAATGGCGCCAGGGCATTGAAGCCTATCTGGCGATACACGGGGACACCGTCAACGGGCGCAAGATCGAGGTCATCTACCGCGACACCACCGGCAATCCCGCAACCGCGAAGCAGCTCACGCAAGAACTCGTTACACGCGAGAAGGTGCAATTTCTCGGCGGCTATGGGCTGACGCCCGAGGCGAACGCCTCCGCGCCGATCGTCAACCAAGCAAAGATTCCGACCTTCCTCTTTCACGTCGCATCGCCGTCCTCGATGCCGCTGTCGCCCTACTTCGTGCGCGTCGGACAGAACATCGCGACCAACGGCGCGGTTTCGGCGCAGTGGGCCCTGAAGTCCGGCAAGACCAAAGCCTACATCGCGATCGCCGATTACGGGCCTGGACATGATTTTGCGAAGGGATTCAAGGAATACTACACCAGTCATGGTGGCGAGATCGTGCGCGAGGACGCCATCCCGTTGAACACCGTCGACTTTTCGCCGTTTGCCGAACGGATCGATGCCGCGGCACCGCAGTATGTGTCGATGTTCATTCCGCCGGGGGCGCCGGCCGTTTCAATGGTCAAGGCTCTCGCTGCACGCGGTATCCTCGCCAAAACACTGGTGGTGGGCCAAGGAGAGGCGGAAGACCCGGACATTCATCTGTTCGACGGCGCCGTCCTCAACTTCCATTCGGTGATTTACTATTCGTCGACGCTGGAGACACCCGAAAACAAGCGGTTTGTCGAGACGCTGAGGACGAAATTCGGTCCGAAGGCGCTGCCGAGCACGTTTACCTTGGGTGGGTACGACAGCATGGCGCTGATTTTCAAGATTGTGTCCGAAGGTGAGGGCGACACAACGGACGGCGACAAGGTGATGCGTTCGCTCGTGGGGTATAGCTACGAGAGCCCCCGCGGGCAGGTCACCATCGCGCCTTCACGGGAGCTGATCGAGGATTTCATCGTTCGCCGGGTCGAAAAGAGCGGCGAAGGGCTGCGCAACGTCGTCATCGATACCATCCCGCGCGTCGATCCAGCGACGTTCAAATAGCCGTCGCCGGTTGGATCCGCCGCCAGATGAGACCGTCGAAATTCGGGAGGTAGCAATGGAGCAAATCCTGTCTGCCGCTCTCTTTGTGCTTCTCTATGGCGTCTCTTACGGTCTGGTGCTCTTCATCATCGCCATCGGCCTCGTGATCACCATGGGTCTGATGCAGATCGTGAATCTGGCTCATGGGGCGTTCGCTGCAATCGGCGGCTACATCGCCGTCGGCTTGATGAATGCCGCCGGAGTGCCCTACCTCGCGTCGCTCTGCGCGGCCGTAGTGGTGGTCGTGCTGTTGTCCTTCGTGCTCGAAAGGCTGATCTATGTTCGCCTCTATGGCGCCTCGCATCTCGATCAGATCCTGATGACATTGGGGGTCAATTTCATCGTCATCGGCATAATCACCATATTGTTCGGACCCAATGTCTATCCGGTGAAGCTTCCCGGATTCCTGCAGGGAAGCGTCGACCTCGGCCTGCGCAAATTCGAGGTCTATCGGATCTTTGTCATCTGCCTGGGGCTTGCGGTGGTGGTCTGCCTCTGGGCGTTGTTCGAGCGAACCAGTTTTGGCGCCAGGCTCAGGGCTGCGGTGGACAACCGATCGATTGCTCAGGTCATCGGTATCGACGTCGATCGGCTGCGCGATGCTGCCGCTGGAACCGTACTATCCGATGAAATATTTGATGCTCGTCCTCGTCGTTGTCGCCCTGTCCGGTTACGGCAATATCAGGGCATCTCTTGGCGTGGCGATCATCGTGGGGCTGATCGATACGGCCGGCCGTCTCCTGGTGCCGGCGTTTGGCGGATTTGCAATTTATCTGCTGCTCATCCTGCTCACGGTATGGCGGCCAGACGGACTGTTCGCGGGGCGCGCGTCATGACGCTCGCAATCGAGTCCTCGAAGGCGCTCGTCCAGTATCGATTCTCGACGGTTGAACTGATACCGCTCGCGGTGGCGATCGCCTTCTATTATGCGCTGCCGGACTATCTCCCGCTCGGCACGGCGATCTGCGTCACCGCGATATTCGCCCTGTCGCTGGACCTTGTCATCGGATATGCCGGTATCGTCACGTTGGGGCATTCCGTGTTCTTCGGTATCGGCGCTTACGCCGCCGCGCTGCTTTCGCGGAACGGCTGGGGCGAGCCGGTCTCCACCGTGATCGCGGGCGCAGTCATGTCAGCTTTCTTCGCGCTGCTGTCAGGGCCGTTGCTGCTGCGCCTTCGTGGACTGCCCCTGATCATGGTCACGCTGGGGGTCGCCTCCGTGGTCTCTGAAGCCGCGAACAAATTGAGCTGGCTGACAGGAGGCAATGATGGGCTTCCAGGCCTGACGTTCGATCCCGTCTTCAAGATGTTTCCGTGGTCGATCGATGGAAAGACGGCCTATCTCTACGCGCTGGCGTGGCTATTCGTCGTGCTGATCGTGGCGCGTACCGTCGTATCCTCGAGCTTTGGCGTCGCACTTCAGGGCATCCGGCAAAACGAGCTTCGCATGCGCCTGATCGGTGCGCCGGTGCTGAGCCAGCTGGTGGCTGTCTATGCGCTAAGCGCGGGAGTTGCCGGTGTGGCCGGCGCGCTCTATGCGCAAAGCAACGGGTTCGTCGGGCTGGAGGCCCTGTCGGTGGACCAGGGCGTGTTCGCCCTCGCGATGATCGTGCTCGGCGGCATCGGCCGGCTCTACGGCGCGATCGTGGGGGCTGTCGTTTATATGGTCGTGCAATACGCCGCCCAACAGTGGGATCCTTATTACTGGATGCTTGCGATCGGGGTCATGCTGGTGCTCGTGGTTCGGTTCAGCAAGGGAGGAATTCTGGGTGCTCTGGATGCGTTGTCGGCTGGGCTGAAGCGACGGCTGGAGACGCGCTCATGAGCGAGTACGCACTCGAGGCGCGTGGATTGCGAAAATCGTTCGGCGTGCTCTCGGTAACGGACAACGTTCACCTCAGGCTGAAGAAGGGGGCTCGCCATGCGTTGATCGGACCCAATGGCGCAGGCAAGACCACGTTGGTGGGGCTGCTTTCGGGTGTGATCCGCCCGAGTTCCGGACAGGTCTTTCTCGGCGGGAGGGACGTCACGCGCGACCAGCCCGCGGCTCGCACGCGGATGGGAATGGTTCGTACTTTTCAACTGACGAACCTTTTCTCCGAAATGACCGTGATTGAAAATCTGTATCTGGCAGTCGGTCAGAAGCTCTCCGTTGGCTTCGATATGTTCCGCCCGGCCGGCCGTCGAAAAAACGTGCTAGACGAGGTCCACGCCGTGATCGATCGGGTAGGGCTGGCCGAATGCGCGCAGAAGAAGGTTTCCGAACTGGCTTACGGACATCAAAGGCTGGTCGAAATCGCCATGGCTCTCGCGCTCGAGCCCCAGGTGCTTCTTCTCGATGAACCCGCTGCGGGAATCCCGACTTCCGAGTTGGCCGTGCTGGTCGACGTCATCGAAGCGCTGGATCCGGAGATAACGGTGCTCATTATCGAGCACGACATGGCGCTGGTCCGCCGGGTCGCTCGCGAAGCGACCGTGCTGGTTGCCGGCAGGGTACTCGTGGAGGGCGCGATCGGAGCCGTGATGGCGTCTGACGAGGTCCACCGCGTGTACCTGGGCCGTGCGGCCAAGCGCTCCGAGAGCCACGGAGTGCATTGATGTTGTCGATCAAGGGATTGATAGGGGGCTGGGGACCGACCGTCATTGTCGAAGGCGTCGATCTGCATCTCGCTGAGGGAGAAACGCTGGCGATCATTGGACGGAACGGTGTCGGCAAGACCACGCTGCTCGAACTCGTCACCGGGCGAGCGCAAAGGCGGGCCGGTGAAATCCTCCTTGGTGGCGCCGACATCGCCGGCATCCCCATTCACAAGCGGGCGCATGCCGGAATAGGGCACGTACCGCAACAGCGCGAGGTCTTCCGCAGCCTGACGGTCGATGAGCACCTGCTGGTGGCAGCGCGGCCCGGCCCGTGGGACCGGCAGCGCGTATTCGAACTGTTTCCGTCGCTGGCAAGCCGTCGTTCAAGTCTCGGCTCGCAACTTTCCGGTGGGGAGCAGCAGATGCTCGCGATCGCTCGGGCGCTGGTCGGCAACCCCAGTGTCCTGCTGATGGACGAGCCGTCAGAAGGCCTCGCACCCGTGGTGATCGACGAGATGATCGAGGCGATGAGGTCGCTGACACAGAGCAAGACGCTTTCGATCCTGCTGGTGGAACAGAGGGTAGACCTGGCGCAACAGCTCGCCGACCGTTTTGCGGTCATGGATCGCGGGCGGATTACCCATCAGGGCATGATCTGCGAGCTGGAGGACCAGCGCAGGCTTGCCGAACTCGTCGGCCTCACCGCCGCCGGCAGCGAACACGCGCTGAACGTTGCGTGACTGCAATGAGGTTGGATATGGGACGTCTGACGGGACGATGCGCTATCATCACCGGCGCCGCTTACGGTATCGGCTTTGCGGCGGCAGAACGACTGGCCGTGGAGGGCGCGCGCGTCGTCATCGCCGACATCAAGGGGCATGAGCTTGCCGCGGTGAAGTTATCGGCCAAGGGACTTGATGCCGTCGCAATCCGGGCCGACGTCACTGACGTCGGCAGCGTGTCCGCGCTGGTTCGCGAGATCATGGCGCAATATGGACGCATCGACATCCTGGTCAACAACGCTGCAATTTCCGCCGAATTGCGACCGGCGCCGTTCGAGCAGAGCTCGCCCGAGGAATGGCGCCGGATCTACGAAGTTAATGTCATTGGCGTTTTCAACATGTGCAAGGCGGTTTCGCCTCACATGCGCACAGCCAAGACGGGACGTATCGTCAACATAAGCTCGGGGACAGCATTCAAGGGTACCCCAGGGATGCTCCATTACATCGCGAGCAAGGGCGCGATCATTTCGATGACGCGCTCGCTCGCCAGCGAATTCAGTGCCGACCAGATTACCGTCAATGCCGTATCACCCGGCTTCACCGTCACGGAGAGCGTGCAGGCAGCCCCCGAACTTTTGACGACCTTCTCCGAAGCCGCGATCAAGACAAGGCTGCTGAAGCGCCAGGCCGTCGCTACCGATGTCGCCAATGTGATCTATTTCCTGGCGAGCGACGATTCCGCGTTCGTGACCGGACAGTTGATTGCCGCCGACGGCGGCTCGGTTTTCCATTAGATCTCCTCGCACTGTTCCGATTCAAGCGGGCGACCGAGCGCTGGTCTGCTTCGCTCGCATGGCAGCCTTTTGCGGGAAAAACGGGGCCACATCCTCTGTTGACGGGGTTGGTCTCGACGTATATCTTCCATGGAAGATCAATAAGAGGGAGGTAGCGTCATGCTCACCCACGCCGAAAACGAGACGCTCTGCCGCGTCGGACGCGATACGCCGATGGGGAAGGTGATGCGCCGGTACTGGCATCCTATCGCCGCTTCCGATCAGCTGCCGACGCCCGATTCGGACCCGCTGCGGGTCACCTTGCTCGGTGAGAAGCTGGTGGTGTTCCGTGACAGCGCCGGCAAGGTCGGCGTTCTCGAAGAGAATTGCATGCATCGCGGCGCATCGCTTGCGCTGGGGCGGGTCGAGGACGGGGGAATCCGCTGCCTGTATCACGGCTGGAAATTCGGCACCGACGGCACCATTCAGGAAACCCCGAACAATCCGGATCCGAGGTTGCGGCAGCGCCTGAAGCAGCCGTGTCATCCGGTCCGTGAGGAAGGCGGCATTATCTGGACTGCGCTCGTTTCGAAGGGCCAGCAGACGCCGGTCTTCCGTCGCTACTCGTTCATGGATACGCAGCCGGACCACCGGCTGGTGCTGCGCATCAACGTCAAGGCCAATTACCTTCAGCTTTGGGAGGGCGGCGCCGACAGTTCTCATGTCGGCATTCTCCACTCGGATGCCGCGCGGCCGGGCTGGTTGACGGACGAAGCGGTGCGAGACGACCGGGCATCGAATCCGGCCAATCTGGCCGTGCCGGATAACGCGCCTACCTTCGAAGTGGAAGACACCGAATACGGCTTCCACTATGCCGCGATGCGGCGTCTGCCTGGACCGGATGGCAGCCTGCGCGTGACCAATATCCGCGTCGTGCCGTTGATCATGCCGTATGTGCGGATCATTCCGGCGCCGAATTCCTTCTATCACGTCTTCGAGGTGCCCGAGGACGACACCTCGACCGCGACCTATATCGTGATCCACGGCTACTCGAAGCCGAACGTCCGGGAGATCATGAAGATTTTGGCGCTGGACGATCCGCGCTACTACAATCCAGAAACGCGCGATCTCCTGATGTCGTGGGACAATCAGTTCGGCCAGGATCGCAAAGCGATGAAGTCGAGCCACTGGACCGGATTGGGCGGCGTCGAAAGGGAGGATGCCGCGGTCAGCCTTTCGATGGGCGCGATCTACGACCGGACCAAGGAGCATCTGGTTGCGGCTGACGGGGCGGTGATGCGCCTGCGCCGCCGGCTGCTCGATTGTGTTCGCGCGGTCGAGGCGAGCGAGGAGCCGCTGGGTGCGAGAACTCGGATGCCCCGCTTCAGGGGCGATGGCAGGACGTCGGCCATCACTATGAAGTTCCGCCGCAGGCCGCCGAGTGATGCTCGCCGCTGCCCAACGAACCGAATCGCTTTACGTGGCGCCGGCCGTTGGCCCCTATGCGACGCCCTTCGGTCTCGAAGAGCCTCTTGGAGCCATGGACAGTGGGCCGGCGGTCGTTCCAGACGACGCGAATCTATCCAGCGACCGGTTGCAGGTCCTCGTACGCTCGATCACCCTTTTGGCGGCGGATACCATCGCTGTCGAGCTTGTGCCGGACGATGAGGTCGAACTTCCGGCCTTTGAGGCGGGGGCTCATGTCGATCTGCTGCTGCCCAACGGCATCAGCCGTTCCTATTCGCTCTGTAACCCGCCGACCGAGCGGCGTCGCTATGTGGTGGGCGTGAAGAAGGCCAGCCCCAGCCGTGGCGCCTCCAGCTACATCCACGATCGCCTGCGCGTCGGACAATTGATCGAGATCAGCAGGCCAAGGAACAATTTCCCGCTGATCCGGCCGGCGCAGCGCAGCGTTTTCATCGCCGGCGGAATTGGCATTACCCCGATCTGGTCAATGATCCAGACGCTGGAGCGCGAGAGCAGTCCGTGGAAGCTATATTACGCCGCACGAACCCAGAAGGATGCGGCCTTCCTGCGCGAGCTCCAGGCGCTAAGTGTCGTACATCCCGGCTGTATCGATATCAGGTTCGATCACGAGCCGGGCGTGGCAATGCTCGATATCGCGGGCATCGTGAACGAGAATGCGGGGGCCGGGGTTCACTTCTATGCCTGCGGACCGAGCCCGATGCTGGACGCCTTCGAGGCGGCGACGATAACGGTTCCAGGGACAAATCGGCATCTTGAGCGTTTCTCGGCCGATGCCAAGGAGGCTTCGGCAGCTGCCCTGACCGAGTACGACGCAGTGTTGGCGAAATCGGGGGTGACATTGCGGATCACTCCCGAAAAGAGCCTGCTGGATACGCTGCTCGATGCCGGCGTCAGCGTTGAGTTCTCATGCATGGAAGGCATTTGCGGTTCGTGCAGGGTGGCCGTCCAGGAAGGGCTGCCGGATCACCGCGACCATGTGTTGACCGAAGAGGAGCGTGCGCGCAACGATAGTGTGCTTGTCTGCTGCTGCGGTAGCCGAACCGAGCGCCTGGTTCTCGATATCTAGCGACGTGGTGTTGGTTACGGGAGAGTAAAGTGGAACAGCAAGATGTGTTCGGTGTTCGCGGCCGGACGTTCGTCGTTCTCGGCGCCGGGCAGGGCATTGGCCATGCGGCCGCGACGGCGTTCGCCGCAGCCGGAGCCCGATTGGTTTGCGTCGACCGCGAGGCTTCGTTGGCGGAAGCCGTTGCCCGCCACGTTGATGGCTTGGCTGCGACCGGAGACGTGACGAGCCGGGCGGACATGAAACGCGTCTTCGCGGAAGCCGCGAAGTGGGCCGGTGGCAGGCTTGCGGGCGCGATCGACATCGTCGGGATAGCCGATGTGCGTCCGATCCTCGAGTTCGACGATGCCGGCTGGGACCGTCAGTTCGACCTGGTCCTCCGGCACGTCTATCTCACGATGCAGGAGTCGCTGCCGCACCTCGACCGCGAAAGCTCGCTCGTGTTTGTCAGTTCTCTGGCCGGCGACCGGGTGTGCGAGAACCAGGCGGTGTATGGTGCTGCGAAGGCTGCGCTCGATCAACTCGTTCGGGGTGCCGCGGTCGAGTTTGGCCCGAAAGGCGTCAGAGTGAATGCCGTGGCGCCCGGATTTGTCAGAACCCCGCGCCTCAACGCCGCGCTCAGCGAGGAATTCTGGACCAAGCTCAAGTCGTATATTCCGACCGGCAGCGCAGCGGAGCCGGAAGATATCGCCGGGCCGCTGCTGTTTCTCTGTTCACGGCTGGCGAGGAACATCAACGGGGTCGTTCTCCCGGTAGACGGAGGCGTGTCGGTTGCCGCAGCACTTCCGCACATTCCGCTCAAGGGGCAGGCGACCCAGACAAGGTAGATAAACCGATGGATGGTCTGAACGACATATTGGACGCGGCCTGTCCGGAACTGGTCGTGCTCACGGCCCGCGCCACGCTGCCCGAGACCATGTTTGTAAACCCCGGGATCTACGACGTGTTCGCCAGGCTGCGCGCTGCCGAACTCAACGCCGGATTTCCCCTGATGGTGCTCGGCCTGTCGTTGAAGCCGGACCCCGCACTGCCGATGCGTGGATTCCGTTTCGCGTTCTAGAAGAACTCAAAGCGATGGTGGTCCGACGGTTGTCGAAAGCGGGTGGGACGAATATGCTCGACGGCATCCCTGACCTGTCGTCGAAAGCATCCCATGGCACGGACCAAGAAGATCACCCTCCCGATCGGACATGCGCGCGATATTGCGGACAGCTGGGCGAGAGAACGGCCCGACCTCGATCCCTTGGACTATTTGTTGCCGATCTACATGGTGCGTCTCGGTCGAATCGCCGAACGCGACACTGACCAGACATGGAAAAAGCTGTTCAACATAAGCAGTCCGGAGATGCGGGTCCTGCTTGCGCTTCGTCGTGCGGGAGGCGACTTCTCCCGGAGGCCGACGGATCTGTTCCGGGCATTGCTCGTGACCTCGGGGGCGATCACCAAGATCGTCGACCGCCTGTCGGCTGACGGGCTTGTCAAGCGGCGACCGGACCCTTCCGACAAGGGTGGGTTTCTCATTCATTTGACGGCCAAGGGCAAGAAGGTGGCCGACGATGCCCTGACGCAAATGACGCGTACCACCGTGCTGGCGGCTTCGCGCATTTCGCTCTCCAGGAAAGAGCGCAAGCTGATGATCGACCTGTGCGAGCGCATTCTGATGGACATCGAAGAAGATATGCGCGCAGGCGAAGAGGATGAGGCGGCGTAGGTCAGATCAGCGTCGCGTCCACCTGCCTGAGCCAATCTATTCCGCGCCTTTCCATTTCCGAACCGGGCGTCGACCAGAGGTGCTCGAGTTCGACCAAGCCGCGATAGCCGAGTTCCCGCACTTTCCTGAGTATCGATGGCATGTTGATCTCGCCGGTCTCGGGTTCAAGCCGGCCGGGATGGTTGGCGATCTGGACGATTTCGGTCAGATCCCAATTGCGTTCCATATGACCGAGCAGGTCGCCATCCATGCTCTGAACGTGCGCCGCATCGAAGATCATCCGCACGCCAGCGTGACCGGTCGCGCGTGCGATCTGGCAGCCTTCGTCGAAATGGGTGAGCAGCATGCCCGTCAGGGTTCGCGCGTTCGTTGGTTCGAGACACAACGTAAGACCCTCGGATGCCACGATATCCGCTGCCCAACGCAAATTGGCGATCATGGCCTCGACCTGACGCTCCCGGGGGCTCGAGGAATCCTCTCCGGTCAGAACGGCAATTGTTTCGGCGCGAATACGGCGGGCGGCCGCCATCGCGCAACGGAGCTCCATTTCGAGATTGGGCCGGGCCGTCGGTCCCGGCGTGTTCCA
>WNFK01046856.1_pt1 | contig 10600 bp, 7 predicted proteins | sample 5400281 | NCBI WGS metagenome assembly WNFK01 (sample SAMN13153350, study PRJNA577476) | soil metagenome | isolation source: 20 cm soil on Douglas fir-dominated hillslope | place: USA:California | collected 2013-09-17
AGGAGGGCACGGGTACGGCGGTGTTGTCGTTGACACGCACTCCCAGCGGCTTGAAACTCTCAGGTGTGGATCTGTTTGAAGTCAGATAGGGCCTTTGGCCTTTGGGCTTTGCCTCTTGTTTGGGGAACAGAGACCGATTGACCAAGGCCCAAGGCCCAAGGCCCAAGGCCCAAGTCCAAAGTCCAAAGGCCAAAGGCCAGAGGGCCAAGACAATGATTCTTCTTTCGCAAATGAACGACCTATCCTCAATTCAGGAACGAGCGGCACGCATCAAGCTGGTTTTGATGGACTGCGATGGTGTGTTGACTGATGGCCGCATCTGGATCCTCGAGAATGGCGAGGATCAAAAAGCCTTCAATAGCCGCGATGGGCTGGGGCTGGATTTGCTGCATCGAGCGGGTCTCAGTTCCGGGATTATCTCTGGACGGCGTTCAGCGGCTGTCGAACGACGTGCGCGCGCACTCGGAATGGAATACTTACGTCTCGCTTGTGTCGACAAAGCGAAAGCCTTCGAAGAGTTAGCAGCAGAAGCGGGTGTGTCAAATCTTGAAGTGGCTTTTGTAGGCGACGACCTCAACGACATTCCACCGATGTCGCGATCAGGTTTGGCTGTAGCAGTCGCCAACGCCGCCATGGAAACCATAGCGAAGGCCAACTATGTGACGCATGCTAGCGGTGGACATGGAGCTATTCGCGAGGTGGTGGAACTGATCCTAAAAGCGCAGGATCGTTGGGAAGATGTGATTGCTGGTTATTCAAGGTAGCCGCTCAGATCCCCTCTCGTTGACACAAGGGACCTCTCTTATCTATCTTTCGGTAGACGTTTTTTGTTTCTGGTCTCTTTCATTTTCGGTGCCTTCATTCTGAGCGGGTGTGGCGCAATGGTAGCGCATCAGCTTCCCAAGCTGAGGGTTGCGGGTTCGAGTCCCGTCGCCCGCTCCAAACGACTTTCTAGTCCCTTCATTTTCAATGGTTTAAAGGTTCAGCTACGGTCGCCTTTGAGGAATTGTGGGGAAATTGTGGGAGGATTTTTCCCCCACACGCTTGAGTTGGACCAGCAGGTTCTATCATAAGGACTTAGAAACTTGGCGAGGAAGGGATAATCGACCTTGAAGTTCTGTTAGAAGTTGAGCCTGAGAGCGAATTGAATTAGTCGTGGGTTGTTGCTTGTCGAGAAGATGCGACCAAAATCGCCTGGATTGTTATTCGTGATTTGTCCGGTGCTTGAATCTATGGATGTTAAGGGAACGGCGTTGAAGTTGCTGATAGGGTTGGCAAAGTTCACATGATTAAATAGATTGAAGAAGTCTGCGCGGAACTCAATGTTTTTTGACTCACCAAAGGGGAAGCGCTTGAGCACGGAGAAGTCCACGTTTGCTTGTCGTGGCCCACGCAAAACATTGCGACCCACGTTGCCAATGTCCGTTCCTGTCGCGTCGGCGATGGCTACGCCATTTGAACTCCGAATCGCTTGACGAAGAAATAGCCGGGCGGAGTGTTGCTCGTGGATGTGGCGCGAGTGGCGCCTGGTGCCCAGCTCGGCCGCGCAAGCGGATTGTTCCCACCGGATAAGCCGTAGAATGAGCCCGCGCCTGTATCTACGATGTCAATCGGTAGACCAGACATTGCCACGATGATGCCTGCCACTTGCCAATTGGAGAGCAGCCATCGGCCGACGGTTGACCTCGCGGCCAAAGCTGGTTTTGGGAGATCCCACAGATAGCTCAAAACAAAGCGATGCGTGCGGTCGAAGTTCGACACGCCGCGATTGCCGCGATTATCAAGTTGGTTGCCGGCAATAAAAGCTACCTCGTTGGCTACTCCACTGCCACTTCCGCTTGAAGTGTTGTCAATCGACTTAGCATAGGTGTAGGAGGCGAGAAACTGTAGCCCCTGCGAAAGCCGTTTGGTCAGACTTACCTGCAACGAGTTGTAGTTTGACTGCCCAGTGGTCTGATTCAGGCCTGAGGGCGCATTAGTCGTGACGCCCTGAAAGGGAGCTCGGAGCTGCGCATTATTCCCTTGAAGATTGCTGGTGATCACCTGTCCGGTCACCTCATTGATGATCGGATGATCGGGACTCGCGAGTCGCGCCTGGTTTATTCCGACGACGCGTAACAAGTTGAGCGCATGCGCGCCGACATAAGCGACCTCGAGCACGAGGTCTGCGCCCAAGGCGTATTGCACACTCGTGTTGTATTGGTGCAAGTAGGGTGTGCGGAGATTGCGATCGAAGAAATGACTCGCCAGCGCGATACCGGGCACGAAGGTTGGAAATTCATTTTGCGACGGCACTTCAAAGAAAGGGTTCGCAAACGGCTGACGACTCTTCCTGCCGGTGATGTAGAAGGGCGCCAATTGTACTGTGGTTAAGAGATAAAGGTTGGAGACGGGTGAATAGAAGATGCCATAGCCCCCACGCACGGCCAGGCGGCCGGAGGCGAGCGGAGTAAAGGCGAAGCCCACCCGCGGAGCGAGGTTATTCGGATCGATGCTTCGCAAGATTCGTTTGCCGACCTTAGGCAAGTCCGGCAAGTTGTATGGCGCAATCACATTCCCTGCCTGCACGAATCCGCCGACAGGCGGACCCAGAGGAACCCCAACGGAGACCAGTGCCCGCGGTCTGTACAGGCTTGGATCGAACGTCGCAAGACGCCCGCGTGTATCGTAGGGCGGCAGATCCAACTCGTAGCGCAATCCGATGTTCAGCACTAGCTTACGCGAGACCTTCCAATCGTCCTGGAAGAAGAAGCTGTAATCGGCTGCGCGCAAGCTGCGCTCGCTGATGCCAGTGCCAAGGACCGAAGTCAAAGTGGTGCCGGTCAAGAAATCCGTAAAACTCTGAAAATCAATCCCACCACGGCTGTTCTGATTATTGGTGAAATTGTTTTGGTAGTAGATGAACTCGCCGCCTATGCGTATGCTGTGCCTGCCTTGCGTGATTGAGAGGGTATCAGCAGCGGTCGTGGAAGATACGGCGAGCCGGTTGTCAGGGAGCGGTGAGGTGCCGATGTTTAACCCTAGGGCATTAGGTGCGATACGAATCAGCGGGAAGCCGGGAAAGACGTTGGCGTTGGCTCGGCGGATTCCAACATCAGAGTCCTTCACCGGCTCTTGTGGGAAGGTATCATTGCGAATGAAGTTATAACCGATCCGAGCCTCGTTGATTGTTTTTGGGTTGAACGTCTGAACGTCTTGAAGAGAGATTATTAGGTTGTTTTGTTTGCGGTCAGCGCCGAAGCCTGGAACATTCGCTCCGCCGTCGGCCAGCGCGAGAAACTGTGGCGCGTTTGAGAAGAAGAATTTTACCGCGAGCCAGTTCTTCCCATTCAGGCGATAGTCAACATTCGCGTTGAACTGGTCTTCGCGGAAAGTCGAAACGGCCGAGCCAGAGTACCGTCCGTTCACTTGCGGCGTGGGGATCAGGAACTGGCCATTCGACAGCTTCACATTCAGCAAAGCGAGGGCGATCGGGTCGATCGAGTTCGCGGGCTGTCCGCTTAGCAGAAGGGGCCGGAACGTTCCGACCAACGCCTGCTCCGAACGGTCGTCAGTCAGACCTGGAGCGACGAGAACGCTGGACGACAGACTGCTGGCTGATGCGCCGTTGCGCTCGTGTGTACACTGATATGAGATAAAGAAGAACGTTTTATCATTCTGGAGAGGGCCGCCAAGCAGTCCACCAAAAACATTGCGATCCAGCATTGGCCGCTCGACGTCTGCAGCTTTCAAGAATGGATTATTGGCGTTGAGAGAGTCATTACGAAAGTATTCGTAGAGGCTGCCGTGAAAACCATTGCTGCCGCTCTTCGTAACCACTTGAATATTGCCGCCGCCTGAGCGCCCAAACGTAGCGTCGTAGAGCGAAGTCTGCACTTTAAATTCCTGGATCGTCTCTGGCGCGGGCACCGCGAGAAGAGCGGCGGAGTTCGTGTTGACGTTGAGGGCGAACACACCATTGATCTGGTAATTGTTTTGGGTCGAGCGCGCGCCATTGACCGAGACGTTCTGGGAGTTGCGGCCTACGGCAGTGTTGTCCGGCAGGTCGACAGCGGTGCCCGGCGACAGCCCTAGGATTTGGGTAAAGTTGCGCGTCGCGAGCGGCAACTCTGAAATGGTGCGCGACCCTACAACGCGGCCAAGCTGTGGCCCACTGGTTTGGATGAGTTGAGCAACGTTCATCCTGACCGACGCTTGAATCGTCCCAACTTCCAGTGGCACGTTTACAGAGGTAGTATCAGTGACGTTGACAGTGATGTTGTCGACCTGCGCCTTCTGGAAACCATCGGCTGCTATGCTCAAATCGTAGGTGCCGGGTGGTAGCGAAGACAATGAATAGTGGCCCTCGCTGTCAGTCGCGACTTTTCGCTCCTCTCCGGTGGCTTTGCTAATGACGATTACCAATGCTCCAGCGATGACAGCTGCGCTTTTATCCTTGACGGTACCCGTGATGCGACCCGTCGTCGGGCCTTGGGCAACCGCGTCAAACGAAAGGAAGAGAACGAGGCCAAAGGGCAAGAGTAACGCGATCGCTTTTGCGGCGATCATTGATTTGATCGCTCCTTGTGTTTCGTTTAGGAGGTTAACTACTCAAGGCGTCGATGCGCCGCAGCAGGTCGACAAAGCGGGGGTCTGATCGAAGGGTGTCGAACCCCCTTTTTCTTAGCTCCAAAAGAGCTATATCGCGCTCCAGATAAGCCTTTTCCAACCAGGCTAGCGCTTGATCCTTGTCGCCAAGCGCTTCATAGATCAAGGCAAGATTTAAGGGCGGAAGATATTGCTTCTTAGCCTGTTCTTTCAGTTCAACTAGAACCTTCTGGGCCTCAACTCTGTGGCCAGATCGCGCGTAAAGCACTCCGAGTTGCGTGAGCTGTCCTCGTCTCTGCGGGGATGTATCTATCGCTATGGCCTTCTTACACTCGACAATTGCTTCCTCATACCTCCCTTTTACCGCATAGACCCCGGCGAGACTAGCGAGGGAAGGAACAAAGTTTGGGTCGATCTCAAGGGCTTGTTTGTACTGACCGATCGCTTGGTCATACTGGCCGGCCTCGAACAGCGCCCTTGCCAGGTTTGAATTAGCAGGCACGGAAACCGGGTTAATTTCTCGGGCTCGTTTAGCAAATGCTATACCTTCATCGAATCGCCCCACCGTCCAGAGAAAGTGAGAGTAACGGAGCCAGGCTTGCTCCGAGTCAGGATCGAGTTCAACGGCGCGTTTGAGTTCTGTCTCGGCAGCCGTGAAGTGCCAATCGTGCAGTCGGGCAAACCCGAGAGCGACATGAGCTTCTACAAGCGTATCATCAATCTCCACTGCTCGTCTGGCCGCTGCTTCCGCCTTCTTTCGCCAGCTCGCTTCGGGTGGCAGCAGGCCTCTTGATCCAAGACGGATATATGAATCTGCCAACCCGGCATGAGCAAGCGCGTACGTCGGATCTTTTTCGATCGCCTGTTCAAAGAATTGGAGGCCCTTGGCATAACCTTCCGCGCTTGCTCGGTTCGAGAAAAGGCGCCCTTTGCAATAAAGCTCGTATGCCTCGTCGCTATCAGTATAACGTTTCGCCAAGTGCGTCTTTTCCTCGACGGTCAGACGCGTTGACAGCACTCCAGCGACCCGTTCAGCGATAACGTCTTGCGCCCAAAAGATGCTGACGAATTGCTCGTCAAACCTATCGGTCCATATAGCCGAGCCATCACTGATGCGCAAGAGTCGCGCTGTAACTCGTATTCTTCCGTCGTCATCCCATTGAAAGCTTGTGTCAAGCACCGCGTCTACTTTAAGTTCGCGCCCGGCCGCGATCGGATCCTGGTCAATCGCAGCGTACTTACGAACAGAACTCAACGGCCGCACAACGAGTTGCTTGATGCTGCTGAGTTTGGCTATTAGGGTGTCGGCCATCCCCAGCTCGAGCGCCTCGTTGCGGCTGTCTGCGATGAGGGGCTTGAATGGAAGCACCGCAATTGATTTGACCGCTCGCGGATGAATGGGATTTGACTTGTTCCAGATCCAAACGTACGAGAGCGCGACCGCTACTCCGATTATCATCACGATAGCAACCAAGCTCCTTGTGCGTTGCCTCCACCTCAACGTTAGTCGGGCGGGTTCGCTCGGGATGATGGCCTTCTCTTGATCGGATAGCTCTCCTCCACCTTGCTTCTCTTCAACGCCTGTCATTTCTTCAGTGACGACTCTAATTGCTGAAGGCTCCTCTACGTCACGATCAACATCTTCATGTCGCACTTCCCTGACGCTTGCGATGAATCGGTAGCCGCGTCTCGGAACCGTCTCGATATACCGATGCGCATTTCGATCTTCGCCTAACGCCTTTCTTAGGTTGGCGATGTTGACTGTCAGGATGCCCTCTTCGATGAAAGTCTCTGGCCAGATTTTGTTTAGGAAATCATCCTTAGTCACTACGTGTCCGCTGTTTTCGACTAAGACCCGAAGCATCTCGAAGGCTTTGTGGGTTAAGGGTACACGCTCCCCGTCGTGCAGAAGCTGGCCCTCTTCCGTGTCTAGACGAAAGGCACCAAACTCGAAAAGAGGCTGCTGCTCCTGTGTGCTCATATTCCGTTTCGGAACTAATTAGGAACTACTTAAGGTCAGTTTAGAGACTTCCTACCGTCTCTCGAGTATGGTCCGCTCGCCAGGTGAGAAGGTGCTGATTGCAGGAACTCACGAAGCCCTAATGCCGCGCATTATAGGACTGTGCGTCACCACGAGCAATGCGGTGGTCAGCACTTGATCGCCGGTGCAGGCGACGAGTGACAAATAAACCGAACCGGAAATAAACCGAACCGGAAAAGTGCGACGACACTAGGTACTCGTTGGATTCGAATTCGGCCCTTACGACATAGCCTGCTCGGTCCGGTGGAAGGAGAAGGAAAATGCAAAGCATCCTCAATCATGGAAAAGACACCCGCCATCCGCTCAATCTCACATACATGCCAAAAGATCTGGTTCGATCAGGTCTTTCCGGCTGGCACTCGACGATCGACAAGCGCTTGCACATCGGACTCTGCTTAACTCTGACCTTGGCTGTCTGCGTTTTGTGGAGAAGCACTGTCAGGACGCAAGCAATGTCGTCTAGCGACACTTCCTTCTGGGGCATTACCGGTAACCTCAACGTGGCCCGAATATTTCACGCTGCGACGATCCTCCAGGATGGGAGGGTTCTGATCATTGGAGGATTCGGCGGCGGAGACTCGAATAGCGCAGAGCTGTACGACCCAGCCACCGGAATATGGACCAACATCGCCAGTTCAAACATGGTCCACTACTATCCCACGGCGACGTTACTGCCAAATGGTAAGGTCCTGGTTGTTAGCGACGATCAGGCCGGGCCACCCTTGCCTGTCCACGGTGGCGCTGAATTGTTTGACCCAGTCACAGGGACATGGAGTCTTACGGGTCGCCTCAATGATCAAACATTTCGCACCTTTCATACGGCGACACTGCTGTCCAATGGCAAGGTGTTGGTTGCCGGGGGAGCAAATGGGGACTTCTTCTTCACCGCTACGAAGAACGCAGAGCTATACGATCCGGCCACGGGGATATGGACCACCACAGGCAACCTCAATATTCCCCGCGCTCTTCACACGGCGACGTTGCTACCGAATGGCAAGGTCCTCGTCGTGGGAGGAATAGATTGGGATGAAGGAGGCCCAATTTACGACAGCGCGGAACTCTACGATCCCGGTACTGGAATTTGGTCCGCCACCGGTAGTCTTTCCATAGCCCGCTGTGATCATACAGCGACGCTGCTCGCCAATGGTAAGGTCTTAGTCACTGGCGGGCTTCTACTCAAGGGCGATTATTTCGTTAACAACAGCGCGGAGTTATATGACCCGAGCACAGGTAATTGGAGCACCACTGGCAGCCTCACCACGAGTCGTCATGCTCAGACTGCGACGCGGTTGCGAAATGGGCAGGTCCTCGTTGTAGGCGGCTCTAGTACAAACAACGCTTCAAACACCACTTTGAATACCGCAGAGTTGTACGACCCATCTACTGGAACATGGCGCCTCACTAGCAGCCTTAATAACGCACGCCAATGGCACACAGCAACGTTGTTAACAAACGGCCGTGTCCTTGTCGCAGGAGGGAATGGCTCTCTTAACACGGAGTTGTACGGTCCGACTTCCACTCCTCCTGTCGTTTCGCAAATCCAATTCAACGCGGCGAGTTACTCCGTGAGTGAAGGCGCAGGGAGATTGACTATGACAGTTACGCGGCCTGGCGATACTTCCGCCGCGGCCTCGGTGGATTACGAGACGACAGATACTGATACCTTCACCGTGGCGTGTAGTGACACGGTCAACAACCAAGGTGGGGCCTATGGGCGTTGCGACTATACAACCACAGTCGATACACTGAACTTCGCTGCGGGAGAGACTTCGAAGACGTTCACCATTCCGATAATCGATGATGCCATTGCCGAGGGGAATGAGACTTTCACCGTTACCTTGAACAATGCCATCGGCGCGACTTTGGGAGCGCCTGCAACAGCCTCGGTGAGCATCAACGATAACGAGACAGTGAATGGAGCGAATCCCATCTTCACAACATCGTTCTTCGTACGCCAGCAGTATCTCGATTTCCTTTCACGAGAGCCCGAAGCGGGTGAGCCGTGGTCTGGAGTGCTCAACAATTGTCCGGACGTCAACAATAATCCGACGTGTGATCGTCTCACCGTATCGGCAGCATTCTTCGGCTCGCAGGAGTTTCAGCTCAAGGGCTATTTTATCTACCGCTTCTACAAGCTGGGATTCAATCGACTGCCAGTCTATACGGAAATCGTCAGAGACATGCGTGCAGTAACGGGTCAGACTCCCGTCGAGGTGTTTCAGAAGAAGGCTGCCTTTAGCAAGGCGTTTGTGGGGCGGGAGGAGTTTGCCAATACGTACGGAGCGATGACTAATGCAGAGTTTGTGTCGGCTTTGATGCGACGCTATAGCCTTACCCAGATCACTACAGCGGACCCGGCGCAGCCTGATAGCACAAACAAAGTGACGTTAACGACGGCCGATCTAACGAATCAGATCAACGCCTCTACTTTGACGCGCGCACAAGTGCTGCGAGCGATAGCGGATTCAGACCAGGTATTGAATGCGGAGTTCAATCAGGCGTTTGTGGCCATCCAGTATTACAGTTATTTGCGGCGTGCGCCTGAGCCGGCGGGATTCAATTTGTGGCTCAACTACCTGAACGCTAATCCGACCGACTTCCGCACGATGGTCAACGGTTTCATGAACTCGACTGAATATCGATTGAGGTTCGGGTCTCCCTAAGTCACTGATGAAACGCGATCAGTGGGTAAGCGATCTAGGTTTCAGTCGCGAAGAGGCAGGCGCACGTGTTGCTGGCAGTTGCGGATGGTCCGTGAAGAATGCCGATTTCAGCGGAAGCGTTTGTGCTCATGCAGTACTTCGGCTAGCTTGGCAGCCGCCACAGCACATGATGTCAAAGGTACCATGTGGGAAAATTGTGGGCAGGATTTACAGAGACTCAGCTCCTCAGGCGTATACAGGCGCACTTCCTGACGGCTGCAACTCGTAGCAAATGTTAATGGTTGTGTACACGCAGCACTAGGCGCACACCTTCATGGGCGGGTTCGAGTCCCGTCGCCCGCTCCAATTCAACCAGCTAACCTCTTCTGTTCCAATGCTTTGCACGTTCAGAGATTGTTCGTTCTCGCAAACTTGTGGGGAAATTGTGGGGACGTTTTTCCGCACACCCCTTCGTTGAACTGCAGGTTCATCTATGGGATTGATCTTGACACTGCTCGCTCAGGCACAGACGCCGCAGACAATCCTTGAAGATTATCCTGACCTTGAGTCGGAAGAACGCACGTGCCTTGCATGCGCTCACGCAGTCATCGCAAACCACAAATTTGGTTCAGTTTATGTTGTTGGCTTATGAAGGCTGTGATGGACCATTGCGCTGGATGGCTCAACCCGGTTAGTCAAGCCCCATACGTTTGACGACATCCCTGAAGCGAGTTTCGGAGCGAAGATTGTCTAGGCTAGGATCGACCTTTATCCAGATCAAACGCGTCGATCGATCCTCATAAGCTTTTTCCAAAGTGCCCGATGATCCGTGGCGCTAGGGCAGCGCCCTTATGCGGAGTTCGCAGCCTTTAAAAACTCATGACTTAAATCCGACGCGTAGCAGCATATCTTGAAAGCGCGGGTCGTCGCGGAGCTTGTCGTAGATTGGATTGTTCTTGACTTGACCCAACACGAAACCGCTCCGTTCCTGAGCAGCTTTATTGAGCCAGGCGAAGGCTTGCTCTTTGTCCCCCAAGAGTGTGTAGGCGGTCACGTATTCCCCCGTACTCGCCGTGCTTCATCCTTTCGTTCAATTTTGCAAGCTGCTCCTGTGCCAGAGCGCGGACGGCTGCCTCGAACCCCGAAGCGGCATAGGTGCGTTCGAGGTCAACTGCCTGCTGAAAATAGTCACGGCTCTTTTCATAACCCGGCGCAAGGCCCTTGTTCCAGTAAAACAGTCCCCTTAAGTAAGCCTGATACGCTTCGGTGTTTTCCGTGCCCCTCTTGCTCAGTCGTTGTTGTTCGGTAGTCGTCAACCGCAACCGCAACT
>WNFK01106039.1_pt2 | contig 10600 bp, 11 predicted proteins | sample 5400281 | NCBI WGS metagenome assembly WNFK01 (sample SAMN13153350, study PRJNA577476) | soil metagenome | isolation source: 20 cm soil on Douglas fir-dominated hillslope | place: USA:California | collected 2013-09-17
CGGGAAGCTCCATGCCCGGGGGGATCTCCCGCCCGCTGTTGAACTTGGCTGAGCGCGGCGGCCCGGGTGCACCGCATACCGTGCTCGCGGCGGCGATGAAGATCGCCGAAGCGCGGGCGTGAGGGGATACGGAATAGCGGCCCCCCTCCTCAAGATCGTTCCTGGAGCCACTGCGGGCCTCGATGCCACGGCAATCAGCTGAGCTTGGTCGTACCGGATTGCGAGCAGGAGCGGGGTGTATCCGTCGCCGTCCGATCCACGATGTCCTCTTTGATGCGGGGGCGCGTTTGAGGCCGTGGGACCGACAGATCCTCCACGCCCCAAGCATCGCCGGAGCCCCGCTGGTCACCAAGTACCTCTTGGATCGCGGGGCCGATCCGATCTGCTTCTGTTGCTCCGTCGTGATTCTATCCTGGCGACCAAGCAGCAGGAGCGTCCCGACGCTCGCCAGAGCGCTCAAGCCTCGGCCGCCGTGGCGCTCGTTCGGGTCCGCACCCGCTTGGAGATCGCGGCGGATTCACTCTATATCGGCTTGAAGGAGAGCGTCGCTGAAACGAGACTTCTGCGCCAGGACAGGTCCGGCCAGGGCGCAGAGCACGAGAAAAGTAAGGGCCGCACCACACGCACGACACCAAGGGCGGGCGATCACAATGACTCCCTCGGCCGGAGAAGTGGTGTCAGTGCCGCTCCGGGTTGGCTCACCCACATGGCAGCGAGGAGCATACGCCAGCCCATGGGCGTCCGCCATGTGGGCGGCGGGATACAGGGCCTAGTGTCCGTCCGCTTCGCCCCTCACGTCCCGAGTCTTGGCGCAGGCCCCGCAAAGGGACTCGCTAGCTCGTCCGCGGTCGTGCCCGCGCTCCAGCGGCGGCGGGAGTGTTAGGCGCGGGGCCGCACCGTGTCAACGCGCGCAGGAGGGCTCTTGACTTCGGCGAGGGCTCGGCGTCTCCTTGGGGCGACGGGGGCTGAGGCGCCCGTTCCCGTCGTGACAGAAACCCCAGCGGAGTTGCCTATGGAACAGACGCCACCCGGCTCGCCAGGCGCGCCGTCGGATCCGAGGATCTGATGGCGCGCGCGAAGTAACGCCGCAGGACAAAGAACCCGGCTAACGCCGGGAGGGACGCAGCCACGGCTCGCGTCCAGCGACGACAGCGCGGCGGACGGAGCACCGGTCCCGTCCGCCGCGCCTTGCTTGCGGCGATGTCCGGGCCCGTTGCCCTCCGCCTCCTCGACGGCCTCGTCGTCCTCGACTTCACGCGCGTCCTCGCCGGGCCGTACTGCACGCGCCTCCTCGCCGACCTCGGCGCGCGCGTCATCAAGATCGAGCGGCTGTGCCGTCGGCTCCTGAACGGTCCGCGTCCGGGTCTGGCACCCCGCGGGTAGAGGCCGAGTGATGACGGGGTGGACGGCGCGAGCGGGAAGGTCTCTGTGACCGCCCCGCAGGTGTCGCAAGTCCGGTAGCTGTGGGTCCGGGGGCTGTAGGGGACCCAGGCCGTCACGCACTGGCACGTGGGGCAGTGGGGCGGCTCGTCGGAGAGCGGCCCGCTTCGGGCGGGTCACGGCGTCACGCGTGTACCGGGACGCCCCCGCACACGTCGCACCCGACCACCCGGCGCGCCCGCTCCGCACTTCCCGCACGCTGTCGCCGACGGCGGGCGCCGCACGTTCCGCGCCACGCGGGCGCGGCCGAGCTCGACTGCCACGAACTCGACCGCATCACCGGCGGCCAAGCCGGGCACGAGCGCCGACAATCGAGCGTGGAACACCCGACCGTCCAGGGAGAGTATCCGCACCAACCCGAACGCGCTGTCGACCGCGAGAATCCGGCCGCCCTGCACCCTCACGGCGCGCGCCTCACCGAGGGCCACGCCACGGAGGAGGGGAAGCCCACGGCCTGCACGCTATGCCTCGTGCAAGCCGCCTCGGAGGGGCGGCTCTCCGAGCACGCGGGAGTGCGCGTGGGGCGATGGGTGATGGGGTCACCTACTCCGCCCCGGCATGAACTCGGCGACCTTGTAGGTCGGCGTGCCGAGGTGCCCTTGGGCGCGGGCGTCTGCAAACACGCGCGCCGTCTCGGCTGCTCCGCGGCCCGGTCGTCGGCGCGCTGCTGCGCGACCCGGCGCGCGACCACCTCGGGCCGGTGGTCAACGTGGATGCCGCTCCTGTTCATCGAATCGACGAGCTGCTCGCGGGTGGCGTGCAGCTCGGCCAAGTCGCGCTCCGCGTCCGCGAGGCGCACGGCGAGCTCCGGGGTCGGCAAGTCGCCGCACAGCGACGACAGGGCGAGGATCGCCGCGCGGCCCTTCGCCTTCTCCCCCTGACGGTCGAAGAAACACTCACGGTCGCCCGGAAGCACGCCGGGCAAGCGGTTGGATGCGGTCGAGGCCAGAAATGCCGACAAGCCAATCTGAGACACCACCTCGGGGATGAAGGGGACCAGGGAGTAGCCCATGAAGCTCCCCCACCTGGACCCGGAACAACATCGCCACCGTGGAGTGCTGGTGCGGCGGCTAGACGATCATTTCGACAACTGGCGCCACCGAGGTCAGTCCAGCGCGCGGCATCGGCACGCGGTGCGGGAACTTCATGCTCTACCCGAACGACGTGGGGAAGGCGCGGCGGCCTATCAAGCTGATCTCCTTGGAAACGGAGAGCAGCCTCGCCGTGGTGGAGTGCTCCTGCGGAGGTCGAGCCCTCATCATGACCAAGGACGTGACGGAAGCTGCGCCCTGTACAGCGACCTGCCCCGTGTGCCGCCAGACCTTCGACTACCCGAACGACCGAGAGAAGTAACGGCGTCACGTTCTGCAATGCCGTATTTGCAGACGCTCGCGAATTTTCCTCGACGGCTCTAGCGCTCGGGCCAGACGGTACGCGAGAATGGCCATACGGAGGAACCACGATGATCCGCCTCGGACTGACCATCGTTCGCTGGCTCGCGATTCAACTGGCCCTCCTCCTCTTCGCCTTCGGCGCGTGGTGGTTCTGGTCGGTGCGGAAATGACGACGCCCGGGCGCGCACGGCAAACACGCCCCCTGGTCCAGGTCTTCCGAGAATGGCGACTCCACGAGACCGCGGGACGGTCGGCGGCCGATCTTCCACCGGAGTGTCAGCCGCCAGCGGCGGAGGGGGTGGATCGCCTCCTTGCCGGCGTTGAAATTGCCCTCCGCTGGCGAGCGCCCCTCATCGCGCTCATCCTCAATCAGGGCCGTGAATCCATGCCGGGTATGCAACGCGTCGAGCGTCCTGAAGACCCGGCCCCCATCCGAGGAGGTGCGCCCGCCGGAGACGAAGACCCTCATGGGGCGATGAATGCGAGCAGCACCACCATGACCAGCCACGACACGCGATCACCACATACCCCCATGTTCCCCGGAGAACGCGCGTGGAGACGGAAGCGAAGGAGAGTCAACCTCATTACGATTGTCGCGGGAGTCGCTGCATTTAATACCGTCGCGAGCGTGGTCGCGGGCGGGCCGAACTGGTGGACGCGCGCGTGGGCCGTCGCGCTCGTGGTTGTGTTGCTGCTGCTGCTCGTCAAGATGGTGCGCGCGTAACGTGTCGGCGACTTCCTCGAAGGATGAATCATTCGTGGTTCCCCATCAACGCGGCCCCTCAAGCAGCGTCGCGCAAGTACGAGTGTCGCTGGCGCTGATTCCGGCGTATCGGACAACGAATCAAGGGGTCCGTGAGCGAGACTCGTTGGCGGTGTGGTAGATTCGCGGGGGCTTCCATGACTGGACTCTGGCGATGGATCACCGAGAATAAGGACGCCCTCACGGCTGTTGGGACCATGGCCGGAGCCGTAGTTACACTTGCGGTGGTTGTGGTCGCTGCCATCTACGCGGTTTTCACACGGCGGTTGGTCGGCGCTGCCCGGACACAAGCAGAAGCGAGCCTCAAGCAAGCCCAAGTCACGCAACGGATGTTTGAAGCCTCGCATCGCCCCTACCTCAATGTGCAACCGAGCCGAATGTTGTTCCTCGGCCGGGAGAACTTCGTTTTCGCGTTCAGCCTGAGGAACCGTGGCTCCCTCCCTGCTGCGCTCGTCGGGTGGCACGCTACGCTCAGCCGGAATGGCGAAACCGTCGCCGAGTGGCGACGGGATGAGACTGACGCCGGGGCCACAATCTTTCCCGGGTATAGTCATGAGATTGAGTTTCAATTGGGGAGTGGGAGCGGGGTCGTGGAGCCGCCGCCAAGCTCGCTAGAGATCGAGGTCGTCGTTGAATACAGAGGCGTGCCTGAGTCTCACTACACGACCCGGTTCTCGGCGGACACGCGCGCGGGCAGTTGGGGGGCGCGGTCTCTAGATGTCCAGTGAGTGACGCGGGAACCTGCTACCACGTTGCTACCGACCGGAGAGAAACGAGGCCACACTGAGCCGCGCATTGTTCAGTGCTCGGGCCCGGAGTCTTGCGTGCTTACGTCGTTGCTGTTCCTCTCCGTTCCCTCGGGGTCGCCGCTTTTAATCAGGGGGTCGGTGGTTCGATCCCACCACGGCTCACCGCGCCTCACTTGGCCTTCGGTGCTCGCGGATCCACAGTGTCGGGGAAGCAGACAAATAGCACTTCCTTCTCCTTGCCGTCTCGCAGGGCCCTGGCCTCGGAGCGGCCCGCCGCTTCTTCGCACTGAATCTGATTGTCAAAGGACCCCAGCGGCGCCTTCGCGCCGCTCTTCCACGAGTCCCACAGCACCCACGCGCAGTCGGCGTGGGCCGGCGGGGCGAAGGCGAGCAGACAGCAGAACGTGACAACTACGCCGGTCACTGGGCGGGTCATGGAGGTTCGCTCCTTTGCATGGGGGTCCTTCGAGCGGCCAAATATCCACGAGAGGAATGCCATTCCGCGCCACCGACCGGCTCAGGCCAGGACGGGCTCCACGAGGGCCGGGCCGTCGTTGCCGGGCGACGAGACGAGGGGCGAGACCGGGTAGGCCTCCATCCGATCGGCCGGGTACGGGCCCAAGAGGGGCAGGAGATCCCGCGCGTCGACGAGCCGGCGGTCCAGCCAGCGCGCCTCCGCTTCGGGGTCGAGGATCGCCGGCATGCGGTCGTGGAGGCGCGCGGCCAGCTCATTGGGCGCGGTGGTGACGATGGTACAGGTGGCGGGCACGCCGGCGTCGGGATGGGGCGCGGTGTAGAGGCCGGCGAACGCGAAGAGGCCGCCGCCGCGGAGGCGCAGATACCAGGGCTGCTTGCGCTTCTGGCCGGGAACGGCCTGCCACTCGTAGAAGCCGTCCGCCGGCACGAGGCAGCGCGCATACTTGAGCGCGTCGCGGAACATGGGACTGGTGGCCAGCGTCTCGGCGCGGGCATTGATGGGCGCCACCTTGCCGTCGCGTGTCCAGTGCGGCCGCAGCCCCCAGCGCGCCCGCAGGTGCCGGCGCCGCCCCTCCGTCGCCACGATGATGGGCACGGCCTGGGAGGGCGAGACGTTGTAGCGGGAGATCAGCTCCTCGTTGTCAGCCTCCTCCACCTCGATGCCGAACCGCCGGGCCAACTCCTCGAAGGCCGCCGTCTCCGTGTAGCGCCCGCACATGGCGTCAGGACGGGCGAGGGCGAAGGAGACGCGTGCGCTTGGCGAGGAGGCGGACGGTGACGTAGAAGACGAGGCCGATGGCGGCGGTCACCGTCCACACGGGGTCGAGGTCGAACGCGCCCGTCTCGTGGAGGTCCTCGGCCACGTCGAGAAGGAAGGGGAGGACGAGCACGAGGGTGAGCCCGTGGTACTCGCGTCGCAGAGCCTCGCGCCAGCGCCAGGGCCGCGCGGCGGGGACGAAGCGGCCAAACGCCGGCCAGAGCCGGGGCACGCGCTCAGCCCACTCTTCCCACATGCGACCGAAGCGCGCGCGGAGAAAGTCCTCCTCGCGCCAGGCGATCAGCGAGTAGTACAGGAGCGTCAGCGCCGCGACGGCGGGCGGGAGGAGCCAGGTGTGCGAAAACAGCGCCAGCCCCATGACGATGATGCCGTTGGCGAGGTAGAGCGGGTGGCGGATGAGGGAATAGGGGCCCGTCGTGTTCAAGGACTCGGCCTTCTGCTTCCGCGTATTGCGTCCGGACGTGCCATGCGCGGCCACGCCCACCGTCCAGATCCGGAGCGCCATACCGGCCAGTGAGAGGCCCACGCAGCACGCTTCCCAGGCGAGGTCGGCCGCCTCGGTGCCGAAGGGATAGGGCGCGCGCAGGATGGACAAGCTGACGAGGGGCAGAAGGCCGAGGGGGAGATAGCTTCGCCAGCGGAAGAGCGCGTCACCGACGCTCAGCATCCAGCGAGACTGCGGCGCGCGGACTTCAGCCATACGAGAGAAGCATCGCACAGGGAGTACCGCCCCTCAAGGGCGGCTCAGCGATTGCGGAGCAGCTCGGCGATGCGCTCTTGCAGGAGCTCAGCGGCTGACTTGGCCGGCTTGTCCGACGGCGCGGGCGCGGCGGGGCTGGGCTGGACTGGGGCGGACGCAGCGGCCATCGGTGCGGCGGGTGCCGGCTCGCTCCTCGGAGGCACGCTCCTCGCCGGTTCCACGCGCGCCGGCTCGCTCTTCGGCGGCTCCACGCGCGCCGGCTCGCTCCTCGCCGGTTCCACGCGCGCCGGCTCGCTCCTCGGCGGCTCCACGCGCGCGGGCGCCACCTTCACCGCGGGGGCCGTCGGCGCCGGGCCGAATTTCGCAACCTTCGTCAGCGCCGGCACCGGCAAGGAGCTGAGCGCCGCGCGCAGGGGCTCGGCAGCCAAGGGCCGCGCGAAGAGATAGCCCTGGCCGCGATCGCAGCCGAGGTGCTGGAGCTGGCTGAGCTGGGCATCGGTCTCGATGCCCTCGGCCGTGACGGAGAGGTTGAGGCTCTTCGCCACGCTGATCACCGCGCGCACGATGGCGGTGTCCTGCGCGTTCAGGTCCACGCCCTGGACGAAGGAGCGGTCGATCTTGAGGGTGTCCACCGGGAAGCGCTTGAGGTAGCCCAGCGACGAGTAGCCGGTGCCGAAATCGTCGATGGCGAGCTGGACGCCGAGCGCCTTGAGCGCGTGCAGCGTCTCGAGCGTGGACGGCGCGTCCTGCATCACCACCGTCTCGGTGATCTCGAGCTTGAGGCAGGCCGGATCCAGATGGCTCTCCGCCACCGCGTGCTCCACCGCCCTGACGAGGCCGGGGTCCTGGAGCTGCCGCGCGGAGAGGTTGACGCTCATGGTGAGCGGCGGCTGGTGCGGGAACTGGGCCGTCCACTCCTCGAGCTGGCGGCAGGCCTCGCCGAGCACCCAGGTGCCCACGGGGACGATGAGCCCCGTCTCTTCCATCAGCGAGATGAACTCCTCGGGCTGGAGTAGCCCGCGTTCGCGGTGCTGCCAGCGCACGAGGGCTTCCACCTCGATCATGCGGCCGCTGCCCAGGTGCACCACCGGCTGGTAGTGGAGAACGAACTCGCCGCGGGTCAGCGCACCCCGGAGGTCGAGCTCGAGCTCGAACCGGTTGATGGCGGGCGCGCTGGTGGCGGGGTCGAAGACCTCGAAGCGGTTCTTGCCTTTGCCCTTGGCGCGGTACATGGCGAGGTCCGCGTCGCGCAGCAGCTCCTCCGGCGTGACCGGCCGCCGGATGTTCAGCGCCACCCCCACGCTCATGGTCACGAACACCTCGCGTCCCTCGAGCAGGAACGGCTTCTCCAGGGACTCCGTCACGCGCTGGGCCACGCTGGTGGCACCCTCGGTGCTGTCGAGGTCCTCGAGGAGAATCGCGAACTCGTCGCCCCCCAGGCGGGCCACCGTGTCCTCGGGTCGGACGCAGTCGAGGAGCCGTGCGCTCGACTCGACCAGCACCCGGTCGCCCATCCCGTGTCCGAGGCTGTCGTTGACCACCTTGAACCGGTCGAGGTCCAGGAACAGCACCGCCACGTGCTGCACGCGTCGCTCGGTCCGGGCCAGCGCGTGCGCCAGGCGGTCCATGAACAGCGCGCGGTTGGGCAGGCCGGTGAGGGCATCCTGGAAGGCCTGGCGGGTGAGCTGGTCGAGCTGCCTCGGGAAGTTGTTGATCTCCTGCGACTGCTGCTCGATGGCGCCCGGCTTGGCCCCGGTCACCACCTGCGCCGCGCGGCTCAGCGCGCTGGCGATGTCGTAGATGATGAAGCCGCCGCCCGCCATGAGCAGGGCCATGAAGATGAGCATGACGGAGACGGCCAAGAGATCCTGCGAATGCTGGGCGGGGTCCAGCAGGGGCATGATGTACGTGTAGAAGACGTAGGACAGGATGAGGAGCGGGATGAGAGAGGACAGGGCCAGCGCCAGGCCCATCTTCTGGCGGACCCGCTTCCCGCTGAAGGCGACTTCCCGCTTGATGTCGTTGCTGCCCATGAGCTAGGTAGAAACCCCTGGGGGAAGTATGGAGCAACCAGGGTGCCAGACCCCGGCAATTCCCACCTTTGCAGAAAAACCAATAGGTTAAGCGACGATCCAGCGGCTACAACTTCGGGGGGGCCCCTCCCGACGGGTAAGAACGCTACAAATTACGGCCTCCCCTGGGCGCTCCGTGTCACGAATCGCGTATACTCCCGGGTAAGCCAATCTTAGCCCCCAGCGTCCTTGCCCAAGAGAGGAGCCATCCATGAGGGAAGCTGTCGTCGTCGCCAGCTCGCGCACCCCGCTCGCAAAATCCTTCCGCGGATCGTTCAACCTGACCCGGCCGGACGATCTCGCCGCACACTGTATCAAGGATGTGCTCGGCAAGGCGCCCCGTCTCGATCCCAAAGAAATCGAGGACGTCATCCTGGGCTGCGGCCAGCCCCACGGCGCCCAGGGCCATAACATCGCTCGGGTGGCGGCCCTGCGGGCTGGGCTCGCCTCGTCGGTGGCGGGCACGACCGTGAACCGGTTCTGCTCGTCGGGGCTCCAGGCCATCGCCATGGCCGCGCATCACATCATGAACGACGGCGCGGAGGCCGCGATCGGGGGTGGGGTGGAGAGCATCACCATGCTCAAGCGCGACGCCGATCCCAATCCGTGGGTGAAGGAGCACTGGCCCGGCACCTACATGGTGATGGGCGAGACGGCGGAAGTGGTGGCCAAGCGCTACAAGATCGGCCGCGAGGCGCAGGACCAGTACTCGCTGGAGAGCCAGAAGCGGACGGCACGGGCCCAGCAGGAGGGCTTCTTCAAGGAAGAGCTGGCCCCCATGCAGGTGGTGCGCGGCGTGCTCGACAAGAAGACGGGTGAGATCGCGAGCAAGGAGGACTACTACGTCGACAAGGACGAGTGCAACCGGGCCGACACCACGCTGGACGGCCTGCTGGCGCTGCCGCCGGTCTTCGACAAGACGAGCGGGCAGGGGACGGTGACGGCGGGCAATTCCTCCCAGCTCTCCGACGGCGCCTCCGCCACGCTCCTGATGTCCATGGATCGCGCCAAGGCCCTCGGCGTGACCCCCAAGCTCATCTTCCGCGGCTTCGCGGTGGCGGGCTGCGACCCGGACGAGATGGGTGTGGGGCCGGTGTTCGCGGTGCCGAAGCTCCTCCAGCGCCACGGCCTCAAGGTGTCGGACATCGACGTGTGGGAGCTCAACGAGGCCTTCGCGGTCCAGGTGCTCTACTGCCGGGACCGGCTCGGCATCGATCCCGCCAAGCTCAACGCCAACGGCGGCTCGGTGTCCATCGGCCACCCCTTCGGCATGACCGGTTCGCGCATGGTGGGCACGCTCGCCAACGAGATGCTCCGCCGCAAGGCGAAGTACGGCGTGGTGACGATGTGCGTGGGCGGCGGGCAGGGGGCGGCGGGGCTCTTCGAGGCCTGCGTCTAGACTTTTCCAGCGGCGACAAGACTGCGAACCGGGGTCTCGGGCGTCACGCCCGGGGCCCCGGGTTGTTTTCGTCGCCGCTCCTCAGCCGAAGTAGCGCGTGAGGTATGCGTTGAGCGACGCGGGGTCGTTCCCGCGCGTGCGCGCCGTCACCAGCCAGGACTCGCCGTCGAAGTGAGCGTGTGACCACACCTCGTTGAAGATCTGGATCCGGTCCATCGGCTTGAGCGGGTGCGTGTAGAAGCGGATGGGCGAATTGGCGGGAACATGGGTCCAGGCATGATGGACCAGCACCCGCTCGTAGGCGTGTACGCCCTCGTTGACGGGTTCCGTCGCCTTGCCGCGATCGTTGCCGTCGGAGCGTCGGTGACTCGTGAAATTCAGGCTGAGCTTCATCGCTGGTCTCCTCGGCCGCCTAGATAGCAAGCTCCGCGCCAGCGAATCTTCAGCAATTAAATCAGTTGGTTGTGCCGCCGGAGGCGATTCGACGTCTACAAAAACGAGGGCTCGCAAACGGTGGCCCTCGGATTTCGAGCCCGGGGACGGCGGCCTATTCCTCCACGCAGCAGCTGGCCCCTGTCCCGTCCACCGAGCTCATGCTCGGCGCTTCGTTCGTCACGACTGCGCCGGCGCAGCCCAGCACCGCCATCATCGAGTCGAGCCTGGGCGTGGCGCGCCGGCTCCGGCTCAAGTCGGTGGCGCTCGGTGCGGACTGGCGGTGGGTGTGGAGCGGCGGGCTCGCGGAGTCCGGTCCCACGTCGGTTGTCAGCTTCTGGCGCCTCTGCTACGATGCGGACGTCTCAACCGTCGCGACGCGAGCACGACCCCGTC
>WNFK01010328.1_pt1 | contig 10599 bp, 9 predicted proteins | sample 5400281 | NCBI WGS metagenome assembly WNFK01 (sample SAMN13153350, study PRJNA577476) | soil metagenome | isolation source: 20 cm soil on Douglas fir-dominated hillslope | place: USA:California | collected 2013-09-17
CTTCGATCGCTCGATCAATCCCTATCGCGGCTGCGAGCATGGCTGCATTTACTGCTTTGCGCGCCCCACGCACGCCTATCTTGGCCTCTCGCCCGGGCTGGATTTCGAAAGCAAGCTGTTGGTCAAGCCGGACGCCGCGAAGCTGTTGGAAGCCGAATTGAGGAAGCCCTCCTATCGGCCGCAAGTGATCGCAATGGGAACCAATACCGACCCCTATCAGCCCATCGAGCGCGATTGGCGGATCACGCGCTCGGTTCTGCAGGTGCTGTCGGATTTCAAGCACCCCGTCGGCATCGTTACCAAATCGGCGGCAATTGTGCGCGACATCGATATTCTCGGTCCAATGGCGGCCGAAGGCCTCGCCAAGGTGGCGCTCTCCGTCACCACGCTCGACAAGAAGCTCGCGCGTAGCATGGAACCGCGCGCTGCTACTCCGGCTAGACGACTGGAAGCGATGCGCGCGCTCGCCGATGCCGGCATTCCGGTTGGCGTCATGACGGCGCCGATCATTCCGGCGCTGAACGATGACGAAATGGAATCCATCCTTGCCGCGGCGGTAGAAGCCGGGGCTACGCAAGCGGGCTACACGCTGTTGCGCCTGCCGCTGGAGATCAAGGACCTGTTCCGGGAGTGGCTCGACGCAACGTGGGGAAAGCGCATGAGCGGCAGCGGTCCATACGCCAGAATGATCGCGCAGCGCTTTGCCATCGCGACGCGCCGCCTTGGTCTCAACCAAAATCGCATCCCGCTCGATACCGCAAAATTCCGCCTTCCGCCGCGCGCCGGCGACCAGCTCGCGCTTTCGCTCTAATTTCTTTAGGTACGACTCCTGTGAATTGATCGCAGCGGCTCTTGTCGCGGCCCCCTCGCCTCGCGCTATGACTGGCATGCGAGAGAGCGGGCACGAGGCATGCCGCATTACATTTTCGAAGCGCGGGTGGCGAAGACCGTCATAGGTCGGATCGCCGGCGTCGACGAAGCAGGCCGCGGACCACTTGCGGGGCCCGTTGTGGCGGCCGCAGTGATCCTGAATCGCAAGCGAATCCCAAAGGGCTTGAACGATTCCAAGCAAATGACCGCCGAAGCGCGCGAGGAAGCGTTCGTGCGCATAATGGCGGCGGCCATTGTCGGCGTCGGCGAAGCCAGCGTAGATGAAATCGACCTCGTCAACATCCGGCAAGCGACGCATTTGGCGATGGCGCGCGCGATTCGGGCTCTTAGCGAGGCGCCGGTCTTTGCCCTGGTCGACGGCAACGACGCTCCGGCCCTTCCCTGCCGCTGCGACACCCTTGTCGACGGCGACGCCCGTTCGGTCTCGATTGCCGCTGCTTCAATCATCGCCAAGGTGACCCGCGACCGCATGATGCGGGCTCTGCACGAGGAGCATCCCGGTTATGGCTGGTTCACCAACAAGGGCTACAGCACCGAGGAACATCTCGAAGCTTTGAACCGCCTTGGTCCGTGCCGGCATCACCGCAGAAGTTTTGCACCGGTCTACCAGATATTGTGTCCTGTGAATCCTAAGGACTCTCTTTTAGCCCTTTGATTCACTTTATCTATTGACCCGTGGACTCCGGTGAATCACGATCCGCCCAGGTAGAAGAATTGGGCGGGGGTCATGGTGGCGAAAAAATCGGAAAACGCGGCGGTTGAAATCGCCGACTGCATCATCGAAGGCGATTGCGTCGCCGCGATGAATGCGTTGCCGGCATGCTCGGCCGATCTCGTCTTTGCCGACCCGCCTTACAATCTTCAGCTCGAAGGCGACCTTCGCCGGCCCAACAATTCGAAGGTCGACGCCGTCGACGATGCTTGGGATCAGTTCGACAGCCTCGCCGAATACGATTATTTCACCCGCGAATGGCTTACCGCCGCCCGGCGCGTGCTCAAGGACAATGGCGCCATTTGGGTGATCGGCTCCTACCACAATATTTTCCGTGTCGGCGCGATCATGCAGGATCTCGGATTCTGGATGCTCAACGACGTGATCTGGCGCAAGACCAATCCGATGCCGAATTTTCGCGGCCGCCGTTTCACCAATGCGCATGAAACGCTGATCTGGGCGGCGAAATCGCGAGAGCAGAAGAGCTACACCTTCAATTACGAGGCGATGAAGCAGCTCAATGACGAGCTGCAGATGCGCTCGGACTGGCACCTGCCGATTTGCTCCGGCGGCGAGCGGCTGAAGGACGAGGACGGCGTGAAAGCGCATTCGACGCAGAAGCCCGAGGCGTTGCTCCACCGCGTGCTGTTGGCGTCGACCAATCGCGACGATATCGTGCTGGATCCATTTTTCGGCTCCGGTACGACCGGCGCGGTAGCGCGGCGGCTTGGCCGGCGCTTTATCGGCATCGAGCGGGATCCCGCATATGTGCGCCTCGCCAGAGCCCGCATCGAAACCGTCACGACCGCCGAAGAGGACGCGCTTGCGGTCACCCGGTCGAAGAAGTCCGAGCCACGGATTCCCTTCGGCACGCTGGTCGAGCGCGGCCTGCTGCAGCCCGGCGCCGTGCTGATGGGACTGGGCGGCCGTCACCGCGCCAAGGTGCGTGCCGACGGCACACTCGTCTGCGCCGACGCGTCCGGCTCGATCCATCGCATCGCGGCCCATGTCCAAGGGCTGGACGCCTGCAATGGCTGGACGTTCTGGCACTTCGAACACCGGGGAACGCTTATCCCGATTGATTGGCTGCGCCAGCAGGTACGCGCAGAGCTCAACTGAGCTTGAACAGCGGCACGTCCTCGTCGAGCGCATGGGCAAGCGCTTTCCGCATCACGGTGGGCAAGGCCGCGACAGCCAGGTCGGGAGCGCTAAGCCACATGCCCTCGCCGTTGGGACGGCGGCTGAAGTTGGCGACGTAAACTTCCATCTCCAATTCGAAATGCGTGAAGCCATGCCGCACGAGCCCTGGCTTTTTCAGCCAGTTGCCGGTGAAGGGCGCTTCTTCGAGGGCAGCAGCGCGCGGAGGAAACGCCGCGCCCCACTCCCCCAGCGGCGGCTGCAGCATGCCGCCCAGGAGGCCTTTCTCCGGCCGGCGGACGAGGTAGACCGCACCCGCGCGATCCACGGCGACAAAGGCAGCGCCGCGCTTCAAGGGGCGCGGCCGCTTGGCGGCTTTGTGGGGCAATGTCTCGGCTATACCGAGCTGTCGCGCCCGGCAGCCGGCCGAAAGCGGGCAATCGCCGCAGCGGGGCCGTTTTGACAGGCAGACGGCCGAGCCCAAATCCATCAAGGCTTGGGCGAAGTCTCCCGGCCGATTCTTGGGGACAAGCTTTGTGGCCAGTTCCGTGAGCTTGGGTTTGGCCTTGGGCAGTGCTTCCTCGATCGCAAAGAGCCTCGCGATGACGCGCTCGGCGTTCGCGTCCATGGCGGCAACGCGTTCGTCGAACGCGATCGCCGCGATCGCCGCCGCAGTGTAGGCGCCCACGCCGGGCAACTCGCGAAGGTCTCCCGCTGTTGTCGGAAAGACGCCGCCATGTTGCGTCGCCACCATCTGAGCCGCGCGCCAAAGATTGCGGGCGCGGGAATAGTAGCCGAGTCCGGCCCAGGCGGCGCAGACCTCATCGAGAGAGGCTCGAGCAAGATGCTTCACGTCCGGCCAGCGCTTCAGGAATGCCCGATAATAGGGCGTCACCGCTGCTACCGTGGTCTGCTGCAGCATGATTTCGGAGAGCCAGACGCGATAAGGATCGACCGCCTCGCCGGGCTTGGCGCGCCAGACGAGCTCGCGCCGGTTTGCGTCGTACCAAGCGAGCAACAGCTCCGCGGTGCTCGCCTTCTTCCTGGCGGTCCGGCTATGATGATTTCGCATGTTGCGAGCAGGCATGAATGAGCCAAAGCGCCAAAGGCAAGGATTCGCAAGCGGTTTTTCAATCCACTCCCGCCCGCCGCGGCCGCGCCCGCGCAGCCGGCCAGGATGCGCTCGGTCACGCATCGGCGGCGGTCGCCAAAGCCGGGTTTTCAGACCCGACGCTCGTTCTCAATTGGCGCGAGATTGCGGGCGTGGAACTCGCGCGCATCGCCCAGCCGGTCAGACTGAGCCAGGGACCGGATGGCGCGGTGCTGACGCTGCGCTGCGAAGCGGGCGCGACCGTTTTCCTGCAACATCAGACGCGCGCGGTGCTCGAACGGATCAACGGCTATTTGGGAGCCTCCCGCATTGCCCGGCTGAGGCTCGTTGCGGGCGAGCTCTCCCGCAGCGTCGAACCCGCAGATCATCCTGGCCGGAGCCCGACACGCAAAGCTGAAGAGCCTCTCACTTCAAGCGCCAGACTCCCACTTTCCGAGGCGCTTTCGAGGCTGGCGCGGTCCCGGAGCGGAAGCCGCCCCAAACGCGCCGATTGAACCAAAAGCCTCCCTCTGCCAAAACCATGTCCGGGACTCTCATTTGGAGCAGGCTCATGAACAGGAAATTCATTGCCGCTTTGGCCGCGGGCGCGTTCGCGCTTCTGCTTGCCGGTTGCGATTCGGGCGCCCTGCCCGCCAGCCTCGGCGGCGGCCAAGCCGTGGAGATCAAGCCGACCGATATGGTCCACGGCAAGCCCAACGCGCCGGTGACCATCATCGAATATGCGTCCATGACCTGTCCCCACTGCGCCGCCTTCCAGGCGCAGGTCGTTCCGCAACTCAAGAAGGACTACATCGACACCGGCAAGGTGAAACTCGTGTTCCGCGAATATCCGCTCGATGGAGCGGCTCGGATGGCATCGGCCGTAGCGCGCTGTTTTTCCGGCGAGCAGTATTTTTCTTTCATTGATCTTCTGTTCGCGAATCAGATGAACTGGATCAAGGATTTCGACGGCAACCAGCAGATCACCAAGGAGGACATCGTAGAAGGCTTGACCCAGATGGCGCGCCAAGCGGGCATGCCTCGAGAAAAAGTGACGGCCTGCGCCGACAGTCCGGAGAACCTCAAACTCGTAGATGGCAATTGGCAGGAGGGGCAGACTCGGTACAACGTCAACTCGACGCCGACTTTCATCATCAACGGAACGGCGCATGCGGGTGAAATTCCCTATGACGACTTGAAGAAGATTTTGGACCCGCTGGTCGGCAAATAAGCCGCCGAGCGGGAGTACAGGATAAACATTGAAGTTCTCCCGTCTCAGGCTCAACGGATTCAAATCCTTCGTCGATCCGACGGAACTCTTGATCGAGCCGGGGCTGTCGGGTGTTGTCGGCCCCAATGGCTGCGGCAAGTCCAATCTCTTGGAGGCGATGCGTTGGGTGATGGGCGAAAACCGCCCCACCTCCATGCGCGGCTCCGGCATGGACGACGTCATCTTCGGTGGCGCCGGCTCGCGGCCGATGCGCAACAACGCCGAAGTGACTCTCGTCATCGACAATTCCGACCGCGCCGCGCCCGCGCCTTACAATGAATTCGACGCCATCGAGATTTCGCGGCGCATCGAGCGCGAAGCAGGTTCGCTCTATCGCATCAACGGCCGCGAGGTGCGTCAGCGCGACGTGCAGATATTCTTCGCCGATGCCTCGACGGGTTCCGCTTCGCCGGCCCTGGTGCGCCAGGGGCAGATCGCCATCCTGATCAATCAGAAGCCGCTTGCGCGCCGCGCCATCCTTGAAGAGGCCGCCGGCATTTCCGGCCTGCACCAGCGCCGTCATGAGGCGGAGCTTCGGCTGAAGGCGGCGGAAGCCAATCTCGCGCGCCTCAACGACGTCATTGCCGAAGTCGAAACCCAGCTCCAAGGCTTGCGCCGCCAGGCGCGCCAAGCCTCGCGCTATCGCAATCTGTCGGGACTGATCCACAAGGCCGAAGCGCTGCTCTTCCTGTTGCGCTGGCGCGACCTCGAAGCGCTATCCGAGACCGCCTCCGATGCTTTGGCCGCCGCGACGGAAATCGTTGCCGAGCGCACGCAGCGCGCTGCCGAAGCCTCGACCGTTCAAGCCGAAGCGGCTTCCGCATTGCCACCTTTGCGCGAGACCGAAGCGCACAAGTCGGCGGCGCTGCAGCGGCTTTTACATGAACGCAACAGCCTCGACGCGGAAGAAGCGCGCGCGCGCGAAGAGGCGCAGCGGATTCGTCAGCGCATCGGACAGGCCGAGCAGGATCTCGCCCATGAACGCGCTCTGGAACAGGACGCGGGTTCCGCGCTCGGCGATCTCGCGGCGGAATCCGCCGAGCTGTCGGAAGCCAATGGCAACGCCGGAGCAGCACTTGCGGAAGCGGAGCAGCGCGCGGCGCTGATCGCGGAGGCACTCGTCGAGCGCGAGCGCACATTGGACCAGCTGACCGCCGAGCTCGCCCAATTGAACGCGACGCGCGCGAGCTACGAACGCGCCAAGAACGAAGGCGCCGACCAGGCAGACCATGCGGCGCGCGAACGTGAGCTGCTGAAGCCGCACGCCCGCGCCGAAGCCGAAACGCAAGAAGTGCCCGATCAAAGAGCGGCCGAGTCGAGAGTTGAAGCGGCGCGAGCAGCAGCAGCGCAGGCACGTGCGGCGATGGATGCAGCGGAAGCGCGCGTTAGCGGCGCAATCGTCGCCGAAGCGGTTGCGCGTACGCCCGTGGAGCGCTTGGAATCGGAAGTCCAGCGGCTGAGCGCGGAATCAAGGGCGCTGGCCAATCTCCTTCGGCCGGACAGCGATTTGTGGCCGCCTTTGGTCGATTCGCTGAAAGTGCAGCCCGGCTACGAATCCGCGCTTGCGGCCGCTTTGGGTGATGAGCTCAACGCTCCGCTCGACGAGGCTGCGCCCCATCATTGGCGCAATCTTGGTGCGCTCGATGCGATGCCCACGCTGCCGGCAGGAATTCCGCTGGCCAATTTCGTCGAAGCCCCGCCGGCGCTCGCGCGCCGCCTCGCCTTGACCGGTCTCGTAAGCACCGAAGAAGGCAGGCGCGCGCAGAAGGAATTGAAACCCGGCCAGCGTCTGGTTTCTCAGCGCGGCGACTTATGGCGTTGGGACGGTTATACCGCGTCGGCCGATGCTCCGAGCCAAGCGGCGCTGCGCTTGGAACAACGCAACAGCTTGGAAGCGCTTGAACGCGAGCTCGCCTCGGTCAAATCGGCGCGCGCCGAAGCGCAAGACGTCTATGCCGCCGCCCAAAGCGAAGCCGCGATGGCCAACGAGGCTGTTCGTTCGGCAACGCGCGACTTGCGCGAGCACGAAGCCGAGCTGATCGCCGCCCAGGAAGAAGCCGCGATTTCGGCGCGCGTGTCGGCGGAACGCGCGCAAAAGCTTGCCACTATCGAAGCCGAATTGAAGAGCCTCGATCAGACGCGACAACGCGCGTGGCTTGCGGCCCAGGCCGCGGTCAAAGCGTTGCAGGCTCTGCCCGATGCCGATGCTTTGGCGGCGAAGCTCTCGGCAGCCCGCAACGAAGCGGCCGATGCACGGACCAATGCCAGCGACGCGCGGGCTACGCTCGAGGCCATGCGGCGCGAAGTGCTTGCGCGCAGCCATCGCCTCTCCGCCATCGGCGACGATGTCGCGCGCTGGACCGGCCGGCGCGATGCCGCCGCGCGGCAAATTGCGGCGCTCGACGAGCGCATCGTCAACATGCAGCAGGAACTCGTCGCCCTCGAAGCGGTGCCGGCGGAGATCGACCGCCGCCGCGGGTCGCTGCTCGACGCCATCGGCGTTGCCGAGAGAGCGCGCAAAGACGCGGCCGATGCTCGCGCCGAAGCCGAAACGAGTCTCGCTGAAGCCGACAAGATTTCCAAAGCGGCGGATCACGATCTTTCCGAAGCGCGCGAGGAACGCGCCGGAGCCGAAGCGCGCGCGGAATCGGCTGCCGCCCGCTTGGCGGAGTTGAGCCACCGTATCCGCGAAGAATTGGACGCGGAGCCGAGCGAGCTTCCGGCGCGCGCGGAATTGAAGCCAGACGCGGAATTGCCGCCGCTCGATCATGCCGAGAAGCGCGTCGAGCGCTTGAAAGCCGAGCGCGAGCAATTGGGCGGCGTGAATTTGCGCGCCGAAGACGAAGCCGACGAGCAGGAGCAGCGGCTGCAGTCGCTGACCGCCGACCGCGACGACCTTGATGGCGCGATACAGCGGCTGCGGCGCGGCATCCAGACCTTGAATCGCGAAGGTCGAGAGCGCCTGCTGGAATCCTTCGGCAAGGTGAACGCAAATTTCGAACGGCTGTTCAAGGAACTGTTCCAGGGCGGCGAAGCGCGTCTCACGTTCACGGAATCCGAAGACCCGCTCGAAGCGGGGCTCGAAATTCTCGCCAAGCCGCCGGGAAAGAAGCTCACCATACTGTCGCTGCTATCGGGCGGCGAACAGGCGTTGACGGCGATCGCGCTGATCTTCGCCGTCTTCCTCGTAAACCCTGCGCCGATCTGCGTGCTCGACGAAGTGGACGCGCCGCTCGACGACGCCAATGTCGATCGCTTCTGCCGCCTCTTGGACGAGATGACCCGGCTCGCCGACACGCGCTATCTCATCATCACGCATCACGCGCTGACCATGTCGCGGATGGACCGGCTGTTCGGCGTGACCATGACCGAGCGCGGTGTCAGTCAGCTGGTCTCGGTCTCCCTGGCCGAAGCGGAACGCGTGATTGCCGCCGAATAATGGCGTCAATTCAAGGCTCGCGCTTGCTTGACAGGATGGGGGTCGCTTTCTATGGTCCGGCCCGCTTTCAAACCGAGTCACGAAAGTCCGCATCGCGCAGCTTGCGACGGCGAAGCAGTGGAGCCTTGAATCTTCCCTCTCCCGACCCTGGGGATCTGCGCGCTCTGGGCGAGCGCCTCGACGAAGTTCGTCGGCGCGAGCAGTCGCGTAAGGTCAAGCCGCCGTACACGCCATTGGGAATCGCGTCCCGCTTCGGAACGGAAATCCTTGCGGCGGTCATCGCCGGCGCGGCAATCGGATGGGGCCTCGACTGGGCGTTGGGTACGCGCCCGCTTTTCATCCTGGTGATGTTCATGTTCGGCGCAGCGGCGGGAATTCGCAACGTGATACTTGCGTCCAAGGAGATCAACGAGCGCATGATGAAGGACCTCGCCGGCAAGGAGATGCCTCCCGCCGTTGCGGACGACGAGGAGGATTAGCCCTTGGCCGCCAGTCCGATGGAACAGTTCGAGGTCGTGCCGTTGATCCCTATTCATCTCGGCGGCTACGACATCTCGTTCACCAACCAAGCGCTCTGGATGTGCATCGCAGTGGTGGCGGCATCGCTCTTCCTCACGCTCCCGGTCGCGCGCGGCCGCTTGGTGCCGACGCGCATGCAGTCGATGGCGGAGATGTCCTACCAGTTCGTCGCCGACATGCTCAACATGACGTCCGGCGAGGACGGCTTGGCGTTCTTTCCGTTCATCTTCACGATCTTCATGTTCATCCTGACGGCGAACTTCTTCGGTCTTATCCCCGGCTCCTTCACCGTCACCAGCCAGATCGCGGTGACGTTTGCGCTCACGATGCTCGTCATCCTGACGGTCATCGTCACGGGGTTTGCGCGCCACGGCCTCGGCTTCTTCAAGCTCTTCGTGCCCGACGCGCCGATTTACATTCTGCTCTTTCTGGTGCCGCTCGAGGTCATCTCGTTCTTGGCGCGGCCCATGAGCCTATCGATGCGTCTCTTCGCCAACATGCTCGCCGGACACACCATGCTGCAGGTGATGGCCGGCTTCGTGGTGGCGCTCGGCGGAGCCGGAGGGATTCTCTCGCTCGTTTCCGTGGCACCCATGCTGCTGATCGTCGGGCTCGGCGCGCTTGAAATCCTGGTCGCGTTCCTGCAGGCCTATGTGTTCGCGATCCTGTCTTGCATCTATCTCAACGAAGCGTTGCATCTGCACGAACACCATTGATCGCCGATTCGCGTCGCTGAACCCGGCGAAAAACCGCATCCACCCAGAGGGAGTTTTCACGACATGGACACCATTGAAGCCGCAAAATTCATCGGCGCCGGCCTCGCCACGATCGCCTTCGTCGGCTCGGGCATCGGCATCGGCATCGTCTTCGGCAATTACATTTCCGCGGCGCTGCGCAATCCGGGCGCCGCGCAGAGCCAGTTCACCAATCTTTACATCGGCTACGCGCTTTGCGAGCTGCAGGGCCTGTTCGGACTGCTGATCGCGCTGATCCTCATGTACACCTGATGGCCGCCGCCGAAACCACGACCGCCGGAACGGAAGCGCCCTCCTCCAAGGGTGGGTTCCCGCCGTTCAAGTCGGAAACCTACCCTGCGCAGCTCTTCTGGCTCGCGGTGACGTTTCTGTTTCTGTTCGTGGTGTTGTGGCGCGTCGCGGGTCCGCGCATCGCCGGCGTGATCGGGGAGCGGAAGGGCCGCATCGCCGGAGATCTGAGCAGCGCCGAGCGGCACCGCAAGGATTCGGAAGCAGCACTTGCCTCTTACCAATCGGCTCTCGCCGCGGGGCGCGAATCCGCTCGCGCTCTCATGGAAGACAATCGCAAACGAATGGCCGCGGAAGCCGACCGCGCCAAGGCGGTGGCGGACGCGCAAGCGCGCGAAGCTGCCGGCGCCGCCGAGGCACGCATTGGGGCGGTGCGCGAGGAGTCCAAGGGCGAGTTGAGCAAAGCGGCCGCGGACGTGGCCATCGCCATCGTTTCGCGCCTCACCGGCGATACCGTCTCGTCCGACGAAGCCGCGGCGGCGGTGCGTTCGGCGGCCG
>WNFK01214914.1_pt1 | contig 10599 bp, 8 predicted proteins | sample 5400281 | NCBI WGS metagenome assembly WNFK01 (sample SAMN13153350, study PRJNA577476) | soil metagenome | isolation source: 20 cm soil on Douglas fir-dominated hillslope | place: USA:California | collected 2013-09-17
AGGTGACGGGCAGGGCCGCCGAGGTTGCTCCGTATCAGGCTTATGTTCCGCTGCCCGCGAGGATCGGGGGCCGCGTCGACTTCGACCTCGCGGTGGCGCTGCCGCCGCTGGAAGAGGGACGGGCCACCGTGCGGGGCCGCGCGGGCGCATCGTCCCTCGACCTCCGTGATGGCGAGCGCACGGTGATGAGAGCGGAGCGCGTTCAGGCGACCGGGGTCGACATCGATTGGCCCGAACGCGTGGCCGTCCGCGACCTCTCCTTGCGGCAACCGTGGATCCTCCTCGAGCGGGATCAGCGCGGCGCCCTCGTCTTGGGTACGCTGCTCACCCCGCGCACGGCGAACGGGTCCGCGCCCAGCGGCGGCGCGGCCGTCCCCATCACGGTCGACCATCTCCGCGTCGAGGAAGGCGGCGTCCGCACGGTGGACCAGCGCGTGGCACCCCCCTTCGCGCTCGACACGCAACGCCTGACGGGGCGCGTGACCGGTCTCTCGACCGATCCCGCGGCCGGCCCCGCCCGCCTCGAGATGGCGGGGCGTGTCGCCGCCGACTCGAGCCTCACCGTCCGTGGCACCGTGGGCCCGCTGGGCGGCCCGCTCCGTCTGGACGTGAGCGCGGATCTCCGCGGGTTCGCGGTGCCGCGGACGAACCCGTACCTCGTGCACCAGGTGGCGTGGCAGGCACGGACGGGCTGGCTGACCACGAGCGTGCGCTGCCGGATCGACGGCGATGCCCTCGACGCGAAGACGGACATCCTGGTCAGTCAGCTCGAGGTGGCCCGGGCCGCCGATCACGACGAGGCGCAGGCGCGCATCGGCCTGCCGCTCGGCATGATCGTGGCCCTGATGAAGGATCGCCGCGGCGACATCCGGGTCTCGCTGCCCGTGGGCGGGCGGCTGAGCGATCCGCGCTTCGACGTGAGCGAGGCTCTCTGGAGCACGGTGCGATTCGAGGATCCAGCGGGTCGACGTGGACCCCATTCCCTTCGCGCCGGGGTCCGCCACGCTCGCGCCCAACGCCCAGGAGCAGGTGGCCAGGCTGGCGGCCTTTCTCGACCAGGTGCCCGCGGTGCGGCTGGCCCTGACCCCGGTGGTGTCATCGCAGGACCGCGCCGCGCTCGAGGAGAAGGCACCGGAACCGGCGGACGGTAAGGTCCGCGAGAAGAAGAAGATTGCGGACCTTGCCGACCTCGCCGCCCGGCGCCTCGAAGCGGTGCGAGACGGGATCAAGAAATCCGGCGTCGATGGCGGGCGGCTGCGAGTCGCCGCTGTCTCCGCGACGGAGAGCGCGGAGGGTCAGGTCAAGCTGGACCTGGTCGAGCCGGAGGACCCCGGCCCGCCGGGGCGGCCTGGCTTACTTCGGCGACTTCTGGGGCGGGCGGAGCCGGGCGACCGCCCCGGGCTGAACTGAGATGGCCGGCTCCATCCTCCGGGGGCTTTTCCTCGTCGGTCTGGTCGTCGCCGTGTGCGCCTGCGCCACCGTCGATCCCTGGCAGGATGCGCGCATCGAGAGTGAGGTGAAGGCCCGCCTGGTTGCCGAGAAGGACGCGAACCTCACCCGGGTCGGCGTGGTGAGCAGGCAAGCCGTCGTGTACCTGACCGGCGACGTCCCGTCGGCCGAGCAGAAGGCGCAGGCGGAGAGCGTGGCGAGGAACGTGGGAGGCGTCCGGCGCGTCGTGAACGCGCTCGAGGTGCGCGCCCCGCGGGCCGGCTCCTCGACCAGCTCCCGGTAGGGCGGCCCGGCGCTAGCAGGTTGCGCAAAACTCGCAGGCGGCTCAAAAAGGTCCAGATGCGAGGCGGCGCCCGACGGCCGCACGCGAGGCGTAGTCTCTCTACGTTGAGCGCGCGGCCGAGGGCGCCAACGAAGCAGATGGGCCTTTTTCAGCCGCCGGCTACGGCAGGAGCACGATCGGGCCCGTGGTTCGGCGGGCCTCGAGCTCGCGGTGCGCCTCCGCGGCGGCGGCGAGCGGGTAGCGGTGCCGCAGATCCACGCGGAGGATGCCGTCGCGGAGGGCGGCGAACACGCGACCCGCGATCTCGGCGAGGGCGGGGCGCTGAGCCGTGTAGTGGAAGAGGACGGGGCGGCTCAAGGTGGCCGACTTGGCGGTGAGCCGCTCCGCGGCGATCGCCTCCAGGGGGCCCGTGGCCTGGCCGTAGCTGACCCAGTGTCCGCAGAGCGCCAGCGCCTCCAGGTTCTCCTCCGCGGCGGCACGGCCGAGGCCGTCGTAGATCACATCGGCGCCGCGGCCGCCCGTGGCCTCCCGCACCGCGTGGGCGAAGCGATGGTCGCGTGTCACGATGGGCGCCTCGCAGCCGTATGCGCGCGCCCGGCGGGCCTTGTCCTCGGTGGAGACAGTGCCGATGACCCGCGCGCCCAGGGCCGTGGCCCACTGGCAGAGAAAGAGCCCCACCCCGCCGGCGGCGGCGTGCACGAGCACGGTGTCGCCGGCCCGGACCCGGTGGGTACGATGCAGCAGGTACTCGGCGGTCATGCCCTTGAGCATCACCGCGGCCGCCGTCTCGTCGTCGACATGGTCGGGAAGCACGACGACCTGGGCGGCGGCCATGGTCCGCACGCTCACATAGGCGCCGGGGGGCGGGCAGGCATAGGCCACGCGGTCGCCGGGGAGGAGATGCGTCACGCCTTCGCCGACGTCGATCACCTCGCCCGCCGCCTCCATACCGAGCGGCGCCGGCGGCTCGAGCATGCGGTAGTGCCCGGCGCGCACGTACACGTCGATGTAGTTGACGCCGACCGCGGTCTGGCGGATGCGCACCTCGCCGGGCCCGGGAGCAGGCGCGGAGAGCGGTCGATACTGCAGGACGTCGGGTCCGCCAAATCTGGAGACGATGATGCCGTGGGACACCAGATCGCCGGATGCGCCCGACGCATGCGCGAGCGATCCGGCGGCGCGCCGATCGAGGCCGCGACGGAGATAGGCCCGAAGGCCCTCGAAGCCGCCCTCGTAGACGCCGACGCCGACGCGTTGCTCGAACTCCTGCTCCCGGCCGCGCGGCACGTCGAAGGTGGACTGCCAGTGCCAGAAGGTGCGGTCGCCGTCGGTGACCCGCTTGAGCTGGACGGTGGCCACGTAGCGGCGCATGGGCAGGGTGGCGTCGAGGATGCAGTAGGTGGAGACGTGCTCCGGATCGGACAGCGCCAGGAGCTGCTCGCGGACGAGGTTGCCGTCCCGGAGGGTGAAGCGGCGCACGCAGCCCACCTGGTCCGGGGGATCGCCGCCCTCGATCTCGGACTCGCCGACGGCGGGATGCCACGCGGTATGGCTGTTGAAGTCGCGCAGGACCGCCCAGACGCGCTCGATGGGCGCGTCGATCACGGCGGAGCGGGTGACGCGAATCATGCGGCGCCGGCTACCGTCGGAACAAGCCCTTGAGCGCGTCCAGGCCCACTTGAAAGACGTCCTCGCCGACGGACTGCGCCAGCTCCCCTTCCCGCTCGGGGGCGCAGTCGAACTCCGCCCACCACTCGGCGAAGGTGCGGTTGCCGTCCGTCACCGGGGTGAGCTTGAGCGTGGACACGTAGTTCTCGACGCCCATGGGGCTCTCGAGGATGGAGTAGGTGCACTGGAAGTCGTAGTCGGAGAGCGTGAGGAGCTGCTCGCGGATGACCCCACCGTCCCTGAGGCGGAAATTCCGGATGCAGCCGATCTTGTCGGCGGCGAGGCCGCCCTCGATTCGGGATTCCGCCACGAACGGCGTCCACTTCGGCAGGCCGTTGAAGTCGCGACCTTGATCATATTGAGATGGGGGGGAGCGGCGCCGGATTGTTGAACCGATGGGGGCTACGCCCCCCTCGGACTCCCCCGGCCCCATGCCCCCCCACCGCATTGCTCATGGCTGTGTGGTTATTTCGCGGTTTGGTCACTCTTCGGGGGGGCCGTTTGGTGAGGGGGTAGAGGGGAGCGCGCTGGGGCTACGTTCGAGGAGGCCCCGGGCTGCCTTGCCCACGTCGCCGGCATCGACGCCGATCTCGCGCAGGAGCTGGTCCACCAGCGGGGCCTGGGCCCGGAAGCGGAGGGCCGAGTTGACCACGCTGTCCGCGAGCCCTGCCCCTTCGCGCCCGTCGCCGCGGCCCCCGCCCCCGCCGCCGAGCCCGTCCACCTGGAGGATCTTGATGCCCTCGATCCGCTCCATGGGCTTCACCGACTCGCGCACGATGCCCTCGAGCTTGTCGATCAAGCGGATGCGCATCGCCGAGAGTCGCGCGTCCGGCGACAGGAGATTGGCCGCCTCGTTCATGAGCCGCAGCCCCTCCGCCTCCACCTCGTTCCGGATGCGCGCGGCCATGGCCCGCACCTTCTCCGCATCGGCATGGGCCTCGGCTTCGGCGCGTACCGCCGCGCCCCGGTCGCCCGCGGCCGCCCGTTCCGCCTCGGCCCCGATCCGTACCCGGAGCGCGTCGCGCTCCGCCTCTTGCTCGGCGCCGATCAGATCGATGCGCTTGCGGCGCTCCGCCATCTCCGTCTCGCGCGCGGTGAAGACGCGCTCCTCCTCCGCCACCGCCTTGGCGCGGGCGAAGTCCGCGGCGCCTTGCGCCTCGGACTGGGCCTTCGACTGCTCGGCCACCGCGATGGCGCGCTGCTGCTCGGCCAGCTCGATGGCCTGCCGCCGCGCGATCTCGAGCTGCTGCACCTCGCGCTCCCGGGCAATGCGGTCTTCCTCGACCGAGCGTTCCGACGCGATGCGGGCGCGATCCACCGCCTCGCGGGCGGAGATCTGCGCGCGTTCCGCCTCCTGCTCCCGATCGGCGCGTTGCCGGGCCACGTCGGACCGCTGAGTGGCGCGCTGCACCTCGAGCTCCCGCTCCTGGGCCAGCCGGGCGTACTCGAGCTCGCGGTCGATGTCCAGGGCCTGGCGCTCGGTCTCGAGATTCTTGTTCCGCACCTGGATCATGGTGTCCTGCTCGATGTCGTTGCGAATCTTTTTCCGCCGCTCGATCTGATCGGTGAGCCGGGTGAGGCCCTCCGCGTCGAAGGCGTTCGAGGGGTTGAAGAACTCCATGCCCGTCTGGTCGAACTGGGTCAGCGACACCGCCTCCAGCTCGAGCCCGTTCTGCAGGAGGTCGGCCGCCACCACCGCCTTCACGCGCTTGACGTACTCTCCGCGCTTCTCGTGCATCTCCTCCATGGTCATCTCGGCGGCGACGGTGCGGAGCGCGTCGACGAACTTGCCCTCCACCAGCTCCTTGAGCGTCTCGGGCTCCAGCGTCCGCTGGCCCAGGGTCCGGGCGGCGGAGGCAATGGCTTCCACCCCGGCCTGGACGCGCACGTAGAACTCCGAGACCACGTCCACCCGCATGCGGTCCTTGGTGATCAGCGCCTTGTCCCGGCCGCGCGAGACTTCCAGCCGCAAGGTGTTCATGTTGACGGGCACGACTTCGTGTCCTTGGACGAGCGCAGGTACAGCCAGTTCATCAGCCAGACCACGACCGCCACCACGATGGCGACCGCGATCAGCCCGAGAATCACCGCGCCAAACTGTGCTCCGCTCATGACAGGCCTCCTTATGCTCTTCAGCGCCGGATGCGCTTGAACTTTCGGGTCGTTTCCGTCAATGCCGCTTCGGTGGGCAGGCGCTCCATGCTGGAGGCGCCGTAGAAGCCGTGACACCGCCGGCAATTGCGGAGGATGTAGCGCGCGTCCGCCGGCCGGGCGATGGGCCCGCCGTGGCAGAGCACGATGACGTCGGGATTGACCGCGCGGGCGGCAGCGGCCCACGCGTCGATGCGTCCCACGCAGTCCTTCAGGGTGAGCGCGGTCTCCGCGCCGATGGCGCCGCCCGTGGTGAGTCCGAGATGACAGACCACGATGTCCGCCCCCGCCTTGGCCATGTCCGCCGCGCTCTCCTCGGAGAACACGTAGGGCGTGGTGAGGAGGTCGAGAGCGTTGGCGGCACGGATCATCTCCACCTCGAGGCCGTAGCCCATGCCCGTCTCCTCGAGCTGGGCGCGAATGGTGCCGTCGAAGAGGCCGACGGTGGGGAAGTTCTGCACGCCCGAGAAGCCCAGCGCGGCGAGGCGCGGCAGGAAGTCGTCCGTGATCATGAAGGGATCGGTCCCGTTGACGCCGGCCAGCACCGGCGTCCGTTTGACCACGGGCAGCACCTCGCGGGCCATGTCCAGCACGATGTCGTTGGCATTGCCATATGCCATGAGACCGGCGAGCGAGCCGCGGCCGGCCATGCGGTAGCGGCCGGAGTTGTAGATGACGATGAGGTCGATGCCGCCGGCTTCCTCGCACTTGGCGGAGAGCCCCGTCCCCGCCCCGCCCCCGATGATGGGCTCGCGGCGACGCATCATGCCGCGGAAGCGCTTGAGGATGTCTGTGCGGGGAATGCGCGCCATGGTTCTATCTCGCCCCCGCCGCCGCGACCGGCTCGCGGGCGATCTCCCCGAAGGCCGCCACCAGAGCGTCCACGAACTCGGGGTCGTTCACGTTGTGCGGCAGTCGCACGATCTTCCGCTGCGCCGTGGCGCGCATGCCGGAGGTGATGGCGTCGAAGAGCGCCTTGTCGGCGGCGGGGTCCCAGAAAGGTTTGCCGGGTGCGTCGATGAGGGACACGCCGCCGTCGGGGATGAGGAAGCGCACCGGTCCCTCCATGCGATTGAGCTTGTCCGCGATGAATCGGCCGATGCGCGCGCACTCCTCGGGGGTGGTGCGCATCAGGGTCACGTTGGCGTTGTGGCGGTAGAGATTGCGCCCGCGGAACTGCGGGGGCACGGTGTCCATGGCCCAGAAGTTCACCATGTCGAGCGCGCCGCAGGAGCCCACGTAGGGCACCCGCGCGCGGGCGATGGCGTCGAGGCGGCCGGGTCCGGCCGAGAGCACGCCGCCCACGATCTCGTCGGCGATCTCGGTGGTGGTGACGTCGATCACCCCGGCGAGGAGCCCCGAGTCGACGAGCTTCTCCATGGACTGGCCGCCGGTGCCGGTGGCGTGGAAGACGAGGCAGTCGTAGCGCTCCTCGAGGGCCCGGGTCACCGCCTGCACGCAGGGCGTGGTGACGCCGAACATGGTGAGCCCGATAGCGGGCTTGGCGTCGGACGGCGCGTCGAAGGCGCGCGCGTAGGCGATCATCCCCGCCAGCGCGTGGGCGGCATTGGCGAGCACCCGCTCGGAGATCCGGTTGATGCCGGCGACGTCGGTGACGGAGTACATCATGCAGAGGTCGGAAGGGCCCACGTAGGGCCGTACGTCGCCGGAGGCCACCGAGGACACCATCATCTTGGGCACGCCGATGGCCAGCCGGCGCATGGCCGGGGTGGCCAGCGCGGTGCCGCCGGAGCCGCCCGCCGAGATGAGGCCGCCGAGGTCGCGGCGGCGGACCACGAAGTGTTCGAAGGCCACCGCCATCTCGCTCACCGCGGTGCCGCGATCCCCGGTGAACACGGCGCGCTCGCCCTTGGGGTGGTGCCGCGCCACCTCCCTTGGGTTGATCATCGCCGGAGATGGTTTGCCCGAGGTGGCCAGGTCCACCGTCACCGTGCGCATGCCCAGCTTCTCGAGGCAATTGCGCAGGAAGAAGAGCTCGCGGCCCTTGGTGTCGAAGGTCCCCGCGATATAGGCCGCGCGGCCGGTGGTCGCGGCCACCGGGAACTCAATCGCCCGAGCATCGCGGCCACTTTCCGACAGCGCCGAGGCCGCCTCCGCGAGCGAGGGCATCGGGACCGCCGTGTCCGCCCGTCCATCGATGAGCCGGTCACGTGGCGCGGCCAGTGGATCGGCCGCGTTCCAGCGCGTGAAGCCGCGCACCGCTCGGTCGGCGGGTCCGCCCCCGGCATCGGAGGCGGCCTCGCCCGGCGGCGCATCGTCGGTGGAGCGCCGCACCGTGAAGACCCGCACCTCGTCGGTGTCCGCGCGCAGCGGAAAGGCGCCCTCGGCCAGCGCGGGCGCGTCGGGCGGTTCCTCGTCCGCTCCCGCGTTCACGCCGAGCAGCTGCTGCTGGAGCGCGCGGTCGGCGGCCAGCTCGGCCGCGGGCATGGAGCGCGCGATGCGGCCGTTGACCATGACGTCCACCGTATCGGCCACGTCGATGGCCACGCCCAGGTTCTGCTCGATCAGCAGCACGGAGATCTCGCCGTCCGCGGCGAGGCGCTTCAGCATCGCCGCGACTTGCTGGACGATCACGGGAGCCAAGCCCTCGGTGGGCTCGTCCATCACCAGCAGCATGGGATTGAAGAGCAGGGCGCGCGCGATGGCCAGCATCTGCTGCTCGCCGCCGGACAGCTCCGCCCCGCCATTGCGCCGCCGCTCCGCCAGACGCGGGAAGATCTCGTAGACGCGGGCCACCGACCACGGCCCGCGCCCGCCGCGCGCGGCGAGGCTCAGGTGCTCGTCCACGCTCAGCGAGGGCCAGACGCGGCGGCCCTGGGGCACATAGCCGACGCCGCGCTCCGTGATGAGGTGGGGTGGTAGCCCGAGGATCTCCTCGCCGGCGAGCCGCACGCTGCCCGCGGCCGGAACCAGTCCGGTGATGGCGTTGCAGAGGGTGGTCTTGCCCATGCCGTTGCGCCCCACCACCGCGATCACGCCATGGTCGAGCGTCAGCGACACCTCCTGGAGGGCATGGGATCGGCCGTAGTAGACGTCGAGCCGCTCCACCTGGAGGATGGGCCGCGCGGTGCCGCGCGGCCGCCGGCTGGAGAACCAGGCCATCAGCGGTGCCCCCCGCCGATATAGATGGCCTGCACCTCGGCGTCGCCCTCGATCTCATCGGGCGTGCCGTGCTTGAGCACGTGCCCGTTGTGCATCACGGTGACGCGCTCGACGACCCGCAGCGCCACGTCGAGGTCGTGCTCGATGATGATGTAGCCCATATGGGGCGGCAGCTCGGTGAGCAGCGCCACCAGCTCCCGTCGCTCCGCGGGGGACAATCCCGCCGCCGGCTCGTCGAAGAGGATGAGGCGCGGCGCCCCGGCCAGCGCCATGCCGATCTCGAGCTGGCGCTGCTGGCCGTGGGACAGTGCGGCCACCGGCTGGTCGGCCACCGCGCCGAGGCGCACGCGGTCGAGCAGATCCGCGGTGGCGGCACGGGACGGATGCGACGCGCGCGGACGCAGGAGGCCGAAGCGGCCGCGGGCCACGCCCCGCACCGCGAGGAAGAGGTTCTCCGCCACCGTGAGGTCGCGGCAGAGGAGCGAGGACTGATACGTGCGGCGCAGGCCCATGCGGATGCGCTCGTGCGGGGCGAGCGCGGTGACGTCCTCGCCGAAGAAGCGCACCGTGCCCGCGGTGGGCGGGAAGTCGCCGGTGACGGCGTTGAACAGCGTGGTCTTGCCGGCGCCATTGGCCCCGATGAGCGCGCGGCGCTCGCCCGCCGCGACGGAGAGCGACACGTCCTCGATGGCCTTGAGCGCGCCGAACGTGCGAGTGACGCTCTCCAGGACGAGCGCGTCCCCCGACGCGATCGGCGTCCGGCGTTCCTGACGAATCTCGGTGATCGATGCCATGGTGAAGCGGGGGTGAGGCCTCAGTTGAGCGTGGGGGGGGCTGGACCTTCGAGCCGAAGGGGGCTACGCCCCCCTCGGGCTCCCCCGGCCCCACACCCCCCCACCACATTCCTCACTCGCGTTCCTTCGTTTCTCCGTTGCCTATGGGCAGTTCGGGACGTCCCGGGAGCCGAGCCCGACCTTGTCGAAGTCGGCCTTGGACATACCCAACCGCTGGTTGACGTTCGGCACGACCTTCACGACCTTGTTGTAGTAGACGCCGTCGGCGCCCGCCGCCACCTCGGTGACGAAGGTGGTGCCGATGGCCTGACGGTTCTCGTCCAGCGTCACCACGCCGGTCGGCGTCTGGAGCTTGAGGTTCTTGAGCGCCTCGCGGTACTTGGCCTGGCCGCCGGAGAGGTCGCCCTTGACCGCGTCGAGGCCGTCCAGCGCCGCCTTCATGTTGATGTAGTAGACGTAGGCAAAGAGGGACGGGCTGGGAAAACCGTCCTTGAAGTTGGCCTTGTAGTCGGCCACGAACTTCTTCCAGTCCGCGCCGTCGTAGTTGTCGGCCATGGGGCCGGCCGACGGCGTGCCCAGGAGCGACTCGCGCCGCTTACCCTTGAAGTTGAGCACGGTCTGGTCCACGGTGATCGAGCCGCCCACCATGGGCTTGCTGCCGCCCGCCTGCTCGTACTGGGTGAGGAAGTTCACCGCGTCCGCGCCGCCCAGCACCACCAGGAGCGCGTCCACGTCGCCGGGAAGCTTGGCGATGACGGAGGAATAGTCCTTGCCGCCGAGCGGGACCCACGCCTTGTGGGTAACGTGGCCCCCCGCCTTGCAGTACTCGGTCATGAAACCCTGTACCTGAGAGTACGGGAAGGCGTAGTCCTCGGCGATGAGCGCCATCTTCTTGTAGCCCTTGGTCTTGAGCGCGTACTCGCCGAGGCCCACCATCCACTGCGCGCCCTCGGTGTTGAAGCGGAAGAAGTTGGGCGACGGGTCCTGGAGGGTGGTGGCCTGCGCGCCCGACGAGCCGTTGATGAAGGTCGTGCCCGGCTGCGACTTGGAGTAGTTCTTCACCGCGATGCCCTCGGAGCCGGAGAGCGGGCCGACCATGATGTCGACCTTGTCCTGCTCCACGAGCTTCCG
>WNFK01192708.1_pt1 | contig 10595 bp, 10 predicted proteins | sample 5400281 | NCBI WGS metagenome assembly WNFK01 (sample SAMN13153350, study PRJNA577476) | soil metagenome | isolation source: 20 cm soil on Douglas fir-dominated hillslope | place: USA:California | collected 2013-09-17
CGCAGAGTACCCTTAACGGTCCATCGCCAACCATCAATCCTGTCAGCTTTACGTTGTTGTTTGCCGCGCTGGCGATGGCCTGAACAAAATCGATCGGTCGCTTAGTCTCGGTAAACTTTCCCGCGAAGAGAAACACTAAAGTGTCCTGCTCCAACGACCAACGCGATCTTAAGGTTTCACGGCTAGACTGCAGCTGAACCGACTGCTCAGAAAAGTAACGGTCGTCGATCACGTGCGGCACTACGAAGACCTTCTCGGGTCTTGCGCCATAGTGAAGAAAGTATTCGCGCGCCCAGGTTCCCACTGGCAGACAAGCATCAATCTTTGGAATGAACCATCGATACAGGGGCCACTTCGTCACCCTCTTCTGCCAGGTGCGCTCGGCCACAAGATTTGAATCGCTACGGACCATTAATGGTGTTCCGGTATGCCAACAAGCTCGCATCGCCTGCCATGCGCTGCGATGGTTCCAACCGTACACCAGGAGTGCGTCAAGACGCTTCCGTGCGATGATCTCGCGAATCTCAGGCGTATCCAGACCACGAAAACGGCTAATCGTCGGGGTTGCTGCCACGTTTCGCAAAAAGCAGTGGCTGTATCCATCGAGCAGCGAAACGTCCCAGTCAAACTCGACTCCGAAGCCGGCTGCACTTTGCTCCTGAGGAGTGGCTTGATGACAAAAGAATACCTGGAGATCCAACTGCGAATGCGCCGCAAGTGCGCGAAACCACGGTGCCTGATATTGAATGGGGTGAGTGGCCAGAATTCCCAGTTTCATCGCCGGCATAATTCGTGTCCGATATGCTTTAGCTTGTCGTCGACTAATGAAAGATTCCACCTGCGAAAGTTAACGACTAACTAAAGTTTATCGGACATTAGAGAGACAACTGTCAAAGATGACACATAGACGGCGTGTCATTTCCCGCGCTGTGTAAACCAAAAATTCTCGCCAATCGGTGTTCGGTGCGGGAAGGCCATCCCCTTCCAGCCAGGCTGTTCGAACTGCTTCGGCAACGATCTCGAGAGGCGTTCCCGAGCTAAAGGTAACAACTGTCCCTGATTGAGTGGACTTAAGTACTTCTACCACGCTGCTGCTTTGATGGAAGATAGCCAGGAGGGGTTTTTGGGCCATGATGTAGGGATAGATCTTTGAAGCTGTATAAGTAGGGTCATCGGAACCTATTACGATTAAGGCCTCAGCCTCGCGCAGGCATTGCAACGCTTCAAAATAAGGAATGCGTGCCGTTTGTTCGTGTACGAGATCGGCAAGTCCATATGCGACCGCTAGCGGCGCGACAGTTTTTTGCGCGTGTTCAGGCGACGCATAGTCAGTACCCACAAAGTGGATCATAAGATCCGCAAATCTTTCCGGGTTGATGCTGCGGGCGTGCTGCAATGCTTGAAACAATGCCCGCAGCGAAAAGGCCATATCATTTCCACCTCGCCCAACATAAACCCAATGGCGCTTGCCGTCATTCTTGTTGAAAACTGTTTGTTTGAGATTGAGAGCAGAGAGAATCTCAAAATCCTTTTCCGCAGCGCCAAATGGAAGTACTGTAAACTGCCTATCTTGCAACCACGAGTATCGTTGCCGAAGCATCACAGGATAAGCAGGCGAAACACTTGTGATGTGACAAACATGACGCAAGGAGTAGGGCTCCATGCGCCGCGCCAAAAACTGCGAGACTCCGTACTTGAAGCGTCCTCCGGGCGGAGTAGATGAATGGGAACCAACGTGGTAGTCGCTCAACCAGGGATCCTGGAAATCAAGTGCGTAGGGAATACGAAATCTTCGCTGCCAACCGCGCGCAAGAGCAAGCGCAGTAAAGACCGTAGTAGAAAAATAGATCAAATCGATCTTCTCGTTTTTGATGATTTGGTCGCCCGCGTTGCGCAAGCTGGAGAAAGCGCGGAGTCCCAAATCTCCCAATCCCACCATCCTGCTCCGGTTCGCTGACAAGGCTTTGGTCCTGGTAACGCTGATGCCTGCCGGCAACATTTGCTCGAGTAACAAATCCTTAGCACCCTCGACATAGTCCGGATGGACACTTAGAACGTGAGGCTTCCAACCAAACTCCTGAAAGTAGGGTAACGACATCCGCACGCGCTGATGATCGGGAGCATTGACGGGCGGAAAGTGCGGACTGACAAGCAACACCGAACGTTCAAGGGACTGCCTCATGCTATTGTGCAACACGCTGTTTCTTGCTGGTTTCGACCAGGGCCAGGGTATTCTCGACGACCGCAAGAAACTTTCTCTTCTCCAAATCCCAATTGTATTTGCGCGTTCCCCAGTCCCACGCCTCACATCGCGCGGCCATGAGTGTGGAGCGATCGTCGTACCAGCTCTTGATTCCCTTCGCAAGAGCCTGAAAGTCGCCGGGCTCATACAGGAACCCAGCGGCGCCAACCTGTTCCACGATGGAACGCTGTCCACTTGTCGCCGTGGCAATTACCCCGCAGCCCGCCAGCAGGTAGGTAAATATCTTGTTGGAGATACAGATATCGCTATTGACACTGTGCCCTGGCTCCAGTGCTAAACCGATATCAAACTGCGACGCGAGTCGAGTCATTTCATCGGCGGAATCCATCCCATGCGAGACGATCTGTTCTGGCCCGACACCGAGGGCTGAGGCCAGCTCAAACAATTGATTGCGATAATGGTTCTGCCACTGGCCGCGAAGATGCAGTTCGATTTTCAAACCCTTCAAATGGCCCATCGCTCTAACCACGTCTTCCAGACCACGATCAGCACCGATGGTCTGCGAGAACCAGTAGAGACTTAGCGGCTGGTCTGATTGCGAAGCTCGCAACACACTAGGCCGGTCGGCAAGCGGAAAAACATTAAGGATGGGAGCAGGAGTTGGTATCGCATACTTCCCCTCATAAGCCAGGGCGATTCCCGGAGAGGCGGCAGTGATGTAGTTACAGTGTGGGAGAAATTGCCTTTCAACTTTTTCCGCTGCGCGCGTTGCCCCATCATCCGTGTGGCTAAGGCCCGAATGGAAGTCTTCTGCATCGAATCCAACGTATGCTTCGTTCTGTTGGGCTGCCCTCACTGCGGCAGGCAGCGCACCCAGATTGTGCGCAACATACAGGTCCGCGCGCCTTTCTTTCGCTGCCCGCGCGAGCTCCGGCAATACACGGCACAAGGTCCAGTTTTGCAGCTCACCATTCAATCGGGCCATTCGTGAAAGACGAACGCTGAGCCCGTGTCTTCCTCGACTCCACAAATACCTCGGATCGTGCCAGGCGAGCTCGCCACCCACGTAACGTACAGCCGTCTTCCATGATCTCGGCACCAACATAACCTCATCTGTTGCGTCGGCCCAGGCAGTCCAATGTGCGCAGACGACACGCACGCTGTACCCGGCTTCTGTCAAAGCGTCTGCTTCTTTGACTAGACGCGGATTTGTAGATGGTTGTCCTGAAGTGATCAGGCAAATTGTCGGCATTCAGTTATGAGACGAACTCTTGGTTACGGGTGCGGCGTTAATCATTCCTCTGTACAGCTCTTCATAGGAGTCTGTCATCGCGCGATCGCTGAACTTTTCTTCCATCACGTCGCGACAAACTTGCCGATCAACTTCGGTAAGACGACCTACAGCAACCACCATGTCGTCGATTGAGTCACAGACGAAGCCATTGACCCCATCCTCCACCACTTCAGGAACGGAACCGCGCCGCAAGCCAATGACTGGAGTACCGCAAGCAAGCGCTTCGGCCATCACAATCCCAAACGGTTCTTCCCACAGAATCGGCATTAGTAGCGCCGCCGCCTCGCCCAGCAGTTTATTCTTCTGTTCGTTGTTGACTGGTCCGGCGTATTCAACTTGACGGCCATCGATGTGGGGAGCGATCTCATTCTCGAAGAAGGCACGGTGTTTTGGCTCGTTTGGAACGTTGCCGGCAAGCACCAACCGGCGTCCAGTCTGCCGCGCTATCTCGATCGCCATTTGGGGCCCTTTGATGTCTTCAATGCGTCCAAGAAAAACGAGTGGTGCTTCGGCATTTACGCTCCGCTGAAAAGCGTAAGTAGAAAGCGACACGCCGTTGTACACGACGTGCCAGTTTTCACCCAAAACACGCTGCGCGGTGTAATCGATCGCTGGTAACTCATGAGCTTCGGCAATGACGACGGGAGTATTGGTAACAGATATGCAAGCCGGCCAAAGCTGTGCACAAGATCGTATGCGCCTTTAGGAATTCTCGCTGACACGAGCCGGAGATTATCCAGTAAAGCTTTCCTGGAGTTGCCGTTCAGCGCTACATAGGGCACCAGGTCGCACGGCGTCTGAGAAGCTGGGTGGGCAAAGAGGGTTACCTCGTGGCCGCGCGCTATCAAGCCGCGAACCAGCGTATCGATGATTCGTTCAATCCCCCCGTAAAGTTCTGGTGGAACAGGCAGCTCCGGGTCGGCTGTTAGTGCTATACGCATTTTGTTTGACTGGTTCGGTGAGACGGCAATCAGATCTAGATTTGATCTGGATGGCGCTGGTTGTAGTAAATCCTTTGCAAGCGTTTTGCAGTCTTCCAGCCGCCGACTTTACTTACCAGATTAAAAGCGAGGCTTCCGTTCAGACGGAGCTCAGTGCCTCCGAGCTGTCTGGCCTTGTATTCCGCGCGACGAACAAGATCCGCTGCCTCCGGATAGGTGTGATATGCAAAGAACTGCCACAGGCTTGCGCAAGCACGACGCGTTCGTGAGGAATCTTCGAATGCCAACAACTCCTCAGTACAGAGACGGCAGACAAGGAAGTATGACTCGAGGGAGCTGCGGTCGCGCCTGCTGCTCAAACTCGGGTTTCCGGAACGGTAGTAGCTTCGCGCGTTGGAACAAAAAGCAATCTTGCTGCTGTTTAGGACGATACGCGTGAAGTATTCGGTGTCGTCGCTGAGGCTCAGACTCTCATTCCACTTGCCCGCTTTATCAACAACCGGCCGCGGCAAGAGCCAGGACAAGGGCGGCATTGTGCCAAGGCCACTCCAGACGTGGAATAGCCAATCCACAGGATCCGAATAACTGCGAAACTCTGTCTTGTCGACAAATTGCGCAGTGTCCGGACTGTCGTAGAACCTCGTCCAGGCACTGGTTGCGACGGCTCCAGGTGTCTCCGCAAGCAGACAACGCACCTGAAGTTCAATCTTAGAAGGATCCAGAAGATCGTCTGAGTCGAGATATTGGATTAGCTGACCCTGTGCTTGTGCTAGCGCTACATTTCTCGCGGTCGCGGCACCGCTTCTCTTCTGACTAATCAACTTAAGTGTAGAGGATTCGAAGCCCTTGGCGATTGCGGAGCTTTGGTCAGTCGAACCATCGTCGACAACAATGATTTCCTTTCGGGCCCACGTCTGATTCAGCGCCGATCGCAGAGTGTCAGCCAACCACCTCTCGGAGTTGTAGACCGGAACAAGAATCGAGACTAGCGGCTCCATTTCCTCGCTACGCTTCCGAGTATTGTGGCACGCCCTTTCGATATCGAGGCTTCGCAAGTCGGATCAAATATTCGCGTGCGCGCAATGCCAGATGTGGCTCGATAAAACAAAGAGCCTTGAACAAAAAGTCTGCGCGGGCCGGGACCCTTCCTTTCAAACTCATGGCTAGCTCAGCGGCCATGTCGGCTGTCGCCCAGTCGAGATAGGTCGCCGAGACGCCTGCCGCACGCCATAATTGTTCTGCCAGAACATCTGCGTATTTAGCGTCAAGCTGGGCACCGGATTTCCTTAAAACCTGGTAGTGCGCCCGGGCACACTTGACCTGGTTGGTTGCGGACATTGAATTGGCACGCCGGTAATTAATTACGGTCACAGCAGGGTCTGCTGCAAAGCGAAGTCCGAAGCGGGCAAGTTGGCAGTGCATTGCAACGTCTTCGTTATAGAGAACCTCCGGATCGACATCATAACCACCAGCCTGGAGAAACCGGTCGCGACGGTAGATGCCACAGATCGATTGAATCTGTTCCGCTAGCGTGAAGGCGATGGGATCACGCGTCAGGGCTTCATGATCGTAGTGTCTGGTGTCGAGTTTCTTACCTGTGAGGTCATCGATCCAATCAAAACCAAATAACACGACGTCCGTGGATTCGTCTTCCATCCAGTTGCGGGCCTGCTCGACAAAGTTGGGATATAAAGCATCGTCGGCATCGTGAAAATGAACCCACTCGCAAGATGTTTTTTCGGCGAGCACGTTTCGTCCAAAAGCGCAGCCGCGATTTATGTCGCCTCTTACCAACCGTACATCAAATTGCGAAGCGACCACCGCAGTATCATCGGTACTGCAATCGTCGTAGACCAGGATCTCATCGAAGGCACACGTTTGCTTACGAGCTGAATCTAGTAACCGAGGCAGAAGCGCCGCAGCGTTATAGACGGGAATGCAAAGAGCGAGCGTTTGCGAACTCATTTTGTCGAATGCCAGAAACTTTCTGGTGAAAACTAGCGTGGTATCTGTGACGATTGCAGGCTCTGCTCAGTGATCTGTTTTTGCTCGCGAACAATCCGGCGCAGCGACTGAATAAACTCGGAAGTTTGCCTGGCTAGATTGTGATTCTTTTCAAATACCAGGCGCGCTCGTTCCAGCAGTCCTCGTCTGTATTCTTCATTGCAGAGGTTTAAAATACCTCGCATCAAAGCATCCTCCGTCAACTCGGTGACAACCTCCGCGAAACCAAATGTGTTGGCGTACTGCACCGTCGATGAGTAAGGCGGCGCGCAAATTAGTATGACTCTTCCTGAGGCAAGGTATTCCGCCGCTTTCGCGGGAAACGAGGTCGAGTTAATACCTCTCTGCGTTTCTTCGAAAGAGAAAGGCAGAAAAAGAATGTCGGCCTGAGCATAAGCTTCACGTAGCTTGTCGGCCGATACCCATCCATTACTTGAAATACTCCGATGATCCCAGCCCAGGCGAGCGATCTGATTAGTCGTAAGACGCGTATATAACTTTAACTCAGCACTCACTCCGGTAAGATCTTTTAGGCGATCATTCTTAACCACGGCAGCGAGCAGGGCGAGCGAATCCATGCCATAAGCATTTCCTGCATACACTATGCGGGTCGTTGATTTCTTGTCACTGACCTCGCTGCGAGTCGACTCGCATTGCCAGGAAGAATCTGAAGCGCACATTTGCAGTTCCGCCTCCACTCCACATTCCGAGCGCAACTTGTCTTGCATGGGCGGACTAACGGCGTAGATTCGACTGGCCCTGCTACAAATCCATTTGAAAACACGCTTCGGCGAGCAGTATCGGAGAAATGAGGGGCCTCTCGTCATATTGTCCATCCAATCATCGTGCACGAGCATGACGAAAGGCGTGGCTGTCAGGGCTGAAACAAGCGCAGTCGCTAAAACGAAGTCTCCGTGGGCTATGGTTACCATGCTGTCGATATTTCGGCGCTTTATCTGCCAGATACCCGTCAAGACAAGAGCCGGAAACAACAGCCAGTCAAGTAACTCCTTCAATCTGCCAAGTCCCCAGCGCCCCACTCGGGACGTTCTGGGAAATAGCATATGAGGACAATGCAATTTGCCGGCAGCAGTCGAGAGTTTGAAGGCACGTCGCGATGTAAGTACCCAGATTTTGTCCTGGGGATATGACGTCAGTAATCTGCTAACAAGGATTGACCCGCCCCCATCGTTTGACGGAGGAAAGTCGCAAAAGACCAGAAGAGCGGGATATTCCACGACTTCATCCATATTGGTTGTCTGACTAAAGAACCGCGTACACCTTACGCATCCAACGAGCAGTAAGGCCCATGCCATCTTCGAGACTGTAGGAATTCTTGTGATCGAGATCGCGCACCGACTTTGAGGTATCGACGCGCTTGAGCTTTGTCGTCAGGATTTCGGAATCCTGGTGACGGACAAGCGAAGGACTTGCACCAGTCACCCTGAGTACAATATCGGAAAGTTCCTCGATAGAATGAATGTCGGTACCACCGATATTGTAGGTTTGCCCCGGCTTGAAGTTGTTTGTAATGTTCGCGAGCGTCCGGACGGTGTCGGCCAGATAGGTTGACGTACGTGAATGGCCGCGAAAGACTGTCCAGGGGAACCCTTTTAACGCGCAATAAAGAAAGCGGCAGTTCACGGAACGATAAGGGCTGTAATACTCACCTGGTCCATAGGTATTGAACAGACGCACAACCACGCTTTGGGTTCCGTATTGCAGAGCCGAATTACGGACTTGCATTTCATTAACCCACTTCGTCATGGCGTAGTCGTTGAGCTGCTTGACCTCATATTCATCCATGACCGTTTCCACCATGATCTCGGGCCAATCGCCATAAACTTCCGATGACGAGAAATGAATCAAACGAAACTTTAATCGCTCTTGCAGTCGGATCATGTTTTTCGTGCCGATGACGTTTGTGCGCCACAGCGTCTCGTAAAAGTCTTCGCCATTCCACCTGCCAAACTCCGCAGCGCAATGATAGACATAATCGAACGGCCCGGAGCGCTCGAACACCCGTTCGATTTGCCGGAATTCGCCAACATCACAGCGTGCATAGAGGGGAGACTCGACGTCAGTGCGCAGACTGAAGCCAAGTTCGTCCGGCTGATGGTGGAGGTCACACGAAACGACGTGATGCCCGCGCGATCGCAGTTCTGCGATCAGTCCCGCACCAACCGTTCCCAGCCCACCTGTCACGAGGACCCTCTTGTTTTTTGTACTTGTAGGCAAAAGAAGCAAAGGGCTAAGAGCAAAGGGCCAAGGGCAAAGGGCTAAGGGCAAAGAGCTTTGCTCTTAGCCCTTTGCTCTTTGCTCTTTGCCCGGGCCGCTTTCTTGTAGAGTTCGATGACCTGTGGTCGGATGAACTCCTGATCTAAACGTTCATCGGCGATCAGCGAGTTCAGTTCAGCAGCCCAATCCACGAGTTCATCACTTGCTAAGGCTCTTTGAATTGCGGTTGCTATAGCTTTCGGATCTTCCGGAGGCACCAGAAGACCGTTCTCACCATTTCGGATCCATTCACCAGTTGAAACTGTATCGGACTGAATTGGAAAGGCTCCCATTATCATCGCTTCCAATAGCGAAATCGGACTGCCGTCGGTTATTCCGATGCCGATCGAAATACGGGCCGTGCCGAATAGTTTTATGATCTCCTCATTTGGGTTGGGTGGCAGGATCCTTACATTGATGGCAGTCTCTTTCGCAAAGCTCATGACAGCCACGCGAACTTCTTCGCTAGCTGAGTATATGACTACTTCGTATCCCAATAGTTGAGTCGCACATAACCGTAAAGCCCGGAGTGCATTTAGTGCGCGACCTCCCCACTCTTCATTTTGGTAACCCTTCACGGCGATTACCCGGCGCGACGATACCGGGGACGTAGAACGAAGTCTTCGCAAACGCGGCAAATCAAAACCACCCGATGCCGGGAAAACACCTAACACTTCCCCACGCAATCCAAATTCGCGCGCCAGGCCGATGTCTCGATTGCAATCGGCAATGTAGTAATCACAGGTGGCCAGTACCTCACGGATTCTCGGTTCGTGTTCCGGCAGGCGACCAAAGAAATAGATGTCGCTACCCCAGGAGGAATAGATCCATGGTGGCAATGAATTACCGTTGAGCTCTTTGCGACTTGCGAGAGTTAAATAACCACAACGTTGCATCTCCAGACTATGAATGATGTCTGGCTTCAAAGTGCGAATCATTCTCGCCAAACGTGCCGGTTGCTTAAGATAATCAAGGCGTTGAAGTGCGTCGGTGGTTCTTGCCCTTCCGCGGTGCAAAGGCCAAATCAAGCCTGTCTGTCGCACTGACTCGGGCACGTCGACGCGCGCCTGCCTCACCAAACTGTGGTAAGTCAGATTCTGTAATTTGGCATGCACTCGGTCATGCGCATTGTGAGGAAACACATGGATGTCCCACTCTTGACCCTGCAACTGCTCGATCCAGCGAGCCGCGTGTACGCTTTCGCCCAGTGTAACAAAGAGTATTCGCACGGCTGGTTGCTCGTTTCGCGAGCCTAGACTGCAACTGGCAACCCTTCAGGGCGCCAGGCACTGATCAGGTCAACCCACGGTCCGTACGAGCAGACCGAGACGTGGAATTTGCAATCAGCTAAAGTTGAAAGGGTGCGCGCAAGCTTCCGCGGACGCGAGTTTGTCACATGAAATTCGATAACCATACTGTGTACCCTTTGCAGTAGGTTCGCGGAATCGACGATCACGTCAGCTTCGGCTCCCTCTATGTCGAGTTTCACAAAGTCAATTTCATTTTCGGAGGCGAGATAGTCTGCTAGGCGAACAGTTTCGACTTTGCAGTGCTTCCCGGTAGGCGTCATCGTCGCAAGTTTGTTGATTTCGTCCACTTCATCTACCAATCGATTCGCATCAGCGCCTTCCGAAAAGAAATTGTTTCGACCATTGCTGGTCCATAGTGCCGCTTCGACTACCTTCACGTCTCTGATGTCATTCGCGTCAAGGTTGCTGCGTAGCAGTTCGCAAGCTCTGGGATCAGGCTCAAAAGAGGTCAGGCGCGCGTGTGGGAACAAACGTTTGTAATGAATCGCGCTTATTCCTATGTTGCCGCCGCAATCCAGGATCACCGGATCTCTCTTGTCCGACAGAAAGTCGTTCCAGCGTTTCAC
>WNFK01214938.1_pt2 | contig 10594 bp, 11 predicted proteins | sample 5400281 | NCBI WGS metagenome assembly WNFK01 (sample SAMN13153350, study PRJNA577476) | soil metagenome | isolation source: 20 cm soil on Douglas fir-dominated hillslope | place: USA:California | collected 2013-09-17
GTACGACGCGCTGCTCGATGGCCGTCCCATTACCGATGCCCGCTTTCCCCACGTCCACTTCCCCTATCTCGACGTTGTCCCCGCGACCCAGGACCTGGTAGGCGCCGAGCTCGAGCTCGTCAACCAATCGTCGCGCGAAACCATGATGCGGCGCGCCTTGAAAGAGGTACGCGACGAGTACCAATACATCATTATCGACTGTCCGCCGTCCCTCGGTCTCATCACGCTCAACATGTTGACCGCCGCCGACAGTTTGATCATCCCGATTCAGTGCGAGTACTACGCCCTGGAAGGTCTGTCCCAGCTCCTCAACACCGTCAAACTGGTCCAGCGGAATTTCAACCCGGCCCTCGCCATCGAAGGCGGCCTGCTCACGATGTACGACGCGCGCCTGAACCTTTGCAAGCAAGTGGCCGAAGAGGCCAAGGAGTACTTCGGGGCCCGGATGTTCACCGTCACGATTCCCCGCAACGTCCGCCTCGCCGAAGCGCCGAGTTTTGGGAAGCCGATCGTGCTGTACGACGTGCAATCGGTGGGAGCGAAGAGCTACCTGGCGGTGGCGCAGGAGCTGATCCGCCGGGTCAGGACGTCGCCGCCTCGGCCGGGGGCTCGAGGCGCTACTCGGCCCGACCCGCGAAGAGGCCGAACGCGAGGGCAACCTCGTCGAGCTGCCCATCAAGGACATTCGTCCCAATCCGTTCCAGCCGCGTCAGGACGTGGACCCCGCGGCGCTCGAGGAGCTGGTCTCCTCCATCAAACAGGCAGGATTGCTGCAGCCCGTGGTCGTCCGCCGGGCCAACGGCGCGGGCGGGGCAGGGGGCGCCTACGAGCTGATTGCGGGCGAGCGCCGGTTGCGCGCCTGCCAGCAGCTCGGGTGGGAGCGCATTCCGGCGGTGCAGCGCGAAGCCGATGACCGCACACTGCTGACGCTGGCCCTGATCGAGAACCTGCAGCGGGACGACCTCTCGCCCGTCGATGAGGCGCGCGGCTATGACCGCCTGATCGCCGAGTTCAGCCTCGCCCAGCAGGACGTCGCCGACGCGGTCGGTCGCGACCGCTCGACGGTCGCCAATGCGCTGCGCCTCCTCAAGCTTCCGGCGGCCGTCCTTCAGATGTTGCACGAGGGGCAACTGTCGGTGGGTCACGCGCGGGCGCTGCTCGCCCTCGAGGACCCCAAGGTCGCGACGAATCTCGCGCGCGAAGCCGTGGCGCAGGGTCTGTCGGTGCGGGAAGTGGAAGACCGCGTGCGCGGCGGCCGCGCACCCGAGCGCCGCCCGCGGATGAAACGCGGTGTGGGGCCGGCGCCTGAAGTGCGGCGGGTCGAGGACGCCTTGCGGCGCCGCCTCGGCACCGACGTGCGCGTCTCGCTCCGCGCCAAGGGCAAGGGACAGATTCACGTGGCGTTCTACTCCAACGATGATCTCGCGCGCGTGCTCGAGCTGATGCTGGGCGCACCGTTCGACGGATGAGCCAGCGGCACGTGACGATCGTCGTCCATACGGATGGCGATCTCAACTCGCGGCAGTACCGGATCTCGCTCCGCCTCCTCCAAGTGGGGAAGGCGGCGGCGATTGCCGTGGCGATTATCGCGGTCGGGTTCCTGGCGTTCGCCGGGCCGATCATGCGCAATGCCGCGCGCGTGCCGGGGCTCGAGCGCGAGGTGGCGCGTCTCCGCGCCGAGAACAGCCGAGTGCAGGAGTTGGCCGTCGCGCTGAACCACGCGGAGGCCAACTACCAGGAGCTACGTCAGATTCTCGGCGCCAAAGCGCCGCCAGGACCGCGCACCGGCGGCTCCTCGACCGCGACCCTCTCGAGCGGCATGCGGGCCGTGACGATCCGCGCCACCCCGCCCGCCGCGCCGCCGCGCTACGAGACCGGGCCCTCCGCACCCTCCCACTGGCCGCTCGACGTCCCCGGCTTCGTCACGCGGGGTCAGGTGCGTGCCGGGGATGCGGCCGAATCCCATCCCGGGATCGACATCGCCGTACCTGCCGGCACGCCCGTGCGCGCCTCGGGTGGGGGGACCGTCGCCGCCGCGGGGTATGATCCGGACTACGGTCTATTTGTGCTCTTGCGCCATCCGTCCGGGTATGAGACGATGTATGGACACGCGTCCCGCCTGATCGTGGCGGAAGGCGACGACATCCAGGCAGGGCAGGTGATCGCCCTGTCCGGCAACTCGGGGCGATCGACAGCACCCCACCTGCATTTCGAGATTCGACGCGACAACAAGTCGCTCGATCCGCTTACGCTCGTGAAGGAGGGCACCTGAAATGGCATTGTTCACCGAAAAGGGCGGGACCGGAGGCGACGGGGTCACCGGATTGTCGATCATCGGCACCGGCATGCGCGTCGTGGGAGACATCTCCGCGGACGGTGTCGTGAAGATCGAGGGCACCGTCGTCGGCACGGTGCAGGCCGCGAAACAGGTTCTCGTCGCGAAGGGCGGGGAAGTGGAAGGCGACGTCGTGAGCCGCGAAGCGATCATCGGCGGAGAAGTGCGGGGCGGGATCTACGCTGAGGAGCGCGTCGAGTTGCAGACGACGAGCGTCGTTCACGGCGACGTTTCCACCAAGCGGCTCTTCGTCCAAGAGGGCGGCGAAATCAACGGCGTGCTGCGGATGGGAGAGGATGCGGGCCAACCCCCGCAGCGCGGCCAGCGTCCGGCCCGGCAACCCGCATCGACCACGTTCTAGCCTCGCAGGGGGTTATCCACACGGCACCGTTTCACGCGTGTGGATTCTCTATTTCCTTTAAGCATAATAGTTTACAAGACACTGCCGTGTGGAAGATCGAACGGTGGCCTAATACTGTCGTCACGGTGTCCTGATGCGCCTGGATGAGCTAGTCGGGTATCTGGACGACTACCTGCGCATCCGGGACGAGGTCGCCGATCCGCCCGAGGCACTCAACGGGCTGCAGGTGGCGAACGCCGGCGAGGTCACGAGACTCGCGGCCGCCGTCGATCTCTGCGAAGCGACGATCCGCATGGCGGCCGATGCGGGCGCCGATGGCCTGCTCGTGCACCACGGTCTCTTCTGGGGTGGACTGAGACCCCTCGTCGGCCCCGCCTACCGCCGCGTGGCCGAGTTGATCACGCGGAACATCGCCCTCTATGCCGCGCACCTGCCCCTCGATCGCCACCCCGATGTCGGTAACAATGCCGTTCTGGCCCGCTTGCTCGGTGTCTCCCTGCGTGGCGAGTTCGGCTCGTATCGCGGCGCGCCGATCGGCGTGTGGGGTGACCTGAAGGTCTCGCGCGATGACGTTGGGCGCGCGCTCGGCAAAGCGCTGGCCGCCACGCCACGCCTGCTTCCATTCCGTCCGGNNTCCCCAGGCCGCCACTGCTGGACTCGACACGTTCATCACCGGTGAGGGTCCGCACTGGACCTTCTTCGATGCCGAAGAGTTGGGCATCAACGTCTTCTACGCCGGCCACTACGCCACGGAGACCGTCGGCGTAAAGGCGCTCGCCGAGCATGTCAGCCGGAAGTACTCGATCCCCTGGGTGTTTCTGGACCACCCGACGGGCCTGTGACCCCGCGGCGGGTCCTCGCCGTCCTGGCGTCCGCCGAGCTGCTGGCGATGGCTCCTTGGTTCAGTGCGTCGGCCGTCGCGCCCACGCTCACGCGCGTGTGGCACCTGTCGCCCACGGGGACGGCATGGCTCACGATTTCCGTGCAGCTGGGTTTCGTCGCGGGTGCGCTGGTGAGCGCGGTGTTGACGCTGGCCGACCGCTGGTCGGCGCGGCGCCTCGTTGTCGGCGCGGCGATGCTCGCCGCGGCCGCGACTGTGGGCGTCGCGCTCGCGCCCGGTCCCGGCGTCGGGATTGCGTGCCGGATGCTGACGGGGGCTGCGCTGGCAGGGGTCTATCCGCCCGGGATGAAGATCGCGGCGGGCTGGTTCCGCGAAGGGCGCGGTTGGGCGATCGGCATTCTCGTGGGGGCGCTCACGCTCGGCTCGGCAGCGCCCCATCTCGTGCGCTGGGCCGCGCCGCCGGAGGCATGGCGCCTCGTACTCGGCATCGCCGCCGCGAGCGCGTTGGCGGGGGGCCTGTTCGTCCTCGCGGTGCCGAACGACGGCCCATGCGCGGCGCCCTCGCCACCCTTCTCCTGGTCCGCGGCGCCGCGCATTCTGCGCGACCGCGCCGTGCTGCTCGCGAACCTGGGCTACTTGGGTCACATGTGGGAGCTGTACGCGATGTGGACGTGGATGGCGGTCTTCGTCGCGGCCAGTGAGCGACTGCGCCGCGGCGCGGGCGCGGATACCACTACGCTAGCCGCGCTCGTCACGTTCGCCGTCGTCGGCAGCGGCGCGATCGGGTGCTGGCTCGGCGGAACGTACGCCGATCGCTGGGGCCGGACCCTCGTGACGAGCGCGTCCATGGTCGTCTCGGGCTGTTGCGCTCTGCTCGCCGGATTGTTTTTCGGGGGGCCGCTGGCGGCGCTTGTCCCGCTGCTCCTCATCTGGGGCATCACGGTGGTTGCCGACTCCGCGCAGTTCTCGACCGCCGTGAGTGAACTCGCCCCGGCCGACTACGTGGGGACTGCCCTGACGCTGCAAACGAGCATGGGCTTCCTGCTCACTTGCGCGACGATCTATCTGTTGCCGGCGGTCGCCGCGGCGATCGGCTGGCGTTGGAGCATGAGTGTGCTGGCCGTCGGCCCCGCGCTCGGCGTGTGGGCGATGCTCGCCCTGCGGCGGCGGCCAGAGGCGCTGCGGCTCGCGGGTGGTCGGCGGTGACGCTCTAGCCGCGACGCGCCGTCGCTCGTAGTTTCGCGCTCACTCTTCACCGGAGTCGCCGTCGTGCGTCGCACCGCATCACTCACGCTCTGTCTCATCGTCGCCGGATGCGCCGGGCGTGCGGGACCGTCCCTCGCGGGCCCATCCTCGGCTCCCGTCCTGGAGACGCCGGCACGCGTGGCGCTCGTGTCAGCGCCGCGGGGCGACGCCGAGTGGAACGCCCTGGGGGACGAGGCCGGTGCGTTGCTCTCTCGGTATCTGCGCATCAATACGACGAACCCCCCGGGCAACGAGATCGTCGCCGCGCGTTGGCTCGCCAGCGTGCTGCGGCGCGACGGCATCGAGTCCCAGATCTTCGAGCCGGCGCCGGGCAAGGCGAACCTGTACGCGCGCCTTCGGGGCGACGGCAGCGCGCGGCCGCTGATACTCCTCAATCACATGGACGTGGTCCTGGCGTCGCCCGAGTACTGGCGGGTCGATCCATTCAGCGGCGCCATCCAGGGCGGCTATATCTGGGGCCGCGGGGCGCTCGACATGAAGGGAGAGGGGATCGCGCAGCTCATGACCCTGCTGATCCTCAAGCGCTCCGGGGTACCGCTCAAGCGCGACATCATTTTCCTCGCGACGTCGGACGAGGAGATTGGGGCGGGCGTGGGGGCGGGGTGGTTCGCCGAGCGCCATGCCGACCTGATTCGGGACGCGGAATTCTTGATCACCGAAGGCGGGACGACGCGCGCCAACGACCGCGGCGGCATCGACTACTTCGGCGTCGGCACCACCGAGAAGTCCCCGTTCTGGCTCGACGTGACCGCGCGTGGGACACCGGGCCACGGCTCGCGCCCCACCCCCGACAATCCGGTTCATCGCTTGATCCGCGCCCTCGACCGCATTGCCGACTGGCGCACGCCCCTCGTGGTGACGTCGGGCGTGGAGCGCTACTTCCGCGATCTCTCAGGACTCGAGACCGACTCGACACGCCGCCGCTGGTTCGCGGACATCGGCGCGGCGCTGCGCGACTCCGCCGCCGTCCGCGCGATCACGGGCGATCTGACGTACAACGCGCTGCTTCGCAACACGATCTCGGTCACGGGGCTCAAGGGGAGCGACAAGACCAACGTCATTCCGCCGCTCGCCACCGCGGCGCTGGACGTGCGGCTCCTCCCGGGGCAGGACCCGGCGGCGTTCCTCGCGGAGCTGCAGCGGGTGGTGGGGGACACGGCCGTCACGTTCCGCCCGCAGGCGCCGACCTGGCCGGCGACCGAGAGCCCGACGGACACCGAGCTGTTCCATGCCATCGAAGCCGCGGCGCGCGCGCGGCATCCCGACGCGCTCGTGACGACGCCGATGCTCGCCGGGTTCACCGACAGCCACTTCTTCCGGCGGATGGGCATCGCCAGCTACGGGCTCGGGCCGTTCCCGCTCACCGTGACCGAGTCGCGCGGCGTCCACGGCAACGACGAACGCGTGAGCCTCGAAGCGCTTCGCTTCGGCATGCGTTTTCTCTACGACATCGTACAGCGAGTGGCCGCCCGCTAGTTGCTGCTGACCCCCGACGCCCGGGGTTTCGCGTTCTTCACGTAGCGGTCGAACCAGTCGATCATCTCCGCCAGGGTGTGCAGCACCGACTCACGCCCCACGTACCCGTGCGCCTCATTCGGGAGCATGACGAGACGCGCGGTCCCGCCCATTCCCTTGATCGCTGCGAAGAGCCGCTCCGAATTGATGGGGAACGTCCCCGAGTTGTTGTCGGCCTCGCCGTGCGTCATCAGGATCGGCTCGTTGATGCTGTCCGCGTACACGAACGGCGACATCCGCAGGTAGACGTCCCGCGCCTGCCAGAATGTGCGGTCCTCGTTCTGAAACCCGAACGGCGTGAGCGTGCGGTTGTAGGCGCCGCTGCGCGCGATGCCGGCGCGGAACAGGTCGGAGTGCGCCAGCAGGTTCGCCGTCATGAAGGCCCCGTAGCTGTGCCCACCGACGCCGATCCGGTCGGGATCGGCGACCCCGGCGTCGACGACCGCCTTGACGGCGGCGCGGGCGTTCATCACCAGCTGATCGACGTAGTGGTTGTTCGCCGTGTCGCCCCCGATGATCGGCATCTTGGGGTCGTCGAACACCGCGTACCCTTGCGTCAAGAAAAACAGATGCGAGGGACCGCGGATGATGTTGAAGCGATTCGGCGCGGCCGTCACCTGGCCCGCGGCCGTCGCCGAGGCGAACTCGGTCGGATAGGCCCACATGACCATGGGAAGGCGGGTGCCTGGGGTGTACCCGGGCGGGAGGTAGAGCGTGCCCGAGAGCGGCACGCCGTCCTCACGCGCGTACGTGACGAGTCGCTTCTGGATGCCGGTGAGCTGCGGGGCGGGATCCTTGAACGCCGTCAGGGCACGCAGCGCCGTGCGGTTGTTGTGCACGAAGTAGTTCGGCGGCTCCGTGCGGGACTCGCGCCGAGTAATGAAGCTCCTCCCCGCGTCGTCGAGCAGGGCCACCACGGACTCGTAGTGGACGGTATCGGCGCGCCACAGCCGCTCGGTCTTCTTGGTCACGAGGTTGACGCGATCGAGGAAGGGTCGCTCGCCTTGAGATGACGCACCCGCACCCGCGAGGTAGATCCAGTCGCCTGACCTGATCAGCGAGCGCTGGCTGCCGCCGCGCAGCAGTGGCGTGCCCGGATCGGCGTAGCGGTCCTCGACGCTGCGGTCCCAGAACAACACCGGTCTCGCGTTCAGATGCGTATCGACGAGCCAGGTCTTGACCCAACGGCGCTCGCGGTCGAACTCATTGAGCAGGGCGAGGCCGGCCGAGTCCCACACGATCCCCGCGTAGCGCTTCTCGAGCTGCAGCATGGCCAGCGGCGTGTCGGTGAACGGCGCGGTGAGTCGCACGATCCGGTCCTGATGCGCGACCCGATTCTTCGGATCCCCTTCGTCGAGCGCTTCGGCCCAGACGAGCGCCGCGGGGACGCCGGGCTGCCAGCTGATAGCGCGAGGCCCGGGACGCACACCGCGGATCGGGATCCCCTCGCCGGTGGGCAGTTGCGCCAGGCTACGCACCACATCGCCCCGCACATTCCAGATCTCGATCGACTTGGGAAAGAGGCCGTCGGGGACGAGATAGGAATAGGGGCGCACGGTCCGCGACACGAGCACGTACTCGCCGCCGGGTGCCACGTCGACGTTGCCGAAGATGGCGGGCTTACCGATCGGCGCGCGCGCGCCCGTTGCGACGTCGACCAGGGCGAGTTGGGCGGTGAAGTAGTAGTCGAACAGGCGCTCGTCGTTCGCATTCTTGAGCAGGTCTTCGTACGTGGGCGCCGGAGCGGCGCGCCCGCGCGTCTCCTGCGTCGTGGGGCCAACCGGCGTCTGCGGCGCTACGGGCGCAGGGCCACGATCGTCGGGCACGAACTCACACAGGAGCTTCGTCCCCCCCGGCATCCATTGGCACGGCGGGCCGCTCGTCGCGTTCAGGTTCGGGCCCGTGAGCGCGCGCGTCTGCCCCGTAGCGGCGTCGGCGATCCACAACGCGAGCCCCGAGTCGCGCGTCTGCACGAATGCGATCGTGCGGCTATCGGGCGACCAACTCACGAACGACAGCGCTGCAGGCGCGGGGACGGTGATGCGTCGCTCCGAGCCGTCGGCCACGCGCTTCAGCACGAGCCCGTTGATCGGCCCGGGTAGCTGCGGCCCGGTCGTCCGCGGGTTGATGCGGTTCCCGGCCAACCGGAGCATCGGCTGCGCCAGCTCGGCGATCGTCGGCATGCTGCGCTGCTCGAGGAGGAGCAGCCACTGGCGGTCGGGCGTGCGCCGCGAGGGTCGTGCACAGGGCGCAGGCGAGGCTAACGGCGAACAAGCGGCGCATGATCAACCTCCAATCGTTCAGATTGCGGCGGGCGGCTCCCACAGTTCGATCCGGTTCCCCTCCGGATCCAGGATCCAGCCGAACTTCCCGAACTCCGATTCCTCGACGCGAGCGTCGACAGTGACGCCTTCATCTTTCAGCCGCGCGAGAATGCGAGTAAGGTTCGGGACCCGGTAGTTGACCATGTACCGTTGTGACCCGGGTCCGAAACCGTCCGAATCCTCCTTGAACACACTCCAGACGGTCTGCCCCGTCCCTGTGAACATCGCGCCGCCCCATTCCTGCACGTCGATGCCGAGGTGCTCGCGATACCAGTCCAGCATGCGATCCTTGTTCTTGGCCTTGAAAAAGATGCCGCCGATGCCGGTCACGCGATCGTCCACGAAGTCCTCCGCCTTACTTGAGGGGAACGACGAACCGCACGGTCACACTTTCGGCGGTCTGGGGACTCACCGTACACGAGCAGTCACGGCCGATGAGGCGCTTCACGCCTTGCAGCTCCGCATCGGCGATCCCGGCGACGTCGCGATACGTGACCTCCAGCGCCTGGCCGTCGATCACGCGATAGCTGACCGGCCGGCCGAAGAGCCGGTGGTGCGGATCGATCTTCGCGAGCCCGTCGGCGAGACGGCGCTGCAAATCGTTGATCGCTTCACTCATCGAGCACCGCGGCGGCGTTGCGGCGCATCCCCGCGAGTTCGGGCCGCGCGAACGGCGTGTCGCCATAGCGGCGCGCGAACGCGTCCTCGTCCATCTCGATCAGCGCGCGCAAATCCGGTGCCCGGACGTCGGCGCGCGGCGCGAACTCGGCGTCGGTCGCGCTGCGTGCGAAGCTCACATTCCAGGGACAGACGTCCTGACACACATCGCAGCCGAAAACCCAATCTCCTACGTCCCGCCGCTGCTCGTCGTTGAAGGCTCCGCGGTGCTCGATCGTGAGATACGAGATACAGCGGGTGGCATCGAGGACGTGGGGCTCGGGAAAGGCGTTCGTCGGGCAGGCGTCGAGGCAGCGGCGGCAGGTGCCGCAGCGGTCGGCGTCGAAGGGCAAGTCCGGCGCGAGGGCGGCGTCCGTGAGCACCACACCGATGAACGTGAACGAGCCGATCTCGGGATGGATCAGCATCATGTTCTTGCCAATCCACCCGAGCCCTGCGCGCTGAGCCAGCTCACGCTCTGGAACGGGCCCGGCATCGACGTAGCAGCGCGTCTTGGCCCCGGGCACGACGTCGCGGATGGCGTCGGCGAGTCGCTCGAGCCGCGCGCCGAGCACGTCGTGGTAGTCGGAGGACCACGCGTATTGGGCCACGCGCGGCTGACCCCGGGGCGGCGCCCCGGGGTCAGCCGCGCCATGGAAGTAGTTCGTGAGCGTCACCACTGCGGTCCGCGCCCCGGGCATGATGCGCCGCGGATCGCTTCGTTTCTCGGCCTGGCGTCGCAGGTACGTCATCGTGCCGGCGTACCCAGCCTCGAGCCAGCGATCCAGCTCGGGCGCGTGCGCATTGGGCTCGAGCGTCGTGATCCCGACGGCATCGAACCCCAACGTCGAGCCGCGACGCTTCACTTCCACGCTTCTGTTCATAAGCCCATCGTCTCGCGCCGCCAGCGTGCGAAGTTCACGACATCGGCCACCGGCGGGATCGCGTCTTCGTCACCGTACGCCGTGAACATGCGCCAGCGCATGTACTCGCGCGGTGGGAGGGGCAGAAACGGCGGGCGCCGCCACCACCCACGCGCCCGAAAGCTCCACGCCAGCCGGATAAGATCGACGGCGAGCCGGGGGCGCAGGAGCGCCCGCAGCGACAATTGCAGATACAGCAACGGCCAACTCGCGATAGTCTGGATTCCTTCTGTATATTCAGCGCCTATGACGCTTGCCAGCGGCCTCGCCGCGCGCGGCCAAGCCCAGCATGCTCTTGCCCGCTATCGGAGCGAGTTCCCAATCTTCCGGGACCGCGTCTACCTGAACACCTGTTCGCTCGGCCCGTTGGGC
>WNFK01173224.1_pt1 | contig 10584 bp, 14 predicted proteins | sample 5400281 | NCBI WGS metagenome assembly WNFK01 (sample SAMN13153350, study PRJNA577476) | soil metagenome | isolation source: 20 cm soil on Douglas fir-dominated hillslope | place: USA:California | collected 2013-09-17
CAACGACGCCAACGGCGCGTTCGCATCCGCGAGTGCGGTCACCGACGCGGACGGGAGAGCACAGGCCATCTACACGCTCGGGGCCAATGCTGGTCTTCAGCATGTCATGGTGACGGTGTCCACCTCGGCTGGCGCGATGCTCACGACGATCAACGCGACCGGCACGTAGCCGCCATCATGTCGCGGAACACCGCGAGAAGGACTCGTGGGTGAATCGGTTTGGTGAGCACCTCGTCGCACCCCGCGGCAAGGGACTCCTCGCGGTCGGCCGCGCCGCTAAGGGCGGTGAGAGCGATGATCGTCGTGCCGCAGGTCAAGGGATCGGCACGCAGGCGGCGCGCGACGGCCCATCCGTCGAGGCCCGGCATGACGACGTCGAGCAGGATGACGGACGGATGGAACGCGAACACGAGCGTGAGCACCTCGAGGCCGGTGCGCGCCTCGATCACACGATAGCCCGCGCTTTCGAGGACGAGCCGCGCGATGTCACGGCTGTCGTCGTGGTCGTCGGCGACCAGTACGAGAGGCGCGTCACGTAGAGCGGAGGCGAGGTCAGGGGGGCGAAGCGCCGCGGGCGCCTGGGGACGGGCGAAGGGGATGGGCATGGATTGCGTGTTCGGGTTGCCGCACGTTTGCGCCGGGTCGACAACGCGTCCATTGGATCAAAGGCCCAGGCCGCGACGGCTCGTTCAGCGGCTGAGCGTGGTGACGCTCGATGGTGCCAACGCCCAGCACGCTCCGTGTCCGGACGGGGCCGATAGGTCTCGTCGCTGCGTATTGGGCCTTGGTCCAACGGCATTTGTGACTGGGATCACCGCATCCATGGGCACCCGGCAGACAGGCGCGCGCATTCCGCGGAGGGACGCGCCGTTCGGAGTGGAGCCCGGGTCCCACCTACGATCGGACAGACCATGACACAACCAGTCGAGCATGAGCCTCGTGCATGGCAGGTAGCGCTCGTCGATGACGACGCCAGCGTCCTGCGCGCCTTGTCGCGCATCCTTACCGTCAGCGGATACGCGGTGTCGGCGTTCTCGTCGGGCAGCACCTTCCTCGAGAGTCTCGATGTCGCCCCACCGGAGATACTCGTCATCGACCTGTGGTTGCCCGGGCTCAACGGACTGGCGATACAGGAGGCGATTCACGATCGCGCCCTCCGGATCCCCATCGTCTTTCTCACTGGATGGGCCGATGTGACGTCGTCGATGGAAGCCATCCAGGGCGGAGCGATCGACTTCCTCGAGAAGCCGTGCGATGTGCGGACACTGCACGCCTCGCTGGAGCGCGCGACGACCGCCGTGCGTCGCGAGCGCGAGGAAGCGAGCCCAGTCAGTGCGCTCGCCTTGGTCGATGCGTCCCCGGCAGCGGCGGCGGCGCGCCCGGACTGAGCCCGATCGAATAGCACTGCGCGCCACTCCCGCCGCGACGCCGCCCGTTCGCGCGATTCGCAGGGCGCCGAGCCAGGAGAATGGTCCAAGGTCCCATGGGCCTGGGTCCCTGGGGAGACCGACTATTCGGTCCTGTTCCGAGCGACATGACCACACGATGGCTGCGCCTGCTCGTGCGCGTCGCATTGCGGCCATCCCCATCGTGCAGCGTCGGTGCAGCGCGCAGCCAGATTGCCACACGAGGACCATCCATGCGACTCACCACGACTGCCCTGACGCTGACGGCGCTGCTGCTGACCGGCTGCGCCCAACCGGCGAGACAGCTCACGACGCTGCCAACAGCGGCCGGGGAGCGGACGCCGCCGTGGTGGACGGTCAACGCCACGCCCTATGGTTGGTTGGCGGGCCTCAGCGGACAGGTCGGGTTCAATGACACGGTGGCCGACATCGACCTGGGATTCGGCGAGATCGCGCGCCACCTCCGCTTCGCCGGGATGGCGGCGGTCAACGGACGCAACGGGTCGTTCCTGGTCGGTGCCGACGCCATCTACGTCTCGCTCAGCGGCAGCAAGGCATTTGCCGTGCGCGGCGCCTCCGGCGAAGTCATCCTCGATCAGCGCGAGACGATCCTGCATCCGACGATCGGATACACGTTCGGCACGACGAGCTGGGGCGTCGACGCCCTTGCCGGGTTGCGGTACTGGAATCTCAGCACTGCCCTGGGGCTCGACCCGGCGCGGCTCGAGGCCCGGAGCCGCTCCGGCACCATCGACTGGCTCGACGGCACCGCCGGCGTGCGCGGTCGCGTCACGGTGGCGAGACGCATTCATGTCACCGCGGAAGGGGATGGCGGCGGCGGCGGGTCGCGCCGCTCATGGCAGGCTGCCGGTGCCGTCAACTACGATCTGTCCCAGCGCTCCAATCTCGTTGCGGGATACCGCTATCTCTCCGTGGACTTTGAGTCCACCAGATTCCTGTTCGACACGCACATGAACGGCGTGGTGCTCGGGGTGAATTTCCGCCTTTGACTCGGTTGAGCGGGCCGGTCCTGAATGCCAGGCGGCATTGGTGCCGACGCTGTCGCATCGTTCACCGCGGGGCCGATGGCGACCTCACGCAGCGGAAGCCGAGGTAGTTGGTGCTGGCGCCGACCTCCCCCTTGCCTCGTGTGCCCACCATCACGCGCGAGCAATATGGAGGGGTGCAAGCGAACGATCCGCCGCGCTGGACACGCTTTCGTGCATCGGGCTCGTCGGGATCGTAGGACGACTCGGGGCCGCGCGGATCGCGTGGCGCGATGCGAGAGCGGGCCAGGTGGGCGTAGTAGTCCGGCCGATACCAGTCGCTGGTCCACTGCCAGACGTTGCCGGCCATGTCGTACAGCCCGTAGCCGTTCGGCGGAAACTGGGCGACCGGTGAGATGCCGACGAACCCGTCGGCTCCCTCATCGTCACTCGGGAAGCGGCCCTGGTGCAGATTCGCCATCCATCTTCCGTCGGGACGCAAGCGATCGCCCCAGACGTAGGGTTCACCCGCGCGGCCGCCGCGCGCGGCGAACTCCCATTCCGCCTCGGTGGGCAGGCGCTTGCCGGCCCACTTCGCATAGGCCAGCGCATCTTCATAGGCCACCTGCACCACCGGAAACCGTGCTTTCCCCGCGTTCGAGCTCATCGGACCAAGCGGATGGCGCCAGCTGGCGCCCTCCACGAACAACCACCATTGCGAGTGGTCGTCCAGCGTCTCGACACGATCGGGCGGCGAGAAAACGAGAGACCCGGCGACCAGATTCTCCGGCGGCACATCCGGAAACTCCTCCGGGCGTGGTGTGCGCTCCGCCACCGTGACGTATCCCGTCGCACGGACGAATTGCTCGAACTGCTCATTGGTGACATCGGTCTCGTCCATCCAGAATCCATCGACGTAGACGCGATGGATCGGACGAGCATCGCGGGCGGCGCGCATGTCGACATCGTTCGTATCCATGCTCTTGGGGTCGGCGGCACCCATGGAAAACGTGCCTCCTGGAATCCACACCATGCCCTCCGGCGCGTCGCCCGGCGCCGGACCCGCATTCGCGATCGTCGGCAGGAAGCCGGACGACGCCGCGGAGCCTCTCGCCCGGGGTGCGGTGGCTGCCGCATCCGACCGTGCCGCAAACCGCGGCTGGATCGCTCTGAGCCCCATCATCCCCATGCCGCCGGCCAGGGCGATGATGACCGCCCAATGCCACGTTGCGAGAGCCCTGGCCGTTGAGGCAATTGGAATGCGCTTTGGTCTCACGCCCTGTCTTGCTCCACGACAACCGACGTCGGCCCGACGCGCTGCACGTGCAGCGCTTGGCCCTGACAACGTGCACTCGCGCGGGGCTGCCTTCTTGAACGTGCTTGCCGCGGGCGGGCCGTCGCCGAAAGGCGGAGCGTATGCCGAGGTACCTTGGGCGTCGTGCGATGACGCTGCGGGTCAGGGCGCGCCCCAGCCCGCCAGCCCGGCGTACCCCGAAAGCCAGACGAGCGCGGGCTTCATATAGCCATTGTCCCGGCCATAGGCCCATGCGACCGGCGCCCCTCTGTCCCACAGGTCGAACGTCCAGTCCATCGGATTGATCGGGTAGGAGCGGTTGACGATGCCGCCCCGGATATGGGGCACGAGCCCGAGACCGATCGTCGCCACGGCAGCGCTCCACATGGGCGACAGGTGCGTCACGCGATGGATCCCGTAGGCAGTCGCCAGGGAGAGCGCGGCGTACTCCGCGTGCCACGCGATGCGGGGCTGCCAGTAGCCTCTGGTGTCCGAGAACGAGTTGTCGAACGCTGACCGGGTGAGCCGACAATCCCGGCTCGGCTGCGCGATGCTGATGCGCTGGGCGGGAAGTTCACGGGCAAGACAGAACCCAGCGAGGAGGGGCGCGAGCATGAGGAACCGCATCGAGCTCGTCAGCCGCCCTCCTCTCCGGACGGCAGCGCGTGGCTGTTCAGCCACTTTCTGAGCACGACGAGCTGAGCGTCGATCCGCGCGCGCATCATCCAGTCGGACGACTCGACGCATCCGGGTGACCGCCGGAATGCTTCAAGCAGTGCGACGCGGTACCGCACCGAATCGAGCGAGTCCGCAGACCCCAGCCGAGCGAACCGTGCGGGAGGAGTCCACAGCACCTCTCCCGACTCGATCAGCTCCAGAGCGAGATCGAGCGGGACGCCCGTCACGGTGCGTCGCATCGCGAAGCGGCGCTTGCTCGGGTCGTAGAGGTAGCGCCAGAGCGAGCCGCCGAGAAAGGTCGTCCGCCCGATCCGGTCGTCGAGCGGAATCTCAGAGTGCATGGGACCGAGCCTCCTTCACCCACATCCTGCGCATGTGCTTCTCCTACGGCGGAATCCTATAACCGTCCTTTCCTTGCCGTTCATATACTTTGCTGTTCAAGTTTTGTTCAATTATGTCAGATATGGTCATCAAAGATCAGGTCGTACTACGTTTCGCCACTTGACCGGGGCCCCCGGTGGGTCGATCCTCCCTCCATGGCAGACCGAGACGAGTTGCTGGACATCAGGCAGGCAGCCGAGCTCCTGCACGTCAGCGAGACCTCTCTCCGCCGGTGGACGAACGCCGGCCAGCTGGCCTGCCTGCGGGTCGGCCGCAAGCGCGAGCGGCGCTTCCGTCGCGCGGACCTCTTCGCCTTCATGGAAGAGCAGCCCATCGAGGGGTTCGACGGAGGGGAGTCCGGGAAGCCGATGACGGACCGGGGCGTCGGCGACCGGACGGCCGAGACCGCCGGCAACCATCTTTGCGGGCTGTACCGGAGCGATGAGGGTCGGACCAGGCTGGCCGCGTCCTTCCTCATGGATGGCGGGGGGCTGCGTCCGGGCAGCGTATGCTTTCTCGTCGCGCTTCCGGACGTACGCGCACAGATCCTCGCGCACCTCGGGGCGGAGCATCCCACCCTCGAGCAGGACGTCGACGCCGGCCGCCTCCTGCTCTCCCAATATCACGACTCCGCGGACGCCCAGCACCACTACTGGCAAACGCACTTCACGGCGGCACTGCGCGGTGGCGCGCGGTCCCTGCGGGTGGTCGGCGACGTGACCGGCTTCTTTCGCACCATCGGCGCGCGAGCGCTCGCCGACTACGAAGCGGGATACGACCGCTTCGTCGCGCCCAGCTTTCCGCTCGCCACGCTCTGCCTGTATGACGTGCGCGTGTTCTCGGCGCTCGGCGTCCTGGAGATGCTCAAGTTGCACGCGGACACGCTGCGGTTTCCAGCCAGGCAGCTGCTCGCCTGAGCCTGGCCGCGCGTCCACTGGAGCCCGTTCCGCGCGCGCCGGTCCATTGGTCCAATGTCACGGCGGCGCCGACTTTGACACCTTCGACTGACAGTTCCGGACCGAATACACTGCACCTGCAGCCCGTCAGTGCGACGTCGGCGGCCGGGGGGGGCAAGACGGGACGTGATGCCAAAGCGATGCAGCGGATTTCCAGGCAGTGCGCTCTTCACGACCTGCGCACACGAACCCGGCCGTGCAATTCCGATCGATTTGAGCTTCGCGCTGCTCCTGTTGGTACTCGCGGCCGCGACAGGGTGCGTGCATGGCGCCGAAGCGACCAGGAAAGCGGACAGCGCCTACGCGGCGCGAGTCGATTCGTCGCTGATGCGGCTGGCCTTGATTGACAGCATCCTCACTGATACGGCCGCCGGCACCTGGAGTGTGAGCGAACGCACGAACGAGATCGACGACACACGGTCGGTCGTCCTCTCGCTCGCGTCGGATCACGTCCTCGATCCTCGTCGTCCGCGGCTCTACATACGCTGCCGCAACAAGGCCACGGACCTGTTCGTCACCACGAACGGTCCCGTCGAGAGCGTTGGCAGGAATGACATGGTACTGGTGCGCCATCGCTTCGATAATCAGCGCCCGATGACGGACATGTGGTCCCAATCACGCTTGAATGGCGCGATCGTCGCACAGCGCCCGATCCCGCTGGCCCGCCAGATCTCGACCGCCCGCCGCTGGCGCGTCGAGTACCACCCATTTGGGAGCGACCCCAAGGTCGCCAGCTTCCGGATAGGCCGCCTGGGCGACGTGCTGCCGCGCGTCTCGACGACATGCCACTGGCCGACCGGGAATTCGACGTCGCATTCGGCGCCATCGGCACTGCGGTGATCAGCGGACGCTCACCAGATCCGCGAGCATGCCATAGGCGGTCGTGGTGGGATCGGGATCGTGCGACGTGACGGTCCGGGCCGACGCAGGCCCGCATCGCACCGGTACCGTCGCGCCCGACCTCGCCGACGAGCCGATAGGGCCGACCGTCTGTGCGCGCCTGCCGAACGGCCGCCTCGCTGAGCGAGCGGATTCCCTCGCGCGCGACGTCTGCTGGGCGGAGATCACCGCCCAGCAGCACGTTGGCGACGGCGCAGAGCTTCACCGCCGAGTCCCACCCGTCGACGTCGTAGCTCGGATCGGCCTCGGCGATCCCGAGCCGCTGCGCGCGTGCCACGCCCTCGGCGATGCTGAGCCCCTCCTCCACCGCCTCGAGCACGACCGTGGCGGTGGACGTGAACACCCCGCGCACCGTGCTCAGACCCGCGAGTGGGAGGCACTCGCGCGCGAGCGAGAACACCGGTGCGCCGTCCATCACCGCCGCCTCGAATCGATACTGGCGGCCGCGGTCCGTCGCGAGGCGAAGCAGCTCCCGGTAACCATGCACCAGCGGCCCCTTGTTCGCGGAGATGGCGTGCGCGCCATGCTCGAGGATGGCGCGGAGGTAGTCGAGCGCCGGCTGACCGGCGTGCGGATCGAGCGCGATCGCCTCGAACACCACGTCGGCACGCGTCTCGGCGAGCCAGTGGTGGACGTCGCGGCACGTCACCCCCGTAGGCTGCGCGGGGTCGAGCCCCTCGGCGTCGGCACGCCAACCGATGCGACGCGATGCCACGCCGGTGATGGTGCAGACGATGCCATGATCGCGCGCGAGCGCGTCACGCCGACGCTCGAGCAGGGCGTTCAGCGCTCGACCCACGCTGCCATATCCGATGAAGGCGACGCGCACTACACGCGCTCGCGCTCGTGGTAGACAGCCTCGAGCACCTGGTTCACGGCGCGGCCGGCCATGCCGTCCACCGCGGGACGCCCGCCACCGAGCACCGCATCGACGAACTGCTGGATCAGCGGCAGATGAGCGTTCTCCGGGGCGGGATGCTGCTCGATCGTCTCGGTCCCGCCGCGGACGACGCGGAGCGTGGAGCCGTTGAGCCTCGCGACGTGCAGGGAGCCTTCCGAACCGAAGATGTCGAGCGTGTCCTGCGGCTCCACGGCGGCGTGAGCGACGGCCACGACGGCGAGCGGACCTGGCGAGAAGCGCAACGTGACAACGGCGGTATCCTCCACCGTCCGGTCGAACAGGACGTTACCGCGCAGCGCGCCGACCTCGGCGACGTCGCCGAACAGGTCCAGCAGCACCTCGATGCGGTGACAGCCGAAGTCGAACATCGGCCCGCCCCCGGACTGAGCCGGATCGAGAAGCCACGCGCGCGGATGGCCGCGCGGCGGGTCGAACCGCTCGAAGGCGTTGAGCTGCGCCATCGCCGGCCGGCCGATCGCCCCCTCCGCGAGGAGCTGCCTGATGCGCTGCACGATCGGATAGAGATGGCGGTAGTACGCGACGCCGAGCTTCACGCCGGCTGTGGCGGCGCTCGCGACCATCCGGTCGCACTCCTCGACGTCGAGCGCCATCGGTTTTTCACAGAGCACGTGCTTCCCCGCCGCCGCCGCGGCGATGGCGATCGGCGCGTGCAGCGCCACCGGCGTCGCGATGTACACTGCGTCGATCTCGTCGTCGCGGACGAGGTCGCGCCAGTCCGCATGCCAGCGACGAGCGCCGAAGCGGCGCGCGAACGCCTCCGCCAGCTCCGGGCGACGTCGGCTGACCGCCGCGAGCTCCGAGCGCTCCGCGGACACCAGGGCGGGCGCGACTCTCCTCTCGGCGATGTCGCCCGCGCCCACCAGGCCCCAGCGCACTGCGCTCATGTATCACTTACGCGTCTGCAGGTACCGCGACGGGATCGGGTTATCCGCGCGCTCACTGTCCCAGAAGATCGTCACGACCCACCACCGTGTGCCGTCGTTGAACAGCTGAATGCTGTTGATTCCGCGCGCGAACGGCTTCTCGTCGCTCGCTGTGCGCCGCGAATCATAGGTGCTGAACAGCTGCGTGACATTGCCGAACGACTCGGACGTCCGAGCGATCTCGCGCTCGAAGAATCCTGATTCCTCGAGCCGAGGTCCGGCCATCGAGGCGTATTCGTCGGGCGTCATCATGCGGATGCGTGCCTTCTTGTCGGCCCCCATCCCCGTAGGAATGAGACGAGCACCAGGTACGAACAGCGATCGAAAACGATCCCAGTTGCGCTTCTGGCCCGCCGGACCGGAGATCACCTCGTACAGGGTTGCGACGATGGCGTCCGCTGACGCGACATCCTTTGGATCGGCGGGAACCGCAGCTGGCTGAGCGGCTGTCGCGGGACTTGCTTGCGCGTTGCTCAGGCTGGGGGTGCCGACGAGCAGCGCGATGATGAGGGGCCCAAGACGCCAGGACGCAATCGACACGGGTGTTGGTTCCTTTTGAGGAGTGGGACGTGAGGATATCGCCGAGTTATCCCGCCCGCCAGCGGGCCTGGCTTGGGAGCCCGCGCGCCGCTTCGCGACGCTCATGGAGTGATGGACGTCACAAGTCAGATCACAGGCATGCGCGTTGCCGCGAAGTGCCACGTCCTCGACGATGTGCGTCGAGTGGGGCGCGTGATCGAGCGATCGAGACGTGTGGCCCACCCCATCCACCGCCATGGGGGAACCCGACGAGCGGATGTATCGGAGGCATGGATGCGTACACGACTGACGCGCACGCGTGTTCTCGCCATTGTTGCGCTTGGCGCGGTGATGGCGACCACGGCCGGTGCGCAGACGAGCACGAGGCGGACGCGCCCCACGACGCGAATCCCTGTCAACAAGGAGCCCCCGGTGCCCGACACCATCGTGCGCCGGGACACCGTGATCGTCTACAGGCCGGCACCGGCGCCAACGCCTGCACCGCCCGTCTACCGGCCAGAGCCGGCGCCCGTGGCGCGGCCGGTGATGCGGAGACAGCACTTCGGCAACGGATTCTACGTCGGCATCGGCGGGGCTGGGACGCGGTGTATTCGCCGTTCGGCGTCCGTCTCGATCTCGGCTACACGCGCCTGGACGCACGGAGCGCCTTCGTCAACACTCCGACCGGCCCGGCGTTCCTGCCTTTGGCGGATCCGCAGGTCTATTCGGCGATCCTCGACGCGAAGGCGCGGATTCCGTTCACGCGTTCCTGGTACGGCCCGTCGAGCGGGTTGTATGTCGTTGCCGGTGGCGGTGTGAATCACTTCCGGCACTTCAACGAGACCTTCGCGCTCAGCAACCCGGAGTTCATCGATCCGGTCGTGGATCCCTTCGCCTCGGAGTCGTTGACGCGGTTCGCGCTGAACGCGGGCGGCGGGGTCTCCTACGCGTTCAGCCTGGCGGAGGTGTTCCTCGAGTCGCGGTACGTGACCGCGTTCATGCCGCACAGGCGGGCGAGCTTTGTCCCGATCATCCTTGGCGTGAACTTCTACTGAGTCCGAGCCAGCTGGCAGTCGGGCGTGACCGAAGCACCAGAACCGAAAGCGGGCCCCGCGAGACTGCCGTCCGGGGCCCGCTTTCCGCGCGCGTGGTGAGTCATCACGGACGCGAGTGGTGCGCGCGCCCGTCACCAGGCCACTATCTTGAATCCACTCTTCTGATTCCACGGACGTCACCTGGGCGATGTTCGGGTCGAGTCCATTCGCCGTCACGGTGATGGGCACCTTCTTCAACATGGACAAGCTGGTGGGCAAGGATTTCGAGCGTGGCCTCGACAGCCTGAAGGCGGTCTCGGAAGCGTGATGCAGCCACACGGGCGCCTCGCGCGCATTGCTGGCCTGCACGTGCAGGTGCTTCGGTCGCTTCGCTTCCTCAGGACGACAACGATGCGCGCCGGCCTGTGCGTCGCGGTCGCGAGTCCGTTGTCAGCGCAACACGCGCGGCTCGCCATCGCGCCCGAACAGCCACTGCCGGGGGCGATCATCCGAGTGACGTTGCGTGACGCGCACGTCGCGGATGATTCGATCGTCGCGGTGCGCGGCATGCTGGCGGGAGAGCCG
>WNFK01238580.1_pt3 | contig 10583 bp, 14 predicted proteins | sample 5400281 | NCBI WGS metagenome assembly WNFK01 (sample SAMN13153350, study PRJNA577476) | soil metagenome | isolation source: 20 cm soil on Douglas fir-dominated hillslope | place: USA:California | collected 2013-09-17
GTAGTTGCCGAGGTTGCCGACGGCCGCCTTGGCCTCGCCCAGGCCCGTGATGCCCCCGTCGGTGTCGATCTCGACGAGGCACATGTTGAAGGAATCATTGCGGCCGAAGTCGCTCACATGGGCGGTGGCCGGAGGGATGGGAGCGCGAAGCCAGGAGGCACGGACGGCGGTGATTCGCATGGCGGATCGGGTTCGACGAGACTAGCCGGGGGCCCTGGGCAAGTCAAGGCACCGGGCGACTACGCGTCGCGCCGGGGTGCCGTCACCAGCGCGATCACGCCGGCCACCGTCATCAGGGCCCCCACCGCCGAGGCCGCGACGACCAGGGGCAAGGCGGCGCCGCGAAGCGCGAGGGCGAGCGCTTCCCCTCCCAGCGTGAAGACGGCAGCGCCGACGACCCCGAGCGCGACGATGGACAGCCAGTGACGGGCCTGGGAGCGAATGACCGGGTGGCCGACGGCGGCGCCCCGCGTGAGGCTCGCGAAGTGGATGCTGACCAGGAGCAGGACGAGACCGACGGCAACGGCGGTCCCCGTGACGGGATCGGGATCGGGCTGGGCAACCACGAGCGCGAGCGCCCCGCCGGCAGTGGCGAGCGGCACGGAGGCCGCGATCGCTCCGGCACCGCCCACGACGAGAGCCAGCGCGGCGAGAGCGCCGAGCGAGGGAAGAATGGACAGCGGGAGCCCCGCGAGAGTCGCCATGAGCGCCACCGCGGCGAGACGCAGGGTCACGCGTGAGCTCGGCGAAGCCGCGGGCGGTGCCACCGGGCCAGGGCCGCCTCGAGGGGCTCGACGCCGTCCCAGTCGACGACGGTCAATCCGTCACGCCGAAGGTCGTCGAGGTAGGCGCGGTGTTCCAGCGCCCACAGGCGCGCCGCCACGTCGGCCACGGGGCCGCCCCGCACGAGGGCGCGTCCCGCCGCGACGGGGGACACGGCGATCAGGATCAGGTCGAAGCCGCGCGCGGCGAGATTCGCCGCCGCCCTCACGAAGCGCCCGTCGAGCAGGGGGCTCAGCGCGAGGACCAGGGCCTGGGGCGGCAGGACGCGCGGCGGGATCATCTCGAGGTCCCGCGTCACGTACGTGAACACGACTGACGCCCGCGCGAGCGTGTCCAGCAGGCGCTCCCACTGGGCGCGCCCGGCGCCGGGCCGCACCTGCCGCAGGATCCCGCCGTACTCGATCAGGCCGACGCGGTCTCTCCGGGCGAGGTAGGCGGCGGCGAGGGATGCCGCGCCGCGGACGGCGCGATCGATGGTCGAGGCCCCCGCCGGCCCGACGTCGGCCAGGGTATCGAGGAGGAGGACGACGTCGGCGTTGCGCTCCTGGTGATGCCGCGTCACGTGCAGCGCGCCGAGCCGGAGCGTGGCGCGCCAGTTCACATGGCGGACCTGGTCGCCGGGGGCGAAGGGGCGCACGTCGCCGGGCTCGAGGCCTTCCCCCTGCGCCGGCGAGACGTGGTTACCCACGAACGTCTGCGTCCGCAGGGGGCGGGGCGGGCGCCGGAGCGGCGCGACGTGCGGGTAGACCGCCACCTCGGAGTGCGCCTCATGATGACGGGTCTCGGCGGCGGCAAGGCCGAGCGGCTCCCAGAGCCGGAGATGAAGATCGGCGAGCCGCAGCCGCTGGCGGCCGGCGTACGCGAGCTCGAACGTCCAGCGCACCTCCTCGCCGGGGCGGAGGCTGAAGAACGCGTGATTGCGCCCGCGCCCGGGCCAGACCTGGGGCGGCAGGGGCTGCAGCAGCTCCACGAGCGCAAGGGGCTCGGTCGCCCGGAGCGTCACGGTGACCGAGACCCGCTCGCCCTCGACGAGGCGGTCCGCCGACACCTGGCGGCTGATCTGCCACGCCGCGGTGGGCGACTTCGCGCGCCGCCCAGCGGCGAGGGCGACGACCAGGGGCACGGCCACGACCATGAGCTCGGCGCGCCCCGTGAGGACGCCGAGGAAGAGGGCCCAGCCGACGAGCGTGAGGAACGAGAGGTTCAGGCCGGTCGGGGTCCAGCTCATGACGTCTCGGTCACCGGCGCCGGCACCTGGCGGAGCAGGCTCTCCACCACCTGGGTGGGCGTGATCCGCGCTACCCACAGCTCCGGCCTGAGCACCAGCCGATGGGCGAGCGCAGGCACCGCCATGGTCTTCACGTCGTCGGGGAGCACGAACTCACGGCCGCGCAGCGCTGCCTCTGCGCGGGCGAGCTTCAGGAGGGCGAGGGTCCCCCGCGGCGAGGCTCCCAGCGCCACCCGGGAGTCGGCGCGCGTCGCCTGCGCGAGGGCCACGATGTAGCCCTCCAGCGCGTCGCTGACGAAGACGTCCTCGAGTGTCGCCTGCATGGCCAGGAGCTCCGCTCGGGAGACGATGGTGGGGACCGTCGCCGTGTCCGTGCGCCGCTCCCGCCGGCGTCTCAAGATCTCGCGCTCGGTCTCCGGATCGGGATATCCGACACCGACACGCAGCAGAAAGCGATCGAGCTGGGCCTCCGGCAGCGGATAGGTGCCCTCCAGCTCGATGGGGTTCTGCGTGGCCAGCACGAGAAAGGGCGGCGACAGGGGAAACGTCTGCCCTTCCACCGTCACCTGCGCCTCCTGCATGGCCTCCAGTAGCGCCGCCTGCGTCTTCGGGGTAGCCCGGTTGATCTCATCGGCGAGGAGGAGATTGGGGTCGTAGAGGAAGCTGCCGGTGATGTCGCTGGGGAGGAGATCGGGGGTGAACTGGATGCGCCGGAATCCCAGGTCGAGCGCCTGGGCGAGGAGACGCGCGATGAGGGTCTTCGCGAGGCCCGGAAAGTCCTCGATGAGGACGTGCCCGTTGGCGAGAATGCCGGCGAAGATGCGCTCGATCACGTCGTCCTTGCCCACCACGATGCGCCCGAGCGTCAGCACCACCTCGCGGGCCCGCTCGGAGATGGCGGCGACCTTCACCGCTCGTCCTCTATCGTCGCGATGAGGTCGCGGAGCCTGGCCAGGCTGGGGCCGCGGCCTCGGCGGAGGGGCGGGGGAACGAGGGGGCGAGTGGAGAGCGCGGCCAGCCGGGGCCACAGGACCCTTTCGAAGTGGCGCCGACTGCGGAGGCCGGCGCGCACGCTGGCGGTGAGCTCGAGCAGGCGGTGGGGTACGCCGGACTCGATGACGGGAGGAATCCGCGCGGCGTCGAGGGCCGATGTCCCGGGGGGCGCGAGCCGGGCGGCGAGGATTCCTCGCAGCTCAAGCAGGGCCATGCCGAGCAACAGCGCCGCGGCCAGTCGGGGGACGAGGGCGCGCCATTGCGGCTCGAGGTAGACATAGATAGGCACGGCGAGGAGGAGCACGCCGCCCACCAGGATGATGTAGCGGACGGTGGTGGCCAGGGGGCGGGGCTCACCGCGCATGCAGGGATTCCGTCTCGAGCGCGGTCTTCACCTCGTCGAGGCAGTCGCAGGCGGCGGTGCGCGCGTCCGCACCCAGCGGCCGGTCGCTGAACCGTGCCAGCTCGAAGAGCGCGGTGAGCCGCTCGACGGGCGTCGCTGGCATCAGCCCCCGGGTGAGCACGGTCCGCATGAACTCCGCTGGAGTCTGCCACGGCGCGCGCGGCACGCGGGCGGCGGAGAGCGCGAGCTCGAAGCGCCGATACGTACGGATGATCGCCGCGCAGGCGTCCGGCTCGGCACGGAGGTCGTCCAGGCTCTCGACCACCGCGTCTTCGAGACGCGGACCGGCTCCGCCGCGAACGGGAGGCGAAGGTGGTGAAGGCCAGCAGCAGCGCGAGCCCGGCGACCGCGTAGTCGAAGGCCGGCACTGAGGTCGGCGGCTTGCGCGCCTGCGCCAGGAGGTCCAAGAGACCGGCGAGGGCGGCGAGCGGCGCATCCAGCGGGTGGCCCGCGCCCGGAGCCCAGTGCGACCAGGCGAAATAGATGAGCAGGAGCATGAGCGCGAGGGAGGCCAGCAGCGCGAAGGGGTGGGGCCGGTGCCTGGTTTTTTCGGGCTCGGCTTCGTCCTCGGTGGGGCGCCGCGGCCGCTGCAGGGAGAGCAGCAGGAGGAGGGACAGCCCGGACAGGCCCAGCACGACCATCCACACCACTTCGGGGATCTGGAGCAAGAGGCTCGCCCCGGGCGCGGCCCTCGGTGCGGGCGACGGACCGACGGTGGCGGCTAGCGCGAGCAGGAGACCGGCGCCCGCCACCGCGCCCGCGCGGAGCCGGCTCACCGGCGCCCACTCATGGCCGCCTCCGCCTGCGTCAACCAGAGCTGCATGTCGCGGGGCGCCTCCAATCGGCTGAACCGGGCCGGCCATCTTCGTGGGACGAGTGGGCCGACCTTAGCCGGAGTCGCCTTCAAGCGTCAAGGTCGGTTGACGCCTCCCAGGGGGCGTGACACGATTCGTCTCGACTCATGGCCACCGCGACCCGCTCCGCGCTGCACACCACGCTCTGCGATCTCCTCGGGATCCGGTATCCGGTCTGCCCCGCGGGGATGGCCTTCGTGGCCGGCTCGGGACTCGCGGCGGCGCATGGCTCGCCCGCCGAGCTGCGGGCGGAGATCCGACGCGTACGCGAGCACACCGAGATCATCGCCGCGGTGGTGGACGAGGCCGGCGCCGTGCTCGCGCGCCTGTCGCGCTGAGGCGCCGCGCATCCCATGGCGCTGGACTTCGCCCTCGACCCCGAGCAGGAGGTGCTGGTCCGCACCATTCGCGCCTTCGCCCAGCGCGAGCTGGCGCCGCACAGCGCGCAGTGGGACCGCGACCACGTTTTTCCCGCCGAGGCGTGGCGGCAGATGGGCGCGCTGGGCCTCCTCGGCCTGCGCGTCCCCGCCGCGCTGGGCGGTCAGGACGCCGACCTCGTCACGGTCGGCCTCGTCATGGAGGAGATCGCCCGCGGAGATTTCTCCTGCACCTACGGCATCCAACTGTCCACGCTGGCGGGCGAGATCATCGGCAAGCGCGGCGACGCCGCGCTGCGCGAGCGCTGGCTGCCGCCCATGACCCAGGGCGATGCCGTCATTGCCCTGGCCCTCACGGAGCCGGGCGCGGGCTCGGACGCGGCGCGGCTGACCATGCGGGCCGAGCGGGACGGGAGCGACTATCTCCTCACCGGCGAGAAGTCGGGCATCAGCCTCGGCATGGCCGCCCATGCCGTGATCGTCTTCGCGCGCACGGGCGAGGCGGGCGCGCGCGGGGTGACCGCCTTCCTGGTGCCGCTCGACCTGCCCGGCGTGGCGCGGAGCCCCCTGCGCGACATGGGCTCGCATGCCATCGCGCGCGCGGTGCTGGCCTTCGACCACGTGCGGATTCCCGCCTCCCACCGTCTCGGGGGAGAAGGCACCGGCTTCTACGAGGTGATGCGCGGCTTCGACTTCAACCGGGCGCTGATCTCGCTGGCCTGCCTGGGCGCCGCGCAGATCTCGCTCGAGGAGACCATGGCCTACGTCAAGGAGCGCCAGGCCTTCGGCCGGCCCCTGGCGCGCTTCGAGGGCGTGACGTTCCCGATCGCGGAGGCGGCGACGTGGATCGAGGCCGCCCGCGGCCTCTGCCTGCGCGCACTCTGGCTGGCCGACCGCGGCGCGCCCTGCACCAAGGAGTCGGCGATGGTCAAATGGTGGGTGCCGCGCATGGCGGTGGACACCATTCACCAGTGTCTGCTGCTCCACGGCCACTATGGCTACACGGATGAGCTGCCCTTCGAGCGGCGGATGCGCGACGTCATGGGGCTCGAGATCGGTGATGGCACCGCCGAGGTGATGAAGATCGTGGTGGCCCGCGAGCTGCTGGGCCGCGAGAGCCTGCCCTACTAGGCACAAGGAGAGCCGCATGGCCGACCGCACCCCGGTCTCGAACATCGCAATCTCGCACGTGGCCGAGGGGCCGAGTCCGCCCACCGCCGCCAACGCCACCTGGCCCAATGTGCTGCACACGCGCGTCGGCGAGCTGGTCGCGGAGCTCGGGCCGGGCCCCTGGGCCAAGCGGATCATCGCGGACGAGCGGCAGCTGGTGACGCTGATCTCGAGCCCGCCCGGCACCGGCAACCGGCCGCACTGGCACCGGGACTTCGACGAGTGGTGGGTGGTGCTGGGCGGCCGGCTCGAGTGGGAGCTGACCGGTGGCACCGTCTTTCAGGCCGCGAAGGAGGATATCGTCTGGGTGCCGCGGGGGACCGTGCACCATATCCGCACCGTCGGCGCCGAGCGCTCGCTCCGGCTCGCGGTGGCCATGCCGCCGGCGGCCCACTACTTCAGCCCCTGCGAGCAGTGCGGCTTCACGGACGATGGCCCGCGGGAGTGGCGCGCGTAGATGACCTCACTGGCCGGCCGTGTGGCGGTGGTGACGGGCGGCTCGCGCGGCATCGGGCGCGCCATCGCGCGACGGCTCGCCGCCGAGGGCGCCGACTGCGTGCTGACGTATCGCCAGCGCGGAGAGGAGGCGCGGGCCGCGGCGGCCGAGATCGAGGCGCTGGGGCGACGGGCCCTCACGCTGCCTCTCGAGCTGGGCGAGCCCACCGAGGTGGCGCCGGCCTTCGAGCGCATCGGCGAGGCCTTCGGGCGCGTGGACATCCTGGTCGCCAGCGCCGCCGCCACCGCCTTCCGCCCCATGCTCGAGCAGAAGCCGCACAATGTCCGGCGGACGCTCGCCATCTCCATCGAGAGCTTCGTGGCGGCGGTGCAGGGGGCCGCGCGCCTCATGGCGGGGCCGGGCCGCATCATCGCCATCTCGGGGATCGACAGCTTCCAGAGCATGACCGGCCACGGCATGCTCGGGGCGGCGAAAGCGGGCGTGGAGAGCCTGGTGCGGACCCTCGCGCTCGAGCTGGGGCCGCGCGGCATCACGGTGAACGGCGTGAATCCCGGCTTCATCGAGACAGATTCGTCGCGGTACTACGTGGAGCAGGGGCTCGGGCGCGACTATGCGGAAGCGACCGCCGGCCTTCGCGCCGCCACCCCGGTGCGCCGGCTCGGCACGGTCGAGGACGTGGCGAGTCTGGTGGCCTATCTCGCCTCGGATGCCGCGGGATTCCTCACCGGCCAGACCCTGGTGCTCGATGGGGGTCTGACCATCGTCTCGCCCCTGAGCCGGTTGGAGGAAGGGGGGCGGGGAGGAGCGCCATGACCTGCGTGCTCCTCGAGCGCGACGGCGCCGTCGCCCGGCTCATCCTCAACCGCCCGGCGCAGCTCAATGCCGTGAGCCCCGAACTGCTCGAGGATCTGGATCGGGCTTGCGCGGCCGTCGAGGGGGATCCCACCGTAGCCGTCGTGACGCTGACCGCGGCGGGGCGCGCCTTCTGCGCCGGGGCGGACCTCCGAGTCGTCCAGCAGCTGGCGCCGGATCCCGCGCGCTGGCGCGAATTCATGGCGCGCTGGCGCCAGGTCTACGATCGCGTGGAGCGGCTGCCGGTGCCCGTGATCGCGGGCGTGCACGGGATGGCGCTGGCCGGCGGTCTGGAGCTCACCCTCGTCTGCGACCTCGTGATCGCGGAAGCGACGGCGCGCCTCGGCGACCAGCACGCGAACTTCGGCCTTGTCGCCGGCGGCGGGGGGAGCCAGCGCCTGCCCCGGCTGATCGGCGCGCGGCGCGCGAAGGAGCTGATGCTGCTCGGCGGCTGGCTGAGCGCTCAGGAGGCGCTGGCCTGGGGCCTCGTCAACCGCGTGGTGCCGGCGGGGCAGGTGGAAACAGTGGTGAGAGAGCTCGCGCGTCCCGCTCCCGCAGGCGCTCGACCTCGAGGGCGAGGAGGTTGCCCGCCACATGCGGGGCGCCGACGCCGCCGAGGGCCTCCGCGCCTTTCTGGAGAAGCGCGCGCCGCGCTTCGGAGGGGGAGGCACCGAAGCTAACGGAAGGCCATCGGCGTCATGACGAGCCCGGAGCCTCCCCACGGAATCGCCGAGTCCCACCGCGGGCCCGCGTGCGACCTGATAGCCCTCCTCGTGCACCGCCTGTGATGCCGGCGGCAGAGCAGCGCGAAGTTCGACAGCGTCGTCGGCCCGCCCTGCGCCCAGTGGTGGAGATGATGGGCCTGAACTACCCGCACTCCGCACCCGGGAAAGCGGTAGGTCCGGTCTCGATGCAGGAGCGCGCGGCGTAAGGCGGGCGGAATGGTCCGGGTCCGCGCCCCGATCTCGACCACGCGTCCGCCTTGGTCGTGCCGAACAACCACCCGGCTCGCGTCACACGCCAGGCGGCGGGACGTTCCCGCGGGAACGTGGGCGCCGTCCGCGAGAGCGGAAAAGCGCGGGATCCTTTCTGAGAGCGAGCCGCCGATCGTCAGGCCGTCAGCGTCTTCTCCATGAAGACGCTCAACGGGTCCGGTGAGTAGCTGGCGAAGGGCGCGATCTCCACGAAGCCCGCCGCGCGGAAGAGGCCGAGGGCCTCCGGCTGGTGGATCCCGGTCTCGAGGCGGAGACTCGTGAGCCGCTCCCGCCGCGCCTGCTCCTCGATGGCGGCGAGGAGGCGCCGGCCCAGGGCAAGGCCGCGCGCCCGCGGGGGCACGTAGAGGCGCTTCACCTCGCCATAACCCGCGGGGTCGACGCGGAGGGCGACACAGCCCAGGGCCTCGCCCTCCCGCCGTGCCACGAAGAATCGGATGTCGGGCTGCGCCAGGGTCTCGATGTCCAGCAGGTGGTTGCTCGCGGCGGGGTAGAGCGCCCCGAGGTATTCGTCCAGCTCCTCCACCAGGCGTACGATCTCGGCCTGGCGGGGCGACTCCGGCGCGATGGTGACGGTCACGCTCGAAGACTAGCGAGCGGTCAGGCCGCCGTCCACCGGCATGATGTGGCCGGTCACGAACGAGGCCGCGTCGGAGCAGAGCCAGACCACCGCTTCCGCCACCTCTTCCGGCCTTCCAATTCGCCCAATTGGCTCGATATGGCTCACACGCTCCTCGAGCCCTGGCTGCTTGGCCAGGAAGGGCGCCGTCATGCCGGTGCGGATATAGCCGGGACAGACCGCATTGATGCGGATGCCCTCCCGCGCATATTCCAGCGCGGCGGTGCGAGTGAGGCCCACCACGCCGTGCTTGCTCACCGTGTAGGCCGCGTGGCGGGGAAAGCCCTGGAGCCCGGCCACGGAGGCCGTGTTCACGATGGCGCCGCCGCCCTGGGCGAGCATGCGCGGGATCTCGTGCTTCATGCAGAGCCAGACCCCGGTGAGATTCACGGCGAGGACGCGCGCCCAGGTCTCGGCGCCATAGTCGGCGGTGAGGGCCTGCTCGCCGGGAATGCCGGCATTGTTGAAGGCGCAGTCGAGCCGGCCGAAGCGGCGCACTGTCTCGTCCACCATGGCCGTCACGTCCGCCTCGCGGGAGATGTCGGCGCGGACGAAGCCGGCCTCGCCGCCCGCCGCCTTGATGAGGCGCACCGTCTCGTCACCGCCCTCGGCGGCCACGTCCGAGACGACCACCCGCGCCCCCTCGCGCGCGAAGGCGAGCGCGGCGGCCCGGCCGATGCCGGAGGCGGCGCCCGTGACCAGCGCCACGCGCCCCGCGAGGGCGGGCATTCAGACCTTCGAGGCGCGGCCGGCCCAGTAGGGCTCGCGCAGCACGCGCTTGATGAGCTTACCGGCGGCGTCGCGGGGGAACCCGGAATGGAACGAGACCTCCCGCGGGGCCTTGTAGTCGGCGAGGTGCCGGCGCGCGAAGCCGATCACGTCGTCGGCGGTGAGCGCGGCGCCGGGTCGCGGCTGGACGGCGGCATGCACGCGCTCCCCCCACTCGTCGTCGGGCCCCCCGAAGACCGCCACGTCCTCGACCTCGGGGTGGCGGTGGAGCACATCCTCGATCTCGGCCGGGTAGATGTTCACGCCGCCCGAGATGATCATGTCGCGCTTGCGATCGCAGATATAGTAAAACCCCTCCGCGTCCACATAGGCCACGTCCCCCACCGAGAGCCACTCCCCACGCTGCGTTTCCTGCGTGGCCTGGGGATTCCGGTAATACCCGTCGAAGACACCCGGGTAGCGGCGGATATAGAGCTCACCGGGCTCCCCCGCCGGCAGGGGCGTGCCGTCGTCGTCCAGGATGGCCAGCTCGATGCCCGGAGCGGCCCGGCCGCAGGAGCCGGGCTTACGCAGCATGTCCTCGGGGCGGAGGATGGTGTTCACGCTGAGCTCGGTGGAGCCGTAGAACTCGTAGAGGGCGGGCCCGAAATACTCCATGGCCTGCTCCTTCACCCGCATGGGGCAGGGGGCGGCGGCGACCACCAGCACGCGCATGGAGGAGACGTCGTAGCGTGCGCGGGTCGCCTCCGGGAGGTCCACGATGCGCTTGACGAGGGTCGGCGCCATGAAGGTGCTGGTGCAGCGATGCGTCTGGATGAGGCGGAGCGCCTCCTCGGGATCGAACTTCTTCATCACCACCACGGTGCCGCCGAACATCTGGGTGGTCATCGCGAAGGAGCCGGGCGCGGAGTGATAGAGCGGGCCCGCGGCGAGATGGACGTGGGGCTCGGCGAGGTCGAGCGCCTCGAGGAAGCGCATGGTCACCTGGGGATCCACCGCGCCGCGGATGGCGCCCTTGGGCCGGCCGGTGGTGCCGCCGGTATAGATCATGGAGCCGCCCAGCCCCTGCGCGGCGTCGGTGGGCGGGGGCTCGGGGCGCCCACCCGCCACCAGGTCATCGAGCGCT
>WNFK01214971.1_pt3 | contig 10581 bp, 10 predicted proteins | sample 5400281 | NCBI WGS metagenome assembly WNFK01 (sample SAMN13153350, study PRJNA577476) | soil metagenome | isolation source: 20 cm soil on Douglas fir-dominated hillslope | place: USA:California | collected 2013-09-17
GAGCAGGCCGCCCGCCAGGAGGATGTCGCGCTCGCGCGGGGTCAGCACGCAGCGCGCCTGAAAAGTCCGGCCGGTGCGCTCGTTGGTCACCGCGATCCGGCGTCCGGCCTCGAGCGCGCCGCGGAGATCATCGAAGCGCAGCATATCGTCCCGCTCGATGTCCCCGTAGTCGGCCGGCTCGTCGAACTCCAGCGGCACCAGCCCCCAGTTGATGAGGTTGGCGCGGTGGATCCGCGCGAAGCTCTTGGCCAGCACGGCGCGCACGCCGAGGTGCAGGGGCGCGAGCACGGCCGCCTCGCGCGAGGAGCCCTGGCCGTAGATCTCACCGCCCACGACCACGCTCGAGCCCGCGGCGCGGGCGCGGGCCACGAAGTGCGCGTCCACGTTCTTGAAGGTGAACTCGGCGATGGCCGGGATGTTGGAGCGGAAGACGAGCGCGGCGGTGCCCGAGGGCGAGATGTCGTCGGTGGAGACCTTGTCGCCCAGCTTGAGCAGGACGGTGGCGCGGAGGGCCGCGTCCACGGGTCGGCCCCGGGGCACCGGCTTGATGTTCGGGCCCTTCAGCACCACGGTGGCCGCCGCCTCGTCCGCCGGCGCCGGCGGCAGCAGGCCCGCGTCGGAGGCGGTCAGCGAGGCGGGGTAGTAGCGCGCCGGCGCCGCCCCGCGGGTGCGCGGGTCGGTGATGACGCCGGTGAGGGCGGAGGCCGCCGCGGTCAGGGGCGAGCAGAGGTAGATCTGGTCGTCCTTCACACCGCTCCGGCCCGAGAAATTACGGTTGAACGCACGGAGACTCTTGCCCCCCGCCGCGGGCACGTGCCCGATGCCCGCGCAGGAGCCGCAGGTGGGCTCGGATACGGTGGCGCCGGCGGCGAGGAGATCGGTGAGGAGCCCCTCTCGGGACATGATCTCGAGGATGCGGCTACTGCCGGGGAAGACCACGAAGGACACCGCCCCCGACACGCGCTCGCCGCGGATGGTCCGGCCCACCGCCCACATGTCCTCCCACGAGGAGTTGGTGCAGGAGCCGACCATGACCTGCTCGAGCGCGGTGCCCTCCACCTCGCTCACCGGCACCACCTTGTCCGGGGACGCGGGCAGCGCCACCAGCGGCACGAGCGCGGAGAGATCGAGCTCGATCTGCTCGTCGTACTCCGCGTCGGGGTCGGCGGCGAGGGGCTGCCACTCTCCCTCGCGGCCGAGGAGGGCGAAATACGAGCGCGTGGCCTCGTCCGAGGGGAACACGCTCGTGGTGAGCGTGAGCTCGGCGCCCATGTTGCAGATGGTGGCGCGCTGGGGCAGGGACAGGGTCGCCGCGCCCGGCCCGCCATACTCGAAGATCTTCCCGCTGCCGCCGCGCACCGAGTAGCGGCGCAGCAGCTCGAGGATGACGTCCTTGGCGTGCACCCAGGGCGGGAGCGTGCCGGTGAGCCAGACGCGGACGACCTTGGGCATGGGGAAGTGATAGGCGCCGCCGCCCATGGCCACCGCCACGTCCAGGCCGCCCGCGCCGATGGCCAGCATGCCGGTGGAGCCGCAGAGCGGGGTGTGGCTGTCGGTGCCGAGCACGAACTGCCCCGGCACGCTGAAGGTCTCGAAATGCACCTGATGGCAAATGCCATTGCCCGGCTTGGAGAACCAGGAGCCATAGCGCCGCGCCACCGTCTGCAGATACCGGTGGTCGTCGGTGTTCCGCGAGTCGGTCTGGTAGACATTGTGATCGATGTAGGTGACCACTCGCGGCGGTTTCACGCGCGGCACCGCCATGGTCTCGAACTGGAGCCAGGCCATGCTGCCATTGGTGTCGGTGAGCAGGCACTGGTCGACGCGCAGCCCGATCTCCTCGCCGGCGACCGGCTTGCCGGAGACCAGGTGGGCGCTCACGAGCTTTTGCGTGAGGTTCATACGCGCTTGTTTACCATCAGCGGGGGCCTCGACATGGCCCCCGCTCTCCCCCCGTCGGCGGACCGCCCGCGAATCGCCGCGCCACTCGCATGCTACCTCTTCTCGACCGGTTTGAAGGCGCGGCGGCCGGGGCCCTTGTAGTCGGCGCGGGGGCGGATGAGGCGATTGTCGTCGTACTGCTCGAGGAGATTGGCGGTCCAGCCCGCTATGCGCGACGTCGCGATCACCGGCGTGAAGAGGTCCACCGGGATGCCGACGGAGTAGAAGAGCGGCGCCGAGTAAAAGTCCACGTTGGGGATGAGCTTCTTGGCGGCGTGGATCCGCGCGTGGAGCTTCACCGCCATGTCGAACCACTTGGCGTCGCCGGATTCGCGACAGGCCGCCTCCGCCATCCCGCGGAGGATGGCCGCGCGCGGGTCGCCCGCGGTGTAGACGCGATGGCCGAAGCCCATGAGCCGCCGCTTCTCCGCCAGCGCCTTGTCTGCCTAGGGATCGACATTGTCCACGCGCCCGATCTCGATGAGGGTACGCATCACCGCCTCGCCCGCGCCGCCGTGGAGCGTGCCCTTGAGCGCGCCCACGCCGCCCGCCACCGCCGAGTGCATATCGGACAGCGTGGCCGCGATCACGCGCGTGGTGAAGGTGGACGCGTTGAGCTCGTGCTCGGCGTAGAGCACGAGGCAGGCGTCGAAGGCGCGCGCCACCACCTCCGCCGGCCGTTTGCCGGTGAGCATGTAGAGGAAGTTCGCGGCCAGGGGCAAGTCGTCGGCGGGCGGCACCAGCGCCTCGCCGCTCCGCACGCGGTGGTGCGCGCAGATGGCGGTGGCGAACTGGCTGGTCAGGCGCGCCGCTTTCCGCCGGTTCGCCGCGCGCGTGTTGTCGGTGGCGTCGGCGTCGTCCATGCCGAGGATGGCCACCGCGGCCTGGAGCACGCGCATGGGATCGGTGTCGCGCGGCATGAGCCGGAAGTTTTCGACGAGGGCGGGCGGGATGGCGCGGCCCGCGATCAGCTCGGCGCGAAGCCGGTCCAGCGCGGCGCGGTCGGGGAGCTCGCCCTCCCACAGGAGGTAACACACCTCCTCGAAGGAGGCCTTTCGCGCGGGCTCGTCGATGTCGTAGCCGCCGTAGGCGAGCCGTCCGTTCTTACCGTCCAGATCGCAGAGGCGGGTCTCGGCGGCCACGACGCCCTCGAGCCCGCGGATGAGTTGGGTTCCTTCGGTCATGGATGGCTCCTTTCGCGGCGTGTATGACGGTATACCGGGCCCCCGCCGCAGCGCAATGTCTCCATCCTGCCCTCCGTTCGCTGCTATCATTATAGGTGCATGAGCGGCACTCCGGGTCCCGCGCCCACTATTCTCCTCGTCGAGGACGAAGAGGGGGTGCGCGCGGTGCTCCACGAGCTGCTCACCGGGCTCGGCTTCGCGGTGCTGCAGGCGGCCAATGGCGCCGAGGCGGTGGATCTGGCCCGCGGCCACGCCGGCGTCATCGACCTCGTGATCACCGACATGGTGATGCCGGTGATGAGCGGCCAGGAGCTGGCGCGGAATCTCGCCGAGGTTCGGCCCGGCGTGCGCATCCTCTACATGTCGGCGTTCGCCAGCAATATTTACTCGCCCAACGCCCTCGCCAACGCGCTGGCCGACTATATCTCCAAGCCCTTCAACCTGGAGACCTTCGTCGGCAAGGTCCGCGAGCTGCTCGCCAGCCCGACCACCTCCGCGAAGGCCTGAAGCGCCTCCCAGTCGTACGGACCTTCCCGGAACGCGATGTTGAGCCGCTGCACTCCCGCCGCCTGATAGGCCTCGCACATCGCGAGGATGTCCTTGGGCGTGCCGCGAAAGAACCCACCGCGGGGATTGTTCGCGCCCCAGTGCTTCAGGTAGAGCGCGTCCCAACGCTGCGCGCCCCGGGCGTCGGCCCCGAGGTAGAAGCCCACATTGACCGAGCGGAGGATGCTCTTGGGATCGCGGCCCTCTTTCGCGCACCAGTCGTCCAGGACGGCATTCTTCCCCTTCCAGACGGTGGGATCGATGTAGGGCGCGTTCCAGCCGTCGGCGTACTTCGCGGCCGCGCGCAGCGTCCGCTTCTCGCCCTGACCGCCGATCCAGATGCGGAGCCGCGGCTGGAGCGGCTTGGGATTGCACCGCGCGTCCACCAGCTTGAAGTGCTTACCGTCGAAATTCGAGACCTTCTGGTCGAACAGCATGCGGAGGATCTGCACCGCCTCCTCGAGCTGATCCTCGCGCACGCCGATGCGCTCGAAGGGGATGCCGAAGCCTCGATACTCCGCCTCGTGCCAGCCCGCCCCGATGCCGCACTCCACCCGGCCGCCCGAGAGGTGGTCGATGGTGCAGAGGGACTTGGCGAGGAGCCCGGGGTTGCGATAGTTCACGCAGAAGACCAGCGCGCCCAGCCGTACCCGCCGGGTCTCCATGGCCATGGCGGTGTAGGAGGCGATGGCCTCGAAGCAGTCGCCGTCGCCGCCCTGGGGCGGGCTTTCCTGGAAGTGGTCGGCCACCGAGGTCCAGTCGAAGCCGGCGGCGTCGGCGAAGCGCCACAGCTTGCGCAGTTCGTCCATGGGACCGCCGAGATGCCCCACGTGAATGCCGAAGGTCATGCCCATGCTGCGTGCCTCCTCTCGACGCGCGCGTTGATCAACATATGGTGGTTCACCTTGTGGTCAACGTGACGCCACCATCCACCACCAGGGTCTGTCCGGTGATCCAGCGCGACTCGTCCGAGGCGAGAAACACCGCGGCCCAGCCCACGTCCCATCCGGTGCCCTCGGTGCCGAGCGGGCTCGCGTGACGCCGCCGCTCGCGCGCCTCCGGGCCCAGGCTTTCCACCATGGGGGTCCACACCATGCCCGGCGCGATGGCGTTGACGCGTATGCCCTGACGCCCCACCTGGGCGGCGACACTGCGCATGAAGCCGATGACGCCGGCCTTGGCGGCGGCATAGGCGGTGCGGCCGTGGCCGCGCATGGCGGCGACGGAGGAGATGCAGATGATGGAGCCGCCCTTGCCCTCCGCCATGGCGGGGATGGCGGCCTGGGTGGCGAGGAACATGGACTTGAGGTCCACCGTCATCACCCGGTCCCAGTCCTCCTCCGTGGTCTCCAGCACATTCTTGCGGGACTCGATGCCGACATTGTTGTGGAGGACATGGAGCCCGCCGTAGCGCTCGCGCGCGGCCGCCACCATGGCGCGGCAGTCGGGGCTCCGCGTGACGTCGGCGGCGAAGGCGGAGGCACGGCCGCCCTCGCCCTTGATGATCCCCGCCGTCTCCTCCGCCCGCTCGACCTGGGCGTCCACGCAGAGGACGGACGCGCCCTCGCGCGCGAAGAGGATGGCGCCGGCCTTGCCATTGCCGAGGCCGGGCCCCCGCGCCCCCGCCCCGGCCACGATCGCGACCTTGCCAGTGAGACGGCCGCTCACCGCTCAGTTCTTGAAGGCGCTGTCGATGTGCACGTCCACCAGGTACGGTCCGCCGGAGGCGAGTCCGCGCTTCACCGCGGCGCCGATATCCACCCCCTTCTCCACCAGCTCGCCCGGCACGCCCAGCGCCTTGGCCATGCCGACATAGTCGATGCGCGGGTTGACGAGGTCCATGCCCACGTACTGATCGTCCTCGGCGGAGAAGCCCTTGAGCGCCAGGGTCCGCTGCTTGAGGATGCGGTAGGGTGTACATCGCGCTGCCGTCGCCGATCAGCCCCACCACCGGACGCCCCGGCTGGGCGAGCTTGACGCCCAGGGTGGCCGGGAGCCCCCAGCCGATGCCGCCGCCGCGCAGCCCGTAGAAGCTGCGCTGGTCCTGGGCGCGGAAGAGGTTGCGCACGCCGTGGCTCGAGGAAATGGACTCGTCCACGATGATGGCGTCGTCCGGGACCACGTCCGCCACCGCGCCCACCAGGGCCAGCGGGGAGATCGGCGAGGCCCCCACCTCGGCGCGGGCCTTGGCGCGCAGCTTCTCCGTGGCCGCCCCGTGGGCGGCGGACAGCTCCGCGATCTTGGCCGCGCGCTCCTTCCGCGTGCCCGCGCCCAGCCGCTTGCGCAGGGCCTCGGCCAGATCGGGCAGCGTCGCCTTGGGATCGCCCAGGATGGCGACCTGGGCGGGATAGTTCTTCCCGAGCTGCCAGGGATCGGTGTCCATGTGCACCACCGTCATCCCCTCCGGCATGGGCTCCACGTCCGAGGGCAGCGAGAGCGTGAAGAGATCGCCGCCCACCGAGAAGAGGAGGTCGTGCCCCATCAGCATGTTGCGGATGGGCGGGCCCAGCCGCGGGAAGGGCCCCGCGTAGAGTGGATGCGTGAAGGGGAAGGAGCAGGTCGAGGGCACGCACTCCCCGTAGACCGGCGCGCCCAGGAGCTCCGCCACCTCCGCCATCTCCGCCAGCGCGTCGCCCTGCGTCACCGCGTCGCCGGCCACGATGACGGGGCGCTTGGCGCGCGCGAGGAGGTCGGCGGCGGCCTCGATGGCGCCGGCATCGCCCCGGATCCGGGGCCCGATCCGAGTGGACGCGAGCAGGTCCAGCTCGCGCTCGGCATTGAGCACGTCCACCGGCAGCGAGATGAAGACGGGTCCGCTCGGATGCGCGTGCGCGGTCTTGACGGCGCGGCGCACCGCGCGGGGCAGGTCCTCCAGGCGCGTGATCTCGTGCGACCACTTCACGAAGGGCCGCGCCACCGGCGGCAGGTCCGACCAGAGAATGGGCTCGGTGAGGTTCATCGCCTGGTCGTGCTGGCCCGCGGTGAGCAGCATCGGCGCGCCGGACATGCGCGCGTCGTAGAGCATGCCCATGGCATTGCCCAGGCCGGGGGAGGTGTGGACATTGACGGCGGCGAGCTTGCCGCTGGCATGCGCGTAGCCGTCGGCCATGGCGATGGCCACCGACTCCTGGAGCGCCAGCACGTAGCGGATGCCCGGCTCGCGGGCGAGCCCGTCCATGAGCGGCAGCTCGGTGGTGCCGGGGTTGCCGAACATGCACTCAACGCCTTCCTGCTTGAGGATCTGCAGAAACGCCTGCTTGCCGGAGAGAAAGGACATGGGGGGATCCTCCTAGGTGGGCGATGATACCGTCCCTTCCTTGACTCCGCCAGGGGCCGCCGATACGCTGCATTCGCGATGACGAACGCCGACGCGCCCTTCCTCCGCGCCTGCCGCCGCGAGCAGACCGCGTTCACGCCGGTGTGGCTGATGCGGCAGGCGGGCCGCTACCTCCCGGAATACCGAGCGCTGCGCGCCCGGTACGACTTCCTCACGCTTTGCAAGACGCCCGAGGCGGCCGCGGAGGTGACGCTTCAGCCCATCGAGCGCCTGGGCGTGGACGCGGCCATCCTCTTCGCGGACATCCTCCTCGTGCTGGAGCCGCTGGGCGTCGGGCTCGAGTTCACCCGGGGCGAAGGCCCGCACATCGCGCGGCCGGTCCGGAGCGCGGACGATGTGGCCCGCCTGGCCCCGGTGGACGTGCCATCATCGGTGGGCTTCGTCTTCGAGACCGTTCGGCGGGCGCGCAAGGCGCTGGCGGAACGCGTGCCGCTGATCGGCTTCGCGGGGGCGCCCTTCACGCTGGCCTCGTACCTGATCGAGGGCGGCGCCTCGCGCGAGTTCCTCCTCACCAAGCGCTTCATGCGCGCGGAGCCCGCCGCCTGGCACGCGCTCATGGCGCGACTGGCCGGAATCACGGTGGAGTATCTGGACGGCCAGATCGACGCGGGGGCCCAGGCCGTTCAGCTCTTCGACTCATGGGTGGGCACGCTCTCGCCCTCTGACTATCGCGAGTTCGTGCTGCCGCACAGCCGTGCAGTGCTCAGCCGGCTCGCGCCCGGTGTGCCCGCCATCCACTTCGGCACCGGCACCGCCGCGCTCCTCGAGCTGATGAAGGAGGCGGGCGGGGACGTCCTCGGTCTCGATTGGCGTGTGAACCTGGGCCCGACCTGGGATCGGCTCGGCGCCGACGTGGCGGTGCAGGGCAATCTCGATCCCGCCGTCCTGCTGGCCCCGGTGGCGGAGATCCGCCGCGCCGCCCGCGCCATCCTCGAGGGGGCCGCGCGGCGTCCCGGCCACATCTTCAACCTGGGTCACGGCGTGCACCAGGAGACGCCGGTGGACCATGTGCGTGCCCTCGTGGACATGGTCCACGAGATGTCGGCGCGCTGAGTCGGGCTCGCATGAGACTCGTCGTCATCGGCGGCGGCATCGCCGGATTGTCGGCGGCCCATCGAGCGGTGGAGCGTGCGCATGAGCGCGGGCAGCGGCTCGAGCTGATGAAGGAGGCGGGCGGGGACGTCCTCGGTCTCGATTGGCGTGGGAACCTGCGCTGGCGCTCTGCCGCCGGCTCGGTATCGAGGACCGCCTCGTCGGCACCGACGATCGTTGCCGCGCCGCCTTCGTGGCCTTCGGCGGCCGGCTCCACCCGCTGCCCGAGGGCTTCCAGCTCATGGCCCCCACGCGGCTGGCCTCGCTGCTCCGCTCGTCGCTCTTCTCCTGGAAGGGCAAGCTCCGCATGGCCATGGACCTCATCTTGCCGCGCGGAGGCGACGCCGACGAGAGCCTGGGCGCCTTCGTGCGCCGGCGGCTGGGCCGCGAGGCGCTGGAGCGCGTGGCCCAGCCGCTCATCGGCGGCATCTACACCGCGGATCCCGACTCGCTCTCGCTTGCCGCCACCATGCCGCGCTTCCTCGAGATGGAGCGAGAGCACCGGAGCGTGATCCTCGCCATGCGCCGCGCCGCGCGCCGGGCACCCGCGCCGGCCGCGGCCACGAGCGGGGCGCGCTGGTCGCTCTTCGTCACCTTCAAGGACGGCATGGAGGAGCTGGTGCAGGCCCTCGCCGGCCGTCTCCCGCCGGGCGCGGTGCGGCTCAAGGAGCGCGTCACCGCGCTGGAGCGTCAGGGCGCCGGCTGGCGCATCGTCACGGAGGGCGGGACCACGGTGGACGCGGAGGGCGTGATCGTCGCCACCGAAGCCTATCAGGCCGCGCGCCTGCTGCGCCATGCCGATCCCGCCCTTGGCCATCTGCTCGAGGACATTCCCTATGCCTCGTCGGCGACAGTGACCCTGGGCTATCGCCGCGCCGCCATCAGGCACCCGCTCGACGGCTTCGGCTTCGTGGTGCCCCAGGTGGAGCGCCGGCCCGTGATCGCCGGCACCTTCTCGAGCGTGAAATACCCCGGCCGCGCGCCCGACGGGCATGTATTGCTGCGCGTCTTCGTCGGCGGTGCGCTCGACGAGCAGGCCGTCGCCGCCGATGACGCGGCGATGATAGCGGCCGCGCGCGCTGAGCTCGCCGTCTTGCTCGGCGCCGAGGGCGAGCCCCTCTTCACCCGCGTGACTCGGTATGTGAAGGCGATGCCCCAGTATCAGTTGGGCCACCTGACCCGGGTGGAGGCGATCGAGTCGGCGGCGGGGCGACTTCCGGGGCTCGCCCTGGCGGGCGGGGCGTATCGCGGCGTCGGGATCGCCGACTGTGTCCACTCCGGCGAAGAGGCCGCGGAGCGCCTGGTGGGCTAGATCCCCGGCAGCTCGAGCTGCGCCGACCAGGCGGGACAGAGCGCCTGGTACGAGCAGCGCCGGCAGTGCGGTCCCACCACGATCTCCCACGTCTTGTCGGCCTGGATGCGGTCGATGAGAGCCAGCGTCTCCGCTTCGAGCGCGCGGAGCGCCTCCGGCTCGCGCCGCGAGCGAAGCTCGACGTCGTGCGCGAGGTAGTGCCACACCAGCTCCACCTCCCGCGCGCGCTTCCGGAACCGCCGCTGCACCCCGATCTGGTACAGCGCGAGCTGCCGGTCCGCGTCCACGTCCGCCTGGCTGGGCAGCCACTGGCCGCTCTTGTAGTCGCGGATCTGCCAGATCCGATCCCGCGTGATCGACAGGCGGTCGATATAGCCCCGGAGCCAGATCCTCCGAGTCTCGTCGAGCGGGAAGGCGATGCGCCGCTCGACATCCAACGTCCGTTCCTGGTCGAAGGGCTGGTAGCGCGCGTGATAGGTCGCGAGGTGCCGGACACCCAGCGCCAGATAGTCCTCGGCGGTGCGCTCCGGTTTGCTGATGCGGATGGCGCCCGTCCACTCCGCTTGCCAGCGCGCGCGGTAGTCCGCCAGCAGGTCGTCGAGGGTGGGGACGGCGCCCCCCTTGACGCGCCGGTAGAGGGTCTCGAGGGCATCATGCACCCGGCTGCCCAGGAACATCTCGACCGTCTCCACCTCCGGGACCTTCACCCGCTCGACGTACCGGAATCGGTACTGACGGGGGCATCTCTCGTAGACGGACAGCCGCGAGTGGGAGTACATCGGCATGCGCGTGTCCCCTTCGGGGCTCACACTACGGGAGCCGGCCTGCCCTCGCAAGCGTGGGGCGCGCTCTCTTGTTGACGGGACGCGACTGGTGTAGAGTCCCCCCCAATCGCGGGTCCCACCGCTAGGTCCCTTCTCCAGGCCCGATCCGTTAGGTAGGGAGGACACCATGCGCCCACGGTCCCTTCCGATTTGTGCCGTCGTCCTGATGCTCCTGACGTGGGTCGTCTCGCTGCCGGCTCCCGCCGACGCGCAGGCGCCCAAACGCGGGGGTACGCTCCGCGTCTCCTACGGGAACGAGATCGCCCACCTCGATTTCCACACCGCGCCGGGCTACGAAATGATGTGGGTGGCCATGAACGTCGGCTGCGGGCTGGTCAATATCAC
>WNFK01100024.1_pt3 | contig 10580 bp, 9 predicted proteins | sample 5400281 | NCBI WGS metagenome assembly WNFK01 (sample SAMN13153350, study PRJNA577476) | soil metagenome | isolation source: 20 cm soil on Douglas fir-dominated hillslope | place: USA:California | collected 2013-09-17
CTCCATCGCGTACGCGACGTTGCGCTTGAAGCGAAGCTTCTCCTCGAGCGCGGGCGCGCGGCCCGCGCGGGCGATCCGCTCGGCCTCGAGACAGTCGGCGCGGATGACGAGCCGGGCGGCGTCGACCATCGCGCCGGCGCGGCCGACCCGAAGCTGCACGGCCTGGAAATCGCGCATGCGCGCGCCGGTGTAGTTGGTGCTGCGCTCGCGGATCGCCTCGACGGTGAGCTCGAGCGCCGCCTGGGCGTTGCCGACGCCGGCCGCCGCCAGGCAGTGGGAGCCCAGCGCCGAGAGCGGCACCTGGTAGAGCGGATTCGGGTTGACGCGCGCCCCTGGAAACTGATTGCCGCCGCGCGCCAGGTACATGCAGAGCGCCCGGTGCTCGGGCACGAAGACCTCGCGGGCGCGGACGGACTTGGATCCGGTGCTGCGCATGCCGAGCACGTGCCAGTCGTCGACGATCTCGTAGTCGCTCCGCGGCACCAGGCACATCCGGTGATCGACGACGCGCTCGCCGTCGCGGATCATGACGGCCAGCATGTTCCAGTCGCAGGCGTCGACGCCGCTCGAGAAGTTCCAGAATCCGCTGACGACGAAGCCGCCGTCGACCCGGCGGCCGCTGCCTTGTGGGTAGGCGATGCCCGAGGCGATCAGCGCATCGGGGTTCTTGCTCCACACCTCGTCCTGGGCTCGCTCGTCGTAGAGCGCCAGCATCCAGTGGTGAACGCTGAGGTTTGCGACGTTCCAGCCGGCCGAGGCGCAGCCCCGGGCGACCTCGGCCGGGACGTCGAACAGCGCCACGAAGTCGAGCTCCATGCCGCCCCAGCGCCGCGGCTGGTGAAAGCGAAAGAGCCCAGTCCGGTGAAGGTCCGCGAGCGTCTCCTTCGGCATCTCGCGCCCGGCCTCGGCCGCGGCGGCGCGCTCGCGCAGAGCAGGCACGAGCCCGCGCGCCCGGTGCATCGCCTCGTCGTAGTCGACTTCGGCGAAGCTCGGGCGCGCCGGTCGCGCCTCGCTCATGCCCGCATGCCGGCGGTCGCCTGGGGCATCTTCGAGTAGTCCGCGCCGCCCCAGTCCGTGACTTCCTTCAGGCCGAAGAAGTTGAGCTCGATGGTGAGGCCGTTCGGGTCCTTCACGAAGATCTGGTAGAGGTCGAACTCCGGCAGCGAGCGCGGCTGGAAGTCGAGCCCGCGCGCCTTGAAGCGGCGGATGAAGTTCCCGGGCTCGGTGGCCAGGAACGCGATGTGGTCGACCACGCCGGCGTGATCGGTCACCGCGCCCTTCGGCGTCCCCAGATAGTAGAGCTCGGCGTTGTCGATGCCGTCCGGCCCCATGTGCACCTGGATCTTGCCGTTAACCCCGAGCCAGTAGCCCGGGAAAGGGAAGCTCGGCCGGGGCATGACCTCCAGGCCGAGCACGTCGCAGTAGAAGCTCTTGGTCTTCTCGAGGTCGTTGGCCCGGATGAAATAGTGATTGAGCTCTGTCAGCGGCATGGGCTCCTCCTGACCGCGTTCGCGGTGCGGGCCGATGGTACGCGAAAGGCCTCCGAATGCGCAAAACCGTCGACGTCTGGACCGTGGCCCGCGTCCGCCGTATCCTCCCGGGCGGGAGGGCTAACCGATGGATGCGAACGCCAAGAAGACCACGCTCCGGATGATCCCGTACGGCCTCTACGTCCTGACCGCCGCTGGCAAGGACGGCCAGGTCGCCGCGGGCACCGTCAACTGGGTAACCCAGGCCTCGTTCGAGCCGCCGCTGGTCGCGGTCGGGGTCAAGACCGACTCGCACGCCCACGCGCTGATCAAGGACACCAAGGCCTTCGCGCTGAACGTGCTCGGCAAGGGGCAGCAGGCCCTGGCCTTCACGTTCTTCAAGCCCGCCGAGCGCAAGGGCGACACGATCTCCGGCGAGCCGTTCCGCCCGGGCACGACGGGGGCGCCGATCCTCTCCAGCACGCCGGCGTTCATCGAATGCACGCTGGAGGCGACGGTCGAGAAAGGCGATCACTCGATCTTCGTCGGCAAGGTGGTCGAGGTCGGGCTCTCGAAGACGCCGGACGGCCGGGCCGACGACGCGACGCTCTGGCTGAAGGATCTCGGCGACAAGGTATTCTACGGGGGCTAGCGCCCTCGCGTAGTCCGTCGCACCGCGGTCGGCGGTCTGCCGTACACGGCGCGAAACGCCGCGTTGAACCGCCGGATACTCCCGAATCCGGCGGCGAACGCGATCTCGGACATCGGCATCACGCTCTCGTCGACGAGCCGCTTGGCGCGCTGCACCCGCATGGTGGCCGCCACCTCCGCCGGTGACGCTCCCGCGTACCGGACGAACAGCCGGCGCAGGTGGCGCGTCGTCATCCCGAGCGCGTCGGCGAGGTCTTCGACCGTCCGGCTGTCGTCGAGCGACCCGCGAGCGATGAGACGGAGCGCGCGGGTGACAGTCGCGGCGGCACCGCGCCAGGCCGGCGTTCCGAGGGCCGCTTCGGGGCGGCACCGCAGGCACGGGCGGAACCCGGCGCGCTCGGCGGCGGCCGCCGTCGGGAAGAAGACGACGTTGCGCGACTTGGCGGGCTTCACCGGACAGGTCGGGCGGCAGTAGATCCGCGTGGTCAGGACACCGGTGACAAACCGGCCGTCGAAGCTCCGGTCTCGCGCCAGTCGTGCGCGATCGCAGGTCTTCGGATCGAGCGCGAGTGCGTGCCCCACAGTGAGGCCGAGCCTAGCACGCCCGGCGTGGCTCGCCGCCGCGCTCCGACGATGACGTCCGAAAACGGCGAGACCTCGGTCATGCGCGCCGCTAGCATCCGCGCATGCGCGCTCGATACTTCTACGGCTGGAATGTCGTCGGCGCGACCTCGGTCATGGCGCTGTTCAGCTTCGGCCTCGGCTTCTACGGGCTCAGCGTGTACGTCGCGATGCTCCAGCGCCTCCACGGCTGGTCGGCCGCGACGGTATCGGCGCCCGTCACGGTGTACTACCTGGCCGGTGCGCTGCTGACGGCGTCGATCGGCGATCTCTACGGGCGTTGCGGTCCACGCGCGGTGGTGGGTGGCGGCGCCCTCGCGATGGCCGCCGGCCTCGCGATGCTCGGCGTGGTCACCCGGCCCTGGCAGCTCTACCCGGTGTTTCTCGTCATGTCTCTCGGCTGGGGCGCGATGAGCGGCGCCGCGATCAACATCATCCTGGCACCCTGGTTCGAACGGCGGCAAGGCCTTGCCGTCAGCCTCGGGTTCAACGGTGCGACGCTGGGAGGCGTGATCGTCGCCCCTGGTCTCATCCCGTTCATCAACCGTGTCGGCTTTGCGTTTGCGCTCGCCATCGCCGCGCTCGTCTTGCTTGTCGTTCTGGTTGCGCTCGCGGCTTGCGTCATGCGCCGCGGCCCTGAAGAGCTTGGGGGCGGCCCCGACGGTGATCCCCTTCCATCGCGGCGGCTGGATTCCTCGCCGGGCGTCGGGGTCTGGCGGCGCGGCGACGCGCTGCGCACGTGGCGCTTCTGGAGCGTATCCGTACCCTTCGCGCTGGCCCTCGCGGCTCAGGTCGGGGTGCTCACGCATCTCGTCGCGCTGGTGACCCCGACCCTGGGAACGGGCGGTGCGGCGCGCGCCATCAGCGCCACGACCGCGGCGGCGCTGGGCGGACGTCTGGTGACCGGTCTTGTCGTGGATCGCCTGAACCGGCGTCTCGTGACGAGCGCGACGCTCGTCGTGCAGATGCTCGGCCTCGCCCTCCTGACCCGGACCACCTCGACCGCGCTTGTCTACGCCGGCTGTTGCCTGTTCGGCCTGGGCGTCGGTAACCTCACCAGCCTGCCGGGCCTCATCCTCGCCGTCGAGTGGTCCCGTGCGCGCTTCAGCGGGCTGGTCGCGCTGGTCGTGGGGATCAACCAGTTCACGTTCGCCTTTGGGCCCTCGCTCGTCGGCGTCCTGCACGACTGGCGCGACTACGGCTGGGCACTCGGGGCCTGCATGACGCTGCAAGCGATGGCAGCGGTCCTCGTCATGCTTGGACCGGGGCGCGGGCGACCGGGGGACAATCCCAGGTCGCCCCTCGGACTCACCCGGTCAGGCGTCCCGAGTGTCGAGGCGGATCCGTGTCCCGGGCCCGTCGAGGATCTGCATGACCGTCGACAGCTCGCGCTCCGGAAAGACGCGGCGGGCGCTGGCAAGAACATCGTCGCGTGTCGGGCCCATCGAGGTTACTTGGCTAGTATCTCCTTCAGACCACGGAGGGCCAAATCGTAGCCGACAATCCCGAAGCCGGTGATCCCGCCCTGGCGGTGACGAGCGCGGGATAACCGCGGGTGAATCCGTCGGGATTGATGATCGCGGCGTCGATGCCCTCGTCGTGCGCGGCGTAGAGGCGATTGATGACCTCCCCTTCGATGTTGGAATGGAAGATCTCGACCTGCATGACCAGCGCCGCAGCGTAGGCGCGGATCTTCACGTCGTACTCCGGCAGCGTGAGGGTGCCGAAGACTTCCGTCTGTACCTTGCCGCGCATGTTCATGCCGGCACCGTGGATGACCAGGACTTTCATGAGTGTCTTCTCAGGCGGGCGTGATGTTCGCGTTCACGCGGAAGAGATTGGTCGGGTCGTAGACGGCCTTCAGCTCGCGCAGCCGTGCGTAGTTCGTCCCGAACGAGGCGCGGACTTTCTCCGGCCGGTCGTCGGCCGCGAGATGGTTGACGTAGGCGCTGCCCTGCAGGTGCGGCTCCAGCTGCTCCCAGAGCTTCCGCACCCAGGCGATGTGCTGCGGTGATTGTGCCGCGTCCGTCCATTGCCCGATGGCGTCGAAATCCCACTGAGGCCGGCGCGCCGCGAACGCCGTTTCGGTCGGCGAGACGCGCGTCGCGGCGCCGTGCATGTAGAAGAAAATCAGCGCGCTGAGCGGCGAGCTGAAGCCGGCCGCCCCTTCCACGAGCCCGTCGATCAGCTTGTCCGAGATCTGCTCGGTGAAGGCCGACCGCCAGTAGCGATGCAGGCCATGGACCGCATTGCCCTCGTCGAGCATGGTCTGGCGCACGCGGTACGGTACGGGCCCGACGAGATCGGCGAGGGGCTTTCCGAACTGGCGCGCCGGCGCCAGGACCTTCGTGCCCTCCTCGATCGGCCCGTTGTAGCCCAGGATCAGCGCCGAGACCGGCTTGCCGTCCGGTGAGGTGAGGAGGCCGGTGTAGGCTTCCGCCTCGTCCGACAGCGTGCGGCAGAAGTCGCGATAGAAGCGAAGCACCTCGCGCGCCTGATCCAGCGGGTAGAGCACGAGCCCGCCCAGCACTTGCGTGACCGGGTGCAGGCGGTATTCGAACGACGTGACAACGCCGAAGTTGCCGCCGCCGCCCCTGAGCGCCCAGAACAGATCCGGGTTGTCCGTCGCGCTCGCCTTGCGGAATTGCCCGTCCGCGGTCACCACGTCGGCCGAAATCAGATTGTCGACCGTGAGCCCGTGCCGGCCCATCAGCCAGCCCAGGCCGCCCCCCAGCGTGAGCCCGGCGATGCCCGTGTTGGAGACCGTGCCGCCGGTGGTGGCCAGGCCGAACGCCTGGGTCTCGTGGTCCAGCTCGCGCCAGAGCACCCCGCCTTCCGCGCGTACCGTCCGGGCGACCGGGTCGACCCGAATGCCCTTCATCGCCGACAGGTCGAGCACCACGCCGCCGTCGTTGGTGCCGTAGCCCGGGGCGCTGTGACCGCCGCCGCGCACGGATAGCGCAAGACGGTGGGTCCGCGCGAAGTTGACGGCCTGCTGCACGTCCGCGACACCGGTACTGCGCGCGATGAGGGCCGGTCGTCGGTCGACGTTGCCGTTCCACACGCGTCGCGCCGTCTCGTAGGCGCCGTGATCGCTGCCGATGAGCTCGCCGCGGAGCGCGCTCCGGAGCCCATCGACGTCGGCGGCTCCAAGGGTGATGCGGGATCCATCGGCGGCCACTGCAGGGACCGTTGTCATGACGTCACCTCGACCTGCGATTCGGTTCGACTACACCCATACCAACGGAGATGGCGAAGAAGGTCGCGCGGATTTAGCCGACAGCGACTTCACGCTTCGAGGGCGACGCGGTAGCGCTCAGGATCCTGGTCGAACATCTCCTTGCAGTGGCGGCAGCAGAAATACACGGTCCGACCGGAGAACTCCGAGCGAAACTTCGCGGTTGCGCCGTCGACGATCATGCCGCAGATCGGGTCCTTCGATTCGATGCGGACCGAGACCGCCGGAGTCGGCTCCGCCTCGACGCCGACGGCCTTCTCGGTCCGGCGATGCTGGATGATCTCGGCGAGGATGCTCACGGCGATCTCTTCGGGCGTCACCGCGCCGATGTCCAGCCCGGCCGGCGCCTTGAGTCGACCGAGACGGTCGGGCGGGGCGCCCCGCTGCTTCACCCGCTCGAAGATCACCGCGGCGCGCCGCCGGCTCGCGACCAGGCTCACGTAGCCGGCGTCGGTCTCGAGAACCCGCGCGAGCGCGTCCTCGTCCGTGTCGGCGTGACTGGCGACGACGATGGAGGCGCGGCGGTCCAGCCTGAGCTGGGCGAGCTCCGCCGTCTGGGCGTCTGCGGAGAGCGTCGAGACCGCGAAGCCGGCGGCGCTTCCGAGCGCGGCCAGGCTTTCGATGACGGGTCCGTGGCCGACGAGCACGAGCTGGGGCTTCGGGAGATACGGCTCCACGTAGATCTCCAGCGTGCCACCGCTGTGGCACGTCATGCCGTATTCGAGGAGGCCCTCCGTACGGCCCAGGGCTCGGCCGCCCTCGCCGTAGAGCCCGAGGAGGCGGGGCCGGCCGTCGCGGAGCGCGCTGAGGGCCTCGCGCACCACCACCGGCTCGGCGCAGGCACCACCGACCCATCCCTGCACGCTGCCGTCTTCGCGAATGAGCACCTTCGCGCCGGGCTTCGCCGAGGTCGGCGCTTCGCAGCGAACGACCGTCGCCAGCGCGAAGGCCTCGCCCCGACGCTGCAGCTCGGCCGCGAGCGCCAGGAGCTCTTCGCTCACCGCGGGCGCACGCCCTTCAATCTTTCACGCCTTTCTCGCGGAGGAGCTTCCACACCTTCGCCGGCGTGATGGGAATGTCGACGTGGCGCACGCCCAGGTGCCAGAGCGCGTCCACCACCGCGTTCGCGATCGCGGCCGGCGCGCCGACGGTGGCCGATTCGCCCACGCCCTTGGCGCCGAGCGGATGGTGGGGCGACGGCGTGACCGTGTGCCCTGTCTCCCACTTCGGCGTCTCGACCGCCGTCGGCACGAGATAGTCGATGAAGCTGCCGCCGCGGATGTTGCCGATCTCGTCGTAGGAGATTTCCTCGAAGAGCGCCGGCGCCAGCCCCATGGTCAGGCCGCCGTGGACCTGGCCCTGCACGATCATCGGATTGATGATGTTGCCGCAGTCGTCGATGGCGACGAACCGGCGCACTTTCACCTCGCCCGTCCCGGAGTCGATGTCGACCACGCAGATGTAGCTGCCGAACGGGTAGGTGAGGTTCGGAGGATCGTAGTAGCTGACGGCCTCGAGCCCGGCTTCCATCCCCTGCGGGTGGTTGGTGTAGGCCGCGAAGGCGATGTCCTGGATGGTCTTCGACTTGCCCGGCGCGCCCTTGACCGAGAATTTCCCGGGCTCCCACACCAGGTCGTCCTCGGCGACCTCGAGGAGGTAGGCCGCGATCTTCCGGGCCTTGTCGCGCACCTTGCGCGCGGCGACCGCCGCCGCGGCGCCGGCGACCGGCGTCGAGCGGCTCGCGTAGGTTCCCAGGCCGTAGGGCGCGGTGTCGGTGTCACCCTCCTCCACCTGGATGTCGTTCGCGGGGATTCCGAGCTCCTCGGCGAGAATCTGGGCGTAGGTGGTCTCGTGGCCCTGGCCCTGCGACTTCGTGCCGAACCGCGCGATGGCCTTGCCGGTCGGGTGCACGCGGATCTCGCAGCTGTCGAACATCTTGATGCCGAGGATGTCGAAGTGCTTGGACGGGCCGGCGCCCACGATCTCGGTGAAGCTCGAGATGCCGATGCCCATGAGCTGGCCGCGCTTGCGTTTCTCGACCTGCTCGCGCCGGAGGTCGGCGTAGCCGATCGTGTCCATGGCTTTCCGCAGCGCGCCCGCGTAGTTGCCGCTGTCGTACTCCCAGCCGAGTGCCGACTTGTACGGGAACTGCTCGGGCTTGACGAAGTTCTTCATGCGGAAGTCCGCCGGATCCACGCCGAGCTGATGGGCCATCAGGTCCACCATGCGCTCGATCGTGTGCACGGCCTCGGTCACGCGGAACGAGCAGCGGTAGGCGATGCCGCCGGGCGGCTTGTTGGTGTAGACGCCGTCCACCTCGACGTGGGCGGACTTCAGGTCGTACGAGCCGGTGCACACGTGGAAGAGCCCCGCCGGGAACTTCGACGGATTGGCGGCGGCGTCGGCGTAGCCGTGATCGGCGATCGTCTTGATCCGGAGCGCGGTGAGCGTGCCGTCCTGCTTCGCGGCCAGCTCGGCGGTGATGTGATAGTCACGCGCGAACGAGTCGGCCTGGAGGTTCTCCATCCGATCCTCGATCCACTTCACCGGTTTGCCGGTGAGCACCGAGGCGGCGACCGCGATGACGTAACCCGGATAGACCGGCACCTTGCCGCCGAAGCCGCCGCCGATGTCGGGCGAGATGATCCGGATCTTGTGCTCGGCCAGGCCGACGTGCCCGGCCACCAGCGCGAACACCGTGCGGATCGCGTGCGGAGCCTGCGTCGTCATCCAGACCGTGAGCTTCCCGTCGATCTTGTCGAAATTCGCGATGCACCCGCACGTCTCGATCGACGCGACGTGGATGCGCGGCAGATAGATGTCTTCCTTGACCGTCACGGCCGCGTCGGCGAAGGCGCGGTCGGTGGCGCTCTTGTCGCCCCACTCCCAGTGCCAGATATGATTGTCCTTCTTGTCCTTCTTGTCGGTGCGTAGCACGGGCGCGCCTGGCTCGAGGGCCTTCTTCGGGTCGACGACCACGGGCAGGGGCTCGTAGTCGACCGTCACCGCCGCAGCGAGCCTGGTACATCACCTTCTCGACCGGCAGGACCATCTGCGTGTCCGACATGAGGGTCGGCATCCAGTGCAGGTTGTACTTGGCGAGGTCCTCGCCCGTGATGACGGCGAGGACGCCGGGGACGGCCAGCGCCTTCGTGCTGTCGATCTTCTTGATCTTCGCGTGGGCGTAAGGGCTCCGGACGATGTCCAGGTAGGGCATCCCCGGCAGCTGCACATCGTCGACGTAGGTGCCCTTGCCGCGAATGAAGCGCGGGTCTTCCTTCCGTTTGAGGGAATGTCCCATGCCTCCGACTTCGGGCGAGGTTCTGAGCGCCATCACGCGCCTCCTGCGATCTTTGCGGCGGCGTGCTGGACCGCCTTGACGATGTTCACGTAGCCGGTGCACCGGCAGAGGTTGCCCGAGATGGCCCAGCGGATGTCGTCCTCGGTCGGCGACGGATGCTTCTTGAGGAAGGCATAGCTGGTCATCAGCATGCCGGGCGTGCAGTAGCCGCACTGAAGCCCGTGCTCGGCCATGAACCCTTCTTGCAGCGGATGGAGCTTGCCGTTCTGCTCGAGCCCCTCGACCGTCATGAGCTCCTTGCCCTGAGCCTGGACGGCGAACACGGTGCACGACTTCACGGGCCGACCGTCCATCAGGATCGTGCAGGCGCCGCAGTGGGTCGTGTCGCACCCGATGTGCGTGCCGGTCAGCCGCAACTCTTCCCGGATCATGTGGACCAGCAGCAGGCGTGGCTCGACGTCGGCCTGGTGCTTTTCGCCGTTGATCGAGAGCTTCACGAGCATCGTCGTCCCCCTCAGTATGGCGCGCGCTTCAAGCCCGGGTCGTCACGCCTTGCGCGCGCTCGACCGCCTTGCGAAGCGCGCGGGCCGTCAGCACCCGCACGAGGTCCCTCTTGTATTCCACGGAGCCGCGAAGGTCGGCGGAGGGCTCGGAGGCCTCGGCGGCGAGCTCGGCGGCGCGCTTGATCGTCGCCTCGTCTGGATTCTTGCCCTTCAGCGCGGCCTCCGCCTTCGCGGCCTTGATGGGGGTCAGCCCGACATTCGTGAGCCCGATGCCGACCTCATCGCACCGGCCGCCGGGGTCGAGCGTGAGCTGCGCCGCCACCGCGGCGGTGGCAAAATCACCGACCTTCCGCTCGAGCTTCAGGTAGGCGCCTCGGCTGCGGGCCGCGGGCAGGGGGATCCTGATCTCGGTCAGGATCTCGTCCGGCCTGAGGCTGGTGGCGAACGGTCCCGTGAAGAACGACGCGATGGAGATGCGCCGCTCGCCCTTCGGGCCCACCGCCACGACCTCTGCGCCGAATGCCAGCATCGTCGCCGGGTGGTCGTTGGCCGGGTCGGCGTGAGCCAGATTGCCGCCGACGGTGGCGAGATTGCGGACCACCGGATCGGCGATGACCTTTGACGTGTCGTGGAGCAACGGATAGCGGGTCCGGATCAGCTCGGACTCTTCAAGCTCCGACTCGCGCGTGAGCGCACCAATCCGGAGGAAGCCCTCGCCCTCGCGGATGTACGCGAGGCCGGGGATGCCGTTGATGTCCACGACGTGCGCGGGGCTCGCGAGCCGGAGCTTCATCAGC
>WNFK01177253.1_pt1 | contig 10579 bp, 10 predicted proteins | sample 5400281 | NCBI WGS metagenome assembly WNFK01 (sample SAMN13153350, study PRJNA577476) | soil metagenome | isolation source: 20 cm soil on Douglas fir-dominated hillslope | place: USA:California | collected 2013-09-17
AAAAGGAATATGAAGAATGTTTGCTGAAGGCTTGGGCAATGAGAGGTGCGTTGTCGTTATAAAATTATTTTATTAATTTCATTTTATGGCGAAAACAAGGATATCGTCTGATTCAACGACCATATACAAGTATATTACCCCCTACATAGGCATAGCTGCATTTGGTTTGTTTATTTACTTTCTTATTAATGATGGTCTGGAAATATTCCTTCCGGTTCTTGCAGTAATATTTCTCATTGCGACTCTTATAAACAAAGCTTTTTTATATTTCTTTATAACCGATGTATTTATAGATTATGCTGATAAGAAAATTGAGGCGGGCTTTCTGCCAAGATTAAAAGCAAAAGACTTTAAGGAATTAACAGGTTATAAAAGAAGATTTAATTTAGTAACTCTCAAATTCGGAAAAGAAAGGACCTATTTTATCGCAGGCGAATATTTTAATATTTTGGATGCTCCACATCTAAGAAATGTCGATGCAATTTTGAATGAAATAATTGCTGAGAATAGAAAATAAAATTATTTCAATGGCTTCTTCTCCGCAGGAGTTTTCGTTGGAGCAGAAAGCGATTGCTTAAAAGAATCAAGCATTATCTGGAGACTTTCATTAAGGATATCATATCGTTTTGTCATAAACAATTCCATTTTATCTGCAGCCAGTCTTAATTCATATTTACCATTATGGGTGATCAGTTTGTCAAAGTCGGGATTGTAACGATTGAATTCTGTAATTGATAACACAATGTATTTTGCAATGACCAATGAATTGTACCTGCCACTGATCGCCTGCACTTTTGAGCTAGTTAATTCAGTTTCTGATAAGTTTTTTGCAGCAGGATTGACATTTGATGCCTGTTTTAAAATATCTGTTTCATCCTTTGTCAATGTTGTGAGGCCGCCATCGCCTTCCATTATATAATGCGTAGCAATAAATTTTTTGACATGGTCTCGTGATTCTGCGGGCAGATAATGTTGCAGGTCCCAAAAATTTCTACTCTTGCTTTTTCTTATAGCAGCATCCACATTTCCCGGCCCACCATTGTAGGCAGCGATCACCAGCAACCAATCATTGTAAATATTATAAAGCCCACTCAAATACTTTGCAGCAGCATGTGTGCTTTTATAGTAATCGGTTCTTTCATCAATATAAGCGTTTACTTTCAGTCCCATTCTTCTTCCTGTTTCCGGCATAAACTGCCAGGGACCAACCGCACCGGCCCATGATACCGCATACGTTTTCAAATAAGATTCGATCACGGCGAGATATTTTAATTCTCTTGGTAAACCATGATAAGTAAGCACAGCATCGATCATGTCAAAATATGGTCGTCCCCAGCCCTTTAATTTTTCCAAACTCTTTTTATTTTTTGCCATATAATCATCTACAAAACTTATGGCACGGGGATTCAGTTGTACCTGGTTTAATCCTTCTTCTTCTGGCTTGCCTGCAAAAAGATCTTTGAAACCTGCTTTTGGATCAGTAGCGATCGCAATCCGTGTAATTGTTGAATCAATGGGTGGTTTGTTAAGCCTTGATCTTGACAGATCCTTAATTGTATCTGCAGTATCCTGCTGTGCAGTGACCGCTATGGAAGAAACAAAAATTAATATGGTAAATAAAAAACGCATTAAAAACAAAGACCGATGAAATTATTTTTTTAATTCCATCAATTGTTGTGAGGCCTGCAACAAAGATAGCTCGTTAAATTGTTCTGCCATTAGCTGTACGCCAAAGGGCATGCCATTCGAATGCTTAAAAAGCGGTAATGATATGCCGGGAATTCCTGTAAGATTGGCAAATACGGTATAAATATCTGCAAGATACATAGCAATAGGGTCATCCGTTTTTTCGCCTATCTTAAATGCAACAGATGGCGAAGTTGGCATCAGGATAAAATCAAATCCTCCCTGTTCGCCCGGAAGATCGCTGAAAACCAGTTCAGTTTTTTCAACAAGCTTGCGTCTTACTTTTTGTGCTTTGGTAAAATAGGCATCGTAATAACCGGTACTTAAAACAAATGTGCCAAGCATAATTCTTCTCTTCACTTCTTTACCAAAACCTTCGCTCCTGTTATGCTTGTAAAACTCTGTTAAATCACCTGATGGTTTTGCAGAACGATAACCATATCGAACGCCATCATAACGGGAAAGATTTGACGATGCTTCTGCAGTTGTAAGGATATAATATGCCGGAACTATATAATCGAGGTATTCAAAATTTAACCCAGTTACTTCATGACCCTCGCCTTTTAATTGAATGATCAATCTTTTTATTTCTTCAGCAATTTCAATATCGAGCGAAGAATGTTCTAATGTTTCTTTAAAATAAGCAAACCGGAATTTTTTATTTTTTTCTTTTAATGCTTCAGAATATTTCTCAACTGGCTTTTGTGAAACGGTGCTGTCATATTCATCGGCACCGGCAATTGTTTCCAAAACTTTACTTGCATCGGCTACATTGTTTGCAAAAATTCCAATTTGATCAAATGATGAAGCATAAGCGATCAACCCATATCTGGAAATGCGACCATATGTTGGTTTAACCCCAACGATGCCGCAGAAATCAGCCGGCTGCCGAACAGAACCACCGGTATCACTTCCCAGTGAGACCATGCAAAGCCCGGCTTGGACTGAAACTGCTGAACCTCCGGATGAGCCACCAGGAACTCTTGTTTCATCCATTGCATTCAATACATTTCCATACACTGAATTTTCATTTGCAGAGCCCATTGCAAATTCATCACAATTACAAACTCCAATGATGATCGCTTCTTCCTGCAAAAGCTTTTCAACAGCAGTGGCTGAATAAATTGAAGTAAAATTTTTTAAAATGGCTGATGCTGCAGTGAGCGGATGATCTTTATAGCAAATAATGTCTTTGATGGCAATTACAACGCCATGAAGTTTTCCAATAACATTTCCGGTCTTTCTTTTTTTATCAAGCTCCGCAGCTTTTTGTAATGCTTCATCGGTAAACACATGAACGAATGCATTCAGTTGTTTGTTTTTTTCAATTTCAGAAAGATAATGACGAACGGCTTCGGTACAGGAAGTTTTGCCCTGAGTTAATGCAAGATGGTATCGATCAATAGAGGTATACTCGAACAAAAGCAGAAGTCTTTATAAGATCAAAAGCAATGATCAGGTTAGTTAGATGTCTGGGTGTCTGGCTTAGTTTCTGCCTTGGTTTCCTTTTCAGTAATGCTTTCTTCCAATTCTCTTTTTACATTATCTTTTGCATCTTTGAATTCACGAACGCCTCTTCCAAGGCCACGCATCAACTCAGGTATTTTTTTACCACCAAATAATAATAATACCACAAAGACAATTAATATGATTTCAGTCCCACCAAGATTTCCCATTTTTATAAAATTTAGAATGGTAAAGATAATATATAATTGAGGTCCGGGTTTAACTAAAGTGTTAAGCAGATGCAAATGCACCAAAGAGGGCTATTAATATCGCCCCTTTTAGTTAAGGACGACGATTATTTACGAAGCTTTGCGATCCTTCCCGGATGTGCTTTCGTCCAACTCTTTTTTTGTATTATCTTTTGCATCCTTGAATTCCTTAACACCTCTTCCGAGGCCACGCATCAGCTCAGGTATTTTTTTACCTCCGAATAACAATAGAACCACAAATGCGATCAATAAAATTTCAGTCCAACCCAACTTTGGCATTTTAATAAAGTTTAGAAGCGTAAAGGTAAATAAAACAAAGATTGTATTTAATTAAATTGTTAAGCTGAGGCAATTGCAAAAAAAAGCGACCGGTATTACCGGTCGATTCAATCTATTATAAAAAGAACTTTATTTTTGTGGTCCTTCGACAGCCTGGCGTTTCTCACGAATTCTTGCACTTTTACCGCTACGGCTGCGCAGGTAATAAAGCTTAGCTCTGCGAACACGACCGCTTTTATTTACTTCTATTGAATCAATATTAGGAGAGTAAAGAGGAAAAAGTCTTTCTACGCCCACACCATCAGAAATTTTACGAACAGTAAAACTTGCCGTGGGCCCTGTACCCTGGCGTTTGATCACATCACCTTTAAAGCTTTGGATCCTTTCCTTATTACCTTCAACAATTTTATAGTTAACGGTAATATTATCACCAGCCCTGAAAGCAGGAAATTCTTTTTTACCTGTTAATTGCTCGTGTACAAAATTTATAGCGTTTGAGTTCATGATCTTCAATTTTTAAGAGGGGACGCAAAAGTAAGGCAAACATTTTAGATTTAAGATTGCAGATCGCAGATTTTTATAAGAAAAGCTGACATTTCATTGGAAGTTGAAAACAAAGACTCTATGTCAATCTAAAACCTGAAATCCGAATCCGATAGCTATCGGATCTATAATGGCCTATCTCGCAACATTCACTGCTCTTTTCTCCCTTATTACGGTCACTTTGATCTGGCCGGGGAATGTCATTTCATTTTGAATCTTCTGAGCTAATTCAAATGAAAGTTTTTCAGAATCCTGATCACTTACTTTATCTGCTTCAACAATAACCCTCAACTCACGGCCCGCCTGGATCGCGTAAGCTTTTTCAACTCCATTATAAGTCATGGCGAGGTTTTCAAGGTCTTTTATGCGTTGCAAATATTGCTGCATAATTTCTCTTCTGGCACCTGGCCTGGCGCCACTTATTGCATCACAAGCTTGAACAATTGGAGAAATGACATATTGCATTTCCATTTCGTCATGATGGGCGCCGATCGCATTAATAACAGCGGGATTCTCACCATATTTTTCTGCCAGCTTTGCGCCGAGTAATGCGTGGCTTAATTCAGTTTCTTCATCAGGAACTTTACCGATGTCGTGTAGAAGACCGGCACGTTTCGCAAGTTTCGCATTCATCCCTAATTCCGAAGCCATGATGGCGCAAAGATTTGCCACCTCCCGGCTATGCATCAATAAGTTTTGGCCATAAGAAGAACGGAACCGCATACGGCCAACCATTCTTACCAATTCTTTATGTAAACCATGAATACCAAGTTCAATAACAGTTCTTTCGCCGATCTCCATTACCTGTTCTTCAATTTGTTTTTTTGTTTTTTCAACAACCTCCTCGATTCTTGCGGGGTGTATACGACCGTCAGTAACTAATCTTTGCAAACTTAAACGGGCAATCTCGCGTCGAAGCGGATCAAAAGATGAAAGAACAATTGCTTCAGGAGTATCATCTACAATAAGATCGACACCAGTGGCTGCTTCAATAGCACGAATATTTCTTCCTTCACGACCGATGATCTGGCCTTTTATTTCATCACTTTCCAAATTGAAAACTGTAATGGAATTTTCAATTGCCTGTTCAGCAGCTGTACGCTGTATAGTTTGAATGATGATCTTTCTTGCTTCTTTATTCGCTTTTTGCTTGGCATCTTCAATTATTTCCTGTTGAATTACCAGTGCTCTTGTTTGGGCTTCATGCTTAAGGCTTTCTACCAATTGTGTTTTGGCTTCTTCGGCAGTAAGCCCGGCAATTTTTTCCAGGCGACGGATATGTTCTTCCTGGTGTTTTTCTAATTCAGTTCGCTTAATATTCACCAGTTCAATTTGCCTGTTCAGGTTATCCTTAATGGCTTCATTTTCTTTTAAATGCTTATCAAGATTACCTTCTTTCTGGTTAATGGATTGTTCTTTTTGACGGATGCGATTCTCTGCGTCATTTATCTTTTTATTTTTTTCAAAAACCTCTTTGTCATGATTTGATTTCATCTGGACAAAGCGTTCTTTGGCCTCGAGTTCTTTTTCCTTTTTGAAAGTTTCGCCCCTAAGTTCGGCTTCTTTAAGAATACTTTGAGCAAGTAATTCGGCTTCGGCTATCTGTCTTTTTGTGTTTTTGGAGAAAAGCAGCTTACCCGCTATTATGCCGATAATTAGCCCTGCAACTCCAATGATGGCAAACAATATATTTTGATCCATGAATGTTTAGTTTGATTGTTTTCACAATGCTTGTTTTTAAAAAAGCCTGACTGGTCCTTAAATGCTAATGGTCAGGTAATCAGCGAAGATACAAAACAGCGGGAACCAATGAAATCAATTATAAACGTGAAAAGGCCAATACCAATCAATTTCGGCGAGAATACTGTTGCTAGGATTGTATTTGCCCGTCAAGCATCCGCTCCAATAAATTCAATTTATCAGAAATATTGTCTCTTTCAACACCTGATGTGGGATTTTCATTTTGTTCAGTAGCGTACCAAACCAGCGCCATTGCAACATAGTCCTGCATATCTTTTCCCGCAAACATGGTTTTAAATTCAATGATCTTGTCATTGATCATTTTTACCGTTTTGCGTACCACTTCTTCATCTTTTGGATGCAGTTTGATGCGATAGCTGCGGTCGGCGATTGTAATGGTGGCGGGAATTAATTGTTCTGACATAATTGTGAATTGTGTCCCGATACCTATCGGGAGGTCAATAAATTTCTATTTACTTAATAAAGCGATAGAGTTAATGCGTTTTTCAAATTCTTTCTTATCTCCTTCTTCCCAGTCGCCGGAAGTGATCTTTAATACTTCTACCTGTTGCTTCAGGTCATCAATGTTTTGCTGATGAGCAAAAGATTGAGTTCTGTTTTTATCCAATTCCTCTTTCAGTCGCAGGTTTTCTTTTTGCAATGCCGCATGATCTTTGAGCACTTGCTGAAGTTTATCCTGTATTCTTTTAAGTTGAATTTCCAGATCAGGCATAATCTCTAAATATTTAAATGTTCAATGCTCAATATTCAATTTTCAAATCTCAATTACATGAACGTTGAGCATTGATAATTGATCGTTGAACATTTATTTTCTTATTTCGGCGTTAAGTTCTTTTTCAAGTGTCATCATTATTTTACTCATCCATCCGTCGATCTCTTTATCAGTAAGTGTTTTTTCCTGGTCAAGGAAAGTAAAACTTACCGCAATTGATTTCTTGTCAGCTCCCAGCTTTTCACTTTCGAATATATCAAAGAGTTTAACCTCCTGCAATTTGTCCAGCCTTAATTTATTCACCGATTTCTCCACCTCCTCATAAGCCAGGGATTTTTGAACAACCATAGAAATATCTCTCAATACAGAAGGATACTTCGGTAACTCAGCAATTGATACGCTTTGCAACGAAACAAGTTTCAAAACTGCTTCCCAATTAAGCGCCGCAAAAAAAACAGGTTGTTTAATGCCAAATTGCGACAATGTATTTTGGTTCACTTCACCTGCTCCGGCAACTAATTCGCCATTTGCTTTATAAATAATATGATCGTGCAATTTTGGAACAGGAAGAGTTTCAACAGTCTCTGGTTTTATTCCGAGTAATTGCAATACTGACGAGACAACCCCTTTTAGATAAAAGAAATCTGAGGCTGTGGTTTTTTGTTTCCAGTTTTGTTCATTTACATTTCCGCTGATCACCATACAGACTTGTTCCATTTCATGATATTTTCCCGGTCCGCTGGTGAAATATCCTTTACCAAATTCAAAAAGTTTCAGGTTGTTGTTTTTGTGATTCAGATTGTGAGCAACACACGCTAAACTTGTTTCCAGCAATGAAGGACGCAGAATATTCAGCTCGGCGCTAAGACTGTTCATCATTTTTACCATCTGCTTTTTTTCTTCTTCGGTAAAATATGCCGCATTGGTAATTGAGTTAGTCATCATTTCATGAAAACCCAGCCCGGCAAAATAATTCGCTACTTTTTCTTTTAATGTATGACTCAAATAATTTTCTTCAACGGAAGGCGTAATCGTAATGGCCGTTGGAATTTCAATATTATCCAATCCATCAATTCGCAAAATTTCTTCTACAATATCTGCCGGCAGTGAAATATCAGGTTTGCTGAATGGAACAGCGACACGTATCTCGTCAATGCCATCTTTTACGATTTCAAATCCAAGATTGTTTAAAATATTTTTTACAGTGTCAGGGTGATAATTTTTGCCACTCAATTTTTTCAGGTAATGATATTTAATCGAAACCTCGGCTTTATTGGCAGGGTCAGGATACACATCAACAATATCAGATGCAATTTGACCGCCACAAAGCTCTTTGATCATAAGTGCAGCACGTTTCAGCACCACAACTGTATTTGATATATCGATGTTTTTTTCAAAACGTGTTGCTGCATCTGTTCTCAGGTTATGACGAAAACTTGTTTTGCGAATATCAACAGGATTGAACCAGGCACTTTCGAGAAATATGTTTTTTGTTTTATCAGTAACACCGGAATGCAAGCCACCAAATACGCCGGCAATACAAATTCCCCCTTCTGCATCACAGATCATCAGATCCTCTTTGCTAAGTTTTCTTTCTTTTTCATCCAGTGTAATGAACGTTGTTCCTTCAGGTAAATTTTTTACCACTATTTTTTTGCCTTTTATTTCATTTGCATCAAATGCATGGAGGGGCTGACCTGTTTCATGCTGAATGAAATTTGTAATATCAACAATATTATTAATAGGCCGCAGACCGATCGCTTTCAATTTTTTTTGTAACCAAAGCGGCGATTCTTTAATAGTAACAGCAGCAATACTTACACCACTATATCGTTGGCAGGATTTTGTATTTTCAACGGAAATCTCAACCGGTAATGATTTATTATCGATCTTAAAAGAATTGGAATTTGGAATTTTAGGTTTCAGGTTTTTATTTTCATGATGATTGAGGTAAGCGCAAACATCTTTAGCAACTCCCCAATGGCTCATTGCATCCATTCTGTTCGGCGTAATACCTAGTTCATAGATCCAATCTTCATAAGGTTGGAAATATCCTGCTGCATCTTCTCCCACTTTTGCATCTTCTTTTAACACCATAATGCCCGCATGTGATGTACCTAAACCAACCTCATCTTCTGCGCAGATCATTCCATAGCTCTCCACATTCCTGATCTTTGCCACTTTCATTGTTACCGGTTCATTATTTACCGGGTAAATAGTTGTTCCCACTTTTGCAACAATAACTTTTTGACCTGCCTCAACATTTGGTGCGCCGCAAACAATTTGCAATGGCTCACCATTTCCAACACTAACTTTTGTAAGTGTGAGCTTATCAGCATTGGGATGTTTTTCGGTAGAAAGAACCTCGCCAATTACAAGACCTTTTAGTCCGCCTTTTACCTCTTCATATTTTTCAAAACTTTCAACTTCCAATCCGATAGAAGTGAGAATACGAGCCAATCTTTCGGGTTCGACCGTAACAGGTAAATATTCGTTCAACCATTTATAAGAGATAGTCATGTATACGATTTCATTTCTGGTGCGGACAAAGATAATTGATTGAAGGCAGAAGAAATTTTTACAACATTGGGTATAATTTTTATATAAATGCCAAAATATTTTTTATAAATTACAGATGCTGTTTATAAAAGCCGATGTGGAAAAGCTTGTGAAGTATTCGTTAGGAAAGAAAAGTTTTTTTTGTCTGCAATTGGCTTTTATATTCGCCGTCTGACTGAGGGATAATGTTTCGAACCGAACCGACTAATTCAGTGAAATAAGACTGGAAAACTAACCCAAAAGTCATTGGTGTGAAATCAATGGTTTAAATTTTTATCGCCCTGTAGCAACGATGGAACTTACTAATCTTAACAAAGACCGCAAGCAAAGAAGAAAAACATCCTCCGATCTGAGCAGTTTGGTTTATGGCAAAATACCGCCGCAGGCAAAAGATCTCGAAGAAGCAGTGCTGGGAGCAATTATGCTTGAGAAAAATGCTTTTGATACAGTTATTGAAATTTTAAAGCCTGAATGTTTTTATGTAGATGCTCACCAACGCATTTATCGGGCAATGCAAGGCCTTGCACAAAAGAACAAACCCATCGATATTCTTACTGTTGCTGAAGAATTGAAAACCCGTGAAGAACTTGATATGGTGGGCGGGCCTTATTATGTTACGAAATTAACCAATGCAGTTGTTTCATCAGCGCATATTGAAACGCATTCAAGAATAATTCTGCAAAAATTTATTCAAAGAGAATTGATACGTGTTAGCGGGGAAATTATCGGCGATGCTTATGAAGATTCCACAGATGTTTTTGATCTGTTAGATGATGCAGAAAGCAAATTGTTTGAAATTACCAGCAATCACCTGCGCAAAAACTTTGATACGATCGATTCAGTTTTGGTAAAAACCATTCAGCGTATCGAAGATCTTCGTCATAAAAACGAAGATGTATCCGGTGTACCAAGTGGTTTTGCTTCGCTTGATAGAATTACTTACGGCTGGCAAAATACAGATCTTATTATTCTTGCTGCAAGACCTTCAGTCGGTAAAACAGCATTTGCGCTTAACCTGGCAAGAAATGCGGCATTGCATGCAAGCAAACCAACTCCGATCGCTTTCTTTTCTCTGGAAATGAGTGCCGGTCAGTTGGTGCAACGTATCCTTGCTGCTGAAAGCGAGATATGGTTAGAGAAAATTGCCCGTGGTAAATTGGAAGAGCATGAGATGAAACAACTCTATGCCCGCGGTATTCAACGTTTGGCAAAGGCGCCGATCTTTATTGATGATACACCGGCATTGAACATTTTTGAGTTGAGAGCAAAATGCCGTCGCTTAAAAAACAAACACAACATTGGATTAGTGCTGATCGATTACCTG
>WNFK01204781.1_pt1 | contig 10574 bp, 9 predicted proteins | sample 5400281 | NCBI WGS metagenome assembly WNFK01 (sample SAMN13153350, study PRJNA577476) | soil metagenome | isolation source: 20 cm soil on Douglas fir-dominated hillslope | place: USA:California | collected 2013-09-17
AGCACCGTCCACGCCTCCGGCACGCCCGCCTCCGCCGCCTCGTCGGGATCGCGCAGGTGGTCCCACGTCCACACCCCGTCGAAGCCGGACTCCTCGGCCGCGAGCGCGGCGGCGCGCATCTCGGGATAGCGCGCGCCGACCGGGATCAGCAGCACGTCGATCTTCATTGACGGATGGAAATGATCGGGACCACCGACATGCCGGGCACGAGCAGGTGCTGGGCGTTCTCGCCGGGCTCGAAGACCAGCTTCACCGGCACGCGCTGCACCACCTTCACGAAGTTGCCGGTGGCGTTCTCGGGCGGCAGCAGCGAGAACACCGCGCCCGAGCCGGCCTGGATGGAGTCGACCCGCGCGCGGAACTTCTTGCCCGGATAGGTGTCGACGGTGATCGTGGCCGACTGCCCGGGCCGCACGTCGGTGAGCTCGGTCTCCTTGTAGTTAGCCAGCACCCACACGTCGTCGAGGTCCACCACCGCGAGCAGCGCCTGGCCCGCGGTCACCACCTGCCCCAGCTCGACCGACTTGCGGCTCACCCGGCCCGCCATCGGCGCCCGGATCGTGCAATAGACCAGGTTCAGCTCCGCCTGCTGCAGGTTGGCGATCGCCTGGGCCAGGCGTCCCTGCGCGGCATCCACCTGGGCCTGGCGCACCCCCACCTGCTGGCGCTGGCTGCGCTGGGAGGCCTGGGCCTGGAACACGTCACTGCGCGCCTGGTCGAGGCGCTTCCGGGCCACGTCCAGCGCGGCCTCCGAGGTGCGATAGGCGGCCTCCGCGTGGTCCATGTCCTGCTGGGCGACGAGCAGGTTCTTCACGAGCGCCACGATCCGATCGCGGTCCAGCTTGGCGCGATCGTAGTCGGCTTGCGCCGAGCGCACCGCCGCCTCCGCGGCGTCCACCGCGGAGAGGCGCGACTGGATCTCGGCGAGGCGCTGCTCGAGGTCCTGGCGCGCCATCTCGGTGCCGTGCTGGGTGGCGCCGAGCGCGGCGTCGGCCTGCTGGACGAGGCTCTTGGTGGAGTCGTCGGTGAGCGGCACGCTGACCACCGCGTTCTGCAGATCGCCCTTGGCCGAGACCACCGCCGCGCGCGCCTGGGCCACCGCGACCTCGTAGTCGCGCGGGTCGAGGCGCAGCAGCACCTGGTCCGGCTTCACGTCCTGGTTGTCGTTGACCGCCACCTCGACCACGATGCCGGGCACCCGCGCGCTCATCGGCGCGATGTGCGCGGTGATGTAGGCGTCGTCGGTGGAGATGTGATGGCGCCAGTAGTACCACGTGTAGACCCCGTAGCCGATGGCCACGAGCACGACGAGCACGATGCCGATGAGCGCGTAGCGACGTTGCGGCGGGGCCTCCTGGTAGGTGGTGAAGCGAGCCCGCAGGCGACCGGAGATCCCCTCCTGATCGAGATCCGTCATCGGTTCGCGACTATAATGGCGGGCGGTACCGGTACCCGTCAAGCACATGGCAGACAGCCCGCCGCCGAGCGCCTCCGCCGCGGACGCCACGGAGGAGTGGCGCCCGCGGACGAGCCCGGTCCTCATCGCGATCTCGGTGATGCTCGGCACCTTCATGGAGGTGCTCGACACCTCGGTCGCCAACGTGGCGCTCCCCCACATCGCGGGCAGCCTCTCCGCCACCCCGGAGCAGGCGACGTGGGTGCTCACCAGCTACCTCATCTCCAACGCGATCGTGCTGCCGGTGACCGCGTGGCTCAGCGCGGTCTTCGGCCGCAAGCGCTTCCTCCTGGTGTGCATCGTGATCTTCACCCTCGCCTCCGCAGCGTGCGGCGCGGCCACCAGCCTCGAGCTGCTGATCCTCGCCCGCGTCGTGCAGGGGATCGGCGGCGGGGCGCTGCAGCCGATCGCGCAGGCGATCCTGCTCGAGAGCTTCGCGCCGGCCCGGCGCGGTCGCGCGATGGCCGCCTACTCGATGGGAGTGATCGTGGCCCCGATCCTGGGCCCGACCCTCGGCGGCTGGATCACCGACAGCTACTCGTGGCGCTGGATCTTCTACATCAACCTGCCGGTGGGCCTGGCCGCGCTCGTCATGACCCAGGCCTTCATCGAGGACCCGCCCTACCTGCGGCGGACCGTGCTGCGGCGCATGGACTACTGGGGGCTCGGCTTCATGGCCCTCTGGCTCGCCACCCTGCAGGTGGTGCTCGACAAGGGCCAGCAGGACGACTGGCTCGCCGCGGAGTGGATCCGCTGGACGCTCACTATCTCCTGCATCGCGATGGTGGCCTTCATCGCGCGCGAGCTGGTGACCGACGAGCCCATCGTCGACCTGCGCATCCTCGGCGATCGCAACTTCGCAACCGGCACCGGGCTCATCACCGCGATGGGCGTGGTGCTGTACGCCACCACCGCCCTGCTACCCCTCTTCCTCCAGACCCTGCTCGGCTACCCGGCCCTGGAGGCCGGGCTCGCCACCAGCCCGCGCGGCCTCGGTGCGCTACTCTCCGCCATCGTGGTGGGCCGCCTCGTCGGCGTCCTGGACGCGCGCCTGCTGGTCGCGGTCGGCTTCGGCTTTCTCGCCCTCTCCGGGATCTGGCTCTCGCGGCTCACCTTCGACGTGGCGTGGTCGAACATCGCGTTCGTGACCTTCCTGAACGGTCTCGCCAACCCACTCATCTTCATCGCGCTCTCCACCATGTCGTTCGGCACCCTGCGCCGGGAACAGATGGGCGGCGCCACCGGGATCTACAACCTGATGCGCAACCTGGGCGGCAGCGTCGGCATCTCGGTGGCCACCACGCTCCTCTCCCGGCGGGCGCAGGTGCACCAGAACGTCCTCGTGGCGCGGATGACACCTTACGACCCCGCCTACCAGCGGAAGCTCGAGGCGATCCGGCAGGCCCTCACCCCGAAGGTCGGTCCCCACCTGGCGAGGCAGCAGGCGGTCGGCATCCTCTACAAGACGCTGGTGGACCAGGCGACTCTGCTCGCCTTCGTGGACAACTTCCGGTTGATCACGGTGGTCGCGATCTGCAGCGTGCCGCTGGTGCTGCTGCTGAAGCGGGTCCGGGCGCGCGCCACGCCGGGCGCGCACTGAGGCGGCGGGCCGCTACCGGGAGGGCGCGGGCGGCGGGGGAGGCTGGAACTTCGAGGCGTCCGCGAGCGCGCCGAGGGACTGCACGCCCTCGCGTCGCTGGCCTCCGATCGTCCAGGTCGGGAACGCCTTCACTCCCGCCTTTTCGCAGAGGTCCGGCCGCGCGTTCACCCCGTTGGGATCGCACTCCACGTAGGGCACGTCGCGGGCCGCGTCGCCGAAGAGCGCCTTCTGCTCCTGGCAGTGGGGGCACCAGTAGGCTCCGTACATGACCGCGCCGCTCTCGCGCAGGTGCCGCGCGAGCGCCGCCTCCGAGCCGCTCCCGGCCGAGGAGGGCATCGCGAAGATGAACGCGGCGCCGAACGGGGCCAGCACCGCGACGACGAGGCCGCCGGCCACCAGCGAGGCGATCGTCGCGCGCCGGCCCGGCAAGGCGGCGCGACGCCACCAGAGGACGAGGAAGATGGCCAGCATGAGGCCGGTCGAGGCGAGGCAGTAGGCGCAGGTGGCATGGATGACCAGCACCGAGAGCGCGGTGAGGTACACCGAGACCCCGACGCCGGCGGCGGCCAGGTGGAAGGCCCAGCGCCAGCGCCGCGACCCGAGCCCCATCGCGGCCAGCCCCCCGATGGCCGCGTAGAGCGCCGCGCCCCACAGCGCGGTCGGCACCCCGAGCAGCATGGCGTAGCGGCTCGACTGCACGATGTCGCAGCCGCTGCCAGACAGGCAGAAGGCCGCCGAGCCCCCCGCCCACTTGAGCCAGGTCATGTAGGCCGCGATGGCGAAGCCGGCCGCCGCGAGCCCGGTCACCAGGAGGTCGGGGCGCGCGGGCGCCTCGACCGTGAGGTTCCGCTTGGATGACGCCATGGCAGCGTCCACAGTACCATAGGGACGCCGGGCGACCCGGACCCCAGGACCCCCAGGACCCCCAAAGAGGAGATCAGGCCAGTGTTCCCGCTCCCGCCCCTCACCGACGAGCAGCGCACCGTGGTGGAGCGTGTGGCCGCGCTCTCGCGCGACCGCTTCGCGGCGCGCGCGGCGCGGTACGACGCCGACTCCACATTCCCCTACGAGAACTACGCCGACCTGCACGCCGCCGGCCTGCACGCGCTCGCGGTGCCGCGCGAGTACGGGGGCGTGGGCGCCGACCCGGTCACCTACGTGCACGCCCTCCGCGAGATCGCCAAGGGCTGCTCGGCCACCGCGCTCACCTTCAACATGCACTCCACCGTGACCACCTTCCTGGCCGCGCTCGCCACCCCAGAGCAGAAGCGGCGCTACTTCGGCGAGGTGGTGGGCCGGGGCGCGCGCATCGCGTCGATCACCAGCGAGCCCGAGCAGAGCTTCCGCGACAAGTTCGTCCTCAACACCGTGTTCCGCCCCACCGGCGACGGCGGCTACCGGGTGGCCGGGGTCAAGCAGTTCTGCTCCCTCGGCGACGCGGCCGACTACTTCTTCGTCACCGGCATCCTGGAGGGCCAGGCGAGCGCGCGGGACGGGGTGATCTCGGCGATGATCCCGAGCCGCGACGCAGGGGTGAAGATCGAGGGCACCTGGAACGCCACCGGCATGCGGGGCACCATCAGCCACACCATCCGCTACGATTGCGCGGTCGCGGCCGCCAACGTGGTGGGCCGCCCCGGCGAGTACCTCACCATCGACCTCCAGGGCTTCGCCCTCGGCTACGCCGCGGTCTACCTGGGCATCGGCGAGGCCGCCTTCGAGTACATGACCGAGATGGCGCGCACCAAGACCCAGCGGCCCTCGAACGAGCCGATGAGCCACCATCCGCTGGTGCAGCGCACGGTCGCCGAGGTGGGCACTCAGATCCGCGCCGCGCGGCTGCTCCTGCACGAGGCGGCCTGCGTGAAGATGGCGGGCGACCGCGAGGCGACCATGCTGGTGGTGAACCAGGCCAAGACCTACTGCGCGGACGTGGGCCTGATGGCCACCGAGCGGGCCCTGCGGCTGGCCGGCGGGCGCGGGATCCTGAAGGACCTGCCGCTCGAGCGCTGGCACCGCGACTCGCTGGCCGGCCCGGTGATGCCGCCCGCCAACGACCGCTGCCTCGAGACCGCGGGCAAGCTGCTGTGCGGCCTCCGCGCGGCCACCCTCGAGTTCCAGTAGAACGCCATGCGGCTCGACATGGTCCGGCGGGAGCTCGCGCAGGGGGCCGAGATCGTGACCGCGCTGTCGGTGGGCGTCTCTCCCGAAGAGGCGCGCGTGCGGCCCGCGCCGGGGGCGTGGTCGCTCCTGGAGGTGATCGGCCACCTGCTCGACGAGGAGCGCCTGGACTTCCGACCGCGCCTGGATCTCGTGCTGCACCGGCCCGACGAGGCGTGGGCCCGCATCGATCCCGAGGCCTGGGTCATCGAGCACCAGTACAACGCGGGGGATCTGGCCGAGACCCTGCAGGGTTTCCTGGCCGAGCGTCAGCGCTCCCTGGCCTGGCTCGGGACCCTCACCGCTCCCGACTGGACCCGGGAGTATCGTGCCCCGTTCGGACCGATCACCGCCGGCGACCTGCTCGCCTCCTGGGCCGCGCACGACCTCCTGCACACGCGCCAGCTCCTGGAGCTGCGCCGGACCCGGCTGCTCGGCCATACCGCGCCGCACCGCACCCAGTACGCGGGTGAGTGGTAGAGAGCCGCGCGTCCTCCTGGTCGTCGGCGCGATCGCGCTCGCGGTCTCCGGCGTCGCCCCCCACGACCGGCTCACGTGGCTCCTGGAGGTCGCGCCGATCCTGATCGCGGTGCCCGTCCTGATCGCGACCGCGCGCCGCTTCCCGCTCACCCCGCTCGCTTATCGCCTGATCTTCCTCCACGCCCTGATCCTGATGCTGGGCGGGGGGCACCTCGCCCAGGGTTTCGTTCCCGCCATCGTCGTCCGCGAGATCCTGATCCGCCGGTCGCCGCTCCGGCCCGGCAAGTGGCTCGCGTTCCTGGTCGTCTGCGTGTGCCTGGCCATCAGCGCGGCCTACGAGCTCATCGAGTGGTGGTCGGCCCTCATCGGCGGGGAGAGCGCGGACGCCTTCCTCGGCACGCAGGGCGATCAGTGGGACACTCAGTGGGACATGTTCACGGCCCTCGTGGGAGCGGTCGCGGCCCTGGCGCTGCTGGGCCGATACCACGACCGCCAGATCGCGAGACTGGAGGCGCAATCCCATGGCTGACCACAAGGCGACGGTGCGCTGGGTCCTGCCGGTCGACGGCGACGCCTTCCTCAAGGGGCGATTCTCCCGCGAGCACACGTGGACCTTCGACGGCGGCGTGACCGTCCTCGCGTCGCCCGCGCCCTCGGTGGTACCGGTGCCCTTCTCGAACCCGGCCCACATGGATCCCGAGGAGGCCTTCGTGGCCTCGATCGCGAGCTGCCACATGCTGACCTTCCTCTATGTGGCCATGCACGCAGGCTTCGTCGTCGAGCGGTACGAGGACGAGGCGGTGGGGGTGCTGCGGAAGAACGAGCGCGGGGCGATCTGGGTGGCGGCGGTGACCCTCCACCCACGGATCGTCTACGGCGGGGCGAAGCGCCCGACTCCGGCCGAGGTGGACCACCTCCACCACCAGGCCCACGAGCAATGCTTCATCGCCAACTCGGTGAAGACCGAGATCACGGTGGCTCCGCCCGCGGCATGAGCGGCCTCACCGTGCTCTTCGACCTGGACGGCACGCTGACCGACTCGCGCGCCGGCATCACCAAGTCGATCCGTCACGCGCTCGAGCGGCTCGGGCGCGAGTGCCCGGGCGACGAGGTGCTGGCCACCTACATCGGCCCGCCGCTCCGCGGCACGTTCACCACCCTGCTCGGCACGAGCGACCCGGCCTTGATCGAGACCGCGCTCGCCCACTACCGGGCGCGCTACGACGACGTGGGGCTCTTCGAGAACGCGGTCTACGACGGCGTGCCGCATCGTGACCCACTTCGAGCTGGGGCGGCATTTCCACGCGGTCTACGGCGCGGAACCCGGCGGACGCTTCGATCGCAAGACCGACCTGCTCGGGCACTTGATCGAGATCGGGGTGATCCGGGCCGAGACCTCGATCATGGTCGGCGACCGCGACCTCGACATCGCGGCCGCGCGGGCGCACCGCATCCGCTCCGTCGGCGCGCTGTGGGGATTCGGCGACCGCCGCGAGCTGACCGACGCCGGCGCGGACCTCCTGTGCGAGCACCCGCGCGCGCTGGTGGCCTGCCTGGCCCGGGCCGGCGGGTAGCACCGGGCCCGAGGGCAACCGGCTCCGCTTCAACGAGCCGGTCGACCCCGCGCCAGGCTGATCGCCCGCCACACCCGCTCCGACGTCAGGGGCTGATCGGTGAGCATGACGCCCAGCGGGTGGAGCGCGTCGTTCACCGCGTTCAGGATCGCGGCGGGCGCGCCGGTGGTGCCGGCCTCGCCCGCGCCCTTGAAGCCGCCGGGCAAGCCGGGCGCGGGGCTCTCCAGCGAGTGGAGCTCCACCGCGGGCATGATCTCCGCGGTCGGCACCGCGTACTCCATCAGGGTCGTCGCGAGGGGCTGGCCGGCCTCGTCGTAGACGCACCACTCCGAGAGCGCGCCACCCAGGCCCTGGGCGATGCCGCCCGCGATCTGGCCTTCCACCAGCGCCGGGTTGACGATGTGGCCGCAGTCGTCGACCGCCACGTAGCGGCGCACCGCGATCGCGCCGGTGTCGGCGTCGACCTCGACCACCGCGAGGTGGGCGCCGTTGGTGAACGTCCACGGGGTGGGGTTCGTGAAGTGCACGGTGGCCTCGAGGCTCGGCTCGAGCCCGCGTAGCTCGTTGGAGCGAAAGTGGACCGCGCGGGCGACTTCCTTCAACGTCAAGCTCCGGTCGCTGCCCCGCACGGTCGCGCGGCCGCCGTCGAGCACGATGTCCTCCGCGGCCGCCTCGAGCAGCACCGCCGCCGCGCGCCGGATGCGCTCGCCGAGCGCGCGGGCGCCCAGCAGCGTGGCCGCGCCGCCGATCGGGGTGCCCCGGCTCGCCCAGGTCCCTCCGCCGTACGGGCCCATCGCGGTGTCGCCCGAGAGCACCGTGACGTCCTCCACGCCCACCCCGATCTCGTCGGCGATGATCTGGGCGAGCGCGAGCGGCATGCCCTGCCCCTGGTTGGTCACCCCGACCAGCGCGGTCACCGCCCCCGAGGGCTCGAGCCGCAGCGTGGCGCCCTCCTGCCCCGAGATCGGCGCGCCGCCGATGCCGTAGAACTGCGCGCCCGGTCCGGTCAGCTCGATGAAGCACGAGAGGCCGATCCCCACGTGGCGCCCGGCCGCCCGCGCGACCACCTGCTCCCGTCGGAGCGCCGCGTAGCCCGCCGCCTCGAGGAGCCGCTCGAGCGCGGCCTGATAGCTGCCGCTGTCGTAGACGTTGCCCGCCGCGGACGTATAGGGCAGCTCCTCGGGACGCACCAGGTTGCGGCGCCGCACCTCCGCCGGGTCGAGCCCGAGGTCGCGCGCCACCACGTCCACCATGCTCTCGGTGACCGCAGCCGCGATGGGATGCCCGACCGCCCGGTACTGCGAGGTGACGACCTTGTTCTGGGCCAGCACCGCGAGCGTGGCCTCGTAGTGGCGGATGCGGTAGGGCCCCGGCAGCAGGCGCAGCACCTGCCCGCCCTCGACCACGCTGGAGCGCGGGAAGGCAGAGTAAGGTCCCACCGGCGCGGTGATGGCGGCGCGGATCGCGGTGAGGGTGCCGTCGGCCTCGGCGGCCACCTCCACGTCGATCCGCTGCTCGCGGGCGTGGATGTCGGAGAGGAACGACTCGTGGCGCGTCGCCACGAACTTGACCGGCCGGCCCAGGAGCAGCGCCAGCGCGACCGCGGCCATGTCGTCCTGGTAGACGTGGATCTTGATGCCGAAGCTGCCGCCCACGTCGGGGGCGATGACCCGCACGCGCTGCTCGGCCAGGCCGAAGAGATCGGCAATCACCGCCTGCATCATGTGGGGCACCTGGGTCGAGATCCACAGCGTGAGCGCCCGCGTGAACGGGTCGAAGTCGGCCACCAGGCCCCGGGGCTCCATCGGCACGCCGGTGTGGCGCCCGGTGGTGAAGCGGCGGCGGTAGACGTGGGGCGCGGCGGCGAAGGCTCCCGCCGGGTCGCCCGCGGCGAGCCGCGTCTCGTAGATCACGTTGTCGGGCAGATCGGGGTGGATTGGCGGCCGCTCCCGCGCCTGCTCGGGGGTGAGCACCGCGGGCAGGGCCTCGTAGCGCACGACCACCCGGGCCGCCGCGTCCTCGGCGAGCGCGCGGCTCTCCGCGGCCACCGCGGCCACCGGCTCGCCCACGTAGCGCGCGTGATCGGTGGCGAGCGGGAGCATCGCGCCGGTCTTCATGCCCGCGTAGTGGAGCAGCACGCCGCGGTAGGGCTTGCAGAGCCGCGCCGCCTCCGGCCCGGTCAGGACGGCCAGGACGCCCGGGCAGAGGCGGGCCGCGTCGCACTCGATCCCGGCGATGACCGCGTGGGCGTGCGGGCTTCTGACGAAGGCCACGTGGGCCATCCGCGGCAGCGTGAGGTCGTCGAGGTAGCGGCCGCGCCCGGTGAGGAGGCGGGGGTCGTCCGGGCGCTTGAGCCGGGCTCCGACGTGACGGGCGGTCATGACGATGCGCAACCTGCGCAAACGTGCGGCATCGTAACACGATTGACACGCTCCGGAGGGCCTCCTATGATACCGGCCACCCGGCCCCGCAGCGTCGTGCCCACTCTACGTAGAGGAGGCAACTCCATGGATCGTCGCTCATTCCTGGCAACCACCGCGGCCGGCGCCGCGGCCCTGTCGTTCCCGGCCGTCCTGCGCGCGCAGTCCAAGGATCCGTTCCGGGTCGGCTGCCCGCTACCGCTGACCGGACCGTTCGCCGCGCTCGCGGCCGACATGCAGCGCGGCGCCCAGCTCGCGGAGGTAGAGCTGAACGCCAGGGGCGGCGTGATGGGCCGCAAGGTCGAGGTGCTCTTCCGCGACGACCAGCTCAAGCCCGCGGTGGGCGCGCAGCGCACCAAGGAGCTGATCGAGAACGACAAGTGCCAGTTCATCGTGGGCGGCCTCGCCGCGCACGTGCAGATGGCCATCAACGAGCAGACCAAGAAGTCCAAGGTGCTCTACATCTCGACGAGCCAGTCCGACGAGATCAGCGCCAAGCCCGACACCAGCTCCATCACCTTCCACGAGGCGCTCAACCCCACCATCACCTGCCGGGTGCTGGGCAAGTGGGCGGCCGAGAACCTGGGCAAGAAGTGGTGGATCATCTACGCGGACTACGCGTGGGGCAAGCAGTGCAACCAGGTGCTGCAGGACACGCTCAAGAAGTCGGGCGGCACCCTGCTGGGCGCCACCCCCTACCCGCTCGGGTCGGCCGAGTTCTCCGCGCACCTGCCCAAGATCCAGGCCGCGAAGCCGGACGTCCTGATGAACGTGGCCCCCGGCGCCGACAACATCGCGCTCCACAAGCAGGTGATCAGCTTCGGGATGAAGAAGGACATGAAGATTGCCCAGCCGCTTCTCTGGATCTCCTATCTGAAGGAGGG
>WNFK01195408.1_pt1 | contig 10573 bp, 9 predicted proteins | sample 5400281 | NCBI WGS metagenome assembly WNFK01 (sample SAMN13153350, study PRJNA577476) | soil metagenome | isolation source: 20 cm soil on Douglas fir-dominated hillslope | place: USA:California | collected 2013-09-17
GCCACGTGAGCGATTCCTTCGCAGGACAAACCCTCGAAACTGCGCGACGCGCGCTGACGGCGCGGTTCCGGACAAACTCAATCGGCTCCGCTGAACTGGACGCGCGGATGCTGGTCGGCGCGGTACTCGGTCTCGATCTGACCGGGATCATCGCGGCAGCGGGCCGACCTCTCACGTCCGACGAGGCGGTCCGTCTTGAGGAGTTCACAGACCGCCGCCTCCAGGGCGAACCTGTCGCACGCATTCTCGGGCGCAAGGAATTCTGGGGACTACCGTTGCAGCTCTCGGCCGCGACCTTGGTGCCACGGCCCGACACGGAAACGGTCGTCGAATTGGCATTGGAAATGTTGCGCGCCCGGCCCGATGGAATTCGCCGGTTGCGCATCGCCGACATCGGCACCGGCTCCGGCGCGATTTTGCTGGCGCTGTTGTCTGAGCTGCCGGATGGGTATGGGGTCGGCACCGACGTCAGTCCCGCCGCGCTGGCCACGGCACGCGCCAATGCCGTTCGCCTGGGCTTCGCCAGTCGCGTCGCTTTTGCCGCTTGCGATTATGCGGCGGCGCTGTCAGGCCCGTTCGATCTGATCGTGTCGAACCCGCCCTATATTCGCTCCGCCGAAATCGCCGATCTCGCAACCGAGGTCCGCGATCACGACCCGCCCCGCGCGCTGGACGGTGGCGCCGACGGACTTGACGCCTACCGCGCCCTCGTTCCGCAAGCCGCGCGGCTGCTGGCGCCTGGAGGCGTCCTCGCCGTGGAGGTCGGACACGATCAAAGCGGCGAACTTGAAGGATTGATGACGGCAGCAGGGTTAACGCTTGGTGGCCCTGCCAAAGCCGATCTGGCGGGCATCCCACGGGCCGTTGCGGGCCGAAAATTGCCCTGATAAAGCCCGATTGGAAGATAAAAAACCACTTGGAATATTCCCCCGGAGCGACTACGTTCCGCCCACAACATCGGTCCAGGGTTTGCTGGCCCCGTAGGTGCTGCGGGTGAAGGCCAGAGTTCTCAAAAGCGAGAGCCCGCCCCGAGTGAAAGGTTCCAAAAGGCAGGTCAAATTTAGCGCGATAGCTTTAGAGAGCTGCGCTGCTTCCGACCGCAAAGCGAACGAAAGCCTGATATTGCGCTTGAAAACTCACGCTAGAAATCTGTGCTTGTTTTGGCAGGCTGAGTGATTTGGTACAGCCAGCGACGCTGGCTGGGCTGTTGGGGAACGCGTCTTTGTTGACCGCGACGTACTGCAAAATCTTTCTGGAATTGGACTGCACCGCGATTCGGCGTGCGTGAGGCGTGCCGCATCGGGCGAAGCGACATGATAACGGCAATTCAAGGCTGAAATCTCAAGACGGAAAACTTCAAAGCTAATCACTTCAGGGCTGGAATAAAGGCGAGACATGAGAAACGGTCAGAACAATAACAAGCGGATGCGTAACCGGAACAACAACAACAACAACAATAATAACAACAATAACAACCGGCGCGGCCAGAACCCGATGACCCGGGTGTTCGAGTCCAACGGACCCGACATCAAGATCCGCGGTACTGCGTCCCACGTCGCGGAAAAGTACGTGCAGCTGGCGCGCGACGCCCGCTCGTCCGGCGATCCGGTGGCGGCCGAGAATTACTACCAGCACGCCGAGCATTATTTCCGTCTGATCGCCGCGGCCCAGGAACAGTTTCGGCAGAACCAGCCGCAGCCGCGCACCGAGAATGAAATGGCTGCCGAGGACGGCGACGACGAGAGCGAGAGTTTTTCGAATTTCGGACAGGAGCCCGGCTTTGTCCCGGCGCAGCCGCAGGCGTTCGTTCCGCGCGACAACAATCCGCGCGAAGGCCAGCCTTACCAGCCGCGCGAACAGCATCAGCCCCGCGAGCATCGCCCGCAGCCGCAGTTCCAACCGCAGCCCCAGCCGCAACCGGTGATCCCCGATGGCGTCGGCGGACTGCCCTCGTTCATCACCGGACCGCAGCCGCAGATCAATGGCGCCCCGGGCGGTTTCGAAGGCGGCGAGCGTTTCCCGCGCCGACGCCGCCGGCCACATGGCCCCCGCCCCGAAGGCATGGCCGCACCGGCTGCGCCCAGCGACGATTTCAATCCGGGGAACGAGTAGTTAGTACGCCGCTCTCCAAGCGAGTCGTCCCCGCGAAAGCGGGGACCCATACGCCGTGACGTTTCGTCAGGGCACCGGAGCAGACGCTTCCTTCAACAATCAACGCTGGCGATCATGGGTCCCGGCGTTCGCCGGGACGACCCGCGAAATTACATCACCTCGCCGCGGTGGACGATGGCACCAACACCGGCCGCAGCGCTGGAATAAGCCGCGTGCGTTCGCGGTGCGCCGGAATCGCGCGGTAGACCTGCTTGGTGGCTTCCACGATATGAACGCCGGCAAACGGCAGCGAAAGCGCGGCGCCGACCCGCTCCCACGCCATCGCGGAGCGCAGGAACCAGCCGCCCGCGACCGGTGGCACGAACAGCGCCTCGCCCCACGCCGTCGGCGTGAACCAGGTCTGCCGCAGCAATTGCGTGATCTGCGAGCGTGAATACGGCCGGCCATGACCGAACGGGGTGTTGTCGGTCCGCGTCCACACCCCGCGCCGGTTCGGAATAACCGCCATCATCCGCCCCGACGGCGCCAGCACGCGCCACACCTCGCGCAACAGCCCTTCGGGATCGTCGGACATTTCCAGCGCATGAACCAAAAGGATACGGTCGACCGCGGCATCCGGGAGCGGCAGCGAAAATTCATCGACCAGGGTCGCCAAAGTCGGCCGCGCGGTCGGCCATTTCAGCACGCCCTGCGCCGCCGGCATGAAGGCGATGCAGCGCTCGGAGTCTTCGCGGAACAGTCCGAGATAGGGCGTGGGATAGCCGAGGCCGAGCACCCGCTGGCCTTGCGCGTCCGGCCAGCGCGCGCGAATGCCGCGATTGATCAGCCGCCGCGCCACGATGCCGAGGCGCTGCGAATAGAAACCGCGAAGGTCGATCACATCAATGGTCATGACCATAATGTAACACGCTCGCGGGCTTCCATACGCCCTGAATATCGCATTGCCCGCGAAGCGTTAACGCCATATTTAGTGGCCCTATTGGCTGTGCTAGCGTCGCCGCCCCATCTGGATCATGGAGAATATCATGGCCGCCGAAATTCGCCTGTTTACCTGCCTGACCGATAATTTCGGTTATCTGATCCACGATCCCGCTACCAAGGCGACCGCCTCGATCGATGCGCCGGAAGCGGCCCCCATCGTCAAGGCGCTGGAGCGCGAGGGCTGGACGCTGACCGATATTCTGGTCACCCATCATCACGGCGATCACGTCGGCGGCGTCGCCGAACTGAAGCAGAAATACAAATGCCGCGTGGTCGCGCCGCACGACAAGACCGCGAAGATCGCCAATGTCGATCTGCGGGCGGCCCAAGGCGATGTCGTAAAGGTCGGAAACCTTTTGGCGCGCGTGCTGGAAACCCCGGGCCATACGCTCGATCACATCAGCTACGTATTCGACAGCGAGAAGGCGCTGTTCGCCGCCGACACGCTGTTCTCGATCGGATGCGGGCGGGTGTTCGAAGGCACCTATCCGATGATGTGGGACTCGCTGTTGAAGCTGCGCGCCCTGCCCGATGATTTCAAACTTTATTGCGGCCATGAATATACCGCGGCCAACGTCAAGTTCGCGCTCACGGTCGAGCCGGATAATGCCGCGCTGAAGGCGCGCGCCGAAGAAGTAACGCGGCTGCGCGCGGACAACAAGCCGACTGTCCCGACGCTGCTTGGCGACGAGAAGAAAGCCAACGTATTCCTGCGCGCCGACGAGCCATCGGTCGCGGCCGGCGTGCGGATGAAAGGCAGGGGCGCCGACGAAGTGTTCGGCGAGTTACGCGAACGCAAGAACAAATCCTGATGGGCCGATCCGGATGATTGAGGTGCCGACCGCCGCCGACATCATCGCGCGGCTTGAGCTGAAGCCGCATCCGGAGGGCGGGCATTATCGCGAGACGTTTCGCGACGCGCGCGTGGATGCAAGCGGGCGTTCGGTGTCGACCGCGATCTATTTCCTGCTGGCGCGCGACGAGCGCTCGCACTGGCATCGCATCGACGCGGTCGAGATCTGGCATTATTACGCCGGCAGCGCGCTGACCCTGCACATTGCCGATGATGGCGGCCGGCGCAGCGTCAGGCTCGGTTCAGACCTCGCCGCGGGCGAACAACCGCAAGCGATCGTGCCGGCACAGGCGTGGCAGGCCGCCGAAAGCACCGGCGACTGGACCCTGGTCGGATGCACCGTCGCGCCGGGATTTGATTTTGCGAGATTCGAACTGGCGCCGAAGGGATGGGAGCCTTCCCCACCGCAAACACCGCCGTCATCCTGAGGCGCCGTCGTACCTCGACGGCCTCGAAGGATGGGCCGCTTGCGCCCGTATTCGCATCCTTTGAGACGCGCCAAAGACGGTGCGCACCTCACGGGTGAACGCAATTGCGTTCATCCCGGGGATGACGGTTCTGCGGATGGCGTACTTTTCTTCCCGATCATATCCCTCGCCGCGATCAGGCCGCCGCCGGCGATCAAGACCGCGGCGATCGCGATCGCGACGCTCGGCTTCGCAAAGCCCGCCATCATCAGAAAGGCGGTCGAAAGCAGCGGCGTCGCGTAGGACGCCGCGCCCAATACGCGGATATCGCCGCGCTTCATTCCGATATCCCAGGCGAAGAACGCGGCGCCCACGGGTCCGACACCGAGCGCGATGATCGCCAGCCATTGCGCCGTCGTTTCCGGCCACACCGTGACTTCGACCATTTCGTGCACCAGCGTGGCGAGCAGCGCGGTCGCGAGACAAAAGCCCGCCACCGCATCGGTCGGCACCGATTTGAGCCTGCGCGACATCACCGAATAGGCCGCCCATACGAAGGCCGCGACGAAGGCCGCGATCAATCCGGGAATCTGGCCCGGCGCAAAGCCGCCGATGTTGCCCGCCAGCAGCAGCACCGTCCCTGCAAGGCCCAGCAACGCGCCGATGATATGATGCGGCGCCAATCTCTCGCCGGGCAGAAGCGATGAAAACAGCACGATCAACAGCGGCCACAAATAATTCAGCAGGCCCGCTTCCGCCGGGGGCGCGAAGCGCAGCGCCAGGAAATACAGCGCGTGATAACCGAACAGGCCGCCGACCCCGACGATCCATGCCACGAGCGGCTGCTTCAGCGCGCCGAAGGCAGCGGGCCGCCAGATCCAGCTCGTGAACGCAACTGCCGCGCCAATCGCAAACGTCATGGCGGCGAGTTGGAAGGCAGGAACTCTGCCGGTCGCGACCGTCAGCACCGACAGCAGCGACCACATCAGGATCGCGGTCAGTCCGATCAGCGTGGCGGTACGGGGCGTCATTGATCCGTCATTGCGAGCGAAGCGAAGCAATCCATCTGTCTTCGATAGCGAAAATGGATTGCTTCGTCGCTATCGCTCCTCGCAATGACGATGCGCGTAACGATCAGACCATATACTGTCCGCCATTGATCGTGAGCGTCGAGCCGGTGATGGCGCCGGCCTCGTCGGCGGCGAGGAACACCACGGCGCGGGCGATCTCATCGGGCTCGCCGAGGCGATTGATCGGGATCAGCGGCAGGATGCTTTTCTCCAGCACCTCCTTTGGCACCGCCTGCACCATCTCGGTGTTGATATAACCGGGGCAGATCGCATTCACGGTGATGCCGCCCTTGGCATTCTCCAGCGCGAGCGCCTTGGTGAAACCGATATCGCCGGCCTTTGCCGCGGAATAATTGACCTGACCGAATTGCCCCTTCTGGCCGTTGATCGAGGAGATGTTGATGACGCGGCCGAATTTTCGGGCGCGCATGCCTTCGATCACCTGACGCATCTTGTGAAACGCGCCGTCCTTGGTGATGCCGGCATTGTTGATGAGGACGTCGACCGGCCCCAGATCGGCTTCGACCTTCTTGACGCCGGTGGCGCAGGCGTCGAACGAACTGACGTCCCATTTATAGACGGGGATGCCGGTCTCGGCCTTGAACTTGTCCGCTGCGGCGTCATTGCCCGCATAGCTGGCGGCAACCTTGTAGCCGGCGGCCTTCAGCGCCTTGCTGATCGCCGCACCTATGCCCCGCGTTCCCCCCGTCACCAATGCAACACGTGCCATGTCGAATCCTTCCCTAAGTGTGTTTTTGAACTACACTTCTTTTGTAACGTCGACTTAAATGCGCCGGTTGAGCAACATCAAGAACAAAACGCCCGGCACAAGAGCCGGGCGTTTCACTTTAACAAGACTTTACGCATCTGCGAGATGATCTTTTCATCACGCAGCGCCGCATGTTTAGTCGCGTGCAATGCACATCGCGATGCCCATGCCGCCGCCGATGCACAGGGTGGCGAGACCCTTCTTGGCATCGCGCTTCTGCATTTCGTGCAACAGCGTCACCAGCACGCGCGCACCGGAGGCGCCGACCGGATGGCCGATCGCGATCGCGCCGCCATTGACGTTGACCTTGGAGGTATCCCAGCCGAGATCCTTGTTGACGGCGCAAGCCTGCGCCGCGAAGGCTTCATTGGCCTCGACCAGATCGAGATCGCCGATGCTCCAGCCGGCTTTCTTCAGCGCGGTGCGCGAGGCCGGGATCGGGCCGGTGCCCATGATCTTTGGATCGACGCCGGCCTGTCCCCATGACACGATACGGCCCAGCACTTTCTTGCCTTCCTTGGCGGCCTGCTTCGCGGTCATCAGCACCACCGCGGCCGCGCCGTCGTTGATGCCGGAGGCGCTTCCCGCCGTCACGGTACCGTCCTTCTCGAAGGCCGGCTTGAGCTTGGCCATCGCATCCAGGGTGGCGCCGTGGCGCGGATATTCGTCGTCGCTGACGATGATGTCGCCCTTGCGGGATTTGATGGTGACCGGAACGATCTCGTCCTTGAACTTGCCGGCCTTCTGTGCGGCCTCGGCCTTGTTCTGCGAAGCGACCGCGAACTCGTCCTGCTGGGCGCGCGTGATCTGGTACTGCCGGGCAACGTTCTCGGCGGTGTTGCCCATGTGGTAGCCGTTGAAGGCATCCCACAGGCCGTCCTTGATCATGGTGTCGACGAGCTCAAGCCCGCCCATCTTGACGCCGCTGCGCAGATACTGGGCGTGGGGGGCCATGCTCATGGACTCCTGGCCGCCGGCGACGACGATTTCGGAATCGCCGTTGAGCAGGGCCTGATAGCCCAGCGCCACCGTGCGCAGGCCGGAGCCGCAGAGTTGATTGACGCCCCAGGCCGGGCTTTCCACCGGGATACCGGCGGCGATCGAGGCCTGGCGGGCCGGGTTCTGGCCCTGCGCCGCGGTCAGGATCTGACCCATGATCACTTCGGAGACCCGGCCCGGCTCGATGCCCGCGCGCTCCAGCGCGGCCTTGATGGCCACCGCGCCGAGGTCGTGGGCCGGCATGGTGGCGAACGCACCGTTGAAACTGCCGACCGGAGTGCGGGCGGCGCTGACGATGACGACATCGTCTGACATGGACATCTCCTGAGTTTGAGTTCTTTGGGCTTGAGGCCTAGACGGCGGGCGGCCGGATGGCGGGCCTGTCTCTTGGTTCTATCCTGTTAACCTAGGCATCACGTGTCAATCGGCCAGAGGGCAAAATCACGCCGCGGCGCATTCAAAATAATACCGTTGGCACATTCCATAGCAGTGTCCATGCCTTGGAATTAACCGTGCCGCACAAAACGGTAGCCGAACTCAATTGAAAATGCTTACTTTGCTGCGATGCGTTGCTCGTTACCCCTGCGGCGATGCCGTCGGGTTCCCGTCCTCGGTGTGCATGTGTGAGCCATGGCGAAAACAGACCAACCCACCACGATCAAGAAATACGCCAACCGGCGGCTGTATAATACCGGCACCAGCACCTATGTGACGCTCGAAGATCTCGCGGCCATGGTGAAAGAGGGCGAGGATTTTCTCGTCTATGACGCAAAGACCGGCGACGACATTACCCGCTCCGTATTGGCGCAGATCATCTTCGAACAGGAGAACAAGGCCGGCCAGAATTTGCTGCCGACCACGTTCCTGCGGCAGTTGATCAGATTCTACGGCGACAGCATGCAGATGGTGGTCCCGCGCTACCTCGAACAATCGATCGACACGCTGACGCGCGAGCAGGAAAAATTCCGCAAGCAGCTCACCACCACCTTCAGCATGACGCCGTTCGCGCCGCTGGAGGAGCATGTCCGCCGCAACATGGAAATGTTCGAGCGGACTTTCTCGATGTTCAAGCCGTTCGCCGCGCCGCGCCCGGGAAATGCCGCCGCCGAGCCGGAGAAAACACCGGAGCCGGCTGCGGAAGACAACATCGACGATCTCCGCCGTCAGATGAAGGACATGCAAGATCGCCTCGAGCGCATGTCGAAAGAGCCGAAGAAGGAAGAGTGAGGGTAATCCACTCCCTCGTCGTCCCCGCGAACGCGGGGACCCATAACCACCGGCGTTTATTGCTGAGGAAGGTCTCTACCGCCATCACCTGACCGATCGGACACGGCGTATCGGTTCCCGCGTTCGCGGGGACGACGGAGAGACATTACCACGTGGAGAGATTCTAGCTCGCGGCCGGAAGCATGCCAGCAGCCGGCACGCTCCAAGGCCGTTGCGACGACGCCAGCCCGATCAGGCGACCCTGGATATAGTCGCAGCCCCAGTCGCGCAGCATCGCAGCCGATTCGTCATCCTGAACCCATTCCGCGACCGTCTTGATTTCCAGCCGGCGCGCCAGATCGATCAGCGTCTGCACGAAGGCGCGGTCATCGGCCGAGCGCGCGATGTTCTGCACGAAGGCGCCGTCGATCTTCACGATATCGACGCCGAGCTTGCGCAAATTCCGGAACGAGGTGTAACCGGCGCCGAAATCGTCGATCGCGATCCGGCTGCCGAAGTTTTTCAGCCGCGTGACGAAACCGCGCAGGCCGTCGATATCCTGGATCGCAACGGTCTCGGTGATTTCAACGATCAGCCGCTCGGCCACGCCGGGATGCGCGCGCATCAGCGATTCGATGGAAGCCCACCAGTCCGGGTCCATCGTGGTGTCGGGCGAGATGTTGAGGCTGAGCTGCACGTTCGGCGATTCCGCAAGTTCAGCCACCACGAGTTCAAGCACGCGATGATCGACCAGCCGTATCAGGCCCAGCCGCTCGGCGACCGGAACGATGTCCGGCGCCAGCAGAACCTGCCCGTCATGCCGCTCCATGCGGACAAGGCACTCGTAGAACGCCATGTTGCGCGCACGCGCCTCCACCACCGGCTCGAACGCCATCACGATCCGCCGCTCGTTGAGCGCGGTGACGATCTCGTCGGTGACGCGGATATTGACGCGGCGCTGGGCGTCGCGTTCGACATTCGGGCGCCACAGCGAAAACGATCCGGCGCGGCGGCGCTTCGCCATGTCGAGGGTTTCCTGGGCGCGGTTGATGGCCTCGTCGGCGCTGCGGGCGTAGCGCGGCACGCTGACCGCTCCGATCGACGCCGTAACCGAGACCGGACCGGACTTGGTCGGCACCACGTCGTCGCGAATGCCGGCCAGAAACCGCTCGGCGGCGATATTGATGTCGTCGACGGTGCAGTTCTTCAGGATCAGCCCGAATTTGTTGCCGGAGAACCGGCCGAGCACGTCGCCGCCGCGCAACCGCGCGCGAATGCGCGTGGCTACTTCCGAAATCACCGCGTCCGCAACATCGAAGCCGAAGGCATCGTTGATGCGCGACAGATGATCGATGCCGACCAGCATGAAGGCGAAGGATGAGCGGAAGCGCGCGGCCTCCTCGATGGCCTCCGCCATCGATGCAATAAGATGGGTGCGGTTGAGCTCACCGGTCAGCGGGTCGTGCCGCGACAACCTCACCAGTTGCTCGTCGCGGGCGTGGCGCTCGTTGTTGACGCGGACAATGCCCTGGGCGCGCGCCGGGCTGCCGTCGGCGCCGGCGAACCAGCAGCCGGTTTCCTCGATCCAGAGCACCGGAGCGGATATAGAGGCCCGCACGCCGTATTCGATCCGGTACGGCGTCCCGTCGGCGCCGTGCGCCGGCGGCGAGTGACCAAGCGCCTCCATCCGGATCGAGCGTTCCGGCTCGATCAGTTTTGAAAACTCCTCGCCGCTGTGAAGTGCTGCTGCCGGAATATCCGGAAGTCGGTTGCGATGTCCCACACGAAGGCCGCCTGGCCGAGCGAAGCCAGGATGGTCGAAGCTTGCGGAGGAGCGGATTTCAAGATCGCCTCGTTTCGGGACACTGCCGGGTGATTCCCGGTCTAGGATACTGCCTGTTTCGGTGCGGACCAGCGCGTATTCCGCAAAGCATGCCCTCGGACTTGATCCGGGGGTGGACACCGGTTTTGCGATCAGAATACGCGCAAATTATTAAAGGAGAGCATTTTTCGGCGGCAAACCGGACCTCCTGTGCCGAGAAATGCTTTGTGCAAAACTCGTAAATATTCCGGAAACCACGTTGTTGACCCGCCGGGAACAAACCCGCTGGAATCGGCATGGCCCTTGCGAGGAAGGAATTACCAAAGGGCGCAGCGTCCCAAAACGCGACAGTTC
>WNFK01154968.1_pt3 | contig 10569 bp, 10 predicted proteins | sample 5400281 | NCBI WGS metagenome assembly WNFK01 (sample SAMN13153350, study PRJNA577476) | soil metagenome | isolation source: 20 cm soil on Douglas fir-dominated hillslope | place: USA:California | collected 2013-09-17
GAACTCCTTGGTCGGTTGCGCCTCAAGGAGCACGTCGTGGATGACCTGCTCCTTGGTCAAATTGCGCGCCTTCATGGCCTCCGGAATTTGATGCTCGACCAGCGGAGTCCAGACATAGCCAGGGCTGATGCAGTTGCAGGTGATCTTGAAGGTCGCCAGCTCCAGCGCCACCGTCTTGGTGAGGCCGGCGATGCCATGCTTGGCCGAGACATAGGCCGATTTGAACGGCGAGGCCACCAGCGAATGCGCCGAGGCGGTGTTGATGATGCGGCCCCAGCCGCGCTTCTTCATGCCGGGCACCGCGGCGCGGATACCGTAAAACGCCGACGACAGGTTGATGGCGATGATCGCTTCCCATTTCTCGGGCGGAAACTCTTCGATCGGCGACACGAACTGGATACCGGCATTGTTGACGAGAACGTCGACCGAGCCGAAGGTCGTTTCGCCGAGCGCGATCATGCCGGCGATTTCCGCGGGCTTGGTCATGTCGGCGGGCGAATGAGCCGCCTTGACCTTGAAGTCGCTCTCGATGGCGGCCCGCTCCTTCTCGATGTCGGCGGGCGCGCCCATGCCGTTGAGAACGATATTGGCGCCGGCGCCGGCAAAGGCGCGCGCATACGCCAGTCCAATGCCGCTGGTCGAGCCGGTCACAACTGCGGTCTTGCCTGTCAATGTACCCATTTTCATTTACTCCTGTTTGCCGCCGGGGGTTTTGGTGCCGTCCCCCGTGAGATCGTAAGTCATCATGGTTTCGCCGGATTGCGGTCGCTCCAGCCAATCCTCGTGACGCATCGACAGATGAACGTCACGCTCGCCCGCGCTCCAGTGCTCGACCATGCCGATGTGCGAAAAGTCATAGTCCTTGGAAGACGATTCGTAATTCTTGCTGCGATAGATCAGATGCACCACGGTGACGGTGTTTTCCTTGGCGGCCTCCCGCAGGAATTCGGCCGACGGATCGTGCTGGAGATGTTCGGGCAATTTTCCGATCAAGTCGCGCACCGCCTTGCGGGCGTTGTGAATCTGCTTGTTCTTGTCGGTATTCATCCGGGTGCGGCTGGAAAAGCGGATGTCTTTCTCGCGCTCGGCGGCCTCGAGCAGCGATACCGGCAGAGGCCCGCGCGCGCTGAACAAATCGACCTGGAAGATCAGCAGGTCGTTCCTGACGCTTTCATCCAGCACATAGTCGAGCGGCGTGTTGGAGGCGATGCCGCCGTCCCAGAAATGCTCGCCTTCTATTTCGACCGAAGGAAAGCCCGGCGGCAGCGCGCCGGACGCCATGATATGTTCGGGGCCAATCTTCTTGCCCAGCTTGCTGAATTCGAAATTATCGAAATACTTGAAATTGCCGGTCGTTACGCTCACCGCTCCGACGCTGAGCCGACACTGCAGATCATTGATGCGGTCGAAGTCGACCAGACGCTCCAGTGTTTTTTTAAGCGGCGCGGTGTCGTAATAGCTCTGCGATTGTGGGCTGCCCTGGGGCCAAAGCGGCGCCGGGGGAATTCGCGGCGTGAAAAAGCCGGGAACGCCGAAGGTGGCAATCAAAGCGGCGCTGGTTTCGTTGAACAACGACCGCGCGCGGTCGCCTTTCACAACCGGATTCCACGAGACCGGGGACGAGACCGTCTCCCAGAATTCCTTGAGGCGTCCCACCCGTTCTTCACGCGGGTTACCGGCGATGATCGCGGCGTTGATGGCGCCGATCGAGATGCCGGCAACCCATTCCGGCTCGAAATCGTGGTGACACAGCGCCTGGTAGGCGCCGGCCTGGTAGGAGCCGAGCGCGCCGCCGCCTTGCAGAACAAGCACGCGTTTCGCCTTCGCGGGCGTGGTTGCTGGCGCAGGATTGGAAGTATCCATCATGACATCGATCAAATTATTAAAACTGACGGTACCGTGGCGTCAGTTCGCGATAACGTCAATCAGCACGGCGACCGAACCGCGATCACGCCCAGTTTATCGCGGCTCGGCCGATGCCAGAATGAGCGTCCAGAATACCTTGTATTTGGTATTCGGAGCATAGTTCGCCGCGATGCCTAATTTTGTGACACCGTTTTTCAGCATATTCGCCCGGTGCGGGGGCGAGTCGCGCCAGCCCGAAAACGCTTCCGCCAGGGTGTGATATCCGGCCGACACATTTTCCACCGCCAGCGTCGCCGGATATCCTGACGCGTTCAGGCGCTTGGTCAGCGGCGCTTTGACGTCGTGGTCGAGCTTGTTGCGGCTTGCCATCGCCTGCGACTGCGATTCCGCAAGCTTCATGAGATCGGGATCCACCGCCACGCCGCCGAGCCCATTGTTCTGCCGGTAGAGCGAGATCATCGAGGCCGCGGCCTGCGGATCGAGCTTGGCGCCGCCATTGGCCATGCTGAGATACATGGTCGGCTGATCGGGCGCAGGAACCTCCCCCGCGCAGCCGCCCAGCGCCAAAAGCAAGATAATTGCGACCGCCGCGCGCATGATTCGAAATCCCCAAATGAAAGGCGGTTGTTGCATACCAACAGTGGCTGAATGGTGAACGGCGGGGGCTTTTGGAACTGGGCGGCTAATCCTGCCCAGCGAAAATCCGGTAGCGTCGGGGTTGCAAACCGATGATATCGCCGGTCTGGAGTTCCCGATCCCGGGGTGCGTCGATCTCGATCACGGTCGCGCACTCCCCGGCCGACAAGGCGATTTCCGCGCGCTGGATCGGGCCGAACGACCGGACACGCCGTACCGCGCCCTCAAGCGCACCGCTGCCAGCCGGTCCGATCTGCATGTCATGGCGACGGACAAACAATTTCGATGCGCCGGAAGCAGCGCCGTTCGCCGCGATATTCAGCGCCTTGCCGCCGAGCCGGACGCAGCCGTCGCTGATATCCACCTGCAGCACGATCGACTCGCCGATGAAGCCGTGCACGAAAGCGGTGGCGGGATGGTCATAGACCTCACCCGGCGTGCCGATCTGCTCGATGCGGCCCTTGTCCATCACCACCACCCGGTTGGCGACTTCCAGCGCCTCTTCCTGATCGTGGGTAACGAAAATCGACGTCACGTGGATTTCGGAATGCAGCGAGCGCAGCCACTGCCGCAGTTCCTTGCGCACCTTGGCGTCGAGCGCGCCGAACGGCTCGTCGAGCAGCAGAATGCGGGGCTCGATTGCCAGCGCGCGCGCAAGCGCGATGCGCTGGCGCTGGCCGCCGGACAACTGGCTCGGATAGCGATTGGAAAGCCAGTCGAGTTGCACCAGATCCAGCAACTCCTTGACGCGCGCGCGGATGCTCGCCTCGCTCTTGCGAACCGTGCGCGGCTGCACCCGCAGCCCGAACGCCACATTTTCGAACACGGTCATGTGGCGGAACAGCGCATAGTGCTGGAACACGAATCCGACCTGGCGCTCGCTGGCGCCACGGGATAGCGCGTCTTCGCCGTCGAACGACACCTCACCGGCGTCGGGCCAGTCCAGCCCCGCGATGATCCGCAGCAGCGTGGTCTTGCCCGAGCCCGACGGCCCGAGCAGCGCCAGCAATTCGCCGTTGGCGACCTTCAGATCGACGCCGTCGAGCGCGGCAAACGCGCCGAATTTCTTCACGATATTCTTGACTTCAATCACGCGGAAATTGCCCTTCGTCCAGCTGCCGCTCGAGAATGGTTTTCGCCACCAAGGTAATCAGCGCCAGCATTGCCAGCAACGACGCGATCGCGAACGACGATACGAATTGATATTCGTTATAGAGGATTTCAACCAGCAGCGGCATGGTGTTGGTCTCGCCGCGAATGTGCCCTGAGACCACCGATACCGCGCCGAATTCGCCCATCGCCCGGGCATTGCAGAGCAGCACGCCGTACAGCACGCCCCATTTGATATTCGGCAAGGTGACGCGGAAGAAGGTCTGCAGGCCCGACGCGCCCAGCGAGATCGCAGCCTCCTCCTCCTGCGTGCCCTGTTCCTGCATCAGCGGTATCAGCGCACGCGCGACGAACGGAAACGTCACGAAAATGGTCGCCAGCGCGATGCCGGGCACCGCGAACAGCACATGGACGTCATGGCTTTGCAGCCACGGCCCCCAATAGCCCTGCGCGCCGAACAGCAGCACGAAGACCAGGCCCGAAATCACCGGGCTGACCGAGAACGGCAGATCGATCAGCGAGATCAGGAAGGTCTTGCCGCGAAAGTCGAACTTGGCGATCGCCCAGGCCGCGACCAGGCCGAACACCAGGTTGAGGCCGACCGAGATCGCAGCGACCATCAGCGTCAGCCTTATCGCCGACAGCGCTTCCGGATCGGACAGCGCTGTGAAATAGGCGCCAACCCCCTTGGAGAACGCCTGCGCAAACACCACCACAAGCGGCAGCACGACGAAGACGGTCAGGAAGATCACGGCCATCGCGATGATGACAAAGCGAACAAGTATCGGCTCGGTGCGCAGATCGTCCCGAGCCGAACTTGATGAGAATTGAGGCGCGTTCATCTGAATCAATCTCTAATGCGCGGGAATACGGGTTTGGGCCCAGCGCTGGATCCGATTGACCGCGAAGATGATCAGGAATGACGCCACCAGCATGACGACCGCGATCGCCGTGGCGTCGGCATAGCGAAATTCCGAGAGCCGGATCACGATCAGCAGCGGCGCGATTTCAGAGACGTTCGGCAAATTTCCGGCAATGAAGATGACCGAACCGTACTCGCCGACCGCGCGCGCGAAAGCCAGCGCAAATCCGGTCAGCAGCGCCGGGATCAAGCTCGGCAGGATCACCTTGGTGACCGTGTGCCAGCGGTTGGCGCCGAGGCTGGCGGCGGCTTCCTCGATCTCGACATCGAGGTCGATCAGCACCGGCTGCACCGTTCGCACCACAAAGGGAATGCCGATGAAGATCATGGCGACGAAAATGCCGACCGGCGTGAACGCCACCTTGATGCCGAGTTCGGCAAGTGGCGCCCCAAGCCAGCCCTTTTGCGCGAACAGCGATGTCAGCGCGACGCCGGCGACCGCCGTCGGCAAGGCAAACGGAATATCAACGATGGCGTCGAACAGCCGGCGGCCCGGAAAGCGGTATCGCACCAGCGCCCAGACGATGATCATCCCCATCACCAGGTTGACCGATGCGGCGGCAAAGGCGAGGCCGAACGAAATCTTCAGCGCATTCAGGGTACGGCGGCTGGTGAGGATGTCCCAGAATTGATCGAGGCTCAGTTCGAAAGTCCTGAGGAACAGGCCTGCGAGCGGGATCAGGATGATGACGGAGAGCCATGTCAACGTCAGGCCCATGGTGAGACCAAACCCCGGCAATGTGCTGCGTCGTCCCGCGCCTCCGCTCACATTGCCCCCTGATTTCGCGTCGACGGATCAGTTCTTGTAAATCTGGTCGAAAACGCCGCCTTCGCTGAAGTGTTCCTTCTGCGCCTTGGTCCAGCCGCCGAAAACGTCGTCGATCGTGAACAATTCGACCTTTGCGAACGAATTCTCATATTCCTTCGCGATCTCCAAATCACGCGGACGATAGGAATTGCGTGCGGCAATTTCCTGACCTTCCCTGGTATACCAGTATTTCAGGTAAGCCTCGGCCACGGCGCGGGTGCCTTTCCTGTCGGCGACGGTATCGACAACAGACACCGGGGGTTCCGCGAGGATGGACAACGGCGGCGACACGATCTCGAACTTGTCCTTGCCGAATTCACGCTGGGCGAGGAACGCCTCATTCTCCCAGGCCAACAGCACGTCACCGACGCCGCGCTCCACGAAGGTGACGGTGGAGCCGCGCGCGCCGGTATCCAGCACCGGCACGTTCTTGTAGAGGTCACCGACGAATTGTTTCGCCTTGTCGGCGGTGCCGAATTTCTTCAGCGCGTAGCCCCAGGCGGCAAGATAATTCCAGCGCGCGCCGCCCGAGGTTTTCGGATTCGGCGTGATGACACTGACGCCGGATTTGATCAGGTCGTCCCAATCCTTGATGCCCTTGGGATTGCCCTTGCGCACCAGGAACACGATCGTCGATGTGTAGGGCGAAGCGTTCTGCGGCAGGCGCTTTTGCCAGTCCGCCGGGATCAACCCCTTGCCGGCGATGGCGTCGATATCATAGGCGAGCGCCAGCGTGACGACATCGGCCTGCAGGCCGTCGATGACAGCGCGCGCCTGCGAGCCGGAGCCGCCATGCGACTGCTTGATCTCGACGCTCTTGCCGGTTTCCTTCTGATAGGCGGCGGCGAACGCCTTGTTGAAATCCACATAGAGTTCGCGCGTCGGGTCGTATGATACGTTGAGCAGCGAAACATCGGCGGCAAATGTCGGGCTTGCCCAGAGCAATGCTGCGACGAGGGGGAGAATACGACGGACCATCTCGGTCTCCATTCGGCTTGATGAAGGATGTCAACGAAAGCAGGCGGACATAACTCGCGACGAAGCAGCCTTAAGTCAACGAAACCGCATTTCGTTGTTTGCGGTGTTGCAGCGGCATTGTCCTATGAAGTCTCGACCGTATGGATGCCGCATTCTGTCTTGGCTCTGCCGCGCCAACGGCCTGCCCGCGCATCTTCATCGGGCGAGGTCCGGCTGGTGCAGGGCATGCACCCGACCGACAGAAAACCCGACGCGGCGAGCGGATGCGGCGGCAGTTTTGCAAGTGCGTAGATCGCTTCGATCGCTTCGCGCGAGACGTTTGCGAATGGATTGAATTTCAGCCTGACGCCGTCCTGTTCGACCACCGGAATATCGGCGCGCAGGCCACCCTGAAAACGCTTGCGTCCGTTGATCCAGGCGCTGAACGGCGCCAATGCCCGCGCCAGTGGCTCGACCTTCCGGATGCGGCAGCAGGCGTCGGGATCGGAGAACCACAATTCGCGATCCGGGTCCTGGCGCGACAGCGTCTCTTCCAAAGGCTTGATCGATCCGGTATCGAGAAATACCACGGGAATCGCGGGATCGACATCGGCCATCACCTTGAGCAGTGCGGCCGATTCAGTGCCGAACGAAGAGACCACGGCGAGATGCTCCCGGCCGACGGTGTGCAGCGCCGCCGCAATCACCTCCGCCGGCGATGCGTCGCGAAGTGCGCGATCGAGTTCCTCGGCCCGCGGCAAATCGCGTGCGGTCAGCTCCGATGACTCCCGATCTGCAAGCGCGCTCATTGGCCGGCACTTTCCGAATGACGCAGCTGCATCCGCCGGTGCAGCGCGGTGATCCGGCCATCGCCGGTCGGCTGGTAGAACACCGAATAGCGCTTCACTGTGGCGGCGAAGGCTTCCGCGTCGCTTTGCTTCTTGACCTCGAAGGCGTCGAAGCCGGCGCGCAGCATGAATACGAACTGGTCGCGCAGCACCTGACCGGTGGCGCGCAGTTCGCCTTTGAAGCCATGGCGCTCCCGCAACAGCCGCGCCTGGCTGTAGGCACGGCCGTCGCGGAAGGTCGGAAATACCAGCGCTACCGCCGCGAGCCGGCCGAGATAGGGCACGAGATCGTCGACGTCGCGGTTGTTCGGCCAGATCACGGCGGTCCGTCCGGCGCGGAGCGAAAGCGCTTCGGCATCTCCAAGAAATCGCGCGGCGGAGATCAGGATGGCGCCTTCGCCGGGAATATCGGCCTCGTCGGCCACAAGGATCAACGGATCGGTTGTGATTTTTCCGCCTTTAACGAGTGGCATAGACGCGCTCCTTGAACGGTTCGACGCCAAGCCGCTTTACGGTATCGATGAAAATCTCGTCGGGCCGGGCACGCAGCGCGAGATAGGCCTCGACAATATCCTCGACCACATCGGCGACTTCGCCATAGGGCACGGCGGGGCCGATCAACGTTCCAACCTCGGCCTTCTCGTCGGCGCGGCCGCCGATCGTGATCTGATAAAACTCCTCGCCGTTCTTCTCGACGCCGAGAATACCGATGTGGCCGACGTGGTGATGGCCGCAGGCATTGATGCAGCCGGAAATGTTGACGTGCAGCCGCCCGATCATGTTGGCGGTCTCGTGATTGGCGAAGCGCCGGGTCAATTCCTGCGCGATCGGGATCGAACGCGCATTCGCAAGCGAGCAATAATCCAGTCCCGGGCAGGCAATGATGTCGGACACCAGATTGACGTTCGGGGTCGCGACGCCGATCTTGTCCAGCGCCTTCCACAGCACCGGCAGGTCGCGTCGCGCGACATGGGGCAGCGCGAGATTCTGCTCGTGGCCGACGCGAATCTCGCCAAAGGAATATTTGTCGGCGAGATCGGCGATCGCGTCCATCTGGTCGGCGGTGGCATCGCCGGGCGGTCCGCCGACCGGCTTCAGCGACAGCGTCACGATCGAATAGCCCGGCACCTTGTGGGGCGCGACCGAATTCTTCCGCCATGCCTCGAAATGCGGATCATGCGCCGCCTTCTTCAGCTCCTCCGGCATGTGCGGCAGCTTTTCGTAAGCCGGATAGCTGAAGCGCGAACGGATGTCCTCGATGACGGAATCATCGATCGCCAGCGCGCTGTCACGCATCTGCAGCCATTCTTCCTCGACTTCCTTGGCGAACTTCTCGATGCCGAGCTCATGCACCAGGATCTTGATGCGCGCCTTGTAGATGTTGTCGCGGCGGCCGTACTGGTTGTAGACGCGCAGGATCGCCTCGACATAGCTCACGCCGACCAGCACCTCGAATCCGGTTTCGCCGGCTTCGTTCCTGTAAAGCCTGAGGCCAATATCGTGCACCTTGATCGCCGCGCGATCGTGATCGGAGGCGGTAATCGCAAATTTGAACTTGCGCGGCAGGAAGGAGAACTCCGGATGCAGCGTGGTGTACTGCCGCAGCAGTTCGGACCAGATCCGGGGATCTTCGACCTCGCCGGGCGCCACGCCGGCCCATTGGTCCGACGTGACGTTGCGCGTGTTGTTGCCTGAGGTCTGCATGGCGTGAATGCCGACCTCGGCTAGATCGGCCAGCGCATCCGGCAGTTCGGCGAGCTTGATCCAGTTGAACTGGATGTTCTGGCGGGTGGTGAAGTGGCCGTAGCCGCGATCATAGCGCCGCGCGACATGCGCCAGCGCCCGCAACTGCTTCGACGACAGCGTTCCGTAGGGAATCGCCACACGGAACATATAGGCGTGCAGTTGCAGATAAACGCCGTTCTGCAGCCGCAGCATCTTGAATTCGTCCTCGGTGAGTTCGCCGGACAGCCGGCGCTTCACCTGGTCGCGAAACTCCGTGACGCGTTCGTTGATGAGCGTGCGGTCGAGTTCGTCATATGCATACATGGGTAAGGCCTTATGCCGGAACCGGAAGATCGATAGTGACGCCTTCCGACCGGATGTGTTCACGCAGATTGCCGGGCTTGATCTTGCCGCTGCCCTTGATTTCAACAGGCGCGATATAGGCGCCGATCGCGCCGACGTCGTCGGCAATCGCTTCCGTAAGCAGCGCCCGCGCTTCATCAGAGGTGCGTACGATCGCGGCGTCCGACAAGTCCGCCGACCAGTCTTGGCGGGCGGTGCGATAGATCACCACACCATCCCAGGTACGATTGGCGGTCACCATCGACGGCCCGGTAATTCTGATTTTTTTCTGTTCAAGGGGAGAGGTCATTCGGCAGCTTCCAGGAGTTCTGAGATCACATGGTTGAGATTCTGACGGCGCCATGGCGCGGAGTGCGCGACGACGTCGCCGATGATGAGAACGGCAGGACCGCCGTCGATTTTTTCGACCAGCGACGGCAATTCATTCAGCGTTCCGACAGCGGCTTGCGCGTTGGGCCGCGTCACGCGTGCGAACACGCCGACCGGAGTTTGCGGCGAGCGTCCTGCGGCGAGCAGGCCGGCGCGGACCGATTGAGCCGCGGTCATTCCCATATAGACCACCACCGTCATTTTCTCGTCGGTCAGGACCGACCAATCGACGGCATCGGCGTCCTTGGCCTTGTGCGCGGTGAGGAAGGTGATGCGGAGCGCCTCGTGCCGGAAGGTAAGCGGCACTTCGAATTGTGCGGCGGCGCCAAGGCCCGCGGTAATTCCCGGCACCACCGAATAGGCAACACCGGCTTCGCGTAACGCTTCCACTTCCTCGCCGCCGCGGCCAAAGACAAAAGCATCGCCGCCCTTGAGACGCACCGCGCGCTGCCCTGACCTTGCAGCCTCGATCAGCAGTCTGTTGATCGCATCCTGTCCGATGCCCGGCTTGCCAACGCGGCGGCCGACCGGCACCCGTGACGCATCGCGTCGGGCGCGATCGAGGATTTCGGGTGAGACCAGTTCGTCATAAAACACAATGTCGGCATCCTGCAGCGCCCGCAGCGCCTTGATGGTCAGCAGATCCGGATCGCCCGGGCCGGCGCCGACCAAGGTCACCCTGCCCTCCGCATGGCCCGACATGGAAGCGCCGGCAAAGGCGGATGCGTCCCCAATATCTTTCAGCGCCGCTTCAGCTTCGTCGCCGCGCCCGGCCAGAACCAGCGCGCCGATCGGGCCGTCGACCACGCGCTCCCAGAAGCGGCGGCGCAGCGCAAATTCGGGAATGCGGCCATGGATCGTCTTGCGCCAGCGGCCGATGAAGCCAGCGAGATCGCCGATCCGCGCCGGCAGCACCGCTTCGATACGCTCGCGCACGCGGCGCGCCACCACGGGCGAAGTCCCAC
>WNFK01158285.1_pt1 | contig 10569 bp, 9 predicted proteins | sample 5400281 | NCBI WGS metagenome assembly WNFK01 (sample SAMN13153350, study PRJNA577476) | soil metagenome | isolation source: 20 cm soil on Douglas fir-dominated hillslope | place: USA:California | collected 2013-09-17
CCAACTCAACTTCCCAATCGGTCTTCACAGAGTCTTTGGGCAGCATGATGTCGTCGTTCGGACCGACGATGCAACTGGTTGCCTTGAAAAAGATGACTGGTTCCGCCGGTACCGCGAGACCCGATTCGGCAGCGTGGTCGCTGTAGTTGAGTCCGACAGCGACAAACTTCCCTACACCGCGATACGGAGTGCCCAATCGCGGTGTGCCCGGCACGATGGGCAATTTATCCACGGAGAGCTTGCCGATCTCGCGCAGCTTCGTTGGGGAGAGGGAATCGGCGGCAAGATCGTCGATTACCGGCGAGAGTGCGTGAATCCGGCCTTTATCGTCGAGCAGGCCGGGCTGTTCCATGCCCACAGCGCCATAGCGAAGCAATTTCATGTCGGTCCGTACCTATCTTCTAGTTCATGAATCATGCGACGTCCGCCCTGCGCAACGCAGCGGTCAGGGCCGATCATCCTTAAGCCGAAGCGCGGCATCTTACATCGCCAAGGGCCACCCGATCGGGCCATTTCACGCGATGCCGTGTCTGGATTGATCTCCATACACAGTCCGTATACGGTGGCAAAAATCGACGCCCGAACGACGGCAATCTTTCGGTCACCTTGAGACCTCCGACCATGTTAAACCAACAAAGCCACTGTCTATCGCTGAGTTCCAGCGACCTTACCGCCGAGGTCAATCCTTTCGGTGCACAATTATCCACTCTGCGGGATCGCGCCGGGCGCGATCTGCTGTGGGACGGCGACCCGACCGTCTGGACCGGGCGGGCGCCGCTCCTTTTTCCCATCGTAGGAACGCTCGCCGGCGGCTGCTATCGCCTGGGTTCGACGATCTATCATCTCCCCAGGCACGGCTTCGCGCGGGGCAAGCTCTTCGACATCGTAGATGCCACTTCCGCCGGCGCGGCCTTCAGACTGAGAGCCGACGAGACGAGTCTTCAGGTCTATCCCTTTCGCTTCGAATTGGAAGTCCAATTCGTGCTCGAGGGCCCAACGCTCTCGATGACGACGTACGTGCGAAACGCGGGCGGCGAAGACATGCCGGCGAGTTTCGGCTATCACCCGGCGTTTCGCTGGCCGCTGCCCTACGGACGGGCGCGGTCGTCTCATTTCATCGAATTCGCGCGCGATGAGCCTGCTCCCATCCGACGACTCGATGCCGATGGCTTGCTGACGCCGGAGGGTCATCCGACACCGATCCACCAGCGTCGCCTTGCGCTCGAGGATTCACTGTTCCAAAGCGACGTCATCATCTTCGATGAAATCCGCAGCCGTTCCGTCACCTACGGCGTCGATGATGGACCTCGACTGCGGGTGAGTTTTCCGGACTCGCCTTATTTTGGCCTCTGGACCAAGCCGCGGGCCAATTTCATCTGCCTAGAGCCCTGGCACGGCGTTGCGGACCCCGCGGGATTTTCCGGAGACTTCAGAGCGAAGCCGGGCGTGTTCACCGTGGCGCCCGGCGCCGCGCTGCCGATAACCATGGCGATCACGCTCTTAGAAACTTGACGCCACCGATGAGCGGCCGTTGCGGCACTGGGTCGCAAAATGATTGCCCGCGATGCGGCCCGGAGCTCAAACCCGATACCAATACGCGTCCAGGGGGCTTGACGCCAAGCATCTATCTGCATATACAGACACTTGAGCGAAACGCCGCCCCCGCGGCCGGAGCATGGATGGACAAAGAAATTCGGGAACTCTTGGGGTGTACCTGCCTGCGCCTCCGGCGGGCGACGCGCAACGTCACTCAGTTCTACGACCATTCGCTCCAGCCGGCCGGCGTTACGGCCAATCAGTTTGGGCTCCTGGCGCGCCTGCACGCCGCCAGTCTGGGAGGGTCGGACGGCCTATCCATCGGGGTCATGGCGGAGAGCATCGGCATGGACCCCACGACTTTGAACCGGAATCTCAAGCCATTGGAAGCGATGGACTGGGTCAGGGTGGTCCCCGATTCCACGGACGCTCGCGTACGCAAGGTGCGGATGACTGATGAAGGGCAGCGCACGTTGCTCAAGGCGCTTCCGTTCTGGCGCCAAGCGCAGGCACGATTGCGCAAATCGCTCGGTTTGCAGGCGGTGACCGACTTGAACGAGCTGCTGGATCGTTCGGCAATCGATCTTACGCATTAGAAAGAAATTCACGCCTTCGGATTCATGATACGCCGCGACGAGAGGCCGCTTTCTCATTCCCGCCGCCGAAAAGAGGCGCGTGCGTCGAAACCACGTGTTCCGCCATCAGAAAAGCCGCGGCGTTCCATGACTGCCCCGGCATTCCTCTTGGCGCAAGCGTTTTTCCGTGAAGCCATTCCGTAAACGCCCAATTGCGAAGCGCGCAGACGCGCGCCAGTTTCACCAGTTCCACCTTGGCCTGCCCGGCGCGGCCTGCCGCCGCCAGTGCAGCGATCCAGAATCCGCCCACCATCGGCCAGATGCCCCCATTGTGGTACTGCCAGACGAAGTTCTGCCGATGACGCGCCATGTACGGCCGCCACAGCGAACTGTCTTGTTTGATCGGACGCGTGACCACACGCACCGGGTAGGGATCGTTCACCTGCGCCTTCGTGAGCGCATCGAGCGTCCGCGTGCTCGCACGCGCGTCGGCAAGCCCCAATAGAACGGCCAATACGTTGCCGAACACATCCCCCTCCTCGCCGAAGAACGAGAAGTTGACGAAGCTCAGGTACAGGTCGCGGTTGCGCCCCCGCTGCAGCACGTAGTCATTGAGCAGCCGGGCCCGGCGATACTCTGCGATATCCGCCGAAAACGGATGGAAGAGTCCGTTGAAATTTTCGTGCGTCTCCTGCGCATGCTCGATGCCGTAGAGCCGCTTCACGCAATACCATAATGTGTTCGTATAGAGAACGAACCCCGAGCGCGGCATGATGTCGGCCCAGTCGCTGGCCTCGTTTTGCTGCAGCAGGAAGAAACGCTGATGCTCCTGCGCCAGCAGCCATTGAATCGCGAGCTTGATGCGCTTCGCATATTGCCGCCGCAACCCACCGGGACAGCGGCGCCGATCGAGAAAAGCCAGTGCAATCAGCCACCACAATGTCGAATCGATACACCCCAGATACCAGAAATCAGCCTCCTGCCTTTGCAAATCCACGAACTTCGCAATCTGTCCGTTCGGTGCCTGGTGTTCCGCCAATGTGTGCAGACCCGCTGCGGCGGCACGTTGCAGCGATCGATCGCCGGACACCGCCATCCCGATCGCACATACGGCAGCGTCTCGCCCGAATATTGCGGTATAGCCGCGTTTGCTGGCCCGCGAACCGGGGGAAGCGGCCAGAATGCCGGCAGGCGCCAGATTTCGCTTCAATAGCTCGATGGACTTGCCATGGCAGATGTCGAGCAGCGATTGATCGTCAGGATGTTTCGCAGCGGAGCTCATAGGGCCGGCATCTTAACGGTCTTGCACGACTGTCATCGCGGCATCGCTCATTGCTCCGCCATCGATACTTCCGGATGCTTGGCGAATTCTCGCGCCAGCCAGTCGATGAATACGCGTACTCGCAGTGAGAGTTGCCGGCGGTGCGGATAGAGGAGCGAAACGGGAGTTGGGGACGGCCGATGGGCCGGGAGGACTTCCAGCAGCGAGCCGGCTGCAAGGTCGGCGGCGACATGATAATGCGGCACTTGAATCAGACCGAGACCCAACCGCGCGGCCGCCACATAGGACTCTGCCGCGGCGACCGTGACGGTTGCCGGCAGCGCAATGTTTTGCAGCTCACCGTCAACAGTGAACTCCAGCGGCAGAGCCGCGCCGGTGGCGGTGGACATGAAGGCGATGGCGACGTGGCCGTCGAGATCGCTGAGACCCGCGGGCATACCGTGCCGGGCCACGTAGGCCGGACTCGCGCAAGTCACCTCGGTCAGCGTGGCGACACGTCGCGCAATCATTGCGCCGCCCTGCAGATCCCCTACGCGCAGGACACAATCGATCCCCTCCCTCACCAAGTCGACCAAGCGGTCGCCCTCGCTCATCTGCAGTTGTAGATCTGGGTACTCGGCGAGGAATGCCGGCAATGCGGGGAGCACAAAGTGCCGGGCCAGTGTGCCGTGCACGTCGACGCGAAGGAGGCCGTGCGGCTTCGCGTGCCGAAAGGCAGACTCGGCTTCTTCGATCTCGCCAAGAATGGCGACACATCGCTGGTAGTAGGCTTCCCCATCCAGGGTTGAGCGAACGCTTCGCGTGGTTCGCTGCAATAGCCGGACCCCGAGCCGCGCTTCGAGCTCCTTGATCACCTGGGTGGCAGTCGAGCGGGGAATCTCCAAGTCTAGGGCGGCCAAAGTGAAGCTGTGCCGGTCTACCACCCGCGTGAACAACCGCATAGCGTCCAATCGATCCACGCGCACGCCCTATTGTTCGTTATATCAGAACAGTATTGCCAATATAGCAGAGATTATCTGCTCCATCGCAAATTGCATGCTGTCTCCACCCGGCAATTCCGCCGGAAAGGAGAAAACAGATGGAACAGAACACTCAGAAAGTCGCCCTGGTCACCGGGGCCTCCCGTGGCATCGGTTTAGCTGTTGCCGAACGGCTGGCGCGTGATGGCTTCACCGTCGTCGTCAACTACTCTGAGAGTGCCGCACCGGCCGAGGCGCTGGTTCACAAGATCGAGCAGGCCGGCGGCCGAGCGCTGGCGGCAAAGGCCGACATCAGCGATGCGGACTCGGTACGGCGGATGTTCGATGCCGCCGAGTCGGCGTTCGGCGGAGTCGATGTGCTGGTCAACAATGCCGGGGTCATGACGCTCGCCCCGATTGCCGATTCGGACGATGCGAGCGTTGATCGACATATCGCGGTGAACCTCAAGGGTACGTTCAACACATTGCGCGAGGCAGCGAAACGCCTGCGCAGCGGCGGACGCATCATCAACTTCTCGTCGAGCGTGGTCGGGATGCTGATGCCGACCTACGGTGTTTACGCCGCCACCAAGGCCGCGGTCGAGGCCATGACCCGAGTGCTCGCCAAGGAAGTGCGTGGTCGCAACATCACGGTGAATGCCGTCGCCCCGGGACCCACTGCCACTGAGCTCTTTCTCAAGGGCAAACCGCAGGACGTGGTGGATCGCATGGCCAAGATGGCGCCGCTCGAGCGTCTCGGACAGCCCAGCGACATCGCCGACGTGGTCGCCTTTCTCGCCGGTCCCGACGCCGCCTGGGTCAATGGCCAGGTGCTGCGCGTCAACGGCGGAATCATCTAATCTCGCCGCCGTACCTCGCGTCGCGGATCGCGTGCGGGCTGAGATGTAATCGTCAGCGCTCCCAGTGGCCGGCTGTGTAATGCCACTGCGTTCCCACCTGCTCCCAGCGTGCGACAACCCAGTGAGCGGCTCGGCGCTCCGGTATCCAAGTCCCGGATATCCAGACGTATGAGCGGCCATTCCACTCCCAATGTCCTGCACCCCAAACGTAGCCGTCGCGCGGCGGCGGAGCGTGCTCGATCCGATCCGGCGGCGGCGCAGCGTCGGTAACGATGTCGCTGCCTGCAGAAACCGATTCGGGGATGACTGCTGCGCCAACGCCGGTCAAGGCGATCATCAGTGGCAAAGTATTGAGGACTGCTCGAATTCCTGATCGACGGGTTGACATAACAACTCCTTCTCTACTTTGGAATGAACGAATCATACGATATTCGTTCAATTTGTCAATAGTAGTGAAGACGTTGTTTGAATTGGACTTTTGGAGTGCCCTGTCCTCGACTCGTCGCGATTAGTGGAGCTTGGCGAGCGCCCGGGCGCCCGCCAAGTGGGTGGCGGCAAATGCGCTGAGTTCGGCCTCCATCTCGGCCGCCGACGCGCTGCGGTTGGCGAGGTCTGCACTGCCAAAATAGAGAGCACGGGCGAGCTGCTTTGCGCTTGGCGAGAGTTCCGGATCCTCGGCCATCGCAGCGCGCAGCATGTCGAGAATAACTGCGTCCAGGTCCTTGAAGATCTCCCCGGCCATACTGTGCGTATATGAAAACAGCTCGGCCGCGTGCGGCGATCCGCGCACCAGGGCAAATATCGGCCGGTGCTTGGCAATGACGGCATCGGCCACGCGCGCGTCGAGAGGTGCATCCGGTTTCATCAGTGCCTGTTCCACCGCGCCGCACAGCAGGCGCGCCATGCGTGCGCACACGGCCAAGAAGAGTTCATCCTTGTTCTTGAAGTAGCTATAGAGGGTGGCTTTGGCCACATTGGCTTCGCGCGCGACGAGTTCCATCGTGACGGCGCGAAAGCCCACCTTCTTGAATAACTCCTCGGCCGTGCGAATCGCCCTCTTGTACCGGGCATTTTCGTCGTTGTCTGTGTTTTGCGCAGCACTGGACATGGACGAATCATACGACAATCGTGCAGCGTGAGCGGCATCGGACTAAAACTGACAGTGGCCGGGATTCGGGGCATCGATGCGCCGGCCTGCTTGCGAGCCGCCGTCTTTAAAAAGAGACTGCAATTCAATAGATAAATCAGTGATGTTCGAATTCCATTTGCGCAGCAGCCGCACGTCAAGAAAATCCCGTCGTCGACGTGAAGTGCGGCGGCGCGACGACGCCGGCACGATGTTTGATCGCACCCAGTATGGTTCAGCGGCGGACTCCGGCGCGAAACTTTTGATCGCCAATTGGGAACACACAGAGCGTCAGGTCTGATTAAGCGCGGCAATCTCGCATCAGCTCAAGAGAGGGATGCATCGTCGCAAGAGAGCCATTTATGCACGCTCGAAATACCAGTGCGAATATCACTCCAGCACTAGCCGGCGCTGTGCTGCTTTGCTTATGCTCGCAGGTTCGTGGACAGGCCGGCGCGCAAACGCAAACATTCGTCATTCATGGGACGCCGAAGACATGCAGCGCGATCACGCAATTGGACAGCGCCCTGTTGACGGAGAGTCCACAATTCTTCTCTGGATGGACTGAGAATGACTACGCCGACGCAGTCGCGTGGTCTCAAGCGTGTGCGGGCTACGGCTGGCAAGTACCATGGCGCCCTCGGATTCCGCTGTTACAGGCACAGCACGATAAGGCGCTGAGGCCGGCGCAAACGCAGACCGTCTCGAGCACGGCGGCAGCCGGCGCACCAACAAGTCCCCCTGTTCAAGCTGCCATAGCGGCGCCACAAGCCGCCATGGCGGCCCCACAAGCCACCATCGCAACGCCGGCCCAAACCAGCGCTCCCGTTCAAGCTCCTGTCTCGGCGCCAGATCAAACCGAACCGAGCACAGCGGCCGGCAGTGCATCACCGAGCCCTGTTGTTCAGGCCGTCTTCGCGGCACCAGCTCAAGCTGTTCCGAGCGGAGCGACGGCGAGTGTGCCTCCAAGCGCTCCTGTTCAAGCCGCTATTGCGGCACCAGCCCAAGCGGTACCGATCGTAGCGACGGGCAGTGCACTCCCGAGTCGCGTTCGAGACCACATGGTATCCGATGGACAGGAGGACAGTTTCCTCACCGACAGTTACTTCAAAGAGCACTTCCATCGGGAATCACTGTGGGTTGCCAATAAGGCTAATTTGGACATCGGCGACGATCGCGCATCGTCGAACTGGTCGAGTAACGGGATACCGGCCCAAATGAAGAATCAGCTGACGGCGGATAGGATAGTGCTTTACTGCGCAAGAAAGACAAATTCTGGCGAGTCGGGCAAACGACCGCTGCTGTGGGACTTGCGGTGGTGCGAGGCCGAAGAAGCGTCTGCATACAATAGGCTGGTATCAGGAAATGAATTTCCCACCGCGGGACGCGCCGTGGTCTTGGGTTGCGCCGGTGTAGATAGCTACGTCTACCTGGAGCGGTGCATGGCGACTCTGACGGAGGCTGGGATGCACTGATCCCTTGGCCTGGAACGCGCCGACATCGGAGGGCAGCCCGCGCATCCGAAATGTGGTCAGCTCGATTGCAATGCCGCGTCGACCGCTGCGCGGGCGAGCAGGCGCGTGGAATCCAGCGTCGGCAACGGACAATCGTCCGGTCGCACGAGCAGAGGGATCTCCGTGCAACCGAGGATCACGCAATCGCAGCCGCGCGCCCTCATGCGATCGATGACTTCGTTATAGCGAAGCCGGGATGCCCCGCTGAGGATTCCGTTGACGAGTTCCCGGAAGATGATGTCGTCGACGATCTTCTGGTCCCCTTCGGCGGGTGAGCTGATCTTCACGGCATACTTCTCGAACACCTCCGGATAGACCGGCCCGGTCATGGTGAAACGGGTGCCGAGGAGCGCGGCATGCCGGTAGCCGCCGCGTACCGCCGCCTTCACGACTTCCTCTGCGATGTGCAGCCAGGGAATCGGCGATCTCGCCGCGACATGTTTGAAAGCGAGGTGCGCGGAATTGTCCGGACAGATCGCGAGCTGCGCGCCGGCTTTCGCAACGATCTCCGTTTCGCGCAGCATGAATTCGGCGACCCCCTCATAGTCGCCGCGATCGAATGCGGGCATCCATTCGCCAAGGGCGATACAGCTGAGCGTCACCTGCGGATGCATGTGCTCGCCCATGAGTTTCTGCGAGTACGCGGCAATTTCGCGAAAGCACAATGCCGCACCCTCGGCGCTGCATGCCACGATGCCGATATGCTTGGCACTCATTATTTGACCGGGCACGTGGCACCGCCCAATTCGACCTGTTGCAGGCCCGGCAGATCTGTCGTCGGAAATGACTGCCGTCCATCGCCGGCCGCTTGTACGCAATCGTAGCTCAGCATGAACGCCATGACCGCCGCATATTCGTCGGGCTTTAGCGAGCCGGGAGCCGTGAGCGGCATCGTTTGCGTCACCACCGTTCGCAGTTGCGAAGCATTGAGGTGCGAGCGGCCGAAACCGGGCCCGGTCAGTGCGGGCGCCGAGATACCCTGCAAATTGGCGCCATGACAAACCGCGCAATCTTTGCCATAGACGTCGCTGCCTTGCGCAACCTGCTGCTTGGTATAGGGCGCGGAACCCGTGGACTTGGCCGGAGGCTCGGATTCTCCACCGACGCCGTTCTTGGCGTTGGCCAATGCCACCTGCCCGGTCGTATCGTTCGCGATGGTCGGTGCGTTACCCAGCCGGTAGGCGATCACGCGGCTGCCCTCCGACGGGGGAAGATTGGGCGTTTGCTGGTTTCCGGCTTGGCCCACGACCAATGCCACGTACTCGATACCGTTGACGCTATAGGCAGAAATCGGTCCGAGCACGGCCGAGCCGGTGGAATCCTTCCAGAATTGGTGGCCGGTTGCCGCGTCGAACGCATAAACATTACCGCCGACGTCGCTGGTGAAGGCAATGCCGGTTGAGGTGATCAAGACACCGCCCTCTGCCGGGTAGGGCAGCGCGTTGCGCCAGCGCAATTTTCCGGTGTTGACATCGACGGAAGACAACACGCCGGTCCCGTTCTGACGTCTCGGAAACGGGCCGCCCGAATACACCTGCCCCGGGATGTACTGGGGGTTGTCGCTGGTGATCTTCCAGACGGCGCACTCTTCGGTGCTCGGCACCAGGAACGAGTTGCTGTTCGGATCATAGGCGCCGCCGTTCCATTCGATGCCGCCGCCGTGATTCGGGCACGCCTCGCTGCCCTCGTGAGTGGGCTGGGCGTCGAGCCCAAGCTGTTTGCTGAGCGCCAGGCGATGCACCACGTTGCCCGATTTTCGATCCAGCAGCACAAAATTTCCCGCCTTGTCCCCGATCGCCACCAGCGAACGCATTTGTCCGCCGACTTGGCCCTCAAATAGGACCGGGATCATGGCCGGATCGATATCGTGTGTGTCGTTCTGCATGAGTTGGTAGTACCACTTGATCTTTGGTTTAGCGCCTGAGATGTCCAAGGCCACGAGCGAGTCGGTATAGAGATTTTTGCCCATTCTTCCCTTGCGTACGAAATCAGGACCGGGATTTCCGGGCGCCACGAACAAGGTGTCCGTGACCTGGTCAACCGCCACGCCGCTCCACACGGCGCCGCCACCGTGCTTCCAGGAGTCGCCGGGCCAGGTTTCATGTCCTGGCTGCCCGGGACCTGGAATGGTCTGCCAATCCCACAGGCGCTTGCCGTTTTCGGCGCTGAAGGCGCTGACCAGACCGATGTTGCCGTTGTCGCCGCCGCCGGTGCCGACGATGATCTGGTTCTTGTAGACGTAGGCCGCCATCGAATACCAGCTGTTGCTGGTATCCCGGCAGCCCTGCACGTTCCAAAGACTCTTGCCTGTCGCCGCATCGAGCGCGATCACACGGCAATCTTGCGTGGCGATGAACACCTTGCCACCGGCGAGGCCCACGCCGCGATTCGCTGCAAACAGCAGAACGTACGCTGGGTTGTAGGGGGTCTGCCAAAGCAATTTTCCGGTGCCCGCATCCAGGGCGAGAACACCATCATGCGGGGTGGAAAGATACATGACACCGTTCCAGACGATTGGCGCAGCTTCCTGTTCGCCGTCATCGGCAATATCCGTTCTCCACGCCATGCCGATCGAACCGACGTTGGTCTTGTCGATCTGCGACAGGGATGTGTAACGGTTTCCGGAATACGTCTTGGCGGGCAGGATCCAGTTGGCGTCATCGTGCTGGGCGCTCAGCAGGGATTCGGAACCCGGGGAGCTTGCTCCAGCGCCATCG